>FWPV01005419.1_pt1 | contig 25565 bp, 28 predicted proteins | sample 2228371 | NCBI WGS metagenome assembly FWPV01 (sample SAMEA103939776, study PRJEB20133) | metagenome | reverse complement strand
CCCGCTCCAGCCGCCCGATTTCCGAGTGGTGCGACTGTCCCACCTGCCAGCAGTACAGTTTGGGCTACCTGCGCCATTTGTTTAAGATTAACGACAGCCTGTTTCTTAGGCTGGCCACCCTGCACAACCTGCGCTTTATGACCCAGTTAACCGAGCGCATCCGCCAGAATTCCCATGCCTGAGCCGATGGACATTGATTCCCTGATCCGCGCCGTGCAGGCCAACCCGCGCTATGCTGCCATAGACCGCGGTTTGATTCGCGGATTAATCGAACGCTATCAGAGCCGCATCAACCAGCCGCGTGAACTGGTCAAAGCCGTCCGTAATAAACTGCATCAGGTCGGTGGTGCGTATCTGGACAAACCAATAGACTATACGCAATTGAGCGCCGTACTGTGCGATTTACCGCATGACCTGCATCACCCGCAAGTCAAGGATTTTTGCCGGCATGTGATGACCCTGCACGCTTCCACCCGCGAACGCCTGCCCTTGCTGGAAGAATTTTACAGCCAAACCCTCGCCCCCCTAGCCCCCATCCGCTCATTGCTCGACCTGGCCTGCGGACTCAACCCGCTGGCACTGCCGTGGATGCCCATTTCACCCGAAACTCAGGTTCATGTCTGCGATATTTACAGCGACCAGATTGCTTTTTTGCAGCTGTTTTTTGACCACTTTGGCATAAACGGCACGGCAACCGTCTGTGACCTGACGCGTGCCTTACCTCAGCAGCCGGTATAGGTGGCTTTCCTGCTCAAATCCATCCCCTGTCTGGAACAATTGGACAAGAACATACCTCTTCGCCTGTTGAAAGCCATTCCGGCTCAGCACTGGCTGGTATCTTTTCCCGCCCACAGTCTGGGCGGACGCGGCAAAGGTATGCGCCACAACTACCGCCAGCACTTTGAAGAGATCATTCAGGGCTGGCAGGTCAGCCAACAGGTTTTTGACTTTCCCGGCGAACTGGTTTTCCTGCTCTCTCCTGCTTGATTCGGTCTCCAGACCTAGCCGCAATCCATACCGGGACGGATGATTCAACCAGAGGATTCGGCTATGATAAGTTCATCAAACCAAAAGGAGAAACAACTATGGAAAACCAGCTCGAAATCAGAAACACGCTCAAGACCAATCCGCTGGCAATCGCCAGCCTGGTTCTCTCCGCCGGAGGATTCAGTTTCCTGCCTCTGGTCGGATGCATCGCCGGGATCGTGACCGGTCACATGGCTCGCCGCGAAATCCGCGAAAATCCGCATCTCTACAACGGCGATAGCCTTGCAAAAACGGCAATCGTTCTCGGCTGGATCGGCCTCGTCCTGCCAGTGGTGATCATTGGGTTTGGCATCCTTTTCATGTTCCCTGCAACCATGATCATCCGCTAATACCAATAAGGGGTGAAATGGAATGGGTTGAGGAAAATTCCGGTGAGATTCCCTCACTGGATACAGCCAAAACCCATTCCTAAGCCCGCTTTGTCAAAAAGGCTGGAAACAAGGTTAAAATAAAATTGAATATTCACTTATATTAAGAAAGAACCAATCGCATGAACGAAATCCCGCACACTCAAAACACCTCCTCACATCCGCTGGCAATTGTCGGATTAGTATTGGGTATATTGGGGCTAATCGGGGTGCTGCCCCTGGTTGGGTCAATTGGGGCTTTGATCGCAGGGAAGATGGCCCAAAAAGAAATTTTGGAAAAACCGTATCTTTATACCGGTGAAAACCTTGCCCGCGCCGGTATTATTATGGGGTGGATTGGTGTAGCACTTGCCGCACTCGTCTGTGTCATCGTCGTGCTGGCATTTCTATTCTTCATGCCCATTTCTACCCGCCCGATTCCAATGTACTGACGGATAATGGCTTCTCTCAACCGCTGGGTGCAATTCTTCAATCGCTTTTTCAACCGGCTGCGCTGGCGGCTGACTCTTAGTTTTACGCTGGTCACGCTGGCTGCGATTCTCATGGCCGCGTGGTGGAGCTTTCTGGCGATTAACCTGTATATTTCCCGCACCATGCCAGAATTATTCGCCAGTGAATCCACCACTCAAATCTTCCCGAATTTGATTCAATTAGCCGGACAGGCCTTGCTTGTGTTGATCATCCCGGCGGTGCTGGTGGGCACCTTATTTGGTTTTCTGACCGCCCGCTGGCTGGAGAGCCGGCTTGACCATTTGCGTGAAACTACCGATGCCTGGGCAAACGGCAATTTCAGGCCGCGCATCCATGACCCTGCTCAGGATGAAATTGCCCGCTTTGGCAGACAGCTCAATCAGATGGCATCCGAACTGGAAACATTAATGATGACCCGTCAGCAGCTGGCTGCCATTGAAGAACGCAACCAGCTTGCCCGCGATTTGCATGATTCGGTCAAACAGAACCTCACCGCAGCCATTTTTCAGTTGAATGCGGCAAAGTTAATGATCGAAACCCAGCCCGACAAAGCTCAACAGGCCCTGCTTCGAGCAGAGGAACTCGCCGTGCAGGCTCAACAGGAACTGACCAATGTCATTCTGGAACTGCGGCCGGCGATACTTCATGAAAAGAATTTAACCGGCGCTCTGCAAGATTACCTCCACCAATGGCAGCAGCAGAATCAAATTGCGGTCGAATTTACGTATTCAGAAAACCTCAATCTGACTTTCAGTCAGGAATTGGCTCTCTTTCGGATTGTGCAGGAAGCACTCGCAAATATTACCCGCCACAGCGCAGCCACGCTGGTCAAAGTCTCTCTACAACGGGAGGATCATCAAGTTGCCCTGATGGTAAAGGACAACGGTCGCGGTTTCGACACCACCCAAACAGGATCTTCCGGATTTGGATTGAGAAGTATGCGGGATCGGATGGATGAAATCGGTGGCAAGTTGGTGATCGAAAGCGCCCCCGGTCAGGGTACCAGCGTCTATGCCTGTTTGCCTGACAAAATTGAACCTCAAGAAGTGGAACTAACCCATGAATAAAACCAGCAATCCCATCACGGTGATTATCGTTGACGACCATGCCGTTGTCCGACAGGGTTTAATGGCTTTCTTGCAAACGCAGGATGATATCGAAGTCATTGGTGAGGCTGAAAACGGCGCCCGGCTGCTTGAGATCCTCCCAACCAGTGTGCCGGACGTGCTGCTGATGGATCTGATCATGCCGGACATGGACGGAGTAGAGGCAACCCGCCGCGTCAAGGCGATCAGCCCTCACACGCAGGTGATTATTTTCACATCCTATTATAAAGATGAGCATATTTTCCCCGCAGTTCGTGCAGGTGCATTGTCGTACATCCTAAAAGACACCCAACCCGCCGAAGTGGTCGAGGCTATCCGCAAGGCCTCGCGCGGTGAAGCCGTGCTTCATCCCCGCGTTGCCGCACGGCTTGTTCAAGAAGTACAGGGTACCCGGCGCGAATCACTCAACCCGTTTTCCGAACTGAGCGACCGCGAGATGGAAATTCTGCGCCTGATCGCCAGCGGCAATTCCAACCGCGAAATTGCCGATACGTTATTCATCAGTGAAAAAACGGTCAAGAGCCACGTCAGCAACATCCTCTCCAAACTTCATCTGGCAGACCGGACGCAGGCCGCCGTATATGCCTGGAATCAGGGAATCGTCAGACGGGATGAATAAATCCCCCTCCATTTCCGAAGAAGAAATTCAAGCCTGGATGGTAAAAATACGGGCTATGCGGAAGTACCGCCAGCTCGATTTACCGGAATCCTTACTGCGTGATGTGATTACGGCGGAATTTACCCGTCACAGCAATTCCAGCGAAGCGTTCAAAGCGGTACGTGAGAAACTTCACAACATCATCGCGCCATATCTTGGTGACCCCGATTATCCTGGCGCGCAAGCGGAAATGGAGAGAGCCTTTTCCAACGAGAATCCCAACGCTGTCCGCCAATTTTGCCTGTCCATGCTCTCCAGCCACGCCTCCACCCGCGAGCGTATTCCACTTCTCAACAAGTTTTATCCTCATTTATGGCAGATTACCGGCATCCCGCAGACGATCCTCGATCTGGCCTGCGGAATGCAGCCGTTTGCCCTGCCATGGATGGAACTCCCCCCTTCTACCCGCTATTTTGCCTACGATTTGCACCGCCCGCGGGTTGACCTGATCAACCAGTTTTTTGAACGATGCGGCTTTTCCGGCCGGGCTTACCACGAAGATATCCTGGTCAATCCACCGCAGGTGGAAGCCGATGTAGCCTTATTCTTCAAAGAAGCCCACCGCTTTGAACAGCGCCGGCGAGGGGCGTGTATCCCCTTCTTTCAGGCTTTGAGGGTGCGCTGGCTGCTGGTATCATTACCCATCAGCAGTCTGAAAGGAACCCGCAATTTGGAAGACCGTCAACGTCATTTGATGCACTCCATCCTGACCGGTCAAACATGGCAGGTAGAAGAAATTTGTTTTGAAAACGAACTGGTTTTTTGCATCCACAAATCATGAGCCGTAGAAAAAAAACTGCCCCGCCACCCATCTCTTCCGCCGAAGTACGCAGCAGCGCATTGGAACAGTTCCGCAGCCTGCTCTCGGCGCAGGAGTATCAGGCCTTGCTGGAAGAGTTGGAACGTCCGCTGCTGCCGGCTTTTCGGATTAACCCATTGAAAACCTCGCCGCAGGCAGTTGAGGAATGGTGCAACTGGTACGGCTGGCAGGTGCAGCCGGTGGCGTTTTGCCCAACCGGCTGGCAGGTTCAGCAGGCGCGTACACCTCTTAGCCAGACGCTGGAACACCGCATGGGTCATTATTACATTCAGGATGCCGCCTCGATGCTGCCAGCCGAACTGTTCGACCTGCCGGACTCTCCCAAACCCCTGATCCTCGACATGGCAGCCTCGCCCGGCGGAAAAACCACCCACCTGATCAGCCGAACCCTTGACCATGGATTGGTGCTGGCCAACGATGCCGGCCTTGAACGCATCACCCCCTTGCGGCTGGTACTGCAAAACTGGGGAACGGTGAATACGGCCGTTACACGCTTCCCCGCTGAAAAGTTTGGACGCTGGTTTCCGGCTACTTTTGACTGGGTACTGCTGGACGCGCCTTGCAGTATGCAATCATTGCGCCCGACCGAAGCGCATCCCATGCGCCCCATCTCACAGCGCGAGCAATCCCATCTGGCACGCCGCCAAACTGCCATGCTCATTTCTGCGCTGGCAGCCGTCAGACCCGGCGGGCAGGTGGTTTATTCCACCTGTACCCTCGCTCCGCAGGAAGACGAAGCCGTGCTGGATGAGGTTCTACGGCGCTTCCCGGCGGCCGTGCGGGTAGACTCGCTTTCCAGCCGCCTGCCCAAACCTGCCCCAGCGCTGACCGCTGCCTTCGGGCAAACCTTTCACCCGCAGGTACAAAACGCCCTGCGGCTCTGGCCGCACCGTTTTTCCACCTCAGGCTTTTTTGCGGCCCGGCTGACGCGCATAGGGGAAATTGACCTGCCCCTCGAACCAGCACCGGCCCGCCCTTTGCGCGCAACCGGTCAGGAACCGCTCAACCCCCAGCAGATGCAGGAAATTTTAGATTGGCTGCAAGATACCTATGGGTTTGACCTGCTCAGCCTTTTGAACACCTATCATCTGGAATTATGGCGCAGCCCGGCCTCTGTTTTCGCCGTCCCGGTCACATTTATGCAACATTTTGACGATCTGCCCTGCCAGATGTTAGGGCTTAAGCTGCTGGAAGAAACGCCGGAAGGCTGGCAGCCCGCCCACGAATGGGTCAGCCGCTTTGCTCCGCACTTCCGTGCCGGCCGTTTGACCCTGCCGGCTGAACTGCTGGATGAATGGCTGAAGGGCGATGATGTTCCCATGCCCACAATCATAAACGAACCCACCCGACTGTGGATTGTTTTCGATGAGCACAATCGTTTTATAGGACGCGGACGCCCGAGCGGAAACTGGTTGAAAAATCTGCTCCCGCGCCGGCTCATCTCCTGACAGCCACTTACCTACTCGCCAAGACTGATTTCACCGGTGCGAATATTCAGCCGGTAGCGCAGACCAAATGCATCCACAACCAGCAGGGTATCGCCTTCTCCCCACTCTATCGGCAGGTATTGCCCCGCCCGATTCTCGGCTACATAACGCACCACCCCGCTCAGTAAGTCAACCAGCACAAAAGACGTGTGAATTTCTGCCGGTTGTTGGATGTTCTTCAACACACTGAAAGCCAGCCGCCCATTTTCGGGTGACCAGACCAATCCGCCTGCCTGCCAGCCGCTCTCGTTGTCCAATTGCAGCAGGTTTGTGAAAGCAATCTCGCGAACGACTTGTCCGGCCATGTTATGAATGAGCAGACGGTTGCCCTGCAAGGCAGCGAACGTCTCCCCATCCCCTGCGGCACGTAACAGACCGCAATCTCCGCTTAATTGAGTTCTTTCACCGCTTTGTAAATTGACCCGATATAACCCGCAGTCGAATCCAACAATTGTCGGATTGCCGTCCGGAATACCGTGTTCCGTATAAAAAAGCTGACTGCCGTCTTTGCTCCAATGGAACTGGGCTGGCAGGGTATATCCTAAACCAAAGGGACGTTCTTCATCTAAAACATCCCAGCGCAAACCGCCATCCTTACGAAATACAGCAAGCGTCAGCCGGTAACGCTCGCCGCTCAGCGATCCATCAGCCGCAATCGGAAACTCTGCGCTGACCTGAACCGTCCATTGACCATCTGGGGAAGTATAGAACCAATCTTCGTGGGTGGTTTTTGGAGTTACGATAGAGGGAGTAAGCGTTGAGGACATCACTTCGGGTTGCGGAGGTGGCAGGGTATCCAGCAGCCGCGTTTCAGGCGGGGCGGTTGGAGAGATCAGCGGCGGCTGAATAACCGCAGTCGGCACCAGCGGTGTTGATGTCGCCGTTGAACAGGCAGCCACCCCGATGAAAATACCGATCCAGAGCAAATTAATCAGCCGATTGGTCATGATCTTCTCCCGTTTGATTTGCTTCACAGAGGGTAATCAGCAGCGCTGCTGCCACGATGGCGGCTGTTTCGGTACGTAATATTCGCCGGCCCAAACTGACCGGCAGCCAGCCTGCCTGCCCGGCTTGCTGGACTTCCTCCCATTCCCAGCCGCCCTCAGGCCCGATCAACAATCCTGCCCGCTTTTGACAAGCCGAAGGCGGAACCGCCTGCTGGAGTAACCGCTGTGTCTCGCCTTCCCATGCGATCAGCGCGAGATCATATTCCCTGCGTTGCAGTATAAAATCAGGCAGTACCTTCGGTTCACCCAGAACCGGCACAATCCCTCGCCCGGATTGTTCGGCGGCTTCCTGTAAAATCCGCTGCCAGCGCGGATACTTTTCCAGAACCTGAGAGGGTTGTTGCACCAGACTGCGCCGCGTGACCAGCGGTACAATTTTGCTCACTCCCACTTCGGTCACTTTTTGCAGCGTCAACTCAAACTTTTCCCGTTGGGTCAGTGCCAGCCCTAAGGTCAGGTGCAGAGCGGGTTCGCGCTCATTTTTTTGCCAGCCCAGCACAACCCCGTTTGCCTGCCGTGCCGAAAGCCGGGTTATTTCCACCACTGCTTCGCTGCCAGATCCATCCAGCGCAATCACCTTACAGCCGGGGGTTAACCGCAAGACCTGCGCCATCTGACGCGCACATTCCGGCGGAAATTCAACAACCTCGCTCTGAAAGGCTGTCACAGGTACAAAAAACCGGTGCATGCCCTAATTGTACCTGATGGAATGGGCTTTTTTGGATTTCAGCCTTCCGAATTAATTTGAATGAAGTTTGTAATCTTCAAGGCATGTCATTTATCGGTTTGGAATGTGGGGGGAGTTTCTTAAAATCAAAGCAGCCTCAGTGGAGATTTTTTTATGAAAGCAACGAAATCCAACCCAACAACTCTTTTAGAAAGGCTGACCAGCCGCTGGTGGTTCTTTCTGATCGTCGTCCTGATCAGTTTCATGCCGTTGTACTCCCAGCAACCCTACGACCCGCGCAACACCTCGCTGGTGATCAATGCAGTCCTCTCCCAACCACTGATTTATTCACTTCCTGTGGTTTTCCCAATATTTAAGATCATTCCGCTTGGCCTCACCATCTGGCTGCTTGTTCAACCGCAAAAGTCGCAGCGCTGGTTTTCGCTGTATGCCGGCCTGAACCTGCTGGGGATAGCCCTCTTCCAAAACAGTGCCATCACCAGTTCCTACGGGCTGGTCATCATTATCGGCAATGTCATCCTTTTCGGGGTAATCGGTATCACATGGCTGGTTGAGGCTCTCAAGCCTCGTTCAGATTTTTCAGCCCGTCCATTGCCGCACCGCGCCTGGATTATCCTGCCCTTGATGCTGCTCGCTTTCTGGATGCCGATTCAACCCAACCCAATGCTACTGAATCCCGATCCAAAGTTGTTTTTCATCAATGAAGCGGGTTTGACCGGCTGCATGATGCTGCCAGTATATACCGGTTTACTGGTGATCTTCTATCCAAATGTCAACCGCCTCTTACTGCGCCTGAGCGGCTTCATCGGCCTGCTGATCGCGTTGTTCAATTTGCTGACTCACTTTGTGATGATCCCGGCTAATTTCTGGATGGGTGTACTGCATCTGCCCCTCTTCTTCATCTCGCTGGTTGCCTTCGTCTTATCGCTGCGTAAAACAACGGCTCAAACGACCTGAACGGCTCAGAAATCCCCCAAGCCCGCCTCCATCCGGTATAATTGGCGCGGTATGGAAAAGTGGGTCAAAGACCTGAAAACGCTGGTGGGGATTCAACTGTCTGCCCGGCAGGTGGCTGCCTTTCAGCGATATGAGGATGAACTGCTGGAATGGAACAGCCGTATGAATCTGACCGCCATCCGCGATCGGGAGGGGATTCGCACCAAGCACTTCCTCGATTCGCTCAGTTGTATTCTGGCTTTTCGCGACCGCCCGCCCGAACGCCTGATTGATATTGGCACTGGGGCTGGCTTTCCCGGAATTCCGCTCAAGATCATCTACCCGCGCATGAAACTGACCCTCGTCGAATCGGTCGGCAAAAAACTGGAATTTTGCCGGCACATTGTTCAAACGCTCGAATTGGAAGATGTAACCCTGCTGCAGGCCCGCGCCGAAGAATTGGGGCAGGACCGAGCCCACCGCGAAAAATACGACTGGGCCGTTGCCCGCGCGGTTGCCAATTTACCGGTCTTAGCCGAGTATCTCTTGCCGTTGGTTGCGCTTGGCGGAAAAATGCTGGCTCAGAAAGGCGAAACCGCTCATGCCGAGGCGGTGGCAGCGGAAAAAGCCATTCGCGTGCTGGGCGGTGAACTCCAACAAATTATCCCCGTGCTGGTACCGGGGATTGCGGAAGAGCGGTATTTAGTGGTAGTGGATAAGGTTGCATCCACCCCGCCGGGTTATCCGCGCCGGGTCGGCCTGCCGGCTCGCCGTCCCATTCAGTAATCAGACCGGCTGATCAACCCGCTGGACACAGCCAGCCTGCACCTGCCAGACGGCACACTGGCGCACGAAAGACTCATTGAACAGTTTTAAGTCCGTTGTGGTTAGCAGGGCCTGATCACAATCTCCCAGTGCGTCAAGCAAATCGGCGCGCCGTTGGAGGTCCAGCTCGGCTAAGGTTTCATCCAGCAGCAGCACCGGCCATTCCCCAATCTTCTCCCGCATCCAGGCTACTTCGGCCAGTTTTAGCGCCATAAGTGCCGTGCGCACCTGTCCGCGCGACCCAAAATCACCTAAATCAATCCCGTTGGCCGTAAAACGAACTTCATCACGGTGCGGCCCGATGGTCGTCACCCCCCGCTGAATTTCTTCAGCCCTCGCCGCCCGCAAGCGGGAAAGAAAGCCTTCCCGGATTTGTTCTTCTGTAAAGCCGCTGCGGTCAACCGGCGTTTCGATGGGCAGGCTGTATTGCGGCCGAGTTTCGGCGGCAGGGTCATAGCCGGGGCGGTATACCAGCCGCAGCACTTCTTTACCTTCGGTCAGGCGGTCGTGGATGCGGCTTGACAGCCGTTCCAACTCATTCAGGGCGCGGATGCGCGCCTGAATGAGAAAAGCTCCGCGCTGCACCAGAAGGACATCCCAGTAGGTCAATTGCTCGCTGTCTCCGCCGCGCTCGGCCAGTTGCTTCAACAGGGCATTGCGCTGGCTTACCACCTGAACATACTCCGTCAAAGCCTGAGCATAGCCCGGCACAATTTGCGAAAGGGTCAGGTTTAGGTAACGGCGGCGTTCTTCCGGCCCGCCTTCCAGAATCTGGGTCATCTGCGGCAGGAATAAGACCGCGTTGAAACTGCCCATGGCTTCCTGCATACTGCGCTTGACGCCATCCACCAGAATTTCTTTTCGCAGGCGCGCGCCATTGGCACCCACCGCATCCTGAATCAAACGAATTTCGAGGCGGTGCCCCCTGCCGCCGCGCTGAAAATCGGCTACCAGCCGGGCAAACGGCGGGTTTTCTTCCTCCGCTAAAAAATTGATCAGTTGACGATCGTGGGAGGCGTGAAATGAGGTAAAGGTTGCCAGAAAGTAGACAGCCTCCAGCAGGGTGGTTTTGCCCTGAGCATTATCCCCCACCAGCAGCAGAATGTGACGCGGCACATCCATATCCAGCCGGCTGAAAGCGCGAAAATTTGTCAGAGAAAGATGGGTCAGGTGCATAAAGGCAATCGGGGCAGCGTAAGAGGCAGGTCAATCCAGCAGGGTGGCTTCTTCCTCCGGGGTCGGCTTCCAAACCCGCGTGGCACGGTCGGTGAACAGGATCCCTTCCAGATGATCAATCTCATGCTGGAAAATGCGCGCCAGCCAGCCCTTGGCTTTGATCCGCACCGGCTGACCGCGCCGATTCTGACCGCGAATCACGACCTGAAGCGGACGCTCCACTTCTCCCACCAGACCGGGAATCGAAAGACAGCCCTCAATCCCCTTTTCTGTTTCCGTCGAAACTTTGACAATTTCAGGGTTAGCCACCACGAATAATTTTTTGGGGGCGTCCTCATCCTCGTCATTTTCGGCATATTCCACCACAATCAACCGTTCAGAAACACCCACCTGCGGCGCAGCCAGCCCGACGCCGGGAGCCTGCCGCATGGTTTCGACCATGTCATCAATTAATTTCTGTAAATCCGCATCAAACACCGTCACCTTGCGCGCTTTGCGGCGCAGCACTTCATCGGGAACGGTCACAATTTCTCGAATTGCCATAACCTTAAACCCTGCTCTCAAGAATAATTCAATAGCCCGTCAATTGTACTACGAATTCTGACCCAATTGGGTCGGATTTTTACCGTTGCTTTTTCCCTGCACCATACGGTGATATTCTTCGATCCAGTCCGCCAGTTGTTCGTTGATGGATGCCTCAGCCCGTTCTTCTTCGCGCTGCTTAAATTCCATAAAACGCTGGAACAGTTCCCGCTGCACTTCGGAAGGTGCCATCACATTGTTGAAGGTCAGAGTCGAGTCACCCACCCGGACATACACCGTGCCAAAATTCAAAATCAAGCCGATCAACCCCAGTCGTTCAAAATCAATGCTGAGGATGTTCTTCAACGGAGCAGAACGTTTCTGCTCGGTGCCGAGCGGTTTTTTATATACATCTATAATCGTATCGCGGGTGATAATGTAACGGTCATTGCGCCAGTCTACGTAGTTATACACCAGCCAGAGGGATGTGATGGGCAGGAACAATACCCCGATTACCAGTCCCAACACCGGTGGCAACGGAACCGCCCCCACAAAAATGGAAATCACCGTCGCCAGAACCAGCAAAGTCAAGATCAGGGGCAGCAGTGTTTTTTTGAGCAGGATAAACCAGTGGGTACGGTAAATGATCGCGCCGTCCTGCTCCACCCGCAGCATGAACAAATCAGAAAGAAACTGGGTGAGTTTTCCACTTTTGACTACCGGCTTGACCTCTTGCGCAGAGGGCTGCGGCAACGGTTCATCTGCTCCCAGATTCAAACGCCGCCGGATGATCTGGTCAATCGACTCGAGCCGGGCACGCTTTCGGCTGGCTTTGGCTTTTTCACGCATCTCATTGATCAGGTTGACGATCAGATAGGGTTGAGCCAGCCGCGAAAGAATTAACTCCCCCGTATAGGTGCGCACGATAATATCCCCATAGCCAATGATGCGTCCCAGTTGGGTAGTGCGCACATCATCGGCCAGCACAGCATCCAGTGGCACTTCCTGCCGGCTGTCGTAAATCAATAATATCTTCCGCAGGTAAGCCACCCTGCGGTTGGTTACCACCGAATAATCATTGTAAAAATCAATCACCACCCACGCCAGCCAGGCGATATTGACCAGCACCACCAGCAGCAACAATCCCATCCCTAATGCCGACCCGCGAAAGAGAACCACATCCAGATAGGAAGTGACCAGCGTGGTCAACAAGGCCAGCAGCACCGGTAAAATCAGACGCAGCACCAGAAAGATGGGGTGATGCCGGCCGATATAATGAACCACTTCGCGCGGCCCTCGCCACGGCATCCGCGTCCGCATCGCCAGTTGATAACTATCGGCCACCAGACGGAAAGCGGCATCCACTTTCGGGTACTCTCTCTTCAGCTCATCAATCAACTCGCCGTTGAAGCGGATAACAATCACATTGGTCAGGGCGGTGGCGGTTGCCAGGCGGGGCGGGGGTGTATCCGCCAGTGCCTCTTCGCCAAAATAATCCTGCTCACTCAGGATGACCTTAACTTCTTCGTCCCTGTGCTGACGCAGCAATTCAACCCGCCCGCTGAGCAGAAAATAAAAACTCTCCACGGGCGCATCCTGCTCAAAAATTACCTGCTTTTCCTGATAAAGAAAAGCCTCCAGCCGACCGGCAATCTCTTCAATCTGCTCCGGGCTCAGGCTGATGAACAGGTGCGACCCGCGCAATAATTCAACAACATCGCTGCGGTTGACTTCCATTGATTAAAGTATATATGAAAATGGTTATTTCTTTGCCAGCCGGCTCTGTTCCTTTTCAAAGATGCGCCGCAAAATGGCCACGCTGGTTGCATAGGTCGAGTCCATTCCAAAATAAGAAAGCGTACCCGCTCCCAAATTCTTGCCTTTGCTTAATGGAGTGTCGGAGGCATAGTGCAAAATGCCCAGATCAAAGGGGATTTCGTACAGGTTAACCACTTCGTTGATGGGATGCCGCTTGGGACGGAACATTTCGTATACCGCCGAAAGATATGGGCCGGCTTCCATCTCGATATCGGTATAGCCCTCGCGGTAAATGACATCCATGATGCGCGCATTCTGTAAAAATGTGCCGTATACGCTGACTGCCTTTTGATTATCCAGTACCGTGCCGTACAGCAGATATGGAGCAACATGCGAGGCATTGAAAGCATTTTGAAACAGAAAAGTGTTTTCGGAATGTTCATCCTGCACCACGTTGGGAATCATGACATCCCCCAGCCGGCCGTTGAGGGTTGCCGCCTTACCCATGATATATACCCCCAGAATCGGGTGAACATGCTCGGCGATCTTGACCAGCAAATTGTAGGCCGCCACTCCCAGCGGGTAATCAATATTCAGTATCACTGCATCGCTGCGTTCCAGCCAGGCCAGTTCACCTCGCTTGATGCGCGAATCCATGCGGGCAGGATTCAGGCGGCGCAATTCGATAACCTGTGCCTCTACATCAAAGTAATGCTCGCTGGGAATGCGCGTGATCCCTAAACTGGTTTCATCCATTGCCTGCGCGTGAAGCAAAGCACGTCCTTCATTCGTCTGTTGATATTTTTTCAAAACATAGTAGAGGAAATTTTCCTGACTGGAAGGCACCTGTCCGTTGCAGATGCTTTCCCACTCCCGTTTCAAGTCCTCGTTTTCCTTGCGGTCCAGAAAGCGCATTAATTCTTCGCGGTGCAGCAGGGCAAATCCGCTCACCAAATTAATCAGCGAATGGGTGTTGCTGGAAACAAAATAAACCGGGCGGCTGCTCAACAAGGGGCAGCAGCGTTCGATGTTATCCCACCAGGCCCGCGTGGCGCGGCGGTAGTCGGCCAGCGAACCGCTCAACAGACGCACACCAATCCGGCAGCGTTTATGAGCAATCCGCTGCAAATTTATGTAAAACTCCTTGCCCCACACCGTGCGCAGCCGTTCGAGGTCTTCCACCGTCATTTCCAGTGTTTTCGCCAGTTCACCGAAAGATTCTTCATCTTTCGCCAGTGTGCGTGCATTCAGCGGCCGCTGCCAGCGTTGCAGCAAATGGTGGAGTTTATTCCACTCGATCTGATAAGCCGTCAGGGTCGGAATAATATCGTCAATATCCGAACGGCTGGCAATGTAGCAGGCCAGCGTATCCCGGCCGTTAAAAAAACAGCGCCGGCGGCGCGCCCGAGCCGAAACCGGCTGCCACTTTTCCACCTGATCGTAACCATGCTGGTGAAAGACACTGGCACTCTGGCCCAAGACAACCGAACGGACTTCCGGCATACAATCGGGCAGGCGCAGCGCGCTGTAAATCAGCGCTGAAATGTCCGGGGCAACTTTGCGAGCATCGGGGTGGAGGGAAGAGTTGGTGGCAGCGTGAACTTCTTCCAGTGAGCGGATTTGTACCTCCGCCGAGGTACGCAGCAGGGAGTAAATGGTACGAAGATACAGGTCAATTTCTTCTGAGGCGGTGCGCGGAACGGTTCTTTCCATACGCCAAATTGTATCACGAGGACTGGGCGAGCATACGACCCAAGACACGGCTCACTTTACGGACGCTCTCTCTGACCGGTACGCTGAGCGGGGCATCAAATTCCAACGTAGCAGGCTGAATCCCCAGCAAAACCACCCGGCAGCCCAGCTCTCTCTGTAAAAATTCCGCCAGCACCGAAGGCGGCAGGGTGTGCGTGGAGGCGCTGAGCCCGTCCAGAGATTGCATTTCCACCAGCATGACACTGCCGGCTGGTTGAGCCATTTCGGCACTATCTACCATCACAACCAGATGAGGATGAAAGCGGCGCAACCGGCCGGTGATATTTTCCGGGGCTGTGCCGCCTTCTATCAGCAGGAGATGATCCGATTCGCTTAATTTTTTTTGCAGGGTGCGCACGACCAGCACCCCCGCCGCATCATCTCCGTTGAATTCGTTGCCGATCCCAACAACTGCAATTCGGGCTGGTTTTCCAACCTCACTCGCAAGGTGTTTCAACAGGCTGCTCAGCTGCGCGTTCCAGGAGGAAGCGAATGTCCTCGTCATTCCCATAATAGACTTCCAGCGGCTCTTTATTGGTCACCGCTTGCTCCCACTCTTCATCACTCAATTCAAGGCACTTAAAACGGCACGAAACCACACATTGAGAACAGTAAATGCAGCGGTCTTGATGATAGCGCATGACAAAGCGCTTGTTGACTTTGTCAATCACAATCAATTCAATTGCATTGGCCGGGCAGTCCTTAACACACAACTGGCAGCCGGTACACTTTTCCGGATCCCAGTGCAGTTTACCGCGGAAACGTTCCGGCGCCGGATGACGTTCAAACGGATACTTGCGGGTAACCGGTTTTTTGAACAACGATTTGATTAAGTCTTCGATCATCGAACCAATGCTCATCGCTTCACCCTCACAACCACCACTGACGGATATAAATGCCGGCCAGAATGGCTAAAATCTGCACCAGCCCCATTAAAGCCCCCACCCGCCACCACAGACCAACCGTCTGATCAATGCGCAGGCGGGCAAAGGCGGTTTGCAGCAGGGCCATCACCAGCAGCAGCCCGCCGGTTTTCAGCAGGAATTCCAGCGGATTGGCAATCCCGCCTAGGTAAAAAGCGGCTACCAGTGTCAGGCCAATCACCAGTTCAATGTCCTTACTAAGACGGAAGAGGGCAAACCCGCGTCCACTGTATTCGGTCAACGCCCCGGCCACAATTTCCGTTTCCGCTTCAGGGGCATCAAACGGCGGCAATTCTAGTTTGCCCATCAGCCCGACCAGCGCCACCAGAAAACCAATCGGCTGAGCGACGATGAACCAGGTCGTTTCACCGGCAAAAGCGTTGATTTTGCTGATTTGCCAGGTTTGCGCCGCCAGTGCCGGGCCGATCATTGCCAGCAGGAAAGGCGCTTCGTAGGAAAACAGCTGGGTCAGCGTGCGGGTTGCGCCCACCAGCGAGAAACGGTCTACCGAATTAGCCCCAGCCAGACCCAACGCGATCGTCAAAGCACTGAGCAGGTAAATCGTGACGATGAGATCACCCTGAAACGAGAAAAAGGGCTGAACACCGAACATCGGCACGTATAAGGCCGCCGTCAGCGCGGCTGCCAGGGCAATCACCGGCAGAGCAATGAACAAACCCCGATGAGCGCCTTGCGGGATAATCTCTTCCTTCGCCAGCAGTTTCAGCACATCTGCCAGCGGCTGAAGGAAACGCGGGCCAACCCGGTTTTGAAAACGCGCCACCAGTTTACGGTCAGCCCATTGAAAGATCAGCCCGCTGGCCAGCAAAAACAAACCGCCCGGGAAGAACAACAAGACAATGAGAGGATGGATCGTCAAGTTCATCGGTAGTACTCTATCCCATAGTTTCTCAGGTCTGCCCACGTCCACACTTGCGGGTCGCGTTGATTACGCCTGACCATCACCAGCCGGTCATTGCAGGAAAAACACGGGTCAATTCCGGCGAGGATCATCGGCATATCCGCCAGTTTATGACCCACCGCCAGCGTGATGACCGTTCCCCAATTACACAGGCTGGGAGTTCGCACCTTAACCCGTTCCGGCTTTTCACCGCCGTTACTGGCAATGAAGTAAAACAACTCGCCGCGCGGCGCTTCAACCCGGCTGATGGTTTCTCCGGCTGGGATGCGGCGCGGGACGCGGGTCACCAGTTCACTTTCCGGCAGGTTATCAAAAATGCGCCGCAACACCCGGATGCTTTCCATCGTTTCCAGTATGCGTACCACAAAGCGCGCGTGCAGATCACCTTCTTCTGCCACGACCATTTCAACCGGAAATTCTGCATAAGCGGCATAGGGTGCATCCACCCGCACATCGTAAGCAAAATTTGAGGCACGCGCCGTAGGGCCGACCGCCCCCAGCAATTGAGCCTGCTCGCGCGTCATCGTCCCGATTCCGCGTGTACGGCCAATGAAAGTTTCGTCATTATTGACCACGTTCAGATAGTGAAGCAGCCGTTCTTCCAGATAATTCAAGCCGTCGCGGATTTTATCCATCATCTCCGGTGTGAGGTCGTATTTCACCCCGCCGATCAAATTAGCTGAATAATGCACGCGGTTACCGCTGAGCATTTCCAGCATATCCATCACCACTTCGCGGTCGCGCCACGAATACATGAACAGCGCATCAAAACCGCCTTCATGGGCAGCCACCCCCAGCCAGAGCATGTGGCTGTGAATCCGTTCCAGTTCGGCAAAGATTTCGCGAATGGCGCGCGCTCGCGGCGGAGCTTCGACCCCGGCCAGTTTTTCAACCCCCTGCACAAATGCTGTGGCATGAATGTGCGAGCAAATTCCGCAAATCCGCTCCATCAGGTAAAGATTCTGCGTCCAGGTGCGGTCTTCCGCGCCCTTTTCGATGCCGCGATGAACGTATCCAAGCCGCACGCTGGCACCGGTAACAATTTCACCATCCACAACAAACTCGAAGTGACCCGGTTCCTTCAAAGCCGGGTGCTGCGGCCCGATTGGCACAATAAAACGATTTTCTGTTTGTTGCGTGGACATTTCAACCTCCTTCGGCTTCACCGCTAACCCGGACAGGCGGAACAAACGATTTGCGTAAGGGGTACACTCCCTCAGGCCAGCTGTCCGCCAGAATCAGCCGGCTGGTATCGGGGGTACCTTCCACCTTGACGCCAAACATTTCCATCAATTCCCGTTCTCCCAATGTGGCTGAGGGTATCAACGGACAAATGCTCGGCAGCACGGCGTTCGAATACGGCACCCTCACCCGCAAACTGACCACCGCCGCACCGGAACAAAAACTGTACAATACTTCAATTTCACCTTCCGGCTGGGTCTGATCATCTTCCGCCGCTGGAGCAGGACGGTCTATGCCGGTAATCGTCGAAAGGTAACCCCAGCGTGCATCCACCAGCGCTTTGACCGCAGCCAGCAGATTTTCCCGCTGGAGATAAACATCCAGACGGGTTGTTTCCGGGCGGGTCAGGCTTTGCGCATAAGGCTGCAACAGGTCTTCTGCGTTTTGGAGGATTTCCTCAGTCGCACTCATTGGCCCACCTCCATCGCGGTCATATCCACACCGGCTGGCAATTCAACTTTCATGGTACGTTCGGGGCGTTTACCGCTTTTCAGCGCTTCCAGCAAAACCGCTACCCCATAAATAATACCCTCCGGGCGCGGCGGGCAGCCCGGCACAAATACATCCACCGGCAGCACCTCATCAATGCCGTGAACAATGTTGTAACAACCATGGAAGACGCCGCCCGAAAGTCCGCAGGAACCAACGGCGATGACAAATTTTGGCTCCGGCATCTGCCAGTAAATGCGCAGCAAGCGATCTTTGGCCTGTAAGGAAACCGGGCCGGTACAAATCAGCACATCCGCATGGCGCGGAGAGCCCTGTAACTTGATCCCAAACCGTTCAACATCATAATGCGGCGTCAGGGTTGCCAGAATTTCAATATCACAGCCATTGCATGAACCGCTGTTGAAGTGAATTGCCCATGGGGAATTAACCCGCGCCCATGTACGAATTTTATCCAGCACCTGCTGCCATGGTTTGCTCGCCTCGACACCCATTCAAACCTCCTCTACAACTCCCAAATCCGATTCAACCTATCCTAATAATAATGCAATCAGTGCCAGAATCAAGCCCAGTAAAAACGGCAATATGGCCGCGCTGAACTCACCCGTAACCAACACCAGCATTCCAAGGTGCAATATGGCAAAGAAAAAGGCGATCAGGAAAAAGGGGCGATAACCCGGTGCAGCCGCGCTGAGCGGTGCTTCTTCACCGCTGCCATAGGGACTTTCCTTAAGCGGAGAGGGCTTTTCCGGCCCGGCCAGCACCTTGCCCAGCCGTTCAATAATCAATACCAGTGGAATGTAAAGTAAGAATGCCAGTGGTGGAGAGAGAAGAATTTCCATCAGGGATTACCTCCTTATCCGCCCAACGCAGCCAGTAAACTCTGGGCAGCCGGTTGAGTTAACCAGCCAGCCAGCGAGGGCCAAACGCCCAGCAACACCACCCCAACCGTCAGGATGAGCAAAACCACGTTCATCCATCCCGAAACCGCCTGACCGCTTTCAATCAATTTGGATGGCTGATGGCGGTACATCCGGTTTATCAATGGGGCATAATAACCCAGCGAGAGCACGCTGTTGAGCGCAGCAAAGATCACCAGCACAATTGCCCATGCCTGGCGGGTTTCAAAACCGCCTACAAAAATCTGCCACTTCGACATAAAACCGGCCAGCGGCGGAATACCACCCAATCCCAGCAGTGCCACACTCAGGCAAAACGCCGCCAACGGATAACGGGTAGCGGCTCCGTCTAAATCCTGAACCATAAGGGGTTGATGTTTGCCGTTCGCGATGTAGAGCGCGTAGAGCAGCGCTCCTGCCGCAAGAAAGGCCAGTCCTTTCATCAAGCCGTGGGTGAGGATGTGGAAGAAACCGCCCGCGGCTGCGTTCGGCGCCCCAAACGTGAAAGCGCAGCCAATTCCCAGCACAATATAACCCATGTGGCTGAGGCTGGAAAAGGCCAGCATACGCTTAACCTGAGTTTGACGGAGTGCCATCAAGTTGCCCAGCAGCATATTCAACGCGGCAAAACCCAGCAGGAAAACACCCCACAGATGACTGACCGCAAACAGGGCGGCTAAAGCGCGCAGCAGGGCAATCAACCCGGCTTCAATCACCACGCCCGAAAGCATGGCGCTGATCCCGCTGGGTGCCTGTGAGTGGGCATCCGGCAGCCAGGTATGTAATGGCACGAGGGCAGCTTTGACCCCAAAACCGATCAAAAACAGCGCCCCAGCGGCCAGCATGACCGGCGTCAGCGGGGCGTTCTCGCGAATACCAGCAAAAGTCAGCGTGCCGGTTTGTCCAAAAACCAGCGCGATCCCAATCAGCACAAAGGCTGAACCGACCGCACTTTGCACGAGATATTTGACACCCGCCTCCAGCGCAGCCGGAGTATGGCGGTGAAATGCCACCAGAGGATACGAGGCAATGGCCATTAACTCGAACCAGACCCACAGGTTGAACAGGTCACTGGTGCAGCCTAAACCAATCATCCCGCCGATCATCGCCACAAGCAGGGCATAGTACTTTTCCTGATGCTCCTCCCGGTTTAAGTAAGGGCCGGAAAACAGCGTAACCAGCACGCCCAGCAGCAGTACCAGCCCGGTCAACAACGCCCCCACCCCATCCAGCTGCAGACGAATGACACCCAGCGAAAACGACACGGCCATCCTTTGGGTTAACATCGTTTGCAGGGCAATGCTGAATGGATAAAAAGCTGCCAACAACACCAGCAATGCCACCCAGCGCGAGGGATTGATGCCGGGTCGTTTGCGCTCTACCAGCCGGCCGATCAGATAGATCAACGGTGCTCCCAGCAGGGGCAAACCTACTACAAGGAGAAATGCCAGGCCCGCTTCCATGTCAACGCCCTCCCACCGCAAGAGTAGCCAGCAAGACCAGTAACGCGAACACAATCGCAAACACATTCCAGTTCAATAACCCCGGCTGGGTAACCCGTAAGGCTTCTGCCAGTTTTTGAGTGGAATTGACCACCGCGCGGTTGATCGCCTCAAAACCGAAACTTTCAGCAGCGGCTTTGCCCAGCCCGCTAAATGCCCGCTCAAGTTGACCAAGTCGCTGGCGCTGCCAGCCGGCCAGCAGGCCAACCGCCACTATTCCCAGAACCAGATAGGTGAGCGGGGCAGTGAGGACTTCCTCAACCACTGCCAGCGTACTGTGAACTTCCAGATGGTGAGCCGGCAGACTTTCCGCCAGCAGGTGACCAAATGGCCCGGCCAGCAGCCAGGTGGTCAGACTGCCAATCGCCAGCGGGATCAGGGCGACCTTCATGGCATTGCCCGCATCATGAACATGCCGGGCAGGCTGTCCTTCACCATAAAAGACCATGCTGATCATCCGCAGCGTATAAAATGCCGTCAGTCCGGCTACCAGCACCATCAACCCATACAACCAGAGCGGATTGCCATGCAAGCCCGCTTCCAGAATTAACTCTTTACTCCAAAAACCGTTGAAGATGGGAATGCCCGCCAGCGCCAGGCCGCCAATCACAAACACACCCCGCGTCAAGGGCATGTCCTTTCCCAAGCCGCCCATCTGGCGCATATCACGCGTCCCAACCGAGTGAATGACTGCACCAGCGGCAAGGAACAGAAGCGCCTTAAAAACCGAATGGCTGAGCAGATGGAACTGGCTGGCAAAGACTCCCCCGGCCCCAACCGCATAGACCATGAAGCCCAGTTGTGAAACCGTAGAATAAGCCAGAACGCGTTTTAAGTCGGTGGCCACCATCGCCATCAAGGCCGCCAGCAGAGCGGAGAGCATACCGCAAATCATGACCGCCTCCCGCCAGCCGGTTACCTCTGCAAAGGCGGGGTAAAAGCGCGCCAGCAGATACACCCCCGCGTTGACCATCGTTGCCGCATGAATCAACGCGCTGATCGGTGTGGGGGCTTCCATCGCATCCGGCAACCAGGTTTGGAAGGGGAACTGCGCCGATTTGGCCGCCGCGGCAATCAAACAACCGAACCCCATCCACGCCAGCGCTCCCGCCGGCAGGATAGCCGGATTTTCAAGCAGGGCATGAAAATCATTGCTGCCGGTATATACATACAGCAGCAAGGCACCGGCCAGCAAACCAATCCCGCCCAGTTGCGTGATGATCAGGGCTTTAATACCGCCAGCAACCGCTTTTGGATCGTCATTATGAAAGGAAATCAGGGCATAAGAACACAGGGCTGTAATTTCCCAGAAGAAGAACATCAGCAGCAAGTTACTGGTCAGCACCAGCCCGGCCATACCGCCGATAAAAAACAGCACAAAGGCGTAATAGCGGGCCAGCTGGTGTTCGCCGTGCATGTAATCTACCGAGAAAATCACTGCCAGTGAGCCGACTACGTTGGCGATTGCCGCCAGAAAGACCCCCAGTCCATCCACCACAAAGGTGAAATCTCCAAACACACCCCCGATTGGGATTGAATAAACCAGCCGTTCTTTGCCATAGGGCAGCAGCAACAGACTTGCCGCACCCGAAGCAACCGAAAATGCTACTGCAAGCCAATGGGTCAATTTTTCCTGACGGTCACCCGCCAGCCAGACAATCAGTGCCCCAAGCCACGGTAAACCAATGGTCAAACTCAGCCAGATGATCGCCATAGGCTACCTCCGCAATGAGGTCAGGGCTTTCAAATCCAGACTGCCGATAACCCGGCGCACCTGCACAGCCAGCGCCAGCCCCACCACCGCCACGATGGTATCGGCCACAATCACGGTCAGCGCCAGGCTCTGCCCGAGGTTTTCCTGACCCTGCAAGCGTCCGGCAAGTACCAGTGCCAGCATGGCTGCCTTGACAATGATTTGCAGCGCCACCACCACCTTGATCAAATTTCGCACGGTCAAAAGGGCGTAGATACCCACCCCCAGCAGACCAATCACAATCAAAATTACCACATTTGGAACGGATATGGTCATTCCATGTCCTCCGAATGAGTCTGTCCTGCCGAGTCTGTTTCCTTTTCACTCAACAGGCCCAACACACCCATTACACCGCAAAACACCAACACCGCCTGCAAGATCACATCCAGCTGGCGGTTGCCCCACAAAACGATCTTCAGGCTGGCTTCGCCCAATGCCGGTGCAGCACGGTCAACTGCCGGTACTAATAAAATCCCCAGCAGGACAATGAAGAGCACACTCATCACGACTGTCAGCGGTTCTTTGATCAACCCTTTCAGGTCGGTGGCTTCTTCTCCGGTCAGGTTAATAGCAAAAACAAATAAAACCGTTACCAGCCCGGCACCCACACTCAATTCGATCACACCGATCTCAGGTGCGCCAAGCAGATACAATTCCAGCGCAACCAGAGCACTGGTGCCGGCCAGCCACAATGCCGATACAATCAAGCGCCGGGAACGAATGGCTTGAATGGCACATACCAGTATCCCGGCACCGGTCAAGAGATGGAGCATGGCAATTTTTCCTCCGCTGAGATGGGTCTACGTACAGAAATGCCTACCGTTCGACCGGTAAACAATCATTCAGCCCACACATTTCATACAGATAATTATCTGGGAAACACGATCACTGGTATAGGTATATCATTATTTTTGATGAATGTCATGTGAAGTTCATCACAAATTTGGCTTAAAAATATTCCTGACACCTCTCCGTTTAACCAAAACGGCCTTACCTTCACGCTCAAAGGCAAAGCCGTTTCGTCTAAAACGGGAAAAATTCAAATCACATGCGGGTCAGTTGAAAGGTAATGCCGTAATCCGAATCTTCCCCATCTTCAGGGGTGACATAGCGATGCTCAACCACGTACCGCACACTCGCCGGCGTATCCGGCGCCTTAGGCCTTGGGTTATGGCTGGTAGAAACTTCCTCGAATCGGTAGCGCTCCACCGGGGGCAACTGCCCCTTTGGGCTGGTCAGATCCCAGGCCTTACGGGCATCCAGCGTGATCAAATCTACTGCAATGCGGTCAGCCGGTGCCCAGGCCGCCCAAAAAAGCCCGACGATGAGGATCAAAGCCGCGACTACCGCCAGAACAATCAACCCCTGCGTCAGGGTGAGTGAAATCATTTTGGCAATCGAGGCAGCCGTTCCTTCTATTGCTACTGCCCCCTGCCAGATGCTTTCAAGGTAGTGGACAAAGGCAGACCCAAAATCACGTAGTTGATCTCTGGCTGCCGATTCGCTATCTACCTCAAAGCCAATCAACCCGGCTGCCATCAAACCGCGATTGAAAGACCCATTCCACAGGTCGGCACTGTACGCACCCGCATCCTCACCCGAGTCCATATCATCCCACGCATCGCGGTTAAACTCAACATGTTTCACCGGGTTGAGGGTGTGCTTACCGCTAGGCATGGAAGCCGGAATCAGGTGAGCAACCCAGGCATCGAACCAGATTTCGTCCGAACCCAGTCCATCGGTCTCTTCATAACAGCGGCCGTTTTCGCTCCAAAAATGGAAGGCGATATTGGGGTCAGGTTCAACCTGAAGGATCAATTTGTTCGACTTCAACCGCTGGGCAACCCCGCCGGCATAAACCGCTGAAAGCACATTATTGACTTCAATCCAGACATCATACAAACCGGGCGGTAACGGGGCGCCGGGTTGTTGAGGATGTTCTTTGGGCAGGTTGATCACTACCGAATCCGACACCCGCCAGTCATGGATGGTATGTCCACTCTCATCCTTGACCGGCGTTTCCAAATCACCGAAAACCGGTGCATCGAGAGAGATTTTCAAACCGGTTTGCCGGTTTTCAAAGAATACCTTCACGGTCTCGGTTATAAAATTAAAGCCCCTCAGGCAAATGGTTGCTCCCGGCTCAACGACCGGGAATTGCAGGCACTGTCCGTTGAAGGTGTAATCTTGCCCGCCTTCACAAAAATTGGGGAACAAAGCTCCGGGGGGAGGCGGTGGCGGAGTTTTAGGCGTGCAATTCGCAATCAACTCACCGGGTTTATTGGTATTTACTTTAACCTGACAATCTTTGGCGATTTGATAGGGCTGGAAAGTGTACACATTTTCCAGCGAAGAACGGTAACTCGCCGCACTTCCATATTCTTTATAATCGCCAATATCAGGGCGGATAGCCGTCAGCCATGGCCAAGGGCCGCTGAAAATACGGGGCTGTTGCGATCCATTGGGAGTAGGGGGCAATACTGCATCCCAAATTCTGACCTGACCCGGGCCTTTCACCCCTTTGGAATGGGACATTAAAGTTTGGGCGGTGTAAGCCATGCCCTCTAAAATGAAAGCCTCAATCACATCTCCCGGCAGCACGCCATCGCCGCGAACTTTATCGGCCAGTCGCTCATCGAACAAACACTTGCGCAGGCGGGGAGAAAGATTTTCGTATCCTTCAAATCCTTTGGCAAGCGCTTTGAGTTGCTTCTTGCTCAGGCGCGCAAGGGAATCAAAGACCACCTCTTCAAAACCAGCCCGGGGATTTTCACCTCGGTTGAACCGATAAAACAGTTCCACCATCAACGGAACAATTGCATCCACCGTGGGTAAATCACAGCAAAGGCACTCTGCTTTTGTACCGGGTTTTTGTTTGGGCTTGTGGAAGTCATCCACCCTCACCCCCGGAACCCTTTTCAAAATTTCTGTAATCTGTTCTTTTTCTTTGGTCTTTCGGGAACGTCCTCCACAGCGGCAATCCGCTTTGGGGTTGGCTGTTTCTACCATGGGTGGAGAACACGGATTTTCAGCCGGCATTTCTTCATGAATTACCTCATCCTGAGAAGAATGTTGATCGGCGGGTTCCTCCCGCGATGGTTTATCCTCTTTTTTATCCTGTGATCTCATAGAAAACTCCTGTTGGCAAATTAAATAGCAAAACTCAACAGGCCAGAATTGGCCGAAGTTACATTTGTTTATTCATAAGCCCTCCGCAAAATCTGAAAGGATTGCCAGTCCTGCACAAACCAATGAA
>FWPV01005418.1_pt1 | contig 25570 bp, 17 predicted proteins | sample 2228371 | NCBI WGS metagenome assembly FWPV01 (sample SAMEA103939776, study PRJEB20133) | metagenome | reverse complement strand
GGCGGCGGTGCTGGACGCCCTCCTGCTCTCCAGGTCCAGGGCCGCGGAAGTCCCGGCGGCGGAGTAAGGGGTGGTGATGGAGATGAGGCGAGCCAAAAGGATTTTCATCATCCTGGTGGCCATGGGCCTGGTGGCCTCGCTGGCCATGGCCATCCCGGCGAGCGCCAAGAGCGGCGGCGGCAACGTCAGGGTCCTGGACTCGGAGTTCGTCCTCTGCACCATGGGCTCCACGGGTGAGATCGAGGAGGTGCAGGTCTTCAGCTTCCTGGGCTTGAACGGCGACGGCACCGTCACCGTCAGGGAGGAAAAGGCCTTCGAGGAGGTCGGAGGCTTCCAGGGGGTTAAGAGCTTCGCCAAGCCCAAGGTCGAGGGGGACTACATCGTATGGCCCGAGATAAGCGTGAGCGGCAACAAGAACGTGGTCGCCAACACCAAGCTCTCCGAGGCCATGGTCGAGGAGGCCAGGACGCGCATCCCCCTGGACGTGAAGTTCAAGTACTGGTTCGACGGCGAGCCGGTGACCGACCTCGACACCATCACCGGCAAGAGCGGCCGCTTCAAGATGGAGCTGACCCTCAAGAACACCAGCAAGGAGAAGCGGGTGGTGGAGTACGAGGACCCGGCCACCGGCGAGATGAAGAAGGAGGAGGTGGACGTCTACCTCCCCCTGGTCATCCTCCCCTATGACTGGTATTTCGACAACTCCATCTTCTTCAACCTGGAGTGCGACGAGACGGGCATCATCGTGCCCATGCCGGACTTCTACAACGTGGGCTGGTCCATACCCCTCTTCCCGCCCGCCACGGAGGAGAGCCACACCATCTGGGTGGCGGCGGACGTGAAGGACTTCAAGCTGCCCCCCCTCACCCTGAGCGTGAACTTCGTGTTCCCCCATACCAACCAGTCCAACCCCCTGGAGCTGCTGGGTCCGGCCATCAAGCAGGTGTACGGGGGCGTGAAGCAGCTCAACCAGGGCGTGGGCGCGCCCGACAAGGAGGACACCCTGCTGTACGGCATCACCGCCATCGACGGGGGGCTGCAGCAGCTGGCGGGCGGCCTGCCCGAAGCCAAGTCCAACATCGACGCCAAGCTCATCCCCGGCGTGGCCCAGATGGCGGCGGGCATCGGCTCCGCCGGCGCGCCCGACACCCTGCTCTATGCCACGAATGCGGTGACGGGAGGGCTCAACGAGATAAAGGGAGGTATTGGGAGCCCGAGTACGGATGCCACCCTGCTCTTCGCCATGAACTCCATGGACGAAGGACTCAACCAGATAAAGGCGGGGATAGGCTCCTCGACCACCGATGCCACTCTTCTCTACGCCATGAGCCAGATGCAGGCGGGGTTGAGCCAGATCAAGGCGGGGATCGGTTCGCCGACCTCGACCAACACCGTCCTGTGGGGCCTTGCCCAGATACAGGCGGGCGTGAACGCCATGATCTCGGGCATCGGGAGCGCGACGACGCCCAATACCCTGTTGAACGGCCTCGCCCAGATACAGGCCGGTATCCAGCAGATGAGCGCCGGTCTCGGCACCACGACAACGGCCAACACCATCATCTGGGGGCTGGACCAGATCCAGCTGGGACTGGCCAACCCGGGAAACCCCAACAACGTCTACAATGCTTTGATGGGGGCATACCAGCAGTTCGCTGATCCATTGACTTCTGGAACGGTTCGTAACCTCGTAGATACAAGTCCCACTATGGCCCCGGCAGAGATAGCAACTCTAGACGGTGTGATGGATGTCTGGGCGGGGATCATGAACACTGCCGCAACCGGTGTGCAGAACATGTATAACGCCCTGACCGCTCCTCTGCCCAACGGCATCATCCCCAACCTGCAGTCCATGAAAGCGGCCATGGATGCCCAGCTTCTCCCCGGACTGGCGCAGATAATCCTCGGCCTCAACAACCCCAATCCCGCCACTCCCGGCATCCTGCAGGGCCTGCAGACCATTGCCGCCAACCTGCCCAGCATAATCGCCGGCCTGCAGTCCATGGCCGAGGGCATCGGGGATCCCAGCGTCGACGGCACTCTGCTCTACGCGGTCTCGGCGGTGACCGGCGGGCTCCTGGAAATAGTCAACGGCATCGGGAGCCCGGACGCCGGTGATACGCTGCTCTACGCGGTGTCCAAGGTAGAGGAGGGGCTCGAGGGCATGAAGGCGGGCATCGGAGACGCCGCCCAGGACCAGACGCTGCTCTACGCCATGGCGGCGATGCAGAACGGCCTCACCCAGATAAAGGCCGGCCTCTCCTCCGGGGACGTCAACAACCCGGGGGTCAAGGAAGGCCTGATGCTGCTTTCCGCCGGGCTGGGGGACGCCGTCACCGGCCTGGGTAGCCACGGCACCCCCGACACCCTGCTCTACGGGTCCGGCAAGCTCAACGAGGGCCTCACGCAGGTGGGAGAGGGCACCAGCAAGCTGGAGGAGGGCCTTACCACCATGGTCTCCACCCTCAACCTGAGCTCTGCGGAGCTGGAGGCCATCGCGCAGCGCGCCGACGAGTTCGACCACTTCCTGGGCCGCGCCGAGGACGCCGAGAACCAGGTGCGCTTCGTGTACCAGTCCAAGCCCACCTACAACTACACGAGCGGCAGCAAGACCAGCTGGATCGTGGCCATCGTGCTCTCCATCCTCATCGCCCTGGGGCTGGTGGGAGGAGGCATCATGCTCTCCCGCAAGGGAGCGGCCTGAGATACCGGCAGAAAAGCGAGCGTGAGGGCGCCCCGCGGGGCGCCCTTCCTTTTGCTCCGCTTCGCCCCGGGGCCCATGCGCGGCACCTGCACCGCGCATTGTGATTTCAGGCGGGTAGGGTGCCCGGGTCGCCGGGAACACCTCTCCGCGGGGTGGAAGACCTAACCTGTAGAGATGTCCCTTATCGCCCTCAAGGCGACGTCGCGATGCGGGAGTCGTCCGCTGCCTCTGCAGGTGAAGTCAGCCGGTGACATATCCGGGCAACGGTCCCCGTAACATGACCCGCGACGTCTCGCGTCCTGCCCCCCTGTCCCCCTCACTCGACGGTCTCCCGAGGCCTGACGCCGCCGCCGGGAACCCTGACCGACCAGAGGACACCCGCGGGAGGCGCGGGGCGTCTCCCGCCCAGGTACAGCAGGTGGCCGGGGCAGCGGCAGTCTCCGGAGCCGAAGCCCCGCAGGCCTTCCCTGTCGCCGCCCCCCGCCGCCATCCCGGAGGCGGTCTCGCACTCGCCCGCCTCGAGGGGAAGGACCCATATCTCCTCCAGGACCGCGGCCTCCAGGAGGTAGTCGATATGCCAACGACGCCGTTTTCCCTCCCCGCGGGCATGCCGGGAGAGGCGAGCCCGCAACCCCCTTTTCGCCCTTCCCACGTAGGCGTGATAACCCTTCCGCAGGCGCACCTCGCCCAGGGCGCCCACGCGGAGAGGGCGCGCCTCTTTCACCCGCACCAGGAGCAGGTAAACCCCGGAGTCCGGGATACCCTCCGCGTTCATGTCCGCCCGCACCCCGTCCCCGTGACCACCCGTATCACCGTGCCTCCCGTTCCCCCTTTCCCCGGGGCGGTATTGCCCCGCACCATCCGGGGCTACCCCCATTGAAAGGGGCCGGGCGAAAGCCCGGCCCCCCTTCGTGGATGTCGGTCTTGGGCGGAACCTGGGTCCCTTCCCCTGCCGTGCGCCGCCTCACCAGGACCAGGGCACGTACCCGATGGACTCATGGGCCCAGGCGCGGCCGTCGCCGTACATGGCGCGCTCCACCACCACCGTCCCCTCGACGGCCTGTACGGCGGTGGATACCTCGTAGTCGTCCTGCACCCAGTCGTTGACCTTGAGTGTATACCGCGTAAAGGGAGGTATGACCAGACCCTGCAGGGGCGCGAACGCCTTCTCGCCCTCCCCGGTCTGGAAGACGATGTTCACCTTCGCAGCGGTGGTGTTGGGGTTCTGCACCAGGACGAAGGTCTCCATGGCCCCGCCCGTGGATCCCTCCGCCAGGTACCAGGTGTCCGAAGCCCTGGAGGCGCCGAGGGAGTCGTGGGCCCAGGCGCGGCCCTCGCCGTACATGGCGCGCTCGCACACCACCCCTCCGCTGCCGCACCACACGTGGGTGGAGACGCCGTAAGAGGTCACCCAGTCGTTGACCTTGAAGGAGCGGCGTGACCGGGCGGGTATGTGCACCTGCTGGAGATCCGGGGGTGCCATGTGCCCGTTGTCGGTGTGGAACTCGATGTTCACCACCGCCTCGAAGTCGTTGGGGTTCTGCACCAGGACCCAGGTCTCCATGCCGCCCGCCGTGCATCCCTCGGCGAGGAACCACTCCTGGGAGGTCACCGAGGTGCCGAGGGAGTCGTGGGCCCAGGCGCGGCCGTCGCCGTACATGGCGCGCTCGCACACCACCCTGCCCTCCTCGGCCTCCACGTAGGTGGAGACGTCGTAGGTGGTCACGTACTCTCCCACGTTGAAGGTGCTGCGCGACCTGGCCGGGATCTCCACGCCCTGGAGGTCGGGCGGAGCCACGGGTCCCCTGTCCGTCTGGAAGGTTATGTTCACGCGCGCCGCCGCGTCGAAGGGGTTCTGCACCAGCAGCCAGGTCTCCATGCCGCCGTCCGTGGAGCCCTCGGCCAGGAACCATTCCTGGGAGGGGTCGGGGATGGTGGCCCCGAGGGAGTCGTGGGCCCAGGCGCGGCCGTCGCCGTACATGGCGCGCTCGCAGATGACCTCTCCGTCTATGGGCTCCACCTTGGTGGAGACGTCGTACTGGTCAGGAACCCAGTCGTTGGCCTTGAAGGTGCGGCGGGAGTTGGCGGGGACGGTCACCCCCTGCAATTCTGGAGGGGCCACCTCTCCCTCGGCGGTCTGGAACTTCACGTTGACGTGGGCATCGGAATCGCCGGGGTTCTGCACTAAGACGAAGGTCTCCATGCCCCCGCCCGTGGATCCCTCCGCCAGGCACCATCCCTCCTGCAGTATCCTGAGATTGGGGTATTTGTAATCCAGTGGGATGTTGGGCAGCCCGTCCCCGTCCAGATCGGGCATCATGGCGATGACGTGGGCCATGGCCTGCCACCCCTTTACCTGCATCCCACCCATATATACGAGGCTGGCGTCCACGGTGGTGGGGTTGCCGGCGGCATCCCTCGGGGTGAGGCCGAACTCGCTCAGGAAATAGGCGTCGTACTGGCTGGTCACCAGCCGGTAGAGCGCCCCGGGGTCGATGGGCTCCCATCCCCCTTCCAGGACCTCCATCTCGAAATCGGTTATCTTCTTCCCCTCGGGCCCGGCGGGGCGGAAGCGGTATCTCGCCCCCGCGAGCTGCAGGAAGAAGTCGTTGCGCCCCATGTCCAGGGTGGCCTCCAAAGCCCCCAGGATCTCCGCCCCGTAGAGGTAGAAGCTCGCCAGGGGATAGCCGGGCGGCTCCGGCTGGGTGTTGGAGAGGTCGATGCCCAGGGGGAAGGCGCGGTGCAGGTCGTAGAAGCTGAAGCGTCCCCGGCCTCCCCTGGGGATGCCCGACCTGATGACCCCGTTGCCCTCCACGGCCAGGCGAACCGGGGCTCCGGGATCAGCGAGGCTGGCCGCTATCCTGAAGCAGTCGGTGATGAGGTCGCCGAGGTTGGTCTCCACCATGGGGGGAGAGTCAAAGAGGTTGAACCCGCCGTCCCCGTCCACGTCGGTCTCGGCATAGGGAGCGAGTATGTCCATGCCGAGCAAGCCGTCCAGGGCCGCCTTGTAGGCGGCTATGGCCGCGTCGACGGCGGGGTCGGTGGGGATGTCCTGGTCGATGGGGATGGCCTGGGCGTTCACCACGCTCACCTTGCCGCCAGCGTATTCCAGCTCCAGGTTCCCCAGGTAGCGCGTGTAGGAGCCAGCCTGCACGATTACGGTGTCGTTGATGATGTTCACCGGGTAGTTGAGGTCGTGGCTGTGCCCGCCCACGATGACGTCGATGCCGGTGACGAACTTTGCCAGGTTCTCCTCCTCGGTGGTGCCGCAGTGGGAGAGGGCCACAACCACCTCGCACCCCGCAGCGCGCAGGGTGTTGACCGTGTTCTGCGCCACGATGACGCGGTTGATGAAACTCACCGGGTCGGTGGGGTTGCCCACGACGTTCCCGAAGGTCACCCCGGTGGCCGCCGCTGCGGGCGCAACCGCCTCCGCCTCCACGCCCAAAAGGCCGAAGATGCCCACCTTCAGGCCGTTGGAGAGCGTCTTCACGGTGTAGGGCTGGATGGCCAGCTCGCTTCCCTGCTTGTCCACGGCGGAATAGAGGGCGTGCAGGGCCGCCGCCTCGGGCTTGGTGTCGTCGAAGTTGATGTTTGCGCAGAGGATGGGGAGCTTCACCCCGTCCGCCTTGGCCTGCCCCAGGGCCATGGCCCGGTACCCCGCCCCCATGTCGAACTCGTGGTTCCCCAGGGCCACGGCGTCATACCCCATGGCCTGCATGAGGGAGAGCTCGGCATGGCCACCGGGCTGGGTCTCCAGCCAGGCGAAGAGGGTACCCTGGGAGAAGTCGCCCGCCGAGAGGGTGAGCACCGGCTCCCCCGCCGCCGCCTTCTCGGCCTTGATGCGCGCGATCTCATGGGCGATGCGCGAGAAGCCGCCGGTGGTGGGGTAGTCCGGGTAATCGACGGCCGGGCCGTAGGGTATCAGCTCCGAGTGCTCGTCGTTGGTGTGCAGGATGGTGAAGCGCTTGCCCTCCTGCGCCTCCGCCTTCTCGCCGGTGGGCACCGCCAGCGTCATCCCGCACAGCAGGGCCAGGCACGCCATCACTCCCACGGTTCTCTTCCAGTTCGCTCCACGCAAGTACCTCACCTCCCAGGTCATGAAGCCGACGCCAGCATGGACGGAACCTCACGGCGCGCTCCCGTTGCTGCGCGCCGCGTAACAATTGATATATGCCCCACGGTAATCCCGCTTAAACCCGGAGCCGGCCAGGTGAAAGGCTTCCTCCCCGGCCAGCCCGCCCGGCCCGTTGAGGAGGTCTTTCCTGCCGCCGCTTTTTACCGGCCTTTTACCATCATTCCGCTTCCGCGAGTTCCTCCAGGGCTTTCAGCGCCTTGCGCAGGAGGATAGAGTAGACGGCCATGATCAGACCCTCGGCGATGGCGAAGGCCCCTATGAGCACCACCAGCCCCGCGGCCATATCCCGGGGTGACCTGTCGGCGGGGTTCACCACCAGCACCAGGCCGAATACGAGAAGGACCACCCCCGCCGCCGCCACCACCCAGCGCGCGGGGATATCCCTGGGAAGCCTCAAGCCGGCGGCGAACAGGACGACACCGGTGAGCATGAACCACAGTCCCAGGATGATGAGCACGACTCTCTCCGTGGCGTCAGGCCATACGAGGGCGACCACGCCGGCGGCGGCGGCCAGCATGGCCAGAGGTAACCTCCACCACCTGTCCTCGCGCTTCTCCGAGACCGCGGAGAAGACCTGCACCGCGGCGAAGGCGAGGGCCAGGACACCGAAGGCCACCCTCACCAGGGTGATGCTCGCGCCGGGCCAGGCGACCAGCACGACCCCCAGGGCGATGATGCCGAGGCCCTCGAGGAACACCGACCACGGCGTGCTGGGGATGAACATCAGCCCACCCCTCAACTCCATCTCGACTTTCACCATCCACCTCCGATCTACGCGGACAACGACCGCCCCTGCCGACCGCGCCCCTTTCCCGCTCCCTGACATTATGCCCGTTTCCGTCCCCATATATCCATGTATCCCTGAATACCGAGCAATGCCGCGGCAGGCGCCCTTGCCCCATTCCGCCAGCGGCGGGATAATGGCCGTCCGAATGCACGGGGCCGATCCGCCGGGTCACGGGCTCACGGCCGCCACGGGAGCTGAGACCCCCGCCGCGTTATTCGGCCGGACGATCTTCGAACGCGCCTTTCCCTCCCGCGCAGATCCGCGCGGCGTTGTCCACGGGCACCCGGGCATGACATCATGAGCTGGAGCAAGGTGCCTCCGGTCGGGGACCGGGGACGGTGGTTCGAGATCGGGCCCGGACACGGGGAACATGAGACCGGGATATGGGCTTGGGATGCGGAGTCCTGAGCCTCGGGTCAGGAACACGGATGGGAGCCGACGGGATCCGTCCGGCTTGCCGCTCGCACGGGAGGTCCTGAGCGGAATGAGGATCGGATACGCCTGCATCACCCTCTCGCTCCAATGCCGCAGCTCGCGCACCTTCCGTCTCAAGTCCTACAGCCCCGAGAACATGGAGAGGACGGTGGGGGGAAACCTCTCCTGCCTCATGGAACAGTTGCGGTTCAACTTGAGGCACGGCATCCTCTACTTCCGCATCTCCTCGGACCTGGTTCCCTTCGCCTCACACCCGGTATGCGACTACCCGTGGCGGAAGGTCTTCCGGAGGGAGCTCGAGGAGTTGGGACGTTTCGTGACGGAGCACGGCATGCGCGTCACCATGCACCCCGACCAGTTCATCCTCATCAACTCCCCCGACGCGGACATCCACTCCAGGAGCGTCGCGGAACTCGTATACCACGCCGAGGTGCTCGACCTCATGGGGCTGGACGCCTCCCACAAGATACAGCTCCACGTGGGAGGGGTCTACGGGGACAGGAGGGCGAGCCTGGAGAGGTTCGCGCGCCGCTACCGCGCGCTGCCCGCCGAGATCCGGAGGCGGCTGGCGGTGGAGAACGACGAGAGGTCCTACGGCCTGGCCGACTGCATGGAGGTGCACGAAAGGACCGGCATACCCGTGGTCTTCGACGCCCTGCACCATGCCGCATACAACCGCGGCGAGGGGCTGCGGGCGGCCGTCTCGGCGGCCGGTTCCACCTGGGAGGGAAAGGACGGGCCGCCCATGGTGGATTACAGCAGCCAGAAGAGAGGAGGCCGGCCGGGGGCGCACGCCGATTCTCTGGACGAGGGCGACTTCCGTTCCTTCCTGGAGGAGACGCGGGGCCTGGATTTCGACCTCATGCTGGAGGTGAAGGACAAGGAGCGCAGCGCACTGGAAGCTATTGCCATCGCCCGCGGATACGGCATCGTCTGACCTCTCGCCGTAGCCGGACGCGGGCGTGCGGCATCCCGACCGTCATCCTGGACTTTCCCCATACCGGAAGCCGGCAAAGCCCCCTCAGGCGGTGCGAAGGGCTCCGTCGCTTCTGCCCTCACCGTTAAGTTTTCCAGCGCTGGAAAGGGTGGACTCAACCTTATCCCAGCGCGAAGGGCTCCGTCGCTTCTTCCCTCACCGTTAAGGCCCCGGGAAACCGCGGGCAGGCGCTGTAAGAGGTTGCCGCGCAACCGCAAGGTGCCGCCGGGCCGGGATGGGGTAACGCCGGAGCCCGGGGTCACTGGACGGAGAAAGGCAGCGGGGGACAGCGCGTGGTTGAGGGGAGAATCCGGCCTGAACACGTTCCGGGAGTCTGAAAATCGATTCGTCATCTACCAGAAAAGGGCCAGCATGGAGAAGGGGGCCGCTGAACGGCCCCCTTTGCTCAACGCCGTTCTTTCAGTGTCCGCCCTCCGAAGCCTCCTCGCCGGCTTTCTTGATCTCCACCTCGAACACGGCGGTCTCCTCGGGCTTTTCCTCTTTTTCCCAGGGGCGGACGTATTCCAGCTTTACCTCCGTCCTGCCGGCTTTCAGGGCCTCGAAGGTCCAGAGCTCCTCGCCGGGAGCGCCCACCACCTCTTCGCCCTCGCCGTGGGAACCGCCTTTCTTCTCGAAGGACGTGCCCACGAGCCTCAGCAGTTCCTCGTCCAGTGGCTCGGAGAGCTGCCACGCATAGCCCGTACTGGGATTGGATTCCAGGACGAGGACGAACTGCAGGCCTTCCTCCACCTCCACGGGCACATCGGGATTATCGAACTCCTCGGGCTTCTTGTCCGCGCTCCCCTTCTTCTTCACCCATACGTGGAAGCTCGCCACCGTGGGGCCCTCCTCTTGCTCCGGAGAGGGCGCGATCACGGATCCGCCCTCGCCGGCGGCCTTCTCGCCCTCACCCGCGGCCGCTTCTCCGGAGGCATGCGAGGCGCTTCCCTCTTCTTTCACCTCGCCGGCCTTCTCCTCCTCGGCTTTTTCCTCCTTCAGGCCGGATTCCTCCGCTTCCTCCCAGGGGCGCACGTAGGCCAGCTCGATGGTGGTCCTGCCCAGCTCATGTGTCTTGAAGGTCCACCTCTCCTCGCCCGGCGCTCCCAACAACTGCTCTTCCGGAGGTTCGTACTCCGTTTTCTCCAGGGTCAGTATCTTGTCGTCCAGGGGGCGGTTGAGCTTCCACTGGTATCCCGTGCTGGGGTTGGACTCCAGGACGATGGCGAACTCATCGCCCTTCTCCACCACTATCTCCACCGCGGGATCGCGGAATTCCTTCACCTCTCCCTCGATCGCACACCCGCCCGCGGCGACGGACATCGCCACGAGGGCCACGAACATCGCGATGATTGCCGTCTTGCTGTGCTTCATCTTCTGCTTCCTCCTGCGTCCTGCCTCCCGGTCGATACCCTCCGGCTTATTATAGCGCATTGTGGGGTCACGTCTTCGGTCTTCGATGCCGGTTGATCCAGAGGATTTCCGGTTATCGATCCAGGCGATGGCCGGCGGTACGGACACGTATTGTGGGGTCACATCAAAGCTGTGCCGTATGACATGATCTTCTATCTTCGATGCCGGTTGATCCAAGGGATTTCCGATTATCGATCCAGGCGATGACCGGCGGTCCGGCCGGTTCGGGCCTGGTTTGCCGGGAGTCAGGGCGTGACCCGCCTGGCGGTCACGCTCAACCGGAATTGAAGGTCGAAGGTGCGATACCTGCGCTGTTGGTATATAGTGTTGGCGTGCGGGCGGCGCGTTCCCGCGGGAACGGCGGCGGGCTCCGCGCTGAGGCCGGCGGCCGGTCCACGGGGGCGAGCCGGGCGGGAAGGGGTGAGGCGCATGACCGAGATGAGCGTCGCGGGACTGCTGGCCGTGGAATGGAGGGAGCACGAGGGCAACCCCCTCATCGCGCCGCCCTTCCCCTCGCCCATCATCGCCGACCCCACCTTCCTCCCCCCGGGGGACACGCCGGACGGCCTCTGGCACCTCTTCGCCCACTCCATCCTGGGCATCCACCACTTCACCTCCAGGGACGGCCTGGCCTGGGAGCGCCTTCCCGGAGCGGTCTGCCGGGGGTGCCTGCGGGCGTTCCTGCTCAAGCGGGACGGCTCTTACCACCTCTTCTACGAGCGCTTCCTGCGCCTCTTCCCTTTCCCCTACCGCTCCCGCCTGGAGGTCAGGACCTCCCGCGACCTCCTCTCCTGGAGCGAGCCCGCGGTGATCCTCGAGCCCACCCTGCCCTGGCACCGCGAGGGCTGCGCGGGGGCGGTGAGCAACCCCTGCGTGGTGGAGGAGGAGGAAGGGTTCCGCCTCTACTACAGCGCCGGCCTGGTCTACCTCAGGTACTGCCGCTTCTCCGAGCCCAAGTACATCGGGACCGCCTTCCCGCGCGACCTCCCCGGGCCCTACCAGCCCGCGCCCGAGCCGGTCCTGCAGCCCGCGGCGGGCGACCGCCTCGCCAACATGGGCGCCGGGGCGGTCAAGGTGCTCAAGGCCGCGGACGGATATGTAGGCTTCCAGAACGGCATCTACTGGGACCCCGCCGTTTCCCATACCCGCTCGGCCATCCGCCTGGTGGCGTCCCGAGACGGCCTTGACTGGGAGGTCCCGGAAAGAGAGCCCGTGCTCAAGCCGGGATCTGGCTGGAAGAAGGGGTTCGTCTACGCCCTGGACGTGAGGGCGGTGGGGAACCGCCTGTGGCTCTTCTTCAACGCCCGCGACGGCTGGCTCACGGGAAGGGAGAGCATCGGCCTGGCCCTGGGACTGCCGGAGATCACCCAGAGAAGAAGGAGATGATCCCGGGATCCCGGCGGCAACGCCGCCGCGCTGAGGCTATGAGGGCCTGAGGGCGACGGGGCGGGAAGCCAATCGCCCTTCAGGGAAGGCGGGCCGGCGTCGCGGGCGGGCCGGCGTCGCCGGCGTCCGGCACCGCCGCCCCGAAAGGCACATCCACCGGACAGCGCCAAGGAGGGAGAAGATGGCAAAGATCGCCATGATCGGCGCCGGGAGCCTGGAGTTCACGCGGCGCCTGGTGCAGGACATCCTCAACCACGACTCGCTCCGCGACTCCCGCATCGCCCTCATGGACGTGGACGCGGAGCGGCTGGAGCTGGTGGCGAGGGTCATGGACAACATGCGGGAACAGCACGGGCTATCCTGCTCCTTCTCCGCCACCACCGAGCGGCGCGAGGCCCTGGCGGGGGCGGACTTCGTGGTTTGCACCATCATGGTGGGCGGGCTGGACGCCTACCGCGCCGACGTGGAGATCCCCCTCAGGTACGGCGTGGACGTGTGCGTGGGGGACACCCTCAACCCCGGCGGGGTCTTCCGGGGACTGCGGCACGTGCCGGTCCTGCTGGACATCGCCCGGGACATGGAGGAGCTCTGCCCGCGAGCCCTCCTCCTCAACCACGCCAACCCCATGGCCATCTGCACCTGGGCCCTGCAGGAGGCGTTTCCCCGCCTCGCGTCCGTGGGCCTCTGCCACGGCACCCAGCACACCACCGACCTGCTGTGCAAGTGGCTGCAGGTGCCGGAGGAGGAGTGCGAGACGCTGTGGGCGGGCATCAACCACATGGCCTGGCTGCTGCGTTTCGAGCGCGAGGGAGAGGACCTCTACCCGCTCATGTGGAAGAAGCTTGATGAAGAGGGACCCATCGTCCATGAGCGCTACCGTTTCGAGATGATGAAGGCCACCGGGTATTTCTGCACCGAGCTCCCCGGTCACACCTCGGAGTACGTCCCCTACTTCCGCCACCGCGAGGACCTCAAGCGGCTCTTCGGAGGCCCCTGGCTGATGGGGGAGACGGCGGGCGACCTCAACGCCCGCATGGGCATGCAGGCCTACTACCGGGAGGAGCTGGAGCGCATGGCCTCGGGCGAGGCGCCGGTGCCCTACGAGGCGGGCCGGCGGTCGGAGGAGTTCACGGCGGAAATCATGGACGCCGTCCTGACCGGGGTCCCTTTCCGCTTCGCCGGCAACGTGGCCAACGCGGGGCTGATCTCCAACCTCCCCGAGGGCTGCTGCGTGGAGGTGCCGGTCTTCGCCGACCGCGACGGCCTCCACCCCACCGTGGTCGGCGAGCTGCCCGCGGTGTGCGCCGCGCTCTGCCGCTCCAACGTGGCGGTGCAGGAGCTGGCGGTGAAGGCGGCGCTGGGGGGCGATTTCGAGGCCGCCTACCACGCCTGCCTGGTGGACCCCCTCACCGCCGCCGTGCTCGCGCCCCACGAGATCCGCAACCTGGTGGACGAGATGTTCGCGGCCGAGATGCGGTGGCTGCCCCAGTTCCGGGGTAAGGAGAACGCCGCTCCCGGGCACCGCGTGGACCGGCTGCCCACCGGCGTGAACGAGGTGCGGTCGGGCGACGACGTCTACCCCCGCACGCGCATGTTCGGCGCGGAATGACGGGGTCGTATCTTCGATCTTCGATGCCGGTAACATATGAGAACCTGAGTCGAGGCTACTGCTCATCTTCGTGGGGTCTTCGATCTTCGATCCCGGTGACTTGACACAGGCAAGGCAGGCGCGCCGGGCCCGGATCCGCCTCCGCCCATCCCGGGCGGCCCCTAGATGGGCATGCGGCGGCCGGGGCCGGGGATCTGCCCGCGCCTGAGGGCGATGATCATGTATTCCCAGTGGGTCTCGCCCTCCAGCTCGAGCCTCTCCTCCCCCACCCGCACCCAGCCGCGGTAGTCGGAGAGGAAGCGGTAGTAGGCGGGACCGGCCAGGGTCTTGCCGACGGCCTTGACCAGGGGCATGGGCAGCCTCTCGGCCAGGGTGTTGACCATCTCCAGCTCGCGGGTGACCTTGAACGCGAACTCGCCCGCCACGCCGCGCTCCTCGAAGCTCATCTCCACGCTTGATGGATATACCTGGAAGCCGATGCTGTCGGGGACGTACTCCCCCACCCGGTACTCGGCCCGCGATGACTCCAGCACGATGCGGTCGTCGAGGGCCAGGAAGACGATGGGGATATGGATGTCCCCGCAGCGTTTCGAGGTTACCACGTCGGCGAAGATCATGGTCAGGCGGTCGGTGGTGAGGCGCCCCCAGACCCAGTGCGAGAGGTAGCGGGGGACCATGCCGTTCCCCCAGTTGTGGTCGTGGTAGCCCAGGCCGGTCACCCGGTGCTCCACCCCGTCTACGGAGAGGGTGCCGGAGACGCGCGCACGCGGCTGCGCCACCACCCACCCGAACACCTGCTCTTTTTCCGGCATGCCGAACATGATCTCGCCGGTGCCGCGGGTCCAGCCGGGGAGCAGGTTCTCGAAGCGAAGGTCGCAGGCCAGGTTTTCGTGCCTGAACCTCACGCGGTACTCGGGGTAGTAGCCGGAGATGGTGTTGTCCCCGATGGCCACGTCGCAGGTCTCCTCCGACGCCCTCCACATCTCGGCGGGAAAGGGCACGATGTTGTTGTACTGCCGGCCGTCGGGGGTGTAGACGTTGAAGAGCATGGTGCATTCCTTCGCCAGCATGTTGGTGAGGTTGGGCCACTGCAGCTCCAGCACGCAGCGGTGCCCGTCGTCGAACTGGGCGTCGAAGTACCACCACTCCCAGTAGAAGCGGCCCTTGTAGGGGTGGAGGGCGTCGTCCCTGGGCTCCAGCCCCCGGTTGAGCTCCTCCACCGGCCGGCTGCCGTACATGCCCACGGGTATGATCTGGTAGGTGAGGCCGCGCCTGCCCAGGGCACGCGCCGCCGCCGCCACCGCCAGGTTCTCCGCCAGGATCCACTTCCATCCGCCGGAACCCATGTCACTTCCCTCCCTCGCCGCCGGCCTGCCTCTCCCTGCTCTCCTGGATATATGCCCAAAAGGAGCGGTTTGAAACTTCCGCGGCGCCGCCTCCCCGCGCCCCGGGTCGCGCATGTGGAGGAGAGGAGAGGGAGGAGAGGCATGTGGCCGGGACCGAAGATGGAAGATGCGGCCCCGCGGTTACGCGGGCATCACCGTGGCCAGCCAGTCGAACATGCGCTGGTCGTAGAGGGCGCGCGCCTTGGGTTCGCAGTGCCAGTTGGCACCCTCCTCGCGCGTGAAGCGCACCAGGGTCTTGGGGCAGGTGAGGGCCTCGTAGACCTCCCGCGACTGCCCGGGCCAGAACTGCTCGTCGTCCGGGTCGGCGATGAAGACGGGGCAGCGGACGCGGTCTATCACCTCGCGCAGGTGGTAGCGGCGCGACATCTCTATCCATTCGTAGAAGCTCTCCGTGCCGTAGGGCTTCATGCGCCACACCACCGTCTGGCGCTCGGCGGGCTCCATGTACTTGAGCCCCTCGGACATCATGGCGTCGAACTCCTCCTTCCTGCCCTCGTCCACCAGCTTGAGCATCTCGGGAGGGTATCTGCCCACGATGGCGGTGGAGACGTCCATCACCCCCGGGTCGGCGATGCCCGCGGCGATGCGGTGCTCGAAGGCCAGGGCGCGCAGGATCCAGTAACCCCCCTGGCTGATGCCGGAGAGGGCGATGCGCGCGGGATCGACGTCGGGGCGGGCGGCCAGGAAGTCCACCACCGGCGTGATCACCGCCTCCCAGTCATGCCGGAAGGGCACGCCGTGCAGCCAGAGCATGGCGTTCTGTCCCGGCCCGTCGAAGACCAGAGCCGCGTACCCTCTCTCCAGCGCCCCGGCCACGCCGCTGGACCACATGGACACGGTGGGGCCGTCGCTGCCGTTGTTGAAGATGACGGTGGCGAAGGGACCGCCGGATGCGTCGGGGGCGAAGAAGAACCCGGGCATGGGAGTGTTCTCGTAGGGTATCTCCACCTTCTCCGCGGGAGGGTCGAGGCGCGCGCAGAAGGCCTCGAAGCATTCCATGTGCTTCTTCCAGGTGGGCACGCGCCGGGAAGGGTCCTCGGTGCCGTCGATCATGGAAAGGGAGGCGGCGTAATAGGACGAGGCGCGCAGGAAGGAGCGCCGCGTGCTCACCTGGTTGCCGGCGTCGGCGCAAGCGCGGGCGATGCCCTCCAGGCGCTCCGCGGTGGCGCACCACTCCCGATACCAGGCCTCGAAGTCGCCGTCCCCGATGCGCTCCACGGTGTACAGCACCTCTCCCGCGTCCGCGCAGCCGTAATAACACCCGCCCAGGATGAGCTGGGTCTCGAAGTCCATCTGCTCGTGTTGCATGAAATATCGCCTGGGCTCGCCATCCCCTGCCATGTTCCGCTCCTTTCAGGACGTCCGGACAATCCCGGTTCAGGACGCACATCTTCTTGATTCGGAATCATGACCGCCGCGCTTTACCCTCGCGCGCCACTTCCCCGGCACCGTCGCGTGGTAGGCATCCCGCAGGCGCGCGGGATCTTGCCTTGTATACCACCCGATGAGCGCTCCCCCCTCGGCCCTCGCAGGAGGGCTAAATCCGCCCCTTTTTTCATACGATTAAAACACCTGAACGGCGGCAGTACGGCAGCCGAAGGGCTCTGGCAGCCGTGGAGAATTAAAAGGAGGCATGCGATGTCCGAAGCAGCGTTCCTCCCCGAACACCTCGTGAAAATGCTGCGGGAAAGCTATGGCAGATTCAGGAAAAGGCAGCTCTTTGCGTCCCTGTTGCTGCTCTCCGGGGGTGCGGCGATGCTGGCCGGCGGCCTGCTGGCCTCACCTCCGAAGACGGAAGAACCAGGGTTGGATGCCGTCACCTTCCTCAGGTTCTGCGGTCCCGTACTCATCCTCCTCTGGCTGCTCTCCGTCTTTCTCATCATACGCAACGCCTCCCGGAGGAGGAAGGTGGTGGAGGTGCTGGAGCGCGACCCCTCGGCCCTGGTCTGGTTCTACCTGGAGGATATCGAGCTGGGAGTGGGCGGGAGCAACGCGAACCTGGCCCTGCGACCTCATTTCAACCTCGCCGACGGCACCCACGTCTGGTTCCAGATAAACAGGAACGCGGCGCGGCAGATGTTCGAATACCTCGAACGACACCGCGAGGACCTCTCCCTCGGCTACAGCCGGGAACTGAAGAGGCGCTTTCGGAGGGACCCGCGCAGCCTGGCGGCGACGCCGGAGCGTTCGCGGCAGGTCCTGCGTTCGCGCATCTCCTATGTCTTCCGCGGACGGAGTTGAAGTCGCTCCTCGTGGCTCGAAAGGCTCCCTCGCCCCGTATCGCCTCCAGGACGCCAGACAGGCATGACAGCGCGTCCGAGGCGAGAGCATAATGGATGCGGAAAGAGTTGGGAGACCGGGGAGGTACGGGTCATGGATTTCTTCCGGGGAAAGACCGCCGTGGTCACCGGGGCGGGCTCGGGCATCGGCAGGGCGCTGGCCCTGGCGCTGGCCGGCGCCGGCTGCCGGGTGGTGATCACCGACATCGTGCGGGAGCGCATCGACGCCGTCCTTGCCGAGCTCGCGGCGAGGGGCGCGGAGGCGGGCGGATACCGCGTGGACCATTCCAGGCGCGATGAGGTGGAGGCGTTCGCCGACGCGTTCTTCTCGGAATGGGGTCATGTGGACATCCTGTGCAGCAACGCCGGGGTGGGACATGGGGGCTGGTACACCGAGATGCCCCTCGAGGACTGGGAATGGGTGCTGGGCATCAACCTCTGGGGCGCGATCTACATGATGCACTACTTCGTCCCCCGGATGATAGAGGGCGGTGGCGGCTCCATCCTGCTCACCGCGAGCGACGCCGGCCTGGTGGCCATGCCGGGCATGACCGCCTACAACGCCAGCAAGTTCGCGGTGGTGGGCATGGGGGAGACCCTGCGCATCGAGCTGAGCGTGCACAACATCAAGGTTAGCCTGCTCTGTCCCGGCGACATCGACACCAACATCATCCGCGACGGCAGGGTCTACCTCTACGACCGCACGGGGCGGAGCGCCAAGTCCGAGATCGAGAAGTATTACCGCACCCGGGGCGTGCCCCCCGAGGTGGTGGCCGAGGCGGCCCTGCGCGGGCTGGAACGGGACCGGGCGGTGATCGTGGTCCCCTGGATACACCACGGCCCCCTCATCCTGCTGCGCCGCATATCCCCCCAGGCCTATCATGCGGCGATGCGCTTCGCCCTCAGAAAGGGCATCGTGCACAAGATGTTCGGCATCCAGCGCTGAGCGCCCGTCCAACGCATAACGCGGCATAAGCCGGGCAGCGGGTCATGGCCGCACCGGCGGCGCGGGTCAGCCCCGGCGGCTTCCTGCATACCGGGCTTTTCTCAGGGGACGAATCCGGCGGAGTCGTGGGCCCAGGCGCGGTTGTTGCCGTAGACGGCGCGCTCGCAGATGACGCTGCCTCCCTTGGACACCACCCTGGTGGAGACGTCCCAGTCGGTGACGTACTCGTTGGCCAGGAAGGTGTGGCGCGAGTTGGCGGGTATGGGGTAGTCGCTGGGTCCGGGCACGGGGCCGGACGAGGTCATGAAGGTGACGTCCACCTTCACCTCGTGGGGGTTGGGATTCTGTACCAGCACCCAGGTCTCGAAGTCGCCCTGGGTGCATCCCTCGGCCAGGTACCAGGTATCGGGACCGTTGCTCCATACCCCCTGGCCGGTGGTGCCGGCGTAGAGGCAGAGGCCGTTCCAGGTAAGCGCCTCTACCCCGTACCCGGATATCTTCCCCTCGGCGGCGGTCCACGCATCCCCTTCCGGACTGTAATGCCAGACGCCGTGGTCGAAGGTGCCGACATAAAGGGAAGAGCCGTCCCAGGCCAAGGAGAGCACGATGTATCCCCCTATGGGCCCCCCGAGGAACGACCACTCGCCCGCGTCGATATCATACCGCCACGCTCCGATGCCGTTGGTGCCGGCGTAGAGGCATGAATCGCCGGGAGTAAGGCAGTAAACGGTGAGGATGCCGATGTCTCCGCCGGTGTCCCTCCAGCTGCCGGTTGTCGGTTGGTAACGCCATACGCCGTGGCCGTCCGTGCCGGCATAGATATAGGTGCCGTCCCAGGCGAGGGAGAAGACCGTGTAGCCGCTAACCCCGCCCCCTATCTCCTCCCACTCTCCGGTGTCGGGGTCATAACGCCATACGCCATGCCCGGCGGTGCCGGCGTATAGGTGCCGCCCGTTCCAGGTCAGAGCGTACACGTCGTAGCCGCTCAGCCCCCCGCCCGTATTGGCACAGTTTCCCCCTGTCAGTTCATAGCGCCATACCCCGTGACCGTCCGTGGCGGCATAGAGGCGGGCACCGTCCCAGGCGAGGTCGTTGACGGTGTAACCGCTGATACCGCCCATGTCGAACCACGACAGGTCCGATGGGTCATAGCGAAAGACGCCGTGGCCCTCCGTGCCGGCATAGAGGCGAGACCCGTCCCACAGGGTGGCATGGACCGTGCTGCTGCTGATCCCCCCGCCCGTGTTCACCCACGCCCCGTTGCCCGGCGTGTAGCGCCATACCCCGTAGTACAGGGTGCCCACGAAGAGCTCCGAACCCATTCGGGCCAGGGACGAGCAGGAGAGAAGGCTTATCCCTTCCGCGTCCCTCCAGGAAATGGAAGCGGGATTGTATATCCACAGCCCATGGCTGGCCGTGCCGGCGTACAGCCTGGAGCCGTCCCAGGCGAGGGCGTTGACGGTGTAGCTCGAGACCGCGCCCCCCGTACCGGTCCATGACCCGGACGCCGGTTCATACTTCCATACCCCGTGGCCGCCACTGCCGGCATAGAGGGAAGAGCCGTCCCAGGCGAGGGCGTAGATGGAATCTCCTGCCAGTCCGCCGCCGGTATCGCCCCACGAGAGGGCGGCGGGGTCGTAACGCCATACCCCGTGTCCGGCGGTCCCCGCGTAGAGTCCGCTGCCGTCCCAGGCGAGGGAGAAGACCGTGAATCCGCTCACCCCGCCCCCGGTATCCGTCCAAGCGCCACCGGAGGGGTCGTAACGCCATACCCCGTGCGAACCCGTACCGGCATAGAGCCCGGAGCCGTCCCATACGAGGGAAAGGATGTTGAACGCGCTGAGGTCTCCTCCCGTATCCGTCCACCTGCCGGAGGAGGGGTCGTAACGCCACACCCCCTGGCCGTTGGTGCCCGCGTAGAGCGACGAGCCGTCCCAGGCGAGGGAAAGGATGTTGAACGCGCCGAGGTCTCCTCCCGTCTCCTCCCAGGTGCCCGTAGAGGGCCTGAACACCCAGACCCCGCGGTTGGTGCCGCGATACAGCTCCTGCCGCTCGGACACGTAGCAGAGGCTGTAGGCGTCACCGTTACCGGGACCCCTCATATCGGTCCACGCGTATTCCCTCGCCGCCGCCGCGCTCTCCCGCGGACACAGCGTGTTCGCCGCGGCCGCCATGAAAAGGACGGCGATCAAGGCGAACGCTGTCCCTTTACCGCTGTGCATGGCCATGGCTCACCCCCGTGATCCTCCGCTCGGCCGTCATCTTCCATCCCGCCTCCCCGCAAACTCGCTGGTTTTCCGCCCGCCACCGCTCGCGCGGGCGGGTCAGGGTCGGGTCATCCCCGTTTACCGTCTCTTCGACATCCGGAACCTCTTTCCCTCGAGCCCTCGACGCGGCTGTGCGCCGCCAACGGATATGCGGTTTGGGCGCATATGGGATCTGGTCATATACACGGTTCCTCTTCCCGCCCTCGAGGGAGGGATGGGCTTACGGCTTGCGATTATCCAGACAATGAGGACGGCCCCGACGGCATATGGCGGGTCGTTAAGAGAAGTCCTGGACACGCGACGAGAAATCCGGCTCCGCCCGTTCAGCGACCCTGCTTTCCCGGAGCCTTATCTTCGGCGCTGAAATGATAGCGGCCGCGGCGGATGATGAAGCCCCTCTCCGTCACCTTGCGCTCCACCTCGGCCGTGACCCTCGCCAGCTCTTCCCGTACCTCGCGTTCACTCTCCTCCAGGCCGCGCTGGCTCACCATGGGCACCGTCTGCAGCAGCGCCTGGTAGATCTGTTCGTCGAACATGGTGGTGACGTAAACGTGCCCGTGGAGCAACCACAGGCCGTCCTCCTCCTCCCTCCTCACCACCTCGGGCATGACGCGGATCACCTTGCCCTGGGGGGAGAGGATCCTGCCGTCATAGGTCTCCTCCAGCTCGTCGAGCATGTGGTCGAGGTCGCCACCGAAGTCTACGATCACTCCCATGTCCTCTTCTCCTCCGATCCACAGCCAGCGCTAACTCCATGATACATGGATATGCGGAGGGAGGCATCCGCCGTGTACGGCCGGCGCGGACCCAACAGCCCGGCGGCGCGGCCTGGAACCGGCAGCGGCGCGAGCTGCTCTCACGGCTATCTTTCTGTACAAGTAGGATCAGCAGGACGCCCGGTCCGCGACCACCCCTGTCGGCAGGGCCACGGGATGCCAACGGTGCGATTACGTAGAACTCTTCCTGGATCCCGGCGAACTCAAGGACATCAAGGGCCGCCGGGAGCTGGTCGAGCATGGTAGCGGAGGCGGAGGGGATCCTGTCCCGCGCGGGCTGAAGCTCCCGCCGCGATGGGGGATCATTCCTCCAGCACCAGGGGGCAGCCGAGGGCGCTGCAGGCGGCCATGGACCCGAAGCAGGCGTCGGCATCCTCGAATCCGTGCATGCGCAGGACGGAGGCGGCGATGGTGGCGCGCTCCCCGCTGCCGCAGAAGGTGACCACCCTGCGGTCCCGGGGCACCTCGCCAAGGCGGCGCGGCAGCTCGCCCAGGTGGATATTGACCGCCGTGGGCAGGTGCGCGCCCGCGTACTCCTCCGCCGCGCGCACGTCCAAGAGGAAGAAGTCCTCCTCCGCGTCCAGCATCGCCACCAGCTCCGAGGCGTGCACCGCGGCCATCCTCCCGTAGAGCCGCCCGCTCACCTCCCACTTGAGCATGCCCCCGGCGAGGAAGGCCGGCACGTCGTCGAGGCCCAGGCGAACCAGGTGCCTCACCGCCGTCTCCACGTCATCCGGTGAGTCCACCACCAGGCAGACGGGCTTGCCGTGTTCGAGGTACCACCCGGCGTAAGTGGATACCTTGTCCAGGGGGACGGCCAGGCTCCCAGGCAGGTGAGCGCCCGCGTAGGCCTCCTTGCTCCTGACGTCGAGGACGTGGCCGCCAGATGCCATATCCTGGAAGGCGGCGGGGTCGAGGGCAAGGGGCGACGGCAGAGCTCCCAGGGGTGGCGGTCCCTCCTGGTTGAGGGCGTGCACCCGCTCGAAGTAGGCGGGCATGAAGAGGCGCCTCCGTGTCAGACGGGCGATGAAATCGTCCCTCGCCTCGAGGCGCAGGGCGGGGCTGTGCCTTCTCTCGTACCCCAGGGTCGAGAACTCCCGCGCCGCCAGTTCGCCGCCGCAGATGGAGCCCTGGCCGTGCCCGGGGTAGAGGATCACCCCGTCGCCCAGGGGCAGGAGCTTGCCGAAGATGCTCTCGTGGAGCAGCCCGGCCATCTCCTCCTCGCGCCCGGGGAAGAAATCCGTCCTGCCCACGTCGCCCACGAAGAGGGTGTCCCCGGTGAACACGCCTACCGGCTCCTGGCGGCTGAAGGCGGTGTCATACAGGACCAGGGAGATGCTCTCGCCGGTATGTCCCGGGGTGTGCAGCACGGCGAGGAGCATGCTCCCCAGCTCGAAGGAATCCCCCTCGGACAAGCCGCTGCCGTAGCCGAAGGCGGTCTGGGCGCCGTGGAAGACCTCCGCCCCGCAGGCGGCGGCCAGGGCGGTGGACCCCACCACGTAGTCCTCGTTGCGGTGGGTCTCGAAGATGTGGGTGATGCGGCACCCCTCGCGGGCGGCGATACGCAGGTACGCGTCGCAGTCCCTGCGGGGGTCGATGACCGCCGCCTTGCCGCCGTCCCCCAGGATATAGGACAGGTGGGCCAGCCCGGGCGATACGACCGTTTCCAGGAACATCCCTTCCTCCTTTTCCGCTTCCGCGCCATCAGGGCACAGATTAAATATACCCGCGCGGTTGAGGAACTACCGGCAGAGCGCGGCGACGGCCTCTCCGCCCCGAGCCTCATGGTATTATTTGGTTAGCTATACAAGATTCAAGACCTAACCCCGTCAGAGGGATATGGCAATATATGGTTATAATTGAAGGTCAAGGACCTGACTCCAAAGCGGAGAGGATGCCGGCGGCGATGGCCTCGGCGATCTCCTGGCGGTGGGCGTCGGCGAAGGCCAGGTTGTTCTCCAGGGTGAAGGTGGGGACCTCGCTCCAGATGTCGTAGCTGAAGACGGGGCCGTAGTTGCCGGTGCCGGTGGTGCCGCGGTTCTCGATCACCGTGCCGCCGTCCCCCGTCCCCGCCGCGCCCCGCAGGTAGGCGATCATGCCGGCGTGGAACCTCTTCGCCGCCGCCTCGCTCGCCGCCTGCACCGCCGGGTCGATGCGGGCGGTCCTGCCGGTGTCGGTGTTGGCCTTCCAGTCATAGGGGGGAGGGCCGGGGTAGAAGGTGGTCGGCGACGGCAGCCCGGGGTCGCAGTGGATGTGCACGATCATGCGCGCGCGGGCCTGGTTGGCGATGACCGCCCTCTGCTTCAGGTCCACGGGGTCGTAGGCGGAAGCCTTGGTCATCACCACCCTCACGCCGCGCGCCTCCAGGATGTCCCGGGCCCGCACCGCGATGTCGAAGACGATGCCGATCTCCGGCTCGTTTATCCAGTCCTGGGTGTTCAGGCCGGTATCGGGGTCTATCTCCGAGGGGGTGGCGGCGTGCCCGGGGTCCAGGCAGACCACGGGGCGCCCGTAAACCGCGCGCTCGCACACCACCCCGGAGGAGGCGGTGACCAGGGCGGAGACGTTAAAGGTGCGCACGTATCCCCCGAGGTCGTAGGAGCGGCGGGTGCGGGCGGGGATGGTGTCCGCGGGCCCCTGCCTCTCCCCTTCTTCGGTGTGCAGCTTCACGTCTATCTCCGCCGGGGTATCGCCGGGGTTCTGCACCAGCAGCCAGGTCTCGAAGTCCCCCGCCGTGGCCCCCTCGGCCAGGTACCAGACACGGGAGGGGGAGGTGGCCCCCACCGAGTCGTGGGCCCAGGTGGAGGGGGCGGCCGCCGCCGCGAAGCCGGACCCGGGGGCGAGGACGCCTGCCGTCGGTGTCAGCGCCAGGATCACGGCTCCCGCCAGGACGGCGCGGCAAACCGCCGCCGCCCATGGTCTCCCGCGTGTGCTCTTTGCCATACCGGCAATTCTACCAGGAGCCACCGACCGGGGAAGCATCTTCGATCTCGACGCGCCGACCCGGGGGTCAGGTGCGGGATCCGGACCCGGTCCAGGGGGTAACAAGATCCAGGGATTCAGGCCAGGGATCCGGATTTCTAAAGAGACCGGGCTTTGGCTTGGCTTCGACAGACCGTGGACAATAGACGGCGTGTCACCGGGATCGAGATTTATGGCCCCTCATGTTGCCCGCATCGAAGATCGAAGGTGCGACCCCTTATTACGGCGTTTCTCAAGGGCGGCGCGGGAGAGCGGACGGGCCTCGGTTGTCCGGGGCCCGTTGCCTGCTCTCCGACCCCTTCCGGGGCCTGCCCTATCCCGCGCTAACGGGAGAAGCCCACCGAAACGTGGGCCCAGGTCCTGCCGTTTCCGTACATGGCCCGCTCGCAGACCATCTCTCCCCCGTAGGAGGTGACCAGGATGGAGGTCTCGTAGGTCTGCGCGTAGGGGCCCAGGTTGAAGGTGGACCGGGACTCGGCGGGCACGGTCAATCCCTGGAGCTCGGGCGGGGTAAGGGGCCCCTCGGCGGTGTACAGGTCGATATCCACCTTCACCGGCCTGAAGCCCGGGTTCTGCACCAGTATCCAGGTCTCCATGCCGCACATGGTGGCGCCCTCGGCCAGATACCAGGTGGTTGCGGCGGCGGTTCCCTTCAACCCCAGATTATGCATCAAGCCCGCATCTACGGCGGTGAAGCCGCTGTTGGGAGCGGGAACGTTGCACCGGCCTATATCATTCTCTCCCCAGGCGGCGATGGAGCCGTCGGAGCGGAGGCAGAGGCTGTGACCGGAGTTCCGCAGTTCATAGGCATATTCAACGGTTTCAGCATGCAAATGCGCAGGTTGGAGATTTCTAGGCTTGCTGGAATCGAAAAATCATGTAGGCACACTCCGTGCTAGTATGGGCTTGATAAAAGGAATAACCATCAATATGTAGGCATGTACTTGCGAACGATCTCCCGAAAGAACAAGGACGGCTCGGTCGTTCGCTACCTCCAGCTCGCCCACAACGTGCGCAACTCCAAAGGACAGGCCCAGGCCAGGGTGGTCTACTCCTTCGGCCGGGAGGACCGGCTGGACAAAGAAGCGCTCAAGAGGCTGGTCAGGAGCATCTGCCGATATCTGGACACCGAAACCGAGCTTGCGGCGTGCGCGGGAGAGGATCTTTCCTTCGTCTCCTCTAAGCGCTTGGGCGATGTCTTTCTGCTGGACCGCCTGTGGGAGCGGCTGGGGATCGGGGCGAAGCTCAAAGAGCTCCTCGGAAAGCGGCGCTTTTCCACCGATGTGGAGAGGGTGCTCTTCGCCCTGGTCGCCAACCGGGCCATCAATCCCACCTCGAAACTTGCCGCCACCGACTGGGCGAGAGGAGACGCCGCCATCGCGGGACTGGAGGAGATGACCGAGGACCAGGCCTACCGGGCCATGGATTTTCTTCTGGAGGCGGCCGAGGAGATACAGCGAGAGGTCTTCTTC
>FWPV01005416.1_pt1 | contig 25578 bp, 21 predicted proteins | sample 2228371 | NCBI WGS metagenome assembly FWPV01 (sample SAMEA103939776, study PRJEB20133) | metagenome | reverse complement strand
AACATAATCTTGATCCTTGCCGACGACATGGGCTACGCCGATGCCGGTTTCCAAGGGTGCAAGGACTTTCCGACGCCCAACCTCGACCGCATCGCCCGGCGCGGCGTGCGTTTCACCAATGGCTACGTTTCCCACCCGTTTTGCAGCCCCACGCGCGCCGGCATCCTGACCGGGCGCTATCAGCAGCGCTATGGCCACGAGAACAATCCCATTTACGACCCCAAGAATGAAGTCGCCGGACTCCCGGTGAGCGAGTTGTCGCTTGTCCAAGTGCTCGCGGACGCCGGTTATGCGACCGGATTAGTGGGAAAGTGGCACCTCGGCGCAGCGCCGAAATTTCATCCGATGCGCCGGGGCTTCCGCGAGATGTACGGCTTCATCGGCGGCGGCCACGACTACTTCAAGACCGAAATGGAGGGCGCCCCGCGCGAATACCTCATTCCCATCGAGCGCGACGGCAAGCCGGAGCCTTTGCGAAAGTATCTGACCGACGCGCTTTCCGAAGAAGCCGAAGCGTTCATCCGGCGCCACCGCTCTGAGCCGTTTTTTCTCTATCTCGCCTACAACGCTCCGCACACGCCGCAGCAGGTTCCGGATGAATACATAACGCGGGTGGCGAAGATTGCCGATGAAAGACGCCGCAAATACGCCGCGATGATGTGCGCGCTCGATGACGGAGTCGGCCGTGTGCTGCGCGCTGTCGAGTCGAATCAGCTCCAACGCGATACGCTGATCGTGTTCTTAAGCGATAACGGCGGTCCGGTGGGCGTGAACGGCTCGTCGAACGCCCCGTTGCGCGGCGCCAAAGGCCAAGTGTTTGAAGGCGGCATCCGCGTTCCGTTCGTGATGCAATGGACGGGCAGGCTGCCCGAGGGGAAGACGTTCGATCATCCGGTGATTTCTCTCGACATCCTCCCCACCGCCCTCGGCGCCGCCGGGCTGAAGCCGCCCGCCGGACGGAAAATCGATGGGGTGGACCTGCTGCCCTATCTCACCGGGCGCTCCGCAGGCGCGCCCCACGAAAGGCTCTATTGGCGCACCGGGGGAGGCGCGGCGTACGCGGTGCGCGAAGGGCGCTACAAATGGGTCCGCACGGGAGGGCGCGAACAGCTCTTCGATGTGCAGGAGGACATCGCGGAGGCTACCGATATATCCGGCGCCGTGCCTCAGGTCGCCGCGCGCTTGAAGTCCGCCTGCATGAGTTGGGACAAGGAGCTCATCGCGCCCCTGTTCGAAAGCCCGCGGGGCGGCCAAGCCAAGAAAGGGGCCAAATAGGGCCCTATTTCTTGCGCGCCGGCCGCTTGGTCAGATTCTCGAACAGGAACAGCCCGCTCTTGCCGGGCGTGACGATGTCGAGATCGCCGTCTCCGTCGAGGTCCGCCACGGCGATCTGCATGCCCCCGCCCGCGCGCGTCCCGTAGTCAATGATGTGGCGCACCCATTCGATCCGCTTGCCGTCCGGCGAACGGAGCCACTCATACCAGTACACGCCCAGAGGCTCCCGCTCTCCGGGGTCCTTGCCGTTGTGGGCCATGTAGCGCTTGCCGGTCACAAAATCCGGCTTTCCGTCTCCATTGAGGTCCACGAGCGTGATGGCGTGCGGTTGGGACCAGCTTTCGTCGATCATGCGCTTCGCCCACTTGCCCCCGGGCAACTGTTCCAGCCAGAACAGCCCATAATCGTGGGCCATGCCGCCCAGAATGTCGTTGCGCCCGTCCCCGTTGATGTCCAGCACATAAAGGAAACCGGTTGAGCCAAGGTCGAAATCGGCGTGCATGGTCCATTTGCCTCGCGGGTCGGTGGGAGCTTCAAGCCAGCCTTTGGGAGTGATGATGTCGGTGCGCTTGTCGCCGTTGACGTCGCCGGCGCCGATGCCGTGGCCGAAGCCCTGTTCGGCCACGATGTGCTTGATCCACTGTCCGCCTTTGAGTTCGTACCAGGCGAGCGGCGACTTGCCTCCGAATTGCGGCAGCAGTTCGCGAGCTTTGCCATCGTTGTCGAGATCGACGAGGAAAGCGAATTCGGTATTGCAGCAGGTTTCGATCGGGTGTTCCTTCCACGCGCCTCCGCGTTTGCCGGGATTTTCCCACCAGGAGATCTTGCGGGAGAACCAGGAGGCGGAGACGATATCGATGGCGCCATCGCCGTTGACGTCAATGGGCAGATCGCTGAAGTTGTCGATGTAGTTGTTGGTGAACGGGAGGTCGCGGAACTTATGCTTTCTCCAGGTGGGCGCTTCATACCAGTTCTCGCCGGCGATGATGTCCGGGCGTCCATCGCCATTGAGGTCCGCGACGGCGCAGGTTTCATTCGCGCCGGGATCGAGCGAGTGTCTTTCAAACGGGATATCCGGCGGCCGCGACGTGATCCAAGCAGCCGCGGCCAACAATAGCGCTAAGAACGGATGCCAAGTCATGGCGACAATTGTATCGCGGCCCGGCAGCCCCCGATGCTATACTGAAAGCGAACCGGCGCTATCGTCTAAGGGTTAGGACGGAGCCCTCTCAAGGCTCAAATACGGGTTCGAATCCCGTTAGCGCTACCACCCGCGTTCTTCGTTTTCAATCGTTTACCTCTCACGCTGAAGGCCGCTATAGGCCTGTGTCCACACGGCGGGCCGCGGATGAACGCAGATAAACACGGATGAGACCAACACCTCCCGCTATCGGTGTGTATCGGCGTTCATCCGCGGCTAGTCCGGTCCGATTGGGAGGTCCGATGGGGGCACTCTCCCCCCGTCCCTCTCCCCCCTCCGTGGCCCAAGCCACATCGAACCCCTGCTTCAGGAGAGCCACGATTGCCGGCCGGGGCACGTTCTCATCGGCGAGGAATCTCATGCAGTCTTGAGCGGGTACACGCGTTCTGCCTGGAGCACTTCACTCGCGTAGCCAAGACAAGCCCGGATGTCCTCCGCTGTCAGATTAGGGTAACTGTCCAAGATCTGTTCCTGGGTCCAACCCTTCGCCATCAGATCCACGATCAGCTCGACCGCGATCCGTGTTCCCTTCACCACCGGTTTGCCGAGCAAAACCTTGGGATCCACGCTGACCCGCTCTTGCCAACTCACGACACCAAGGATACCAGAGGTGTAAACCGGCTGTTTGGCTCTGCCCAGTCTTTCCGACGCGCCGTGGCGGCTGGCTTTCGGGTCGTCATGGAAACTCTCGACAGCCGGGGCTAGCGCAGGCGCTTGAGGTAGCCGCGGGGGTTGAACGTCATGCCGTATTTCTCGCGGGTGCGGTCGGGTTCGAATTCGGGATGGGCTGCCAGGAATTCGTCTACCGCTTCCCAGGGTCCCGGTCCATGTTTGGGCAGAATCGGGCGCCCGTTGAAATGCGTGTCCTCCACAATGAGATAGCTGCCCGGCGTCACCAACGCGTGGTACAGGTTCAGTTCCCGCAGGACGTGCTCCTTGCGGTGGTCTGAATCGAGAAACACCATCACCGTTTCGCCCGGCTGGATCGCGGACTGCACCCGGCTGAAGACCGCAGGATCCGTCGAGGAACCATGCACGAAATGGACCCGCGGGTGGCTGGGCTTCCCCGGATAATCCTCGATGTCGATCGTATACACCCGCCCACGCCCCACGAAGTCAAGCAGGTGGGCATAGTAGTAAGAGCTGCCGCCCCGGTACGTCCCCGTCTCCACGATCACGTCCGGGCGCACCTGGTGAATGATCTCCTGCATGACCCACAAATCGAACGGGCACTTCTGCACCGGAACGCCGAGAAAGAAGGTGTTGTTGTACGTTCGGGCCCCATCGCGGTGAAATTGGATGTGGAACGCGGTGTTTACGCGCTCCGGTCGGAGCATGTACCGCCGGGTCGCCCATGCCGCGACAGCGGCTCCCACAAGGGCGGCGAGCAGGACTGCTAGGATTCGTCTCACTCGCGCAGGATAGCAGAAGCCTAACCTGATCCGGAGCAACTCCTTCGCCCATCCTGGGTTTTTCGGTAAGATGGCTCTCTGCCAAGGAGGTAAGGAATGAAGCAGGCAACCCGGCGGATGTTTCTGTACGGCGCGGGAAGCGGAACGCTCATGGCGGCGAAGCCCCCCAAACCATCCGTGCCGGCTCGCTCGGCGGCGCGGGTTCTCGGCGCAAATGACCGAATCAACGTCGGCCATATCGGCGTCGGCGGCATGGGAACAGCCCACTTACGGGCGTTCGTACAGCAGTCAGAGAAGGATAAGGACATCCAAGTGGTGGCGGTGTGCGACGTCTACACCGTGCGCAAGGAGCGCGCGCAAAAACTCGCCAAGCTCGATTCCAAGGATGTCTACCACGACTATCGCGACCTGCTCGCCCGCCGCGATATCGACGCCGTGGTCATCGCCACGCCCGACCACTGGCACGGACAAATGGCGCTCGACGCCGTCACCGCCGGCAAGGATGTCTATCTCCAAAAACCGATGACCTACACCATCGAGGAGGCGCGGGCGGTGACCGAAGCGGCGGAAAAGCACGGACGGATTGTCCAGGTGGGCAGCCAGGGCGTTTCCGACCCGCGGAACGTCCTCGCGCGCAAGGTGGTGGAATCCGGCCAAATCGGCGAGCTGCTCTGGGCCACCGCCACCGCGAGCCGCAACTCGCTCATCGGCGAATGGAATTACTACCGGATCGAAAAGGAAGCCACGCCGGAAACCGTCGACTGGCCGCGCTGGCTCGGAACAGCTCCCAAGCGCCCCTTCAGCCCGGAGCGCTACTTCCGCTGGCGCAAGTATTGGGACTATTCGGGCGGCATCGCCACCGATCTTTTCTATCACAGCCTCGGTCCCGTCCTTTTCGCCATGGGTCCGCAGTTCCCCGTGGCGGTGACGGGCTCGGGCGGCATCTATGTGCAGAAGGACCGGGACGTACCGGATACATACTGCTCCATCATCGAGTACCCGCAGTTCTTCATTAACCTTTCCGGCTCGATGTGCAACGCCGCCGGCGTCAAGTATTTCCCGCGCGTGATTTATGGTCACAAGGGAACGATCACGTACGAAGGCAATAACGTGGTCGTCTACCCCGAAATCCTCGAAGGTCCCCGGGGGAGACCCGCCCGCACGGCTGACCGGGCGCCGAAGGTGTACGAAGCCCCCAAGGTGGAGAACGCGCACCGGCTGCACACGGACAACTTCTTCGAGTGCATGCGCACCCGCAAGCAGCCGAACCTGAACGCCATGCTGGGCTATCAGATCATGGTCGCCATCAAGCTGGGCGTCGACTCCTACCGCGAAGGAAAGGTGAAATTTTTCGACCCCAAGACGCAAAGGGTCACCGATAAGCCTTTGGTTCGCCCGTCGTACGAGGGCGAGGGCAAGAACTACGACGCCCGCCCCACTGACTGAAGTGCGATTTTGCGGCGCGAGGACCACTATATGGTGTGATCCTGCATTGCGTTCTCTTGTTGTCGCTTGCGGCGGACCAAGCCTACCAAGCCCTGCGGGAGAGGCGCCTGGACGCGGCTATCCAATTCTTTCTCAAAGCGATACATGAAACGCCCCAGAATCCCGCGCTGCGCAAGGATCTCGCCTACACGTACCTGAAAACCGGCCAGACAGAGGCGGCGCGGGATCAGTTCGCCGCCGCCTGGAGGCTCGACCCCGCCGACTTTCACGCCGCTTTGGAATACGCCTTCCTCTGCCACGAGACGGGCGAAAGAGCCGAGGCGCGGCGGGTTTTCGACGACGTCCGCCAAAAAGCGGGCGGCGGGGCGCGCGCCACGGCGGAAGCCGCTTTCCAAAACATCGACCGCGCTCTCGCCGAAGGGATCGAACGCTGGCGGCGCGCCGCCGAAATGGAGCCGGCGAACTTTAGCGCCCACCGGGAGCTCGCCGAGCTCGCCGAACTGCGGGGGGAGCTCGCCACTGCGGCGCGCCATTACGAGATCGCGTGGAAGTTGAAACCCTCGCAGCGCTCCCTCATGCTGGCGTTGGGGCGCGTTTGGAAGCAGACCGGGCGGGCGGCGGACGCAATGGCGATCCTGCTTGCCGCTTCCCGTGGCGCAGAGCCCAGGGTGGCGGAAGCGGCTCGGGAGCTGCTCCCGGAACGTTACCCGTACGTGTATGAATTCCGGGAGGCGCTGAAATGGGATCCGGACAACATCCCTCTGCACCGCGAGCTCGCCTATCTCCTGCTCGCCATGGGGCGAAAAGAAGAGGCGGAGCGAGAGTTCGCCACCGTCACCGAAGCCGCCCCGGATGATTTGCTCTCCGCGGCTCAACTCGGATTCCTCCGCCTCGAGCGCGGCGATCGTGAGGCGGCGATGCCGCTGTTGGAACGGGTGCTGCAAAGCCAGGACGCCGAACTCGCAGACCGCGTCCGGTTCATGCTCAAACTGCCGCGCGCCATGCGGGAGCCTGCCGAAACGCCGCGTACGAAAGTTTCGATCGAAGCCAAGACTTTCGCCGAGAAGAGTTTCGAGAAAGGGTATCTCGTGGATGCCCTGAAGTACTTCCAAATTGCGCACGAAAAGGATCCGGTCGATTTCGACGTCCTGTTGAAGCTCGGATGGACACACAATCTCTTGCGCAATGACGCCGCGGCAGCCTCGTGGTTCAACCTTGCCCGGCGCAGCCCCGACCCCGCCGTCGCCGCGGAAGCCGGACGCGCGTGGCGCGCGTTGACATCCGAACAGCAGGGGCTGCGCCTCTCGGTTTGGATGTTCCCGATTTATTCCTCCCGCTGGCGCGATGCGTTCGCTTACGGACAAATCAAAGCCGAATGGAAGCTGCCGGGGCTGCCGCTCCATCCCTACCTCTCGGTGCGGTTCATCGGTGACTCTCGCGGGCGCGTGGACGCATCGATGCCGGCGCTCTTATCCGAGAGCGCCTTCGTTCTGGGCGGAGGCGTGCGGACTCCCGTATGGCGAGGCTTCACCGGATGGTTCGAAGCGGGAAGCGCGGCGGGTTACCGGACGGGGAAGTTCCTGCCCGACTACCGGGGCGGACTCAACTACTCCCGGCGGCTAGGCAAGACGTTCTTCCACTCCATCGCTTGCGACGCCGTCTTCCTGAGCCGTTTCAATAACGATGCGCTGTTCTATGCCCAGAACCGGACCGGCGTACGCGCCGGCTCGAGGATCGAGATCTTCTGGAACAGCAACCTGACAGCGGATCTTCGCGGACAATCCTGGGCCAATTTCGCCGAGGCGGGTCCGGGCGCGGGCGTCCGGCTGCCGGGTCAGGCTTTGCTCACATTCAGCGCGCTGCGCGGCGGTTACACAAAGCCGCAACAGGGTCTGCGGCGCGCCAATTATTTCGATTTGCGCGCGGGACTGTGGTATGCGTTTTCTTACTAGCTTGCTGGGCTTGGCTGCTCTCACCGGGAGTTGGCCCGCGCCGGCTAAAGTCTTCCATCACTACCACGTCGTGGGCGATGACGCTGGAGCTTGGCCGGCTATTTTAGCCGCCGCCGGCTTCACTCCCGGCGCGCCCGGGATAACGGTCATCCGCCAAGGCGAGGCGGCGCCCGCGGCGCAGTGGCTGCCTGCCATCGAACAGGGCGGCGTGGTCATTCTGGAAGGCGATTCGGAATTGGGCCGCGCCCTCGGAATCGAAACCACCGCAGAACGCGTAGCGGTCCGCAGCGTCCGCGACGCCCGCGCGCCCTCCTTGCCCATTATCTGGCAAAAGGAAGTGAACATCCCCGTGTACCGCTTGCCGCCGGACGCCCGCGTCTTTGCCCGGGAGCGGTGGCGCGGCGCGCCGGTGCTGGCGGGATTGCTCCGGGGTGAAGGGGCGGTGCTGTGGTTGGCGACTCCCCCCGGCGAGCAGGGCTACGAGCGTTACCCGTACCTGATTCAAGCCCTGGCGGATCTTGGCGTGGAGCCGCCGCTCGCGGCAAGGAACCTCTGGGCATTCTTCGACACCGCTTACCGGATGCGCGTGGACGTCGAATACTTCGCCGAACGGTGGCGGCAGTCGGGCATTGCAGCCCTGCACGTGGCCGCATGGCAGCACTTCGAGCCCGATCCGCAGCGCGACGAGTTTCTTCGCTCTTTGATCGCCGCCTGCCACCGCCGCGCAATTCTGGTTTACGCCTGGTTCGAGCTGCCGCATGTGAGCGAAAGGTTCTGGGAAGAGCATCCGCACTGCCGGGAAAAGACGGCGCTGGGGCAGGACGCGCACTTGGATTGGCGCAAACTAGTGAATCTGGCCGATCCGTCCTGCGCCGGAGCCGTGCGCGCGGGACTGCGGTCTCTTCTTGAGCGGTTCGATTGGGACGGCGCCAATCTGGCGGAACTCTACTTTGAGTCGCTCGAAGGATCCGGGAATTTAGCCCGTTTCACGCCCTTCAACCCTTATGTGGCGGCAGAGTTCGAGAGAGCTCACGGGATTTCAATACAAGCCGCCCTTCGCGAACCCGGCGCCCTGCGTAAGCTTCTCGACTTCCGTTCCGGTTTGGCTTACCGGCTGCAACGCCAATGGTTGGAAGAGCTGGCCGCCGTGCGGCGGCAAAAGCGCGATTTCGAGATCGTTCTGACGCAAATCGACGACCGCATGGACCCTTCGATGCGCGACGCTCTGGGGGTGGATTCCGCCCGTTTGTTGTCCCTTATGGACGAACTAGGCTTTACCTTTCTGGTCGAGGATCCCGCCACGATCTGGAACCTCGGACCGCAGCGTTATCCGCAAATGTGGGAAAAATACCGCGTGGCGGCGCGCCGCCCGGAGCGCCTCGCCGTCGATATCAATATCGTCGAGCGGTATCAGGACGTCTATCCGACGAAACAGCAAACCGGGACCGAGTTGTTCCAACTGGTCCACTTGGCCGCCAGCGCGTTTCCACGCGTCGCCCTCTATTTCGAAGCTTCCATCCTCCCCCAAGACGCCCCCTTTCTGGCTGCCGCGGCAGCGAGGGTTCGCCGTCTCGAAAAGGCGGGCGAACGATTGGTTGTCGAATGCGACAGCCCGGTAGGCGTGCGATGGGAAGGCCCCGCCAGGGTGAATGGCCGCCTTTGGCCCGCCACGGATGGAAAGACGGTGTGGCTGCCCCCCGGTCCCCATGTGATCGAGCGCGCCGCTGCGGATCCTCCGTTACGGCTTACGGACTTGAATGGAGTGCTTCGGACCGCCGCCGCGGCGAACGGTGGAATCGAGTTCAGTTATGAAGCCGATTCCCGGGCGATCGCCGTGTTTGACAAACGCCCGTCGGGTTTCTTGCTGGACGGGGAGCCGGCAGATCTAGCCGCTGAAGAGGGTCCCGCAGGTTTTGTTGTAGTGCTGCCGGCGGGTCAACACATCGTGAGCGCCCGCCGCTAGTACAACCGGACTTCGTCGCCTTCTTTAACCCCGGAGTGGATGACGACGTGGGTATTGCTGGCGATGCCCAACTCCACCTCGCGGTCCTCGAAGCCGTTGGGGGTCTTCACCGCGACGTAGTACTTCCCGCCCTCTTGGCGAACCGCGCCCAAAGGAGCGATCAAAGCATCGTCCTCGCGCGCGATTTCCACATCCGCCCAAGCCGACAAGTCCGGAATCAAACGCTGATCGTTGCTGTTAATCTCGATCCTTACGGGGACCCGGCGAATGAAGTAATTTTGCCGCCATCCGCCCACCGCCAAGGCGCCGATGGAGTACACCTTTCCGGGGAAAGTCGTACCGGGGAAAGCGTCCAAACCCACGGTAGCCGGCAATCCTACCCGGAAACTGCCGATCTCGGCTTGATTGATGGTCGCCTCCAACTGCATGCTGCCCGGCGAAACCACTTTCATGAAGGACTGCCCGGGCGAAACGGAGTCGCCTTCCTGAATTTGGGAGTACTCCGAGTTCCGCCAGATGGTGTTCATCACCGCCAAGCCCGCCATCGGCGAACGGAAAATCATGCGCTCGACGTCGTGCTGATGGCGCTCCAAATGCCGCTTCTGGCGCATCAGCGTGATTTCAAGAATCCGCAATTCCGCCTGGTGGGCGATTTTCTTCTGCTCGATGTCCGCCAGGGCTTGCTTGTAACGCGCTTCCGCCTCTTCCACCTGCAACTTGATCAATTCCTGGTCCAGAAGCGTTCTCGTCTCCGCGGCGCGGGCTTCAAGCGACCACTTGTCAAAATCCGCTTTGGCTACGCGCATCGTTTGCGCTAGATTCTCCTGCTCGACGGCTTGCTGAGCTTTGCGCTTTTCGATGTCATTGCCGGCTTGCTTCACCATGTCGACAACATCTTCGATGTGATCCCTGATGGATTGGGTGTCGATCTCGGCGAGAAAATCGCCCTTGTTCACCATCGTGCCGGATTTGACCAATTTCATCAGCACCAACGAGCGATTGGCTTCCGGTCCACGCAAGATGGGGGCGGTGATGTTGGCGAAATTCCGGGCGGACGTCTGCCCGGAAACCCGCACAGTCTGGACGAATGGACCTCTGAGAATCTTGGCCGTGCGCACCGACACCGCAGTCTTCGCCGCCTGCTGTTGCGCGTGACGAGGCTTGACCCACAGCTCGTACGCGGCGATGGAACCGCCAACGATTGCCAGTAAAATCAACCACTTACCGTACTGGCGCGGGCGCTTCGGCTCCACCTCGCGAAGCGGCTGCACCGGAGTTTCCGGCGGTGGTACGGGAATGGGCGCCTGATTGCCAATAGCCGACATGGCTCTTCCAGAATACTAGACCTCTAGCCAGAAGTGAAGGCGCTACCCCTTGGCGCGAGGTTACGGATTGTAAAGATTTCGCCCTTCCCCGATCTAAGGACGGCAGACCGCCGTCCGGTTAGGGCGCTCAAGTAAACCGTCCCCCGCCGCCGCAGCCTCCGGCGGCGAAACTCGATACGATGCGGCGAACCTGATCGGACTCGCATTCCGGGCACAGCACGCCGCTATCGGCATCCGAGAAGCGCCGGAACATCTCGAACAGCTTCCCGCACTCCTCGCAACGGTATTCGTAAATCGGCATAGAAAGTTATGGCTATTTTTATAGATGCACTTGGCGGCGGAGGGTGACGTTTGGTACTCTCGGCTGTTTCCGATGCGAGTCGCACTCGACGCCACGCCGCTCGTCGAGCCGAGCGGGGGGATTCGCCGCTACGTGACCGAACTTCACCGCGCGCTGTGTGAGTGTTTCCCTGCCGATGAGTTTCACCTTATTTCCGACCAACTTCAGCCGCCCGCTCGTTGGATCGAGCGGAGGTGGTGGCTCGTGGGAGTCCAGAAAGAGCTGGCCCGGCGGCGCGTCGAAGTCTTCCACGGCACTGATTTTTCAGTACCTTACCTGCCATTGCGGCCGTCCGTCATGACGCTCCACGACCTTTCGCCGTGGTTGAACCCGGCATGGCACAGTCAAGCCGGGCGGATCCGTCGCCGGACACCGTTCTTGCTGCGTCTTGGGTTGGCGACCATGGTCGTCACCCATAGTGAAGCCGTCCGGCGGCAGGCGATCGACCGCTTCCGCCTGCACCCTTCGCGGGTGGTGGCGGTTCCTCTGGCGGCGGCGCGCCATCTTCGCCGGACGGGACCACCGGAAGGCGGCTACTTTCTCTATGTGGGAACCTTGGAGCCACGCAAGAACCTCCCGGCGCTCGTGGAGGCTTGGCGCCTGGTGAGGAGGCGATATCCTGTACGCCTCATTCTCGCCGGACGGAAACGCGCCGACGCTCCAGAGATTCCACCGGCAGCCGGGCTCGAAGTTCTCGGCAAGGTGGAGGAAGACCGCTTGGCGGAGCTCTACTCGGGAGCGCTGGCCTGCGTGTATCCTTCGTTGTATGAGGGGTTCGGCCTTCCGGTGCTCGAGGCCATGCAATGCGGCGCCGCCGTGCTGGCTTCCAAGGATCCCGCGATCACGGAACTGGCAGAAGGAGCGGCGGCGTTGATCGAAGCGGACGACGTGCGGGCTTGGGCGGAAGCCATGACCAAGGCGATCACGTCCCCGGAGTGGGTGGCCGCTTTGCGCCGCAGCGCGGCTGAGCGGGCGCGGGCGTTCACTTGGGAACGCACCGCGCGCGCTACATTCGAGGTCTACAAGGAGGCGCAACGCCGCTTTGCCCGCTAGGCCCACAGCGCTGTTTCTCTCTCCGGAAAGTCCCCACCCCCCGATTGGCGGGGGTCCGCTCCGTTCGGCTTCGGTGCTGCACTATTTGCTCTCCCGGTATCAAGTGGACGCCGTCCTTTTCCGTCAGCCGGACGGTCCGGCGCCGCAGTGCCCCGGCGCTGCGCGCATTTTGACGGTCGATTTGCCTTACCACAGCCGGAGTGTTCCCGCCCGGGTCTGGCGCAACGCCTCGCGGGTGTTACGGGGCGCGCCGCCATTGGTAGACCGGTTCGCAGGCTTTGAAGCGCTGCTGAGGGGATTCCTGGCGGGCAGGCAGTACGAGCTGGGAGTGGTCGAGCATCTGTGGCTGGCGCCCTATTATGAAATCCTGCGGCCGGTGTGCCGGCGCTTGGTCCTCGATCTCCATAACATCGAGTCCGAATGGCACAGACTGTGCGCCGCAGCCGAAAACCTTCTCGCTGCAGCGGCCATGTACCGGTTCGCGTGGGCGGCAAAGCGCATTGAACTCCGTTATTTACCTCGGTTTGACGTGGTTCTGACCACATCCGAGGAAGATGCTGCCCGCGCTTTAGGGATCGCTCCAGACGCCGCGGTGGCTATATTCCCCAACGTCCTGCCCCCGGTCGCGCCTCGCCCCCGTCTCGACGACGGGCGGTCGTTGGTCTTTCCGGGAAATCTCGAATATCTGCCCAACCGGCAAGCCATCCGCTGGTTCCACGCTCAGGTTTGGCCGCTCCTCCGCCACCGCCGGGGCTTGATCTGGCGCATTTTGGGCTGCCATGCGGAAGCCGTGCCGGCTTCGCTTCGCAACGACCCGTCAATCGAAGTCGGTCCCTTGGGTGACGATTCAATCAGCCGTTTGGCGGAATCAAGCGTCGGGATCGCGCCACTCATTTCAGGAAGCGGGACCCGTCTGAAGGTGCTGGAGATGTGGGCGGCGGGGCTTCCCGTGGTATCAACCTCGCTGGGCGCGGAGGGCTTGGGCGCAGTGGACGGCTTCCATTTGGCTATCGCCGATACGCCGCAAGCGTTTGCCGCCGCGGTGGTAAAGCTGCTGGAGTCTCCCGAGCGGCGCCGGCAGTTCGGCGAAGCCGGCCGCTCGCTTCTCGAGGCGCGTTTCACTTGGGAAGCCGGCTGGGAGCGGCTGCGCCGGCTGGGTCTTTAACATCGGTCCGCGGCAATCCGCTTTATACTGAAGAGAACTGCATGCGCTTCTCGGTCGATGCTCACGCCATCGGACGGCAATTGACAGGCAACGAGGTGTATATACGCAACCTGTTGCAGCGCTTTGCCGCACTCGACCGGGACTCTGAATTCATCGCTTACATCGCCGCGCCTGAAGCGGCCCCATGGATCCCTAGTCGAGTCCAAGTAAAGCGCGTCTCAGCCAACCCGTTCAAACGGCTGGGTTGGGACTTGCCCTTGCGGCTGCGGCAGGACCGCCCCGACCTGGTGCACGTGCAGTATACGGCTCCGCTTGGCTGCCGGACGCCTATCATAGCGACCGTTCACGACGTGAGCTTCTTGGAACGGCCAGAGTTTTTCCCGCTGGCGCGACGGATTCAATTACAAACGACGGTCTCGCGCACCGTGCGGCGCGCCGCCCGCATACTTACCCCAAGCCAGTTTTCGCGTAACGCCATTCTGCGATGGTTTTCTCTACCGCCCGAGCGGGTGGTCGTAGTCCCGAATGCAGTTTCGCCGGAGTTTCGCCCGATACCTTACGAGCAGGCCCGGGCCCGGGTTCTGGAGCGATTCGGCATCGCACACCCTTACATCCTCATGGTAGGAGACTTGCAACCACGCAAGAATCAGGCAGGGTTGGTTCGCGCATTCGCCGAGTTGTTGCGCCTGGAACCGTCCCTTCCGCACCGCCTTGTTCTGGTAGGAAAGCGCAACGGATACCTGGACACGGTGCGGCGCGAAGCCGGGCGCAGCGGCGTCGCGCAGCGCGTTCACTTCACCGGTTTCATCCCGGACCAAGACTTGGTGGCGTTGTACGGCGGCTGCGACACTTTGGTTTTCCCATCGTTTTACGAGGGGTTCGGAATCCCGATTTTGGAAGCTATGGCGTGCGGCCGCGCCGTGACGTGCTCCAATGCTTCCGCGATGCCGGAGGTGGCGGACGGCGCAGCCATCCTCTTTGACCCCTATTCGACGTCTGAGATGGCGCGCGCCATACGGGACTTGCTGCTCGACCATGATCTCAGACAGCGGATGGAGCGTTTGGGACAGCAGCGCGCCGCGCAATTCAGTTGGGATTTGTCGGCCGCGAAGACCTTGCAGGTCTACTATGAAGTAGCCGGCAGCCGTGAGCGTTCAGCCACCCCGGCAGCGCGAGCGGTCCCTGTGACGAAATCATGAAATACCGGTCCTTATGGTTGGCGTGCTTGTGCGCCGTATGGAACGCATCTGCTCAGCCCTCCGAAGAAATGCTTCCCTATGCAATCAACTGGCCAAGCGGATTGGGCTTGGGCGAAGCCGTCGTGACGGCGCACAAAGTGAAGGCGCCGGACGGCGCCGAGCAGTGGAAGTTTGAGCTGAAAGTGGATGCCTCAGTCCCCGGGTTCACGGTGTCCGATCAGTTCCGGGCGGTGGCTACCGCGGACTTTTGCTCGCTGGAATTCGAGCGGGATCTGAAGCACGGCAAGCGCGCCAGCCGGGAGCGGATCATCTTTGACCAAGACAAGCGCAGCGCCACCCGCGAAACCTTGGGGGGCGGCGGGAAGTCGGAATTTTCCACACCAGCCTGCGCCAAAGACCCGCTGACTTTTCTGTTTTTCGCCCGCCGGGAGCTGAGGCAAGGACGCCTGCCCGCGTCCCAGCCGGTCTTTTTCGGCGCCCCTTACACTGTACGGATGGATGCTGGAGGCGCGCAGAGGCTTCGCTTGGGCGACGGAGTGGTCGAAACCGACCGTGTGGTCGTGTCTTTCAAAGGACCCAAATCGGATCAAAAGTTCGAAGCCTTTTTCACCCGGGATGCGGCGCGGACGCCGGCGCTTGTGCGGCTGCCGCTTGCGGTAGGAACACTCTCCGTGGAGCTAGCTCGCTAGCAATGCGTGTTGCGTTTTTCTCTCCCCTGCCGCCTTCGAAAAGCGGCATCGCGGATTATTCGGCGGCGCTGCTCGAGCCGCTGTCGCGGTTGCTTGACGTCACCGCTTTCGGTGGCCCCGAAGCGGCTTTCGACCCCGCGAAATTCGACGTCGCCTTGTATCAAGTCGGGAATAACTCGTGGCACGAGTTTGTCTATCGCACTGCGCTTGAGCATCCCGGAGTGGTGGTCCTCCATGAAGCCAATCTCCATCACTTGATCGCTGAAGCCACGATCCGCCGGGGCGATTGGGACGCTTATCTAGCGGAATGCGAGTACGATGGGGGACCGGCGGCGCTCGAATTCGCCCGCCGCGTGCGAAAGCTCGAAGCCGGACCGGACTACGACGGAGTCCCGATGCTGCGCCGTGTCCTGGAGCGCGCCCGGGGGCTTATCGTTCACAGCCGGTATGTCGAGCAAATCGCCCGCCGCCGGGGATTCACAGGCCCCATAGCGTGCATCCCGCACGGGGCTTGGCTTCCTGAAGCCAGCCGGATGGAGTACCGCACGCGGCTAGGGCTGGACCACCGCACCCCGCTCGCCGGAATCTTTGGCCACTTGAAACCCTATAAGCGGATCGAGCAGGCGCTCGCCGCGTTCCGGCGCGTGGTTCGAGTCCTGCCGGAGGCAAAACTGATTCTGGTAGGGGAGCCGCATCCTGATTTCCCGGTGCGGCAGGTCATCACGGCTCTAGGGCTCGACGATCATGTCCGCGTGTTGGGTTTTACGCCGATCGAGGATTTCACCGGCTACATGGCGGCTTGCGACGTCGTCCTGAACTTGCGCTTCCCCACCGTGGGCGAGACTTCCGGAACCGCCCTGCGAGCATTGGGTTTGGGGCGGGCGCTGATTGTGTCTGATGTGGGCGCTTTCAGCGAGTTCCCGGATGAAATCTGCTGCAAGGCGCCCGTGGACGCCTCCGAAGAGGACACGCTGTTCGAGTACCTCAACCTGCTCCTCACCCGCCCGGAGGCGGCGCGCGCTTTGGGAGGGAAGGCTCGGGAATGGGTGGCGAAAGAGTGCAATTGGGAGCGCGTGGCGCGCCTTTACGCGGAGTTTCTTGAGAGCGTGGTGGAGGGCAAGCCTGCGGCTGCCGCAAAGCCTGAAGCGCCGGCGCCGCCCGAGCGTCGCGCAGAGCCGCGCGCTGTCGTGGTCGAGCCCGAATACATCCGCAGTTGGGCGCAGCCGGAAGCGCGGGGTTATTTGGAACGGCACCTCACGCGGCTCGAACACACCCTGGCGATCACGCCGCCGGGCGGTCCTTCCGATCGCATCCTGGAGATGGGGGCTTACTTACAAATAACGCCCGCTCTGAAGACGCGCCTGGGTTATGGGGAAGTGCACGGGTGTTATTACGGTCCGCGAGGGCGCACCGACCACCGGACGGTAACCTCTTCGGATGGCGAAGTGTTCACGTGCGACATCGACTTGTTCGACGCTGAAAGGGACGAGTTCCCGTATCCGGACGGCTACTTCGCCACCGTGCTGTGCTGCGAGCTCATCGAGCACCTGACCGAAGACCCGATGTTCATGATGGCGGAGATCAACCGTGTGCTGAAGCCGGGTGGAAGGCTCGTACTCACCACTCCAAACGCCGCCTCGTTGCGCGCCATCGCCGCCATCCTGGAGGGGTTCCATCCCGGCTTTTTCCCCGCCTACCTGAAGCCGGCGGAAAGCGCAGAGGACGCCGGCGCCCGGCACGCGCGCGAGTACACGCCCAAAGAGATTTATAAACTGCTGGAGGATGCCGGATTCGAAGTGGAGCGTCTCGAAACCGGCGAGTTCCTGGAAATTCCCAAGCCTGAACTCATCTGGGTGGAGCATCTTTTGGATGCGTACCGTTTCGACAAGTCGCTGCGCGGCGATGGAATTTACGCCGTGGGGCGCAAGACGGGCGGCGTGCGGCGCCGCTTTCCGGCTTGGCTGTATAGCGGAGGCGAATGAACGCCGAATATCGAGAGCTTTCCGCAACGGTGGAAGCCGGCGTTTTGCGGCTGCGTTTCCGCCTGGAAAATCGCGGCAGGAAAGCCTGGCGCGCCGGCACGGACTTCGCCGGGTGGCAAGTCTATGACCCTGAGACGCATCTCTTCATCACCGAAGGACAGTGGCTTCCCCTTCCGTGCGACGTCGCGCCGGAAGAAAGCTGCGAAATTCAGATGGAGATCCCGCTTCCTCAGGACGGCGCGCGGCAGCGCGTGTATGTTTCTCCTGTGCTCGAAGACGGGGGCTGGGCGTACGCTCAGGGATCGAAGTTCATCGCCGCCGATATCGCCGGCGACAACGTGGAGCGGGTGCGCGTCACCACGCTGGCGCGCCTGCGGTTGGAACTTGCGCCGCGGTGGATTCGCGAATTGTTCGCCGCGCCGGCGGTGACGCTCGTGAAGAACCGGCGCCTGATTCAATCCATGGTCCAACGCGACATCCGCGCGCGCTACCGTGGCAGCGTCGGCGACATGTTTTGGGCGGTGCTTTCGCCGCTCCTGCTCATGTTGACCTACGCCTTCGTATTCGGCGTGGTGTTGCAGACACGCTTTTCCCACGACAGCACTCCGGTGGGATTCGTCCTGTATTTCCTGGCTGGTATGATGCCATGGCTCCCGGTGAGTGAGGCGCTGGCGCGCGCGCCGCATGCGATATTGGAGCATCGCAGTTTCGTCAAGCGGTTGCGTTTCCCGGTGGAAATCATTCCGGCGACACAAGTGGCGACGGCGCTGGTAACCCAAGTCATCGCGCTCGTGCTATTCATGGCCTTCATCATCGTCTTCCGCGAGCGGGTTCCTTGGACTGCCCTTTGGTGGCCTGCGCTTCTGATCCCGCAGGTCTTGTTGACTCTGGGTTTGGCATGGTTCTTATCGGCGGCTGGTGTATTTTTACGGGATTTAGGCCAGGTCATCGGGTTTGTGCTCACGTTGTGGTTTTTCGTCACTCCGATTTGCTATCCAGAACAACAACTGCCTGTCTGGAGTTGGACCGTTTTAGGGCGGAATCCTTTGCTGCATTTGGTGCGCGGCTACAGGGCGATCTTCTTGGAAAGCCGCCCCCCGGAGTTCGCTTCCTTGCTCCGGCTTTACGTCCTCAGTGTAGCGGTCTTCTTCTTCGGCTTCGCCTGGTTCCGGAAGCTGCGAAAATCCTTCCCCGACGTTCTGTGAGCCTATTTCGCCGGGGCGCCCGGCGCGGGTTCGGGCTTGACGAAAAGCGCGTCATCCACCGGAACGTTGAAGCTCACTTCCGTGATGCGCGTTCCAATTGTCCCAATGGGCGCTTGCTGGGTGATCTGGAAAGGAAGGCGAATTCCGTCCACTTCGCGGTAGTCGGAAAGAAACGTCCTAAGCGTTGTCTCTCGCGAGCCGCTTGTAATCGTTATGTCGGAACGCAAGAGCAGGAAAGAATCAGCATCGTAGTAGCGCACCATCGGCAGCCCGGCTTTAGGAGTGATTTTCACCACCCAAACTTCACGGTTGTCCACTTTCCCTTTGCCTGCGAGCTCCAGCTTCTCATAGATCTGCTTCCACTGAAGTTCGGCGTGCATCGTGGCTTCGCGTTCGAGCAGGGCGAGCTGCGGTCCGGTGATGTCCGTGACGACTCCGTTTTGGTCCTTGCGCCACCCCTCCTTGCCGTTGAAGCATTGGCGGATTTCGCCCAAGCCCTCCACCCGCGTGACGGTTAGCCGCTTGTTGGGCGCCTTGGAATAGATCTCAATCGAGCCACGCAAACCTTGCGCGCCCATTTCCATTTCGCCCTTCATCACGCTGGAAGTAATCTTCTGCCGCGCCGTGCGCCCGCCGGTGGCTTCAATCGCCTTTTCCAAAATCTCTTCCGGGGTGGGATCCTGAGCAAACAAGAATAGCGGGACGGCGAGCGCCGCCAAGAAAGAATGTCGCATATCCGAAATTATCGCCCACCGGCGGTCAGGCGTGCCCTACCGTGCGGACGTTGCGGCCGACTTTACGCAAACGGGCGTCGCCCAGGTCCTCACGGGCGCGCTCGGCGTACTTCATCAGGCGCTTCACCACGTCGGGGTGGGATGCCGCCACGTCCTGCTTTTCGCCGGGATCCGCCTCCAGATCGTATAACAGCGGGCCTTTCATGCCCGGGTCGGAAAAACGCGGATGCGGGTGCAAGTGGAGCTTCCATTTGCCGCTCCGGACGGCGTTGAGTTCCTCGTAGTCGTTATAGATGTAGAAGGCATCGTACTGCGACTTGGCCCCGGCTTGTCCGGCGAGCAGCGGCCACATATTCTTGCCGTCTATGATCCGGTCCCCGGGAACGCGCCCGCCGCACAGATGCGCGAACGTGGGCAGCATGTCCATGCCGGTGGCGATTTCATGCGAGACCCGCCCGGCGGGAATGCGTCCCGGCCAGCGGGCGATGAGGGGAGCGCGAATGCCGCCTTCCCAAGTGGTGGCCTTTGCGCCCCGCAAGGGACCGTTGGACCCGCTGCGGTAACCGCGCTTTCCCACGCCCTCCCACACCACGCCGCCGTTGTCGGAGGTGAACAGCACCAACGTGTTGTCGTCGATTTTCGCCTTGCGCAGCGCCTCCAGGATCGCTCCCGTGCTCCAATCGAGTTCTTCCACGACGTCGCCGTAAAGACCGTGCGGCGAACGCCCTTTGAACTTTTCCGAGGCGTCGATAGGCACATGGGGCATGTGATGCGCCAAGTAGAGGAAGAAAGGCTTGTTCTGATTGGCTTCGATCACTCGCAGCGCTTCTTCGGTCAACAGTCTCGTCAGGTCGCGTTGCTCCGGTCCGCTGTGGACCACCTTCTCGTCGCGCATCAAAGGCAGCGGCGGCGAAACGTACTGAATCAGCTTGTAGTCCACCTTGCCCATATCGTTCGAGTACGGGATGCCGTAATAGGAGTCGAAGCCTTGACGGGTCGGCAGAAACTTCGGCTGCCAGCCGAGGTGCCACTTGCCGACACAGGCGGTGGCGTACCCAGCTTCTTTCAGCACCTCCGCTACCGTGATTTCGTCGGGATGCAGACCGGTGGTGGAGTAAGGGAACAGGACCCTGTAGCCAAGTCCGACTCGCATCGGATAGCAGCCTGTCATCAGAGCGGCGCGGGTCGGCGTGCAGACGGAAGCAGGCGCGTAATAGTTGGTGAACCGGACGCCCTCAGCCGCCATGCGATCGAGATTCGGCGTGCGAATGGTGGTCGCCCCATAGACGCCAAGATCGCCGTAGCCGAGGTCGTCGGCAAGGATCAAGATGATGTTTGGGCGGCGCGGCGCGCTGAAAATCGCGGGCGCTCCGGCGAGCGACGCGAGAAATTGCCGTCTGTTCATACTCAGATTCTCTTACAAAGCGTACTTCAGTCCCTCGGGAGAGCGTCCGGAGCGGCGCGGATCCCCTCCGGTTTCCTCCAGAATCTGCTTCATGCGGTCCTGCAAACTTTCGACCAGCGCCTTCAGCTTCGGGTCGGCGATGTGCTCGGTCAGACGCCCGCGCTGCGTGGTGATGCGCGTGGAGCCGAGCAGGTTCTTCATCTGCGCGGGATCCTCCACGATGTCATACAGCTCGTCCATATCCCAGAGCCCGTACGTCTGGCAATAACTGTAGCGTTCGGTGCGAAGCCCGGTGAGGGTGGGCGTGTAAGGGTAGTCGAACTCCCACTCGTACTCGTACAGGAAATCCTTCCGCCACGCCGTGCGCTCGCCGCGCAGAAGCGGCAGGAATGACCGCCCGTGCATGGTCTTGGGCGGCGGAACTCCGGCGGCGTCGAGTATCGTGGGCGCGATGTCAAGGTTCAAAATCATCTCCGGCAAAGCGCGCCCCCGCGGCGCCAAACGCGGGCAGTGCACCCACAGCGGAACGCGGATGGACGGTTCATACATGGCTCGCTTGTCGATCAGCCCGTGCTCGCCCCACATGATGCCGTTGTCGCCCATGTAGATCAGCAGCGTGTCGTCGAGGAGGTTCAGTTTCGCCAGTTCGTCCATCAACGCGCCGGTGGAATCATCGACAGCGGCAAGGGACCGGCAGTACCCGCGATAAGCGTCTTCGAACGACATCTGATGAGCGTAGATGCCGTCCACTCCCTGCCGCGAATAGCGGCGCCGGCGCACCCATTCCGGGCGCTGCCGCATGTCTTCCTCGGTGTAGTTCATCGACTTTGGACGGGGAACCGGCTCGCTGCGGTATAAGTCGCGGTGGCGCGGCGCCGGCTCGAAGGGGTAATGCACCGCTTTGTGGGAAAGGTAAAGGAAAAAGGGACGGGCGGCGTTGGCGCGCAGAAATTGCAGCGCTTCTTCCGTCAGGATGTCGGTCATGTAGCCGGCGGCTTTGCGTCTCTTTCCGTTTACGTTGATCTCCGGGTCGTAGTATTGGCCTTGGCCAAAGAACGAAACCCAGTGGTCGAAGCCCGGGCGCGCTTCGTCGCTAGCGCCGCCCATATGCCATTTGCCTATGAAGGCGGTCCGGTAGCCTGCTTTTTGAAGCAACGCCGGAAAAGTGGGAATCGACGGATCTAGAGGGGTGAAGTTGTCCGTTACGCGGTGCGCGTGGGCGTATAAGCCAGTCAAAATCGACGCCCGGCTCGGCGAGCACAAAGAAGTCGTGACGAAGGCGTTACGCAGCACCGTGCCGCCCCGGATCAAGCGGTCGAGATGGGGCGTCTTCAGCCATGGATGCCCCAAAGCGCCGGCGAAGTCGTAGCGGTGGTCGTCGGTCAAGATCAAGACGATGTTGCGCCGCCGGGCTTGCGCTTCCGCCACACCTGCCGCCGCGCCCGCCAGGGCGCCAAGAAACCTCTTGCGGGTCATGCAGGAAATTTTACGTTGTGGCCGCGGGAAAAGCCAGGGGCGTCGACACGCTGCCGCGGCACGTCCATAGCGAGCGTAGCCAGCAGCGCCAGCAGGACGAGAGGCGTCGCCACGGCGCCGTGCGGCGCCAGCCGCAAGAAGGCGAGGAGCGGCACGGCGTGCACTGCGGCGAGAATCCGGCTCCAGCGGTGTTGCGACTGAAAGTAAATGAGCCACACCGGGAGCAGCAGGATCGCCGCATTGTAAACGTAAACGTGCGGCGCCGAAAGCAGGCAAGTAAGGAGGGTGATGGACGTCCACTTCCAAAGCGGCGCTCTCCGGGCGCCCCACATGCCGGCAGCTACGGCGGCAAGGCTAAGTGCGGCGGCTGCGCCAGGATGTTGAACGCCAATCGCCGCTAAGAGCGCTTCCCCGTTCATGGCCAGTTCCGTCGACGGCTGAAGCTTAGGCAGCGTGCGGTTCGTCAGCAGGCTGTAGTAATCGCCCAGCCCTGCCCGGCCCAAAGTGACCACGGTCCAGGCGGCAAGACCCGCCCCACCGGCCAAAAAACCAGCCAGCATCCGCCAGCGCCGCCCCGCCGCCATTAGCAGCGGCAATGCCCACCACAGATTAAATTTGACCAGAGCGAGGCTGAAGACGAGTCCTGCGGCCTCTTCCCTCCCCTGTTCAGCCAGAACGTACACCACAACGCAAAGCCCCAACAGCATCATGGAGTCTTGGCCGTGGGCGATGCCCGCAAAGGCAGGAAGCGACATTGCCGTCCAGATCAGGGCGTCCGGTCCGAAACGCCGCGCCGCCCACGCCGCGCATGCCAGGAGCACGCCCCATTGAACCAGGACCCAAACCGCGAAAGCCTCCCGCAAGGGCAACGCCGCCAACCAGATGACGCTGAGTGCAAAGAACGGAGGACGAAGATAAGGAGAAAGGTAAAGTTCCTGCGGGCAAACTTCCCGGTAGATCGCCTCTTGGGCGCTCAGGTCATAAAGCCGCGCCAAGTTCCCAGCCGCCGCCAACCGCGCTCCCACATAAAACGACGCGAAGTCGTTGGTCATTCCGTGGGGGTAATAGGCAGCCGTCATCGCCACCCAGAAGGCGATCAGGATGGCCACAATCCCGGCTGTGTTCAGCTTTTTCACCACACTGATCATCGGCAGGAGGGCGCTCTTGCCATAGAAGGGCGCCGGCGCAAGCTGGCGGGCGGTTTCAAAGCAAATCGCGGTATTGTTCGAGGGCGATCTTAACCAGCTGGCTCCGCGTCCGCGCGCCGGTTTTCTGGAACAGCGCCCGGAGCACTGCCTTGACAGAACTTTCGGAGACGCCCAGCTGATCGCCGATTTCTTTGTTCGCCAGCCCCTGGAGGATGCACCGTAAAACCTGCACCTCCCGGGCGCTCAGTTTGGGGCGGGGGTCGATGGCTGCGGGATCTGCGCATTGAAACAGCGCTTTCAAGTACTTAGGCTCCAGGTAGGGCTCCCCCGCGGCGACCTTGCGGATGGCTTCGCACAGTGTTTCCGGCGCGTTGTGCTTGTGGAAAATGCCGGCGATGCCGCAGGAAATGAGCTGCAAGGCTTCCGTATCCCCCATCCCCGCCGTCACCACCAAAATCCGCCCCTCGAACCCCTCCGCCCGGGCGGCGGAGACAAAATCCTGAGCCCTTTCGGCGCCCAAATCGACATCCAGGAGCACGACATCCGGGCGGCTCTCGACCAGATGCGCTATCCCAGCCGTGGCGCTCTCCGCTAGACCCACCACCGCAAAATCCGGTTGGGACTGTAGCAGTCTGCTCAACCCCTCCCGGAACAGAGCGTGATCGTCGATGAGCATCAGCCGGATCGTCTGCGTGGCGTTGGACGTCATGACATCGCACTCCCGCGGCGCGAAGCGCGCATCAGCTCGGCGACAAAACAAGCGCCGCCTTTCGGGGACGCCTCGTACCGCAAATCACCGCCATGGCTCCGCAGGATGGCGCGGGAAACGTACAATCCGAGCCCAACTTGTTCAGCTCCGGACTGGAAGAGCTGGAACAGTTTGTCCGGCTCCTTGACCCCCGGACCCGTGTCTTCAAACCGGACGGCGACTTTACCATTCGATTCACTGGCGGTGATCGCAAGCACCTTACGATCGGAGTCCTGGACCGCCCGGAGGCTATTCATGGCCAAGTTCAGGAACGCTTGGATCAATCCGAACGGTTCGCTCAAAACCACCGGTGAGGGGGAGGGTATACGGCATATCACCTCTCCGCCGATTTCCTCCCAACTCGGCTCGATGATAATGCGGAGGTGGTTCAAAATCTCGCCCAGGTCGACGCCGCTAACCACAGCCTGAGAATGGCTGTGCAACTCCGCGGCGGCGATCCGTTCCAAACCCGCGACTAGCTTGCCCAAAGCATGAAAGTCCTCACTTGCTGAAACTTCCGGCAACCGGGCCAAGTTCGAATACACGACTGAGATCGCGCTGCACACGTTCCGGATTTCATGGGACACCGCCGCAGCGACGATGCGGTTGCTGTCCTGCAACTGGCGAAGGCTTTGCTCTTCCCGCTCACGCACTTCCTCCGAGCTGTCGACGGCAATGGCGGCGAGCCTGCGCCCGGCGGGCGTGTCGTAAGTCGAAAACCAGGTTTGAGCCACGAAAATCTGCCCGTTAAGCCGCCTGCCTTGACATTGAGCCGCTGTGCGAAAGAACCCCCGCTGCCCATCCATCTTCAAAGCATCGGCCAAGACCGGGAGCACCTCCGCAACCGAGACGCCCCGGCAATCAGCGCCGTTCGGACAGCCAAACAGTTGCAGGGCTGCGCGGTTCGCTGAGAGCACACGCGCCTGTTCATCCAGAGTGAAGATCGCCGCCGGGCTGCTATCAGCGAGCATCCGGAGCTGTTCTTCCGCTTCCGCGCGCAATGCGTTCTGCCGCTGGAGCTCTTGAACGTAGACCACCATCCGCTTCCGGTTGGCGAGTAACTCCTGCACAAATAGCCCCGAGCCGCTGTAGGCAATAAAGGCGATCAAAAAGCGAAAGAACCCGTCAACAAACGAGAAAGAGTAACCGAACGCCACCCGCATTAACGCGCAGCCTAATGCCAGCAGGAGCAACTGCCAGCGGTTGACCGCAGCCGCCGCCAACAGGATTGGCATCGTGTAAAGCGCGCCGACAGAGACTTCCTGCCCAATTTCGTAATGAAGGATGGCCACGGCGACGATGAGCACTCCGGACATCGCCAAGAGACGGCTGGGGCGCATCCTCAGCAAAGAATCGACGAGAGGGGGAAATCCCTCCGCCTCGCTCAGCCTCGCGAGAGTCGCCATGCGGTTATCCATTTACTAACCCATCTCCGGGGGAGGAAGTTACTGTCATCCCCGAAAGATAGCACCCATTTGACCAAAAGATAAGCTGCCGGAGCGGGACTGTTGTTTTACCCTGCAATCGTGGCCGGAATGAACTCCGTCCGACTTTTAACATATCCTTTTTCCGAAGCCGAAGGTTACTCCTGGTCTTTTGTGCATTCCCGATGGTGGGGAGTTGCTGTTTGGACGGTGGCGGGGCTGGCGATCACCTGTTTCGCCGTTTATTTGCCCTTCTTGGGTCTGCCGTTCATCAGTGATGATTACCTCCAAATCTATTTGGCGCGGCATTACGGAGATCCGGCTGGTTGGGGCGGCTTGGCGCAGGACCCTTTGTACCGCTGCCGGGCGACGTCGCTCGTTGTGACGTGGCTCGTGGATTCCTGGTTTGGGGTCGTAGCCGCCCCACACAATATTG
>FWPV01005413.1_pt1 | contig 25581 bp, 24 predicted proteins | sample 2228371 | NCBI WGS metagenome assembly FWPV01 (sample SAMEA103939776, study PRJEB20133) | metagenome | reverse complement strand
CGACGGCAAGGCGATGCGCTTTCGCGACGCGGTAACCGGCGGACGCGCCGTCGGCACACCGGGCGTGGCCCGCCTGCTGGAGCTGGCGCATCGCAAGCACGGAAAACTGCCGTGGACCCGGCTGTTCGAGCCGGCGATTGCCCTCGCCGAAAACGGTTATCCGCTGTCCCGGCGCGTGCATGCACTGCTGCTGCGCGACCAGTCCATCGCCGGAGAAGCAGCGGCACGTGATCATTTCCTGGATGCCGACGGCAGGCCGAAAGCCGCGGGCACGATGCTGCGCAACCCTGAACTCGCGGAGACGCTGCGCGCGCTTCAGCGCGGCGGCGCGGACGCGTTTTATCACGGCGACATCGCACGCGACATTGTCGCGGCCGTGCGCGGCCATCCGACAAATCCAGGTGTCCTTGCGCTGAATGATCTCGCCGGCTACCAGGTGCGCGAGGTCGATCCCCTGTGCGCGCCGTACCGGGCGTATCGTGTTTGCGGCATGCCGCCCTCTTCATCTGGAGGCATAGCCGTGCTGCAGATGCTGGGCATGCTGTCGCACCGTGAACTGTCAACCGTGAAGCCGGAGTCGGCGCAAGCCGTTCACCTGCTCGCCGAAGCCGGACGCCTCGCCTACGCCGACCGCAATCTCTGGGTGGCCGATGACCGCTACGTCGAGGTTCCGGTCGCAGGCCTGCTCGACCCCGCATATCTCGCCGGACGGGCGCAGCTGATCTCGGAACAACGCTCGATGGGCCGCGCCGAAGCCGGGACGCCGCCGGGGTCGCGGCTGGCACATGCCGACGACACATTTGAGGAGGTCGCCGGCACCAGCCATGTCGCCATTGTCGATGCGGCAGGCAATGCGGTGTCGCTGACGACGACGATCGAGAACTTCTTCGGCAGCCGCCTGATGGTGCGCGGATTCCTGCTCAACAACCAGCTCACCGATTTCAATTTCAATCCGCAGCAGGATGGCCGCACGGTGGCCAATGCCGTTGCGCCGGGCAAGCGCCCGCGCAGTTCCATGGCGCCGACGCTGGTATTCCGCAAGAATGGCGACCTGCACCTGGTGGTAGGCTCGCCGGGTGGCAGCCGGATCATCAATTACGTCGCGAAAACACTGATCGCGACACTGGACTGGAACATGGACATCCAGTCCGCCATTGCCCTGCCGAATGCAGGCAGCCGCAACGGTCCTACCGAGATCGAGCGCGGCACCGCATTTGAAGCGCTGGAAAAGCCGCTGCAGGCGATGGGGCACGAGGTGCAGCTGGTGGACATGACGAGCGGCCTGCACGGCATCATGCGTGCAGGCCGGGGTTGGCAGGGCGGCGCAGACCCGCGCCGTGAAGGCATTGCGAAAGGACGCTGAAATGGCATTGACGATGTTCGAGAAAATCTGGAACAGCCACGTGATACTGGAGAAGCCGGGCGGCGACACCCTGCTGCACATCGACCGCAACTTCGTGCACGAGGGCTCCTTTCACGCCTTCGGCGCGCTGGCCAAGGAAGGCCGCAAGGTGCGCAAGCCGCGGCAGAACTTTGCGGTCGCGGACCACTACGTGCCGACCGTCGGCCGCGAGCGCGGCCTCGATGCAACCGAAGACGCCGATGCGCGGCACATGATCCAGCTGCTGGAGGAGAACAGCCACGTCAACGGCATCACGCATTTCGGCATGGACGACGCGCGCCAGGGCATCGTCCACGTCATCGGTCCCGAGCTCGGCATCACGCAGCCGGGACTGACCATTACCTGCGGTGACTCCCACACCTCGACGCATGGCGCGCTCGGCGCCTATGCCTTCGGTACCGGCGCCTCGCAGCTGAAGCAGATCCTCGCCACGCAGTGCCTGTGGCTGAAAAAGCCGAAAACCCTGCGCGTGACGGTCAATGGCCGGCTCGGCCCCGGCATCACCGGCAAGGACGTGGTGCTGGCGATCATCGCCAAAATCGGCGCTGCCGGAGCCACCGGCCATGTCATCGAGTTTGCGGGACCGGCAATCCGCAGCCTGAGCATCGAGGGCCGGCTGACAGTCTGCAACATGGCGATCGAGGCCGGCGGCCGCGCCGGCATGATCGCGCCCGACGACACCGTCTACGACTACCTGCACGGCCGCGAATACGCGCCGAAAGGTGCCGACTGGGAACGTGCGCTGGCGCAATGGCGCGCGCTGCCCGGCGACGACGGTGCGCGTTTCGACCGCGAGGTGACGCTCGACGGCACTGCACTGGAGCCGATGCTGACCTGGGGCACCAGTCCCGAGGAAGCCCTGCCGGTCTCCGGCCATATCCCCGATCCACAATCGCTGGGCGATGCGGACAAGCGGGCACACGCCCTGCAGGCGCTGGCCTACATGGACCTCAAGCCCGGCATGGCGCTGACCGACATCCGCATCGACCGCGCCTTCATCGGCAGCTGCACCAACGGCCGCATCGAGGACCTGCGCGCCGCCGCCGCGGTGCTGAAAGGCCGCAAGTCGATGATCCCGGCCTGGATCTCGCCGGGATCCACCGCGCTGAAGGCACAGGCGGAAGCCGAAGGCCTGCACCGCATATTCCTCGATGCCGGCGTCGAGTGGCGCGCCTCCGGCTGCTCGAGCTGCGCGGCGATGAACGGCGACAAGGTGCCGCCGGGTCTGCGCTGCGCCTCGACTTCGAACCGCAACTTCGAGGGACGCCAGGGCAAGGGCGCGCGCACCCACCTGATGAGCCCGGCGATGGCAGCTGCGGCGATGGTCACCGGCCGCGTCACCGACGTCCGCACACTGACGGGAGCCTGAAATGAAACCCTTCACCACACTGACCGCCGTCGCCGCGCCGATCGACATGGCGAACATCGACACCGACCGCATCATCCCGGTGCGCTTCCTGCGCAAGCTGCGCAACGACAAGGCCGGTTACGACCCCTATCTTTTCCACGACATGCGTTTCGACAACGAAGGTCGCGAAAACCCGGACTTCGTGCTGAACCGTCCCGCGTACCGCAAGGCCGGCATCCTTGTTGCAGGCGCCAACTTCGGCTGCGGCTCCTCGCGCGAGGGTGCGGTCTATGCCCTGCTCGACTACGGCATCCGCGCGGTAATCGCGCCCTCCTTCGGCGACATCCACTACGCCAACGAGCTGCAGAACGGCATGCTGCCGGTGACGCTGCCCGAGGAAATCTGCCGCGGCCTGCGCGCCCAGCTGCAGGCGCAGCCCGGCGCGGCTCTGGCGATCGACCTGCCGGCGCAGACAGTCACCGACACCGAGGGCACGGCGCATCCCTTCATGATCGATCCGGTCTACAAGGAGCGCCTGCTCAAGGGGCTGGACGACATCGGCCTCGTGCTGGAGAACACGCCGGCAATCGAGGCTTTTGAAACCCGCTACCACGGCGAACGGCCCTGGCTCGCCTGAACCCGGATACCTGATCGCGGAGCCACCATGCTGGTCAACAGTGTTGCCTACAAGGACGGCAAAAAAGTCGCCGATGTCGCGCAGGAGGAAATCCATACCTGGCTCGCGCGCAACGACGGCATCCTGTGGGTGGCCGTGCGTGATCCCGAGCCCCACGAACTCGAAAAACTGGAAGGACAGTTCGATCTGCATCCGCTGGCGGTGGAAGACGCCCGCCACGGCCACCAGCGCCCGAAGCTGGAGGAATACGGTGACTCCCTGTTCTTCGTGCTGCACATGCTGGAACCGGACGGCGACGAACTGCAGGTCGGGGAGGTCAACATATTCGTTGCCCGCAACTACGTGCTTTCGGTGCGCAGCCGCAGCCAGCGCAACTTCCAGGACGTGCGCGCCCGCTGCGAGCGCGAACCTGAACTGATGAAGTACGGCACCGGCTACATCCTCTATGCACTGATGGACGCCGTGGTCGACCGCTACTTCCCGATCCTCGACGACATCGAGACCCGGCTGGAAACCATCGAGGACCAGATCTTCGCCGGCACTTCGCCACGCGGCAACATCGAGGCGCTTTACGACCTCAAGCAGAAGCTGGTGACGCTGAAGCACGCCACGGCCCCTCTGCAGGAGGCTGTCGGCAAGCTGCACGGCGGCCGGGTGCCGCAGCTCTGCGCCGGGCTCGGGGATTACTTCCGCGACGTCGCCGACCATCTCGGGCGCATCAACCAGAGCATCGACGCCGCGCGCGAGATGATCACCACCGCGATTTCGGTCAACCTGTCGCTGATCACGCTGCAGGAGAACGAGGTGACCAAGCGGCTCGCCGGCTACGCCGCCCTGGTTGCAGTGCCGACGCTGATCGCCGGCATCTACGGCATGAATTTCCAGCACATGCCCGAGCTCGCCTGGCAGTGGGGTTACCCACTGTCGCTGATCGCGATGGTGGCCATCGACGGCTACCTGTTCTGGCGCTTCCGCAAGGCCAAGTGGCTGTAAGCCCCGCCGTCGTCATCGGCGGCGGACCGGCCGGGCTGATGGCCGCGGAAACACTGCTCGCGGGTGGCGTTGCGGTCGAGCTCTACGACACGATGCCCTCGGTCGGCCGCAAATTCCTGCTCGCCGGAAAGGGCGGGCTGAACATCACCCATGCCGAGCCTCATGAAAAATTCCTGACGCGTTACGGCGCGTGCACAGCCCGGCTTGCACCCCTGCTGCAGGAATTCGGTGCCGCAGAGCTGCGCGACTGGGTTCACGGCCTTGGCGTCGAGACCTTCGTCGGCACTTCGCAGCGGGTGTTTCCGAAGGAGATGAAAGCCGCACCGCTGCTGCGCGCCTGGCTGCACCGGCTGCGCGCGGCCGGCCTGCGCATCCATGTACGCCATCGCTGGACCGGCTGGAATGAAGGCGGCGACCTGTGCTTTGCGACGCCACAGGGTGATATCACCGCGCGCCCCTGCTGCACGATACTGGCGCTTGGCGGCGGCAGCTGGGCGCGCCTGGGTTCCGACGGCGCCTGGGTGCCGCTGCTGGAAGCCCGCGGTATTGCGGTCGCGCCGCTGAAACCGGCGAACTGCGGCTTTGAAGTCCGGTGGAGCCCGCATTTCCGCGAGCGCTTTGCCGGACAGCCGGTAAAAGCCGTCACGGCCTCGTTCAACGATGCCACGGGCAGGCAGCACCGGCGCCCGGGCGAATTGCTGGTCAGCGACTACGGCGTCGAAGGCAGCCTGGTCTATGCGCTGTCAGCGCCGCTGCGCGACACCCTCACGGCGCAGGGTGGCGCCACGCTGCTGCTCGACCTCCTGCCCGACCACGATGAGGCGCGTGTCGCCGCCGCGGTCAGCCACCCGCGCGGCTCGCGTTCGCTCACAAGCCACCTGCAAAGCCGGCTCGGCATCAAGGGCGTCAAGGCGGGACTGCTGCGCGAAGCGCTGTCGGCAAAGGAAATGAACGTTCCGGCAAAACTGGCTGCCACGATCAAGGCGCTGCCGCTGAGGCTCACCGCGCCGCGGCCAATCGACGAGGCGATCAGCAGTGCCGGCGGCGTTCCTCTCGAGGCGCTCGACGAGCACCTGATGCTGAAAAAACTACCCGGCGTGTTCTGCGCCGGGGAAATGCTCGACTGGGAAGCGCCGACCGGGGGTTATCTGCTGACGGCCTGTTTTGCGACGGGGTGTGCAGCTGGGCTCGGCGCTCTAGATTATATTAATTCAATAAAAACATATAGTTAGATAAACTTTGTCGTTGAGGGGTTATTTAACAGCTCCTTTAGTTCCCAAAATGGGAACATATTGATATAATTCACAGATGGGAACAAAAACAACACCTGCTCATGCTACTCACCGGTCGCGACAAACTCCATGAGTTCACGTCGGCCCACGCAGATGCACGGGCATGGATTGAGAACTGGATTGCTGATGTCGAAGCGGCGCAGTGGCGTACGCCACAAGACATCAAGAATGTTTACTCCACTGCCAGTTTTTTGGCTGGTGGCATTGTAATTTTTAACGTTAAAGGTAATCGCTATCGACTTGAAGTACGAGTTGCATTCAATACCGGCATCGTGATCGCAAGATGGGCCGGTACCCATGCGGAATACACCAAGCGAATGAACTGATACCTATGCTGCTCGAACCTAAAATCATCAAGACCGAAGATCAATACGTGACCTACCTCAGCGAGGTTGATCGACTTGCGGCGGAGGACCCGGCACCGGGCACTCCGGAAGGCGATCGCCTGGAATTGCTGGCAAAGCTCGTTGAAGACTACGAAAAGTCGCGCTTTAAATTTAATCGCCCCCATCCGATTGAAGCGATTCGTTTTCGGATGGAAGAAGGCGGTCTCAAGCAGAAAGACCTGGCGCCTTTGCTCGGCGGTCGAAACCGAGCCTCTGAGGTTCTGGCAGGCAAGCGCCCTCTGACGCTCTCTGCAGTACGTGCCCTTAGCACCGCCCTTCATATTCCAGCCGATTTATTGATTCAGGAACCTGAAGCCACCTATTCGGTAAGCGAAGAAGCGGATGACGTTTCCATCCCGCTGCTCGCCAGATCGGGGTGGTTCAGTGACGAAGAAATATCGCGACTGACAGTTACTGAAGTCGTTCAGCGCTACCTGAAACCTCAGCACGGGCCGCTTTATCTCAAGCAAACGCTGACCTTCGGCTCCACACCAGCGACTAATAAAACAAACCTTAAGCTTTGGGTCGGTCGCGTGCTGGAACTCGCGGGACAGCGAAGTAATACTCTTGGCATTTGGCGGTCAGACACATTTAATCAGGAGTTTTTGTCCTACGTGGCAAAACTCAGCTGGTCGGAATCAGGTCCGCGACTTGCCAAGGATTTTCTCGCTGAAAAGGGCATTGCCCTGGTTGTGTTGCCTGCACTGCCACGGACCAAACTGGACGGCGCCGCCATGCGAAGCAAAGACGGTGCACCGATTATCGGTATGACTTTGCGTCATGACCGACTCGACAATTTCTGGTTCACGTTACTGCATGAATTAGTGCATGCCTGGAAGCACATCACCGAGGCTGGCATGGTCATCACTGACGAAGATGTGCAAAACGAAGATGATGATGACGAGAAAGAGTCGGAAGCCAATGGCCTCGCGCGCGATACTTTTATTCCCAGAGCAGAATGGAAGCGCAGTGAAGCTTATTTGAGACCAACAGCTGCCAACATTCAGACCCTTGCCGACCGGCTGCACATCAGTCCCGCGATCATTGCGGGCCGCTTACGGCATGAGAAAGTTGGGTATGAAAAACTCAGCAAGCTTGTGGGTTATCGACAGGTTCGCAAATGGTTCCCGGATGTTAAGTGGAGTTAAGCATGCGACATTCATACTTTTACATGCCGATTCTTCCAGCGCGAGGTGGTGCCTTCGGCGCTCTAAGCCGGCTGTCGCCAACGACCAGCTCGCGGCTGACCCCGCTGCTTGATATCCCGGATCCGGTATTGCATGGCACCAGCGATCTCGAGTCGCATTACTTGAACCGTGCGAAAGGTATCAGCGAAGCATGGACTCATGGGCGACCGCTCTATGTGGACATGTACAACCTGCCGCCACAATTGCGCATGGCTTCTGGCATGCATCCACTGCGTTACGTGTTCGATCAACTGGCGCATCTGAGCGTAAGTGCCATTCCTGTCACAGGAACTGAGGCCGACCGCGACACAGCCTACTGGCATACCGCTTTCTCATTGATCCGCGAGCTCGATACCGGATTCTGCCTGCGGCTATCCCGTGAAGACTTGAATAGCCGGACTTCCCTTCTACCAGCGATCATGAAGGTACTCGAAACGGCGCGATGCTCACCAGCGCGGTGCGACTTGTTAATCGACTTCCGTTTTATGACTGCGAAGGACTTGCCCGAGATCAAGGCCATAAGCTTAGAAGTCCTGCAGATCGTTCAATCGATCGGCGACTTCCGCAACATGGCCATCGCCGGCGGCAGTATCCCCGAGCAAATGGGCAAAAAGCACAAGGGAACCATTCGGCATGAAACGCGCAATGAATTGGCGTTGTGGTCCGATCTCCTGTCCGCGAGTCCACTGGCTTACGCGGATTACGGGATTGTCAGCCCCACCTACGTCCCGCCCAAAGGGTTTGTTCAAGCACCGGCACGAATTCGCTACACCACTGAAACCGAACACATTTTTCGCCGTGCGGCACGTAGCGACTACATTTCCCTCTGTCGGGACCTCATCGAAAGTCCTGAGTTTAAAGGCAGGCTTTACAGCTATGGCGACCACCTGATTTACGGCTGCGCCAAGGGCGCCATCAGACTCAAGCAGCCGGGCCAGTGGGTGTTGGCGGATACCAACCACCACTTGACCTTGGTATCGACGCAAACATTTGATGTTCTGAAGGCAAAAAAGCTGGACCAGCAGTTTGAAATCCCCGAGCCGGTTGCGCGACCGTGGCTACAGCCCGACCTTTTGACTGAAGGCACTTAAAGCTGGCCCGCGAAAGCACGATTGAGGATTGCGGGCAGCAGTGCGTCGATTTCGGCAGCAGATTCAGCCTGTACGCGTTTCAGCGCTTCGATTTGGACTTGCAAAGCTTCTAATTCAGCTGCGATGCGCCGTTGCGTAGCTATCGATGGTGGCGAAAATTTTATGTTCTCGATATCGCTATTTCCAATGTTTGCCTGATTTGCCGTTCCAGTTGCTGATGGAAACAATCTGTCTCTGAAAAATGGCGAACGAAGGAAATAAAATAAGTAGTTTTGATCAACGTCTCGGTGCACAACAAATCGTCCGACACGTTGATTCAACAGTAGTTTCGTGTCATGAGGCACTTTGGCAATAAAGCCATAGTCGCGCTTTTCACGAGTACCTGTCATTGAAATAACCAAGTCATCTGGCCTGAGTTCGTATTTCAAGACTCGAGCATCGTTAGCGGGATTCCACCGAACTGGAGCACGACTTAAATCGAGAAAGCCATTGCGGACATTTCCAATGCGGACAACTTGATGACTACCATTTTCATTGTAACTGCCGCTCGCAAATGCAAAGCCACCTTGGACCTTTGCGAAATCACCGACCTTAGTCTTCGCATCATCAAATTTAAACGCTTGGTACATTTTCGCCGCAAAAAGCGCTTCGGTTTCATCGGCGGCTTGCTGACGAAGTGTGTTTGCCTCGTCGATTTGCGCCGCAAGCTCTTCGACACGAGCGACGATACACCGCTGCTCAGCAAGCGGTGGCAATGGTATTTTAAGTGCCAAGATCTCGCTTGACTTGAAAGTCTCACGACCGACAGTGTCTGAAGCCGAGAGCGATGGTACAAATTGATCGAGCGCCCAAAACAAAAACCGCCGGTCGACTTTGGCCTCGTTTACGACCATTGGAACGAATGTGCCTGTCGCCTGAAAGTCTTGGTTGGAAAAAGCAAAGGCCCCGTTTTGCGTGTGCAGTCTGGAAAAAACCAGATCACCCGCCTTAATCCTGACGCGCTTTCTTACTCTTACTTCAAACCCTTTATTCCGACTGCTTACTGAAATCGTATGAGAGGCTGATTTTATTGTTGGGTCACAGATATTCTCCTCATCGGCCACCTGAAACATACGCGCTTCAGTCAAGTCATTCACGACTTCACCCAGCTCAACCATTTGCCAACTCTTCCTCATGATCCTTGCTGTGCCAACAGCTTCTGGATGTTGCCCATGATCTCGACAATCCGCCGTTCCTTGTCGAGGATGCTCTCGACCAGTTGCTCCGGCGGCAGGTGGGTGATGTCCTGCCTGCCTCGCGGGTTCTTGCGGTCAAGGTTGGCGTTGTTGGCCAGCAGTTCCGCCGCCGGTACTTTCCAAGCGTGCTCGTTTTCCTCGCGCCGGTTCCACCACGCCATGCAGTCGGCGAATTCAACAAACTGGAGCGGTGCGGTCTTGGTGTAGTTCTTGCGCCCTTCAGGCAGTGGCTGTTCGTAGTACCACACATCCTGGGTCGGCCCGCTGCGGTCGAAGAACAGGATGTTGGTGGGGATGCTGGTGTAGGGCGCGAACACCCCGTTGGGCAGGCGCACGATGGTGTGCAGGTTGAATTCCTTGAGCAACTCTTCCTTGATGCGGGCACAGACGCCGTCGCCAAACAGCGTGCCATTGGGCACCACCACCGCGGCGCGCGCGGGCTTGCCCGCCTTGGTCGGCTGGCGGTGCAGCTTGCGCATGATCAGCTGCAGGAATAGCAGTGCGGTTTCTGCGGTCTGGCGGTCTTCGGGAAAATTGCCCTGGATGCCCTTTTCTTCCTCGCCGCCGAAGGGCGGATTGGTCAGGATCACATCCACGCGCTCGCGCTCGCCGATCTCGGTGAGCTTGAAGCGCAGGGCGTTGTCGGGATAGATCTGCGGCGCGTTCAGCCCGTGCAGAAGCAGGTTCATCTGGCACAGCAGATAGGGCAGGGATTTGGGTTCGCAGCCTTGCAGTGATTTTTCCTGCAGTACGTTGCGGTCGGCGACGGTCTTCACCTGCTTGGCGAGGTGGTTGTAAGCCTCGACCAGAAAGCCGCCGGTGCCGCTGGCCGGGTCGAGCACGGTTTCACCCAAGCGCGGGTCGCTGACTTCAACCATGAAGCGCACCACCGGCCGCGGTGTGTAGAACTCGCCGGAATCCCCCGCCGCATCGCGCATCTCGCGCAGCATGGATTCGTAGAGCATGCCCAGGGTATGCAGCTCCTCGCTGGCGGTGAAATGTATCTCATTGATTTTATTGAAAATATCGCGTAACAGGTAACCGCTCTTCATGCGGTTGTCGACGCCCTTGAACACGGTTGCGATGACGTCTCGGCGATCATCACCGTTCGCACTGGAGAGCCTGCGCAGATACGCGAACAGGCCGGCGCCTTTCTTCCCGTCCGGACGCATGGTTTCGTCGTTGTTGATGAACCCCAGCAATTCTTCGCCGGTAATGCCCTGCGGGTCGGCAGCCCAGTCACGCCAGCGATAAGGCTTTTCCAGCACAGGACGGAAACGCTGACCAGCGAGCGCAGCCTCCTGCTCGCGCTGCAGTTCCAGGTCGTCGAGGAACTTGAGGAACATGATCCACGTCAGCAGAGGCAGGCGATCCAGATCGCCGTTGAGACCCTTGTCCTTGCGCATGATCTTGCGCGCCGAGTCGATGGCGCTGCCAAGGGTTTGGGCGGTGGTTTTGGGCACGTCATCGCGCTTGCCTGCTTTTCTGGGCATTACGGTCTTTCAGTCGAATAGTCTTGCAAGCCGCGCCGCAGCGGATGCGCTGCGAATGTCGCGGATGGTTTTCAGGGATCTCAGCTGCCGGCCGGTTTCACCAAGCTGTGGCAACAAACCGGTCAGGCGGCGGGCACGGCGGTTTCGCTTAAGTTCAACGTAGATGATTGCAGCTGGTCGGGCACCATCTTTGAATGGTTCTATGTGAACGATTCGGCCGCCCGGATGAAGAAACTTGATTTTCCCGTTCTGAACCACTTGATAGACATAGCGCCGCAGCGTCAGTCGTTGCAAATGCCTGTCGCCGGTATACTCGAAATTCTCCAATCGGAAATCCCGGCTGTTGCGGAGTTTCTTGCGCGCGACCGGCTCACCGCGCTCATCGGCTGCATGGGCCTCGTCAGACCAGTCACCGGTTATCAATGAGACCGCCAACGGGAAATTTTGCGCACCCGCCTTGCTTCGCTCACCGCGCGCACCCAATAACATGAGCTTGGGCTCGCGGTACTGCGCCTTCAATTCCCTGAGTGCCTCCGGGCCCAGCCTCTCCGTTGCCAAGTCCATCACAAACTGGCGCGCTTTGCTGACCGTCCGAGCATCCGTATAAGAAACAACAGATTCAATCAGTCTGTGCTCGGAATTAAACGATACGTTTGCCGAGCCAACGTAGGCAGTACGTCCCACCACAAATACCTTGGCATGGAGCTGTGCCTGGCTGTAAACCCGCACACCCGCACGCACATACTTCAGCAATTCACGCGGATCGGTCTGACCGGAGCGGACGGCTTCTAGCCCAGCATTGACTACCAGAGTGCTGCCCTTTTTCAACTTCAGTCGTGCAAAAGAACCTTTGCCCAAGAATGCCACCGCCACCTGGGCCTTGCGGCCTTCACCAAAGGTTTTTCGCAACGCGGCCCAGACATCGTGCTGGCCGGCGATGAATTTTGTAGTCATGTCGAGAAAACAGCCCCTTCCGTCGCCAGGGCGGCATTTCGAGTAAATAATTCCGATGCATTCCTACGCATTATTCGGCTTCAATCAGCGTATTGATTCGGGTTTCAAGAAAATTACCGAGCTGCCTGGCATCAGCCGACGCTGATTCATGCAACAGAGCAATGAGCTGCTCGTAAGTCGCCAGCGCGACATGGTGCCGATATTCAGGCCGCAGTATGCCCGACCTGAACCTCGCAATCTGTTCCTTCAGGACTGCGCTGGTTTTTTCCGGAGCTATTGCCAGAACGCCAAACGCGCGCCGATTTCCTGCCGCCTCTGCGGCAAACAGGAAATTGCGCATGAGCTGGAAACCCGATCCGGAAAGCGGGCAGATTTCTCCCGGGCTTTGCGATTGAAACACCTGTTCGAGAAAATATCGCTGGCCCAGATCCCAGTAACGCCTCGCACCGCGCTTGCCATCCGGAATTTCCAGACGGCAGTTTGCATTGCTGCGTGTTTTCAGGTCCGATCCCGGGCCATAGTACCCGGCACAACTCATCCTGCCGTCAATGCCCTTGGTCCTGGGCTGGCTACAACCGCCAAAACCTCCGCGTGCATCAAACAGAAATTTGGATTCGATACATACCGCGGCGCTGGCCGATGAATAAAACACGTCGACGCTGGTCGGCGTTACCGGCCCCGTTTCCCCCATCAGATTCCGGTTGAAATGCTCGAAAATCGGCTGCGCCCAAGCCGGATCAGCGTCAAGGCCCGGCAGGTGTGCACCAAAAAGGCGGGACAGAATCTGCTGCCAATCCGGGAGCCGTCGCAGCCCGCCAAACGCTGAAATGCAGAATATCTGTGATGATCGGGGCTCATTCGGCGAGTGCCACTTGATGGCCTCGCCTTCCGCGTCGCTCAATGCGCCCTTCCAATAGCTGCTGTTGGCCCGGACCTTTGCCCAGCCTTCGTTGTACTCAGGCGGCATACAGCTGGTTCTGCAGTTCCGTGACGGCCGCGCGCAGTTGATCAGGTCCGCCGAAGATGCGGATGATGTCCGCTACCGTGCCATGCGCGGAAATCGGCGGCACATGAAGCACGTCGGGCAATGCGAACTGGGCGTCGCCATGTTCGGCGTATTTATCGAGAAGTTCTTCAAGAATCTGGCGGGCTTCAGGGCCATGCCGCTGGAAAATGTCTTTTCGCGATTCGCGGAGCTTCTGCGCGCGCTCGCGTCGTGTGCGTAGCGGGGCGTTAAAGGCCAGGTGGCACAGCAGGTCAAAGGGATCGGCTTCCGGCTGTTTGGCGACCTCGGCCAACTCCGTGAAACTCACACCGCGTTCCTGGAGCTGGCGTATGGTTTCGGCACGCTTTTCCGGGTCAGCCCACATGGCGCGCAGTTCCGGCGCACTGGCGCATAGGGTGCGCACGCTGTCTGCAGCATAGTCGGTGTAGCGCACCACTCGCAGCTGCTTGCCGTTGGGATCGAGTTCATAAACGAGGTGGGCTGCAATCTCGACCTGACCGCCGTCGAAATAAAACTTCTGGCGCTCTTCCGCTGGCGGCTCGTTGATGGCGGGGCCGGTTTCCGGCGGCGGCTCGGCCTGTTCGTCGTAAGTGTCGAGAACGGTTCTGGTTTTTCCATCCTGCTGCAACTCTTCTTCGGTGATGCGGGCGGGATCGCCGTCGAAGTCCGGGTCGGCAAACAGCCGCGTGGCCGATCCGGTGTAGTCGATGATGTTGAACCAGAGCTTGTCGTAGTCATCGCGCACCCGCGTGCCGCGGCCGATGATCTGCTTGAACTCGGTCATTGATCCGACGATACGCGCCAGCACCACATTCTTGCAGGTTGGCGCATCGACACCGGTGGTCAGCAGCTGCGAGGTGGTCAGGATGGTCGGGGTCCGAGTCTCGACGTCCTGAAACCGTCCGAGATGGCCGCGGCCGATATCACCCTCGTCAGAAGTAACGCGGCAGACGTAGTCCGGATGCCTCGCCACCAGGTCACTGTTCAGGTTGGCCAGTGCGGCGCGCATCTCGCCGGCGTGTTCCTGATCGACACAAAATACGATGGTCTTGGCCATCCTGTTGTTTTTATTGAGAAATTCTGTCAGGTGCCGGGCAATGGCCTGCGTGCGTGCACGCAACGCGATGACACGCTCGAAATCCTGGGTCTGGTATTCGTCATCGGGAATTGCCCGGCCGTAACGGTCAAGCTCATCCCTGCTCGGCCGCCAGCCGGCGGCGTCCCACTCGGTAATCACGCGATGCACGCGATACGGTGCGAGAAAGCCGTCTTCGATGCCCTGGCGCAGGCTGTATTCGTAAATCGGGTTGCCGAAATAGCGGTAGGTGTCGCGGTTGTCATCACGCAACGGCGTCGCCGTGAGGCCCAGTTGGTAGGCTGGCTCGAAGTATTCAAGGATGCTGCGCCATGCGCTGTCATCGCGCGCGCTGCCGCGATGGCACTCATCGACGATTATCAGATCAAAAAAATCCGGCGGAAAAGCCTTGAACAACCCTTCCCTTCGCTCATCCTCTGCCAGCGCCTGGTAAATCGCGAAATACATTTCGCGGCTTTTGACCACCTCGCCGGATTCGATCTTGTAGCGGGCATCGCCAAAGGCCGCGAAAATGCCATCCTTGGGCTGGTCAATCAGGATGTTGCGGTCAGCCAGATAAAGAATCCGCGGCCGGCGATGTTCGCTCGTACGGTTCCAGCGCGAAGACCACAGCTTCCAGCAGATCTGGAAAGCCACCGCCGTCTTGCCGGTGCCAGTGGCCATCGTCAGCAGCAGCCGCTTTCGGCCTTTGAGCACTTCCTCGACCGTGCGATTGATGGCGATTTGCTGGTAGTAACGTTCGCCCTTGCCGACCGTGTGATTGAACGGGGTCAGCAGTCGTTCGGCTACGTCATCCTTGGACAACCCCGTTGCCGCACGATGGCGCTGCCAGAGATCTGCTGGCGAAGGGTACGCGGTCAGGCGGCTTTCGATGCCGGTGTGATAGTCGAACTCGACGATCTCATGACCGTTCGTGGCGTAGGCGAATTTGAGGCCCAGCATCTCGGCGTAGGATTTGGCCTGTTGCAGGCCATCGGCTACCGACTTGTAGGCCGCTTTGGCTTCGACTACAGCGAGCGGGTAATCGCGGGTGTAGCGCAGCAAGTAATCAACACGTTTGGGCGGCTTGCGGACAAAGCCCTTACCCACCGGCACGATACGGCCATCGGTGATCGTGCGCTGCTCAGCGATGGAATGCGGATCACCATCCCAGCCCGCGGATTGCAGCGCGGGCACGACGAGCTTCCGGCAGGTGTCGGCTTCGTTCAGCGGGGGCATGGCGCATTTTATGCCGGCATTTCCCGAGGTGAAAACCACTATTAAGCATAAGTCCGGACTGATATGCCCGGCACACCGAAAGCGCAGGCGTCAGGCTAGTCGCCGATATCCTCGTTCCACAGCTGCGGCCGGGAGGAAATGAACTCCCGCATCAGCGCGATGCAGGTTTCATCCTGCAGCACCTCGACCGTGACGCCCCGCGCGCGCAGCAGCGCTTCTTCACCCGTGAACGTGTGGTTCTCGCCAACAACCACCCGGGGAATGCCGTAGAGCAGGATCGCGCCGCTGCACATCGCGCATGGCGACAACGTGGTGTAGAGCACGGATTCTCGATAGACCTTCGCCGGCTGGCGGCCGGCGTTTTCGAAGGCATCCATTTCGCCGTGCAGGATGGCACTGTCCCGCTGCACACGGCGATTGTGGCCGCGCCCGATGATGCGCCCCTGGTGCACGATCACCGAGCCGATTGGAATGCCGCCCTCTGCCAGTCCGCGCCGGGCTTCGTCGATCGCCGCCTGCATGAAGGCATCCATAAGAACAAGCCGTAACGCTCAGCGCCGCAGCAGGATTTCGAGGATGCGCCGGTAGATTTTTTCCAGCGGCTCGATTTCCGCCACCGGCAGGCATTCGTTGACCTTGTGGATGGTGGCATTGGTCGGTCCGAACTCGACCACCTGCGAACAGATGTCGGCGATGAAACGGCCGTCGGAGGTGCCGCCGGTGGTCGACAGCTCGGTGTCGACGCCGGTGACTTCCCTGATCGCCTGCGCCACCGCCGCCACGAGGTCGCCCTTGGGCGTCAGGAACGGCCGGCCGTCGAGGCGCCACTCGAGGTCGTAGCGGAGGTCGTGCTTGTCGAGGATGCCGTGGACCCGGGTTTGCAGCGATTCGACAGTGCTGGCAGTGGAAAAGCGGAAATTGAACTGCACGCGCGCGCTGCCGGGAATGACATTGTTGGCGCCGGTGCCGGCATTGAAATTGGAAATCTGCCAGGTCGTCGGCGGGAAATACTCGTTGCCGCGGTCCCATTCGGCGGCGGCCAGCTCGGCGATCGCCGGTGCAAGCTCGTGAATCGGATTGCGCGCCATCTGCGGATAGGCGACATGGCCCTGCACGCCTTCCACGGTGAGAATGCCGGTCAGCGAGCCGCGGCGCCCGTTCTTGATCATGTCGCCGAGCTGCTTCACCGAGGTCGGTTCGCCGACGATGCAGTAATCGAGTTTTTCGCCGCGCCTTGCCAGTGCCTCGACCACCTTCACGGTGCCGTCGGTGGCCGGACCCTCCTCGTCGGAAGTGAACATCACCGCAATCGAACCCGGATGGTCGGGATTGGCCTGCACGAATTCTCGGATCGCGACAACAAAGGCGGCGATCGAGGTTTTCATGTCGGAGGCGCCGCGGCCGTACAACACACCGTCGCGAATGGTCGGCGTGAAGGGATCAATACCCCAGTTCTCGACCGGGCCGGTGGGCACGACATCGGTGTGCCCCGCGAAGCAGACCAGCGGCGCGGCGCGGCCGCGCCGCGCCCACAGGTTGGTGGTGCCGTTGCTGGCGATGATCTCGCAGTCGAAGCCCAGCGGCTTCAGCTGTGCAATGACCAGATCGAGGCAGCCGGCGTCATCGGGCGAGACCGAAGGACGCGCGATCAGCTGCTGCGTGAGTTCCAGGGTATTGATTTCCATCGAATGGACTTTTCGTGTGAATTTCGCAGTGTGTGGATGTCGTGCATGGTAGCAAAGAGCGGTTAAAATCACCGCTCTCCTGTCGTTACCTGCCGCGCTCCCTCCGCAATGACCACCCTGCTCGTTTCCCACCGATTGCATGCCGAACGCGGCGCGGATCTCGCCGCGCGGGCGCAGCGGCTGGGCATCGGGCTGGAGCTGGTGGTGCTGCCCGCCGACCCCGAGGGCCGGCTCGAAACGACCGAATGCGCGCGGATCGATCTCGCATTTTTCTCGTCCGACGTGATTCCGCTGCACGGGCGGCAATTCTTTTCGACCGTGCGCAAGGCGCCCGCGCTGAAATGGCTGCATGTGTTCAACGCCGGCGTCGACCATCCGATATTCAGCGAAATGCTTGAGCGCGGTGCGCGACTGAGCACCTCGGCGGGTACCACGGCAGTGCCGATTGCGCAGACGGCGATCGCCGGGCTGCTGATGCTGGCACGCAATGTACCGCGCTGGATCCGCGCCCAGCAGGAACATCGCTGGGATCCGATGCGAGTGCCTGATGTTCCGCGCGATCTCGCCGGCCAGACCGTGCTGATTTACGGCCTGGGCAGCATCGGCCGCGAGATCGCGCGCCTTGTCCGGGTGCTGGGGCTCAGGGTGATCGGCATCCGCCGCAGTCCACCGCGACCCGGCGATCCGGTCGACGAACTGCATCCACCGGAGCAACTGGCTGCACTGCTGCCGCGTGCCGACTGGCTGGTTCTCGCAGCACCGCTGACCGCGGAAACCCGCGGCCTGATCGACGCCGGCATGCTGGCCCGCCTGCCCGCAGGGGCCCACGTCATCAATGTTGCGCGCGGCGAGATCATCGACGAAACTGCACTGGTCGCCGCATTGCGCGACGGCCGGCTCGGCGGCGCCTATCTCGACGTGTTCGAGAAGGAACCCTTGCCGGCGGATTCACCGCTTTGGGGTCTGCCCAACACGCTGGTATCGCCGCACAATTCGGCGGCTGCGCTGGGCAACGAAGACCGGGTGTACGAGCTGTTCCTGGACAACCTCGAACGCTGGCACCAGGGCAAGCCCCTCATCAACGAAGTGCGAGAAATCGCCTCAACAAAGGAGGAAAGATGAAAAAAATCAATGGTTTGATCGCGGGACTCGGGCTGCTGGTGGCAGCAGCACCGGTACTGGCGCAGAGCTGGCCTGCGCGCACGGTGCGCATCATCGTGCCCTATGCCGCCGGCGGCAATACCGATTACACGGCACGCACGGTGGCCGCCAAGGTCGCCGAGATGTGGGGCCAGCAGGTGGTCGTCGACAACCGGCCCGGCGGCGGCACCAACATCGGCTCGGAACTCGCGGCCACTGCCGCCCCCGACGGTTACACGCTGTTCATGGGCGGCGCCTCCAACGCAATCAACATGACGCTGTACGCCAAACCCCCGTACAACACCGCACGCGATTTCCAGCCGGTGGTCTGGTGCGTACAGGGTGCCGCTCTGCTGGCCGCGCACCCCTCGTTTCCCGCCAAGACCGTGAAGGAACTGATCGCGCTGGCCAAGTCACGTCCCGGCCAGCTCAACTACGGCCATGCCGGACTGGGCAGCTCCAACCACATGGCAGGCGAGTTGCTGAAATACATGGCCGGCATCAACATCGTCCACGTGCCGTACAAGGGCAACACGCCCTCCATCACGGATGCCATCGCGGGCAACGTCGAAATGGTGTTCAGCGGCGTGCCGGCGCTGGTACCCCACATCAAGTCCGGCCGCCTGCGCCCGATTGCCATCAGCAGCCTGGAGCGTTTCCCGGCGGTACCCGACATCCCGACCTTCAATGAGTCCGGCGTCAAGGGCTATGAAGCCAGCAACTGGTTCGGCCTGATGGCCCCGAGCAAGGTGTCGAAGGACATCGTCAACAAGGTCAACGCCGACGTGAACAAGGCGCTGGCGATGAAGGATGTCCGCGAACGCTTCGACCGTGACGGCCTGATCACCAAGGGTGGCACCACCGAGGATTTCGGCAGGTTCATCCGCGCCGAAACCGAGAAATACGCCAACGTCATCAAGAAGGCCGGCATCAAGCAGCTTTGATCTGCACGTACGGGCCGTCGCCGGCGGCCCGGCGTGAGGCATTTAACCAGGGAGGAGTGTCATGAACAGCTTGTCACGCTTGCTTGCAGCGGTAGTCGCCGCATCAATCGCCGGAATTGCCGGCGCCCAGGGCTGGTCCCCGTCACGCAATGTCGAGATCGTCGTCGGTTCCGCGCCGGGCGGCAGCAATGACAAGACCGCGCGCGCGGTTGAAAGGGCCATCGTCGAGGCAAAACTTATTCCGACCTCGCTGACCGTGGTCAACAAGCCGGGCGGCGGCAGCTCGATCGCCTTCACCTACGTCAGCCAGAAGGCGGGCGATCCGCATACGCTGATGGTGGGCACAACGGCATTGCTGGCCAATCACATCGTCGGTCGCAGCAAGCTGAGCCACAAGGATTTCACACCGATAGCCTCCCTGTTCAATGACTATGTGGTGTTCGCAGTCAACGCCAACTCGCCGCTCAAGACCGGCAAGGAACTGGCGGCCAAGCTGAAGGAGAATCCGCAGTCGCTGACCATCGGCTTTGCGACCACGCTGGGCAGCCATAACCACATCGCGGCCGGAATGCTTGCCAAGAGCATTGGCATCAATCCGCGTGACCTCAAAGTGGTCGCCTTCAAGGGTTCCGCCGAAGCCATCACCCAGCTGCTCGGCGGCCACATCGACATGGTGACCACTGCGGCCGGCAATGTATCGGCCCACGTTGCCGAAGGACGGCTGCGTGTGGTCGGCGTATCAGCCAATCAACGCTTCGGAGGCTCGCTCGCGAGCATCCCGACCTGGAAGGAACAGGGGGTCAATCTGGTCTACGGCGGCTGGCGCGCGATCGTGGCACCCAAGGGCATCAGTGCGGAGCAGGTGACGTACTGGGAGAATGTACTGCGCAAGGCCACCGAGGCCCCGGATTGGAAGGCCAATATCGAGAAGAACTTCTGGTCGAACGATTTCGTCACCAGCGCACAGTTCAGCAAGGACATCGACAAGGATTACAACGACATGAAGGCGGTTCTGGTCGACCTCGGACTCGCCAAGCAATGACCGCAGCAACTGCAAGGAGCTTTTCATGAATGCACCCGCCGTCATCACCGAACGCCCCGCCGAGGGCGTCGGCCTGATCCGCATCAACCGTCCGGAAGCGCGCAACGCGCTGAATCTGGAAGTGCGGCGGCTGATAGGCCAGTACCTGACCGAAATGACGGATGACGACTCGGTGCGCTGCATCGTGCTCACCGGCAACGACAAAGCCTTCGCCGCGGGCGCCGACATCAAGGAGATGGCGAACGCATCGGCGATCGAGATGCTGCTGCGCGGCACCCAGAAAATGTGGCGCACCATCTATGCCTGCCCGAAACCGGTGATCGCTGCGGTCAACGGCTTCGCCCTGGGCGGCGGCTGCGAACTGGCGATGACCTGCGACATCATCATCGCCGGGGAATCGGCCAGGTTCGGCCAGCCCGAGGTGAAGATCGGCATCATCCCCGGTGGCGGCGGCACCCAGCGCTTCCCGCGCACCGTCGGCAAGTACAAGGCCATGCGCTATGTGCTCACCGGTGACCTGTTCGGTGCCCGTGAGGCCAGCGAAATGGGACTGGTCAGTGAAATCGTGCCGGATGCCGAGGTCGAAAAACGCGCGGTGGCGATGGCCGCCCAGATTGCCGAACTGCCGCCGCTCGCCATCCAGCAGACCAAGGAATCGGTGATCCGCGGCATGGATGCTTCGCTGGAAACGGGACTGACGCTGGAAACGCGCACGCTGCAGATGCTGTTCGCCTCGCAGGATCAGAAGGAAGGCATGGCTGCGTTCATTGAAAAACGCAAACCCACGTTCACCGGACGTTAAGCCGGCGCCGGCCCGCCGCCCGATTCCGCTGGCGATCGCCCTTCTTTTCGGCGCTGCCTTCACCGCAGCGGGCTTGGCTGTCTTCGGCCTGCAGCTCGGCCTGCTCCCCTCTGATCCGGGTGCGCTGCGCCAGCCGGTCATGTTATGGCTGGCGGGCGCGGTGTTCACAGGCGCCGGACTCGGCCTGCTGTGTTCGCGCCTGATACCGAAATTCGCCGCATTCTGTGCTGTGATCGCATTCTGCGCGTTCCTGGGCCTCTTCAACTGGATCGCCTTTGGCCCGGGTGACCGTGATTTCCGTCGCGGGGCCACGACTTCCGGCGGCGCCGCATCGTCGGGCCGGCAAGTGGCGGTATCCGAAACTGAAGGAAGGCTAGTGTTCGGGCTGTTCGCGGGCGCGCTTGATGCATTGATCCTGTTCGGCCTCTACCGCGGCCTGAAGCGGCGCACTCCCGTCGCCGGGGGCTGACCTGGCAAGCCCCGCGCGGGAATGGCTGGCGCTCGCCGCACTGTTTGCCGGCGCCACCGCGATCGCCACCGCCCCGCTGTTCGTCAAGATCAGCGAAACCGGTCCCGTGGCGACGGCTTTCTGGCGCGTTTTCCTGGCGCTGCCGCTGCTGTGGTGGTGGACACTGGCCAGCGAAGGCGTGGCGCGTCAGGCAAGCCATTTCCGCGAGCATCGCAGCGGACTCCTGGCCGTGGGCGCCTTTTTTGCAGGCGACCTCGCGGTGTGGCACTGGTCGATCCTGCTGACGTCGATCGCCAACACCACGCTGCTCGCCAACCTCGCGCCGATTTTTGTCACCGCGGCGGCATGGCTGCTCTACGGGCAGCTGCCGCGGAAACTCTTTGTCGCCGGACTTGCTGCCGCGATGGCAGGCACCCTGCTGTTGATCGGCGCCAGTTTCGGCCAGGGCGGCAGCGCGCTGCTCGGCGACGGCCTCGGTGTAATCACCGCGATGTTCTACGCCGCCTACCAGATTGCGGTGACCCGGATGCGCGCATACATGCCGACGGCAAGCCTGATGGCCTGGAGCACTTCCATCATGGCATTGCTGCTGCTGCCGATCGCCTGGCTTTCAGGCGAGCAGCTGCTGCCGGACAGCGGCGCTGGGTGGATGACATTGATCGGCATCGCATTGTGCGCGCAGGTCATCGGGCAGAGCCTGATCGCATGGGCGATGGCCCATCTGCCTGCAGTGTTTTCCTCGGTGGGCCTGCTGCTGCAACCGGTGATGGCAACGCTTTTCGCATGGCTGCTGCTCGGCGAAACCCTGGGTGCGCTGCAGTTCGCCGGTGCCGCGCTGGTGCTGACCGGGATTGCCCTGGCGCGCCGGAGCACTCTAAAATAATTAATAAAATCAACTACTTATAAAAATACGGCAGGGTCAACCCTCGATCTTCTGCTTCAACTTTGCCTGATACTTGTCGAGGTCGATGACAAAACGGTCATGCTCGCACTCGCCGACCTGTTCGATGTCGTCATAGACCTTGATCCTGAAACTGAGGCGGCGACGATCGATGCCGGTGAGCTCGACTTCCGCGCGCACGCGTTTGCCCATCGGCGTCGGCCCCATGTGGCGGATGGTCACCACCGTGCCGACCTGACCCTGCCCGGGCTTGAGATGCGGGGCCACGAGTTGTCCCGCCGAACTTTCGCAGAACTGCACCATCGACGGTGTCGAGAACACGCGGTAATCACCGCGCGGCGTGGTCATCGCCTCCGTAACCTCGCGCTCGACGGTGAGTGTCATGCCGGTCCGCAGCGTATCCATTTATTGCTGTCCCCCTCTGTTTGAGTCGCCGGCATTGTAGCCGAGCTTGCGGACGGCCAGCGCGGACGGAAGGGTCAGCGCAGGTCCGACAGCAGGCGGCGAAAGTCAGGCGAACTTTCCATCAGCCGCGCCGCGGCCGCGCGGATGCGCGCGACCGACTCGGCCGGAAGCTGCAGTGACGTGGGCAATGACATCAGCGTGCGGCGCTCCTCCGGGTCTTCCACTGCGTTAAGCCCGACGTTGACGATATAGAGCTCGATCCGAGATTCCGGCGGACCCTGCTGGCTGCGGTACCAGCGTTGCAGCGACTGGCTCAGGCGCAGCTGCGTTTCGTAGGAGTATCGGTTGATCGGAATGTCCCCCAGCGCGCGTCCGACCTGCAGGATTCCCGGCACATCGGCACTGAGGTCCGGGCCGCGGTCGGCTTCCGTTTCGGCATTGACGATGATGAACACCAGCTTGCGCACACCGCGGAAACCGAGCGCATCGATTGCTGCATCCACGCTGCCGTGGATTTCAGCCGCTTCCATGAATGCGCCAAGTCCGATGTTGTCGGAAAGCCCGCCATCAAGCAGATGCAGGAAAGGTCGCTGCTGCACATCCAGATAGGACGCGAGTTCGCGGCGGCGTTGCTGCTGGCGCGGCGCGATCTCCCCTTCGGCGGCCGGCGTATCCAGAAAAGCGCTCGGCGCATTGCAGCTGCCGGCATAGTTCCACAGCGTCACCGGCGAAAGCACCAGGGGGACGGCGGCGGAGGCTGCCACCGCCCGCGCGACGGGAAAACGGTCGAGATCGGAACAGATCAGGTTGAAATAATCCTGGGTGAACTCGAGGCGGGCACCCAGCGCCATGTCGGTGGCGCTGATCACCACGAAGGGCCTGCGGCGGCTTGCCGACAACTCGGCAAAGGTGCGTCCTTCGAACAGCGAGTCGTCGAGGAACTCCTGCATCATGTCGGCCCGGCCGTAACGCGGTGACAGCAGGCGGGGGATCGCGGACAGGGAAATGATGCGCGAAGCGAGCTGGTCCTGCAGGTTCGGCGTCACTATCCTGCGCTCGAAGTCCTCGAAAATGCGGTCGCGGTGCAGCGCGTAGTAGGCGGCGGTGATGCTGCCGCCGGAAACCGCGTTGATGATGTCGACCTCGTCGAGCAGGCGCTTTGCCCGGCCCTCCCAGCTGATGCGCTCGGCGGCAAGCCGCTCCAGCACGCCGTAGGACAGGGCCGCCGCGCGCATGCCGCCTCCGGAGAATGCGGCCAGGATCAGCAGGCTGTCGCTGTTGTCGTCATCCTTGAGGTTGGCAAGGCGATAGCCATGGGTATCCGAGTAAGCAGCAAGCGGTTCGTTGACGGAGTAGTGCCAGGTCCCGCAGCCGCCCAGCGACAGCAGCAGCACCAGCGCACAGATGCGGAAAAAAACTCCGGGCATGTTCAGCCCGAGCAGGAAAGAGCGGTTGAAATGCGCCACGATATCCAGAGCAGGACAGGAACGGATCAGGACAGAATTGAAAATAGAGTCAGCGGGATGCCGAGGCACATGGGTATTTATCGCGACAAAACAGAAATGGCCCTTGGCTCCGAACCAAGCTTGTTGCCAGTGCAATCCACGGCAATGCCTGCCGGCACTACTTATTTTTCAGGATAGGCATCGAAAGCAATGGCATCGGCGTCACAACCCAGCGCTTTTGCCATGCCTGCCAGTGCATCCTCGGTAAGCGCCACCACCGAATATTCGGATTCGATGCCTTTGGCGGCAAGAAAGGCTTTCGCCTTGTCGCCGGAAGTCCAGGTCACCACCAGATCGGGCTGCCCTCCGCCGACGCTGCGGCTGACCGGAAAACCATCGGATTTGCTGACAATTGCAAACATGCTGGATCCCCCTGCTGTTTGTCGACTGCACCCGATTGTCTCGGGATTCTTCGACCTACTGATCCGGTTTGTAGGCCTTGAAGTCGATTTTCCCATAGTCTTTGGGCGGCCGGCGCACGCTGCGCTTTTCGCGCTGCCGCGGGTCGTGGATATCGAGGCTGCCATCCTCGATCCGCACCAGCTGCCACGCAGAATCGATGCGCGACCAGGCGAAGGTGAAGGCGCGGGACCAGCGGTAGCGGCTGCCGCCGGCATTGATCACGGTAAACCGGCCGGCTGCCGCCTCCAACCCCTGAAAAGGATCGCCCATCATGCCGCCGCAACCCCGGCAGTAAACAACGCGATCATTGCGCGCCACCATGACCGGCCTGCCGTCGACCCCGCGCCGGAGCAGAAGCAGGGCACGCGGCCCCTCTTCTTCGAAACGGTCCGAGGGGTCGATCCTCGACTTCGCATACTCGAGTACCAGCAGCCAGTCCATGCGTCCGTCACGGTCGAGATCGGCCTGCTCCAGGGCAATCGGGATGCTGCCGGGTTCGACAAAGGGGATCAGCTCGGCCGGCAGCGGCACCGCTTCGGTCAAGGGCTGTGCCATGGCCGGATAGGACGCGAGCGCGATCAGCGCCAACCGCAGTCCGGTCATCGGTAGATTTTCTCGAAACCGCTGATGCTGAATCCGTTCATCCGCCGCTTTCCGACAAAGATCACCGGAACACCGCGGCCGCCGAAGGCCTTGTAGTCGCGGCGAGCAGCGACATCCTTCTCGATGTCGCGCTCGAGGTAAGGAATGCCGCGCTGGCGGAAATAATTGCGGGCCTGCTGGCAGTACGGGCACCAGCTGGTGGCATACATGACAACCCGCGGCTTTTGCTCATAGTCGGCCAAAGGCGCGGCCATGGCCTGACCGGGCACCAAGGCTGCCGCGCCCCACAGCAGCAGGACGCGGAACATCAGTCGTCTTGGACGATCAGGCATGTCGGCATCCATT
>FWPV01005412.1_pt1 | contig 25587 bp, 26 predicted proteins | sample 2228371 | NCBI WGS metagenome assembly FWPV01 (sample SAMEA103939776, study PRJEB20133) | metagenome | reverse complement strand
AAGTAGATTTCCGTTAGCTGGGGGTGCAAATCAATTAAATTTCGCTGCTGTCTATTTCCTGAGGGAGTATAAAAAGTGGAGAGGACTCAGGGTATTGACATCTTTGAATTTTTGGATAGACTTAATTCTTATAAATGGCCCCGTCCCTTTTTACTCTACCCGTATTGATTATTTTATTTCTTTTGAATGGTTGTTTGCTTTATTTGTGCATTTATGTCAACAACGGCAGGAAATACTGTCGGGCAATTCCTTTTTTTGTTTGTGGTCTGGTCACTGTTTTTATTCAGTTACTAATTGAATTGAACAAAGAGCCTGCATTCGGTATTTTTCTCTCAAAACTTCAATATGTTTTTTTCTGGGCACATTTTATTATTGCTCCAACACTTATCAGTGCCCTCACCGAGGAAAAACTGCCATCCAGTCTTGTAACCGTTTTTTCATTTTTTGCGGTAATCAGCGGTTTACTGACCCTGTTCTCTAATACAATAATCAGTTCAAATTCACTTTTCTATGCAGGTATCTTCATAGCAAGAACAGGAAAATTGTACCCTGTCATTGCAACCTTGCTTTTTGTTATTTGTATTTATTACTATGGTAAATTTATACGATTTGTTAATAACATGAAAAATCTGGAACTCCAATTCATAATGCCTGTTGGACTCGGACTTTGCATAGTTGCAGGAATGGTTGATTATGTAGGAAAAATGAACGGAACACCCGTAATAAACTGGCTCAGGGATCCGTTTCCAATCGGCATGTTCGCAATTTCGCTTTCATTCTTTGCATATGTTCTGTTTTGCTATTCTGATATTGTTTCTGAATATCAACATTCGCTAAAAGATATTGAAAAACTTTTACAGAAGAATTATCAAACCCTCAGCGAATTTGTTCAACTTATTGCCAAGACCATTGACGCAAAGGATAAATATACTGCAGGTCATTCAATTAGGGTGGCAGAATATGCAGTCAGGATTGCGCGGATATTGAATTTAGATGAAAGGCAAATTGAAATACTACACCAGGCTTGTTTGCTACACGATATTGGCAAAATCGGAATCCCTGATGGTGTGCTAAATAAAAAATCACCGCTAACAGAAAAAGACAGGGCTCACATATATCGCCATCCAGTTCTGGCAAAAGAAATACTGAAAAATGTCACGGATCTGCAGGAAGTTCTTGATGTAATCTATGCGCATCACGAACGGATTGATGGAAGTGGCTATCCCCAGGGTTTGACAAAAGAGCAGATTCCATTACTGGCGAGAATACTTGCTGTGGCAGATGCCTATGATGCCATGCTTTCAGAACGACCCTATCGTCAGCCGAAAACAAAACTGGCTGCAATCAAAGAACTCCTTGCGTTAAAAGATAAGCAATTTGACGCATTTGTAGTGGACAAGTTTGTTGAAATACTATGTCTTGATGAGCAAAATTCAGTAAATCATCGCGCGGATTAGTGTCTTTTTTCTCCTGAGTTTTTTTCTTATCACGAATACATCAGACATATTTTTCAGAATCTCCGCAGAAAGACCTCTGTCATCTGAAAAAATTTCAACAAGTGGCTCACCCTTTCTCACCTCATCTCCGGTTTTTTTAAGAATACGAAATCCACATGAATGATCAATCCGGTCCTCCTTTTTCAATCTACCCGCCCCGAGTTTTGTGACAAGCATTCCCAGTCTGAATGTATCAATGCTGTGCACATAACCAGTTCTGGATGACAAAAAGACCCTACGACCACGGGCAATGGGCAATTTCGCATAATCATTTATTACACGGTAATCACCACCCTGGTATTCAATCATTTTTCTGAACTTTTCCAGCGCTTCTCCATTTCTGATTTTTTTAATAAGTAATTCTCTGCCACCTTTTATCCGGGCAATCTCCAGCATTATCTCAGCAAGGGCAAATGTGATTTGCATTAAATCTGCCGGACCATTTCCTTTCAAACACTCCAGTGTTTCTAATATTTCAAGTGCATTGCCCACATATTCGCCGAGCGGGTCATTCATATCGGTTAAAATTGCAACAGTAGTTACCCCACATCTTTTACCAATTTGAACCAGGGATTCAGCCAGTTGTTTCGCTTTATCATAATCCTGCATAAACGCACCATTACCAAATTTCACATCCAGCACCAGTCCATCCAGATCTTCAGCAAGTTTTTTTGACATGATACTTGCTGAAATCAATGGTATTGATTCAACTGTTGCAGTGACATCACGCAAAGCATAGATTTTTCTGTCAGCCGGAACAATATCTTCTGTCTGACCGATTATTCCAACACCAATTTCCTTTAATTGCTTCTTAAATTGCTCTATACTCAATGCTGTCTTACAACCAGGGATGGATTCAAGTTTGTCAAGGGTTCCGCCAGTATGACCCAGACTTCTACCAGAAATCATGGGGATACAAATTCCACAGGAAGCAACAAGTGGCGCCAGGATAAGAGAAATTTTATCACCAACTCCACCAGTGGAGTGCTTATCAATTCTGGGCATTTTGATAGCTGATAAATCAAGGGTCTTTCCTGAGTAGAGCATTGCCCGTGTCAGGTCAGCGGTCTCATCAGAATCCATGCCCTTCAAATACACTGCCATTAGAAATGCCGAAAATTGATAGTCAGGAATCTTATCCCCAGTATATTCTTTTATTAAATATTCAATCTCCCCTCTACTGAGTTTTTCGCCATTTCTCTTCTTTCTGAGAATGTCAACAAAGTTCAATTGCATAATCCATTATAACAAATCAGAGATACAAAATCAAGGAAGTATTGATTGTTGCTTATCCTTACATATAATCAGACAACAGGAGGCAAAAATGGCGACAGATACTTTATATACTATGATTGTCGCAATACTGGTTGCAATTGGGATGCAGGTGTATTCAATAACAAAAATCCAATCACTTATTCGTAACACTAAGGGAACAATCCGTTCCCGTCATGACCTGATTGCGGTGAAAGAAGTCATTAATCTCAATATGCAGATGGCAGTAATCTACATTATCCTGTATGTTATATTTTTCATCTTCGCAGCAAAACTATTCATAGGCGGCAGGATTTTTGAGGCAATCGCAATGCTTTTTGTCTTTGGCATAATAACCCTGCCTGTGGGTCTTGTCGGCAAGAGTTATGAGAACAAGGTGAAATCAATGAGGGTGGAATCAGATGACAAGGAAATAGCGCAAATCTTTGAGCGCTATCTAATCCAGTGGAAACAGGCACGCTGGAAACTACCGGATTGACATATGATAATATTTAGATATAATCATATAATTAAAAGGGCAGAAAAGGGCAATAAAGGGCAATGATGGACACAAAAGGCAATAAAGGGCGAGAAGGCTCAAATGGGCATTAAGAAGAATTGCAGGGCTTTGACTTTTAGGCAGTTTCGGCACTTGATAAAGAAATTTTTCATTTTAGAAAGTAAAGAAACAAGTCACATTAGGAAGACACAGAATGCTTTTGACAAGCGCACAAATAACATATTGTATAAAAAATGTAGGGACAGGGTTTATCCCTGTCCAAGGGAGTTTCAGGGGGTATCCCCTGATGTATTTTGTATGTATCCTTGAGGAGTTATATGCCAGACAAAGATAGTCGTATCTTAGAAATTAAGGCAGAGGTCTTTAATGCCCTGGCGCATCCCCTGCGTCTGAAGATTTTAGAAAAACTGCGTCAGGGTCCTTGCTGTGTTTGCAAGATTATACCTTATGTTGGTGGCGAGCAGTCAAATGTTTCGCACCACCTTGCCATATTGAAAAAAGCAGGTATTGTCCGGTGCGAAAAGCGCGGGCTTGAGGTCTGGTATGAAGTGATGGATAACAGAATTTTTGATTTAATTGATATTCTTGAAGAGTGCGTAATTGGAAATTTAAAGAAAAAGAGTGAACTATTAAAGGCAATGGCGAGGAGATGATAAGAGAATTGATACTCTGGTCAACGGTTGCGAAAAGTGAAACAGTTTGGCTTGTCATTTTCGTTTCCTGTCATTCCCGCTGTTTCTTGTCATTCCCGCGCAAGCGGGAATCCAAAAGGGTTAATTCCCGCAGGAATCTATTCCAAGCCGCTTAGGTCGTTGGAACTTGTTTGGAATTTTAACATAAGAAAAACGAGGTTGTCTTGAAAGAGCGAATCAGGTTTTTAATCTTTATCGCTGTCTTTCTCATTTTCTATTTTGTGCCATTTGAAGGAGTCCGTATCCAGGGTGCGATTCTTGAGGCTGTAATTATGCTTCAGGAATATGCGCGCGAGCATGTATTATTCTGTCTTATTCCGGCATTCTTCATTGCTGGAGCAATAAGCAATTTCATTTCCAAAGAGGCAGTAATAAAGTATTTTGGTCCAAAGGCAAACAAGGTTCTTGCTTATGGTGTAGCATCAGTCTCGGGCACAATCCTGGCAGTCTGTTCCTGCACTGTCTTACCAATGTTTGCGGGAATCTATACAAGGGGTGCGGGTATTGGACCCGCAACTGCATTTTTATATGCTGGTCCGGCAATAAATGTCCTTGCTATAATCCTGACCGCACGGATTCTTGGAGCAGAACTGGGCATTGCCCGTGCAAGTGGTGCAATTATATTCTCAATTGTCATTGGACTCTTGATGTCTTTGTTTTTCAAGCAGAAATCAGATAAAACAGAAGAGTTTGTTCCAGAAAAAATGGATGACCAAAAATCACGCTCATTGCTTCAAAATGTATTATATTTTCTGATGCTGGTCTTGATTCTAATCTTTGCTGCCTGGGCAAAGCCAAAAGAGCCAATCGGACTATGGAATGCAATCTATGGTGTCAAATGGTACCTGACATCGGCAATGCTGGTGATTCTATTTTTAATGCTCCTTAGATGGTTTAAAAAGACAGAAATCTCAGACTGGATTTTTTCCACCTGGACATTTGCCCGTCAGATTTTGCCATTGTTATTTGCCGGAGTAATGATTGCAGGTTTTCTTTTGGGTAGACCCAATACTGATGCAGGTATTATACCTTCAAGATTTGTTGCAATGATTGTTGGTGGTAATTCAATCTGGGCAAACTTTTTTGCTGCGATTTCTGGAGCATTTATGTATTTTGCTACACTAACTGAGGTGCCGATTCTTCAAGGATTATTGGGCAGTGGTATGGGAAAAGGACCAGCCCTGTCACTATTGCTTGCTGGTCCAGCCGTGAGCCTGCCGAGCATGCTCGTGATCACCAGTATCATTGGTATAAGAAAGACAATCGTCTATATTATTCTTGTTATTGTTCTTTCTGCCCTTGTGGGCTGGCTCTATGGCATGGTCTTCTGATAATTTTAGGTATTTTTCAAGGAGGTTTTATGGATATTAAAATCTTGGGTCCTGGCTGTCCCAGATGCCAGGAAGTAGAAAAGAGAACAAAAGAAGTAGTTGCTGAAATGAATGTCAGTGCCAATGTTGAAAAGATTAGTGACCTGAAAAAGATAATGGAATATAAGATAATGGCAACACCAGGACTGGTAATAAATGGCAAGGTGGTCTGCAGTGGTAAGATTCCTGCAAAATCACAGATAAAAGAATGGATTGAACAGGAGTTGAATAAATAGCCTGATGATTTTATAATTAAAATGGAAGTAAAGACAATAACTGTTAAGGGAAATCAGATTGGCATTATCGGGCTTGACGAAGTTTTCAACCTGACAAAACAGGCACAGCTCACTGATGAAAATCACATAAAGGACCTTCTTTTGAAAAAGGTAAAAGAGAAAAACTATGTGCCCCAATCAGCTGAAGAAGATTATAGAAAAGCCCTCTACAGAGAATTCCTGCGTTTTATGGGAAAAGAGGTTGAAGAAGAGGAAACAGGTCTGGTCATAAAAATCCTTGGTCCGGGTTGTCCAAACTGCGACCGGTTAGAAGCAGAAGTAAGAACAGTCTTGCAGGAACTCAATCTCGCTGCTGATGTTGAGCATGTGCGCGATTTAAAAGAAATAACAAAATATGGTATCGTTGCCACGCCCGCACTGGTAATAAACAAAAAGATTGTCAGCACAGGCAGGGTTCCTAACAGGGGACAAATAAAGGAATGGATTAAATCAGCAAATAGACCGAAGAGTTAGCACCGGTAATCTATTTTTTCGCCTCAATAATGGCTTTTGTAGAATCCCTGAACTTGTTTCAGGGGCTGTGCCTACAATTAAAAAATAATATAAAATATGTTTTGTTATTTGCCATCACTATACCTCCTGGCTATTATCCTGTTAGCAGCATGCTTGTGAGGAACACCACTGGACATACAGTTGAAGATTTCCTCCTCACAGTAAAGTATTTCCCAATCCCAGTAGTAACTCATCAATTCACCCGATTTGAATAGGTGTGCATTCTCTTCCGCATCTGGTGCTCCAGGAATGAATGGTTTGCCTACTAACACAGAAAGTGCATTAATACCCCTTGGCGAAGTGGAGTTCTTGAAATGTTGAAATCGTTGCTCTCTCACATCAGGCGGTAAATAATGCAATGTACCTGTTGAAAATATTACATCAAAGGTATCTTCAATTTCATAGGTTATAATGTCTGCATGTACTATCTTTACTTCAACTCCAACTTCTTTAGCATATTTCTGCGTCTTATCTAACCCGGGCATAGATGTATCAAGGGCTGTGACATTAAAACCATGTTTTGCAAAATAAATTGCATTTCTTCCCTCACCACAACCTATGTCTAACAACTTAGGGCGAAAGCCTGATGTAGGTTTCATAATTTCTATAATTCTATCACATATTTTAGAAGGTTTCTTTCCCCAATAGTAATCCTGACTTGCATATTTTTGATCATATTGGTTGTCTTTTTTCATTATCTTTACTCCACATAAGTTACAATAGTGTATAACTCGTTTATAACAGCACCGAGTACCATTTTGCTCATTATTCTGGAAACCTTATCATCTTCCTCAAATTCTCCTGTTACACAATTCATATTTTAATTATTTTTTGCCCATTGTCAACCGATACTTTGTGAGTAATTTCCTTTGCATTCTTATTTGTCATTCCCGCGCAAGCGGGAATCCAGGAAAAGTAAGGGTTTTGAGGCAATGAGTGAGGGGTGATTATACTCAAAGAAAAGATTGGCGAGAAATCTGAAGGCTGTGGCTCCTCAAATCTAAAGGGCGAATCGCAGGCAAAATGAAGTATTGTGCTTTCGCCTTTCTTCTCAATTTCATACTCTACGAAGGATTCAAATCTATGGATAACTCTAAGGGTGTATTGTTCTTTAGCAAGCTTCTCTTCCAGAGTTTTTGTAAAAGGAAGAATCAGTTCCAGTTTAGATGTAAAAAAATCTAAATCATAAGAGCGTCTGTGTGCTAAATAAAATTCAGAAAGGGCAGTGCCTCCAGTCAAATAAAAGAAAGAAGCATCATTCATCTTTCCCAATTCAACCAATAGCTCTCTCTGAATGGGTAAAAGAATCCCTTTACCTTTTAGAATATTCAAAATAATCCTCCCATAATTTTCTAACCCTTTTGGGTAAATTAAGTTCAGGGAGTAGTTTCCTTATCTCTTCCCAATCAAGTTCAGCAATATCCTCAGCCCTTCCGTTAGATAATACCTCACCAATATACCATTTCCTCTGCAGAGGGTCATCTAAATCAATCTCTTTATTTGTTGACCAGACAATATATCTTTTGGGCTTTATCTTCATTAAATTCTCCCATTATACAATTCACATTTTAATTATTTTCTACCAATTGTCAACAACCCGATTTGAATCCCCTCACCTTTATCCTCGCCCCGCTACAGCGGGGCGAGGGAAGGGGTGAGGGGCAAAAAATACTTTTTGATTATGTTTGATAAATCAAACCGCTACAATTCTATGAAATGCTGAATTATGACACAGCCCATAAAGCCTTAAGTTACTTTTCCTCGTTTGACAAAGACCGAGTTTTAGTTATAATTATGCCTTCTTATGGAGCAGATATGGCGATTGCTTGATACTGGAGTTTTGAGCGCGGCTGAGAATATTGCCCTTGATGAGGTCTTATTAGAAACAAGGGCGAATGGAATAAGTCCAAATACATTCAGATTCCTCCAATTTTCACCACCCGCAGTCCTTGTTGGTTATCATCAGTGTGTAAATCAGGAAGTCAGGGTTGACTATTGTAAGAAGAATGGAATAGATATAAACCGCAGGATTACCGGTGGTGGCACAATCTATTTTGACAAAACCCAGCTCGGCTGGGAGATAATCTCGGATAAAGGTTTTTTGAATTTCGATGTTCCCAATGATAAGATTTTTGAAAGACTCTCCCTGCCCTTGATTGATGCCCTTAAGAAATTCGGTATCTCTGCCTGTTTCAGACCGCGCAATGACATTGAAGTCAATGGTAGAAAAATATCAGGAACCGGCGGCACTGAAATGAAAAATGCCTTTTTGTTCCAAGGCACACTCCTCATTGATTTTGATGTGGATACTATGTTAAGGGCACTACGGATTCCAATTGAGAAATTGAAAAGACACGAGATTGAATCGCTCAAAGAAAGGGTCACCTGTGTGAAATGGGAAATGGCAAGTCTTCCAGACATCAGCAGTATCAAATCAGCAATAAAAAATAGTTTTGAACAAATTTTCTCAGTTAAATTGGTTCAATACGGACTCCTGCCTGAAGAGAAGATGCTTCTGGAAGAGAAAATCAAAAGGTTCAGATCAAACCAATGGATTGAGCGAGTCAATTTTCCGGATTCTGAACAACCAGTAATCTGGATCAGCAATCATTTCAGCGGTGGAAAGGTAAAGGTCTTTTTTGTAGTAAATCTAAGACAGAAGAGCATTAAGAGTGCAACTATAACTGGTGATTTCTTTATCTTTCCTAATCGGGCAATATACGACCTTGAGGCAATTCTGAAAGACTCACCCCTTGATAAAGAGATAATTGAGAAAAAAATCACTACATTCTTTTCCCATTATAAACCAGTGATACCTGGTATATCGCTAGATGATTTTTTGAAGATTGTAAAACAGCTATTTGAAAAACTCGACCTAATCAAATTGAACCTGCCACCATCATTAATAAACCATCTCTTTGTCGTGAATGGAACATTTGAGAAGATTCTTGATGAACGACCAGAGTTTCTCCTGCTTCCCTATTGTGCAAAGTCAAATGAGTGCGGCCTTCGTTACAAAAATGCGTGTGAAGAATGTAATGGATGCACAGTTGGCGAGGCATATACCTTGAGCCACAAGTATAATCTTGAGCCAATAACAATCACAAGTTTTGAGAATTTAATGGAGACACTAAATAGATTCAGAAGGGCACATATCAAGTCTTATATAGGTTGCTGTTGTGAGCAATTCTATATAAAACACCAGGAGGATTTTGAAAAGAGTGGTGTCGCGGGTATTCTCCTTGATATCAACAGTCAGACCTGTTATGACCTGGGCAAGGCAAGTTTTGCCTACAGAGGAGAATTTGAAAATCAGACAGCATTGAATATAGATTTATTAAAGAGGGTGCTAAGTGTATTATGATTGCCTGGTTGTAGGTGCGGGACCAGCTGGTGCATCAACTGCAATGACTGCAGCAAAGAATGGCGTGAAGGTTCTTATTATTGACAAAAAGAAGATTATTGGTGAGCCGGTTCAGTGTGCCGAGTTTGTTCCTGAACCCCTGACAGGAGAGGTTGAAATCAAGGAGGACTGTATTGCCAACAGGGTGCATTCGTTAATTACCTATCTTCCTGATGGCACCAGTCTTGAGACCTCCTCACCAGGGATTATCCTCAATAGACAGCTCTTTGACCGAAGCCTTGTGATTGAGGCGGTCAGGGCTGGTGCTGAATTGTGGATAGAGACAAAGTTCGTATCATTGAATGGCAATAAAGCATTGCTATTTAGACATAATAGAAGTATTGAGATTGAAGCGAGGATTATTGTCGGTGCAGATGGCCCGGCTTCATCTGTAGGAAAGGCAATTGGAGAAAAGAACAGTGAATATGTCTTTGGAATGGGATATGAACTGGCGCTTGTAAAGCAGATGACACATACCGAAGTGTATTTTGATAAAGAATTCTTTGGAGGCTATGCCTGGCACTTTCCAAAAAAATTGAGTGCCAATGTCGGAGCAGGAATAAGATTGAGTAAGAACTGTAGTAAAAAATTGAAGGTCTTGCTTGATAAATTTGTTAAGAAACTCTCAAGCGAAAGAAAGGTTTTTGCCAGACCATTATCAAAAACATGGGGACTGATTCCTGTTGGAGGTCCTTTAAATACAGTAAAAGGAAATATCCTGCTTGTTGGTGATGCAGGGGGTCAAACGCATCCAATTACTGGTGCGGGCATTTCCCAGGCAATTGTGTGTGGTAAACTGGCAGGAGAGGCAATTGCCCGTGCTTTGAAAAAAGATGACCTCAAAGAATTATCTTCTTATGACGATGAGTGGCAAAAATTATACTTAAATGAACTCAAAAGGGCTATGGCAAAAAGAAAATTTATGGAAGAGAACTGGCAGAATCTTGATAAAATTTTGAAGAAATGCTGGGTGATATTTCCTGAATACTATGGATGAATTATTGAATCTAACCGCAAGGGCAAGGGAGATATCTTATAATTTCTTTGGAAAGAAAATAACCTTCTATATTCCTGGAATGTTCTGCTACAATGGTGAATTCGGAGACTATCCAGCAATATCACTGACCGGTGCATACTGCAAGTTAAATTGTCCCCACTGTGGTGGAAAACTTCTAAAATCAATGATTCATATAAACTCTCCAGATGAACTTATCAAGGCATGTGAAGGCTTAAAAAAAAGAAATGCAATCGGCTGCCTTCTCACAGGTGGTTTTGACCAGCACCTTTGCCTGTCCTGGAAAGAATTTGTTCCTGCAATAAAAGAAATAAAAGAGAAAACAGATTTGAGAATCTCCATCCATTGTGGTATCCTTGATTTACCTACCGCTTTATTGCTCAAAGAGGCAGGTATTGATCAGGCACTTATTGATATTATTGGTGATGATCAGACCCTGAAGAATATCTACCATACTGATATCGGTGTAAAAGAAATTTTTAGAACTATTGAGATATTGAACAAAGCAGGAATTCCTGTGATTCCGCATATTGTGGTCGGATTGAATTATGGCAGGATAGCCGGTGAGTATCAAGCCCTTGAGATGATTAAACAGTATGATATCCAGGCACTCGTATTTGTCAGTCTCATGCCCTTGCCGGACACAGAAATGGAATCAGTTGAACCTCCAGCACCAACTGAGATTGCAAGAATTATAGCTCAGGCACGATTGAATCACCCTCGAACCATTATGAGCCTGGGCTGTGCTCGTAAAAGAGGAGATTATAATATTGACCTCTGGGCTGTTGAATGCGGTATCAACAGAATTGCCCTTCCTTCTGAAGAGGCGATAACAAAAGCAAAAGAATATGGTCTTGAAATTGAATGGAAAAAGACCTGCTGTTCAATTTAATGAGTAGGAGGATTTATGATAGAAAAGAGAGAAAGCCCTGAATATATCAGAATCAGTCTTGCGGCAGCAATGGTTCTGGGTTTTAAAAATGGACTCTTTTACAGGAATGCAAAGTCACCCTGTATAAATATTCTTTTGACCTATGACTCAGGCTGTGCTGGAAATTGTGCATATTGTGGTCTCCAGTCAAAGAGGCCAGGGAAATTTCAGAATAAGAGTTTTATCAGGGTAGAGTGGAATATCTATCGCACTGATGATGTGCTTGAAAGAATCAAAGAGAAGTCCAGTGAAATAGAAAGAATCTGTATCTCAATGATTACAAACAAGAGGGCAGTAAATGATACAAAAAAGATGGTGGAAATGATTCATAATTATGTTGATGTTCCAATCTCCATTCTTGCGACACCGACTGTAATAGAGAAAAACGACCTCATTGAATTTCAAAGAAAAGGTGCAGAGAGGATTGGTATTGCCCTGGATGCTGCTAAACCAGAGATCTTTGAACAATTGCGTGGCAGGGGTGTGGGTGGTCCGCACAAATGGGAGCAATACTGGAGAATAATGGATGAATCGGTTGAGGTCTTTGGCAGGGGAATGGTTGGTGTCCATTTGATTGTTGGACTGGGTGAAACAGAGAAAGAGATGGTCCAGGTTATTCAAACCGCGCACGATAAAGCGATTGAAACACACCTCTTTACCTTCTTTCCTGAACCAGATTCGCTTCTTGCCAATCATAATCCGCCGCCAATTGGGCAGTATCGCAGGATTCAACTGGCGCGGTATCTTATCAACAACAATCTCCTTGATATCAGTAAGATTGAATTTGATGAAAAAGAAAGGATTGGCCGATTCTCTATGGATGGTCGACTACTTAATGAAATTATTGAGACCGGAAAACCATTTATGACCAGTGGCTGTCCAAACCGAAATGGTGAGGTTGCCTGTAATCGCCCCTATTCAGATTCCCTGCCTGGCGAGGATATTAGAAACTTTCCGTTTCTACCTGATAAATCTGACATTGAAAAGATAAAAAAAGAACTCCAACAGTAAGGTTTTTTGATTTCACCTAACGGCTGAGTGCAGCAGTAGTAACTGATTACGGGCTACTTTTCTGCCAACCAGAACTGAAGTTCGGTGGCATCTGAACCCATTATTGCTGCTACACTTTGTTACCTAAAGTAATTTATAGTTAATTTTTAAATCCATTTTCTAAATAGTATATGATTTGTTTCAATGGAAAATTCTGGTAAAAGTTTTTGCGCTATCAATTCTCTATTAATAAACAAAATAACTAGAAAAATAGCTTGTACAACTAATTGATTAATATTTAAACCAGTTATGATCCCGAATATGTCACCTCCCCCTATAAATGTTCCTATTGAAAGATTAAAAGGGTCGCCAATCATTAGTAAGATTACAATATATAATGACAAATACTTAATCTCCTTTTTCAAATTTAGAAAAAATTTTCTATTTAAAAACAAAATGTAACCGATAAAGAGCGTTATTAAATTTGGTATTCCAGAAATAAATATCCATTTCAAACCCTCTCTGTCTTCAACAGGTGTTTTATATGTAACCTCAAAACCATATGGTAAAATCTTAAATGAAGAGTACTCATTGAAAATTGAAGATAAAAGGGCATGGCCACCTTCATGTACAATCGCAAAGAATATGTATGCTATAATAAATAACAGCCAGTTAACAAGATACTTTTTCATAAATAAATTCTGTTAGTCATCTACATTTTCGTATCTTAACTATGCTGGATAATGTTTCCAGCATAAAAGAAGTCCCGCCGCAGGCAATTTGGGTGTGTGCCGTAAGGCATGAACCTTGATTTTCATCAAGACAGACTCTTTTATGCTGGTTATACACCGTTGGTCGCTTTTTATCGTTATCAAAGTTATTTCTCCCTTTTAAATCCTGCAAATTTTTTATCAATTTCGTCTCTCAATTCTTCACCAACACTTTGAAACACATCTAAAAGTTCCTCATAGATATTGTCTCTCGCAACAAAATTCCAGAATTCTTCTCCAACTAAAATTTCCCCATTTTCCAAATCATATAAACCTTTTAATGTCCATCTTTCGTAAGGTTCAGGATGATAAGGATTGTAGGGAATAGCTAATCTTGTGAAAACATTAGCATTTTTATTCTGGCTCAATCTTAGAGCAGTCCACCTGAGAAGCTTAAGTTTTAAAGCGACAAACTCCTTCATATTTGGTTTGGCACTTGTAATATCAAAGTAGTTTTCTGTATTTTTGACCTTAACAAATAGGTCTATAATTGAATCAGGGTCAACATTAGCTCGTCCTTTCTTTATGCTATTTCTAATTTGTTTAACCTCATTACTCTTATTTGTAACGATTTCACCCTTCCTTAAATTATAATGGATTTCCCGGATGAGTCTCTCTGTATCTGCATCTATTTCACCAAGTAGTTTATATTGTCTTTCTGCCAAATTCCCCGCTCCCTTAGCCAAAATGACTGCAACCTGTTCCCAGATAGACATTCCAAAAGTAGTATTCATTGATTGGATAAAAGAGAACATTGCATACCTGTCTCTGCCGAGGAGCCTATGATGAAAAGGCATATGCACAGTTTCAGGCTGATAAGTTCTCAATTTTTCTCTCACCGTAGTGGTGAGGAGTTCTGCAATTTCTTTTGCCGTCTTTGATGATAAAGCCATATTTATCTCTTCTTAAAATAAAATATTGATTCGAAAAACTTGTTTTCGTCCCGCTCAGTCCTCATAAGCACCGGTCTATTATATTTGTCAATTAATTCAAATCCGCACTGTTTTCCTATCTCAGGATATAAATTGAATTTATCATTTGCCACAATAAAAATAGGTGCATTATTAACCAGATTTTTAGATACATTCTTGAATACATCAACTATCCCTTTCACATACTCCATTTTTGCATTACCATTCTGTCCTTTCATTGCAGATCCTATCTCCAACTCATCTTGCCTAGGAAAATCAAATAATTCATAAGCATATCTGTGTTGTTCATGGTAATCTATGAGACCAACATAAGGTGGAGAAGTAAAAATCCCGTCCATTGGTAAATTCTCTGGCAGTTTAACAGTTCTTGCATCTCCCTGAATAATTTTTATAAAGGCATTTGTCCTTAATCTATCAAATTCTTTTAACCTTTTTATTGTATCCCAACTATAACGGTTGATAAACTTAAATGCTTCATTAATCGGCTCACAATATCGTTTATGTTTAATGCACCAATAAGTCTCTCTTACAGGTTTTTTAGGCCTTGCCAGATCATAATGAGGAATGAGCCTTGCTGAACGTGCAGACCTGGAAAGAATTATTTTTAGAACATCCTGATTTTTATAATCTTTCATTATGCTTCGATAAAATAAGATTTCCTGTAAAGCTCGTTCACTAAACCATTCTTTTAGATACTCACTTTTGGTTTCAGATTTTGTTATTTGTTCACCGAAGAGAGATTGCTTTTGATTTTGCAGGCTATATCTGAAATCCTTCAACCTTTTCAAAGCGTCTATAATCTCTCTTTCAACCTCAGAAATATCATATTTTTTGGTCTTTACTTCCTGAATTAGCACATTGAACGGAGATAATTCTATTCCTATAGAGTTCATGCCTAAAATATTAGCTTCTACAAGAGTCGTTCCAGAACCTGAAAATGGGTCAAGGATTGTATCGCCTTTCTTAAAATATTTTCTAAGAAAAACCTCAACCAGTTGAGGAATGAATTTGCCAAGGTATGGATGTAATCGGTGAACATGTTTTGTTCTTTCATACTCCCTAACGCTCAGAAAAGTTAAATCGTCTCCTAAAATCTCAATATTCTTTTTTGTATCAGCGTTTGCCTCAATCAACTCTGTATCTATTCCGAATTTTTTTGCTGCTTTTTTGTTTACCTCAAGCATATTTTGTTATCCCCTTACATTTATTAAGAATTTGTCTCTCAAGCAACCAATTGCGTATAAAATTTTCTTTCATATTTTTATCCCATTTTGAAGGTTTAAATTTAACTTATCCAAATTCCTTAAAATCCTTATCATCTTCCTCAAATTCTCCTATTATACAATTCATATTTTAATTATTTTTTACCTATTGTCAAGCAACCGAAGGGGAAAATAAATAAAAATTTATTAAATCACCCTCCCCTTTACCCCGTTAGATAGCAAGGAGTATTTCTTTGGGATGTCTTCTCAAATAATTGGGTTATCTAACGGGGTGTATCCCCTCCCATCAAGGAAGGGGAAGTAAATACTAATGTTCTTGAAAAAACCAACCTATTACAAATAATGAAATTTAATGATGTTTGATAAATCAAACCGCTACAATTCTTTGGAATATTGAATTATGACACAGCCTCTTCAGTCCCATGCTTCTGGTATTTTTAGTTTATTCGGTTTATTTTTTGTTTTGAATTTTGAATTTTTTTGTATTTCCTTTTTTCGAATATTGGATTTGATATATCACCTCAGAATCTTATTTTTGAATCTGTCAGCTATTACACCTACTTTCTCACTTTCGCACGAAAGTGAGAAACGAGTCAATGTGGGGACAACCAGTATGGTTATCTGTTATTCTTAAATTGCGGTGAATTCATATCTGTAGCAATGCATTCGTCAATTCGGCAATTGACCAAATGTGAAAATACTTCTGTAGCACAGCCACTTTACTGGGCTACTGACTACAGGTTACTGATTACTGGCATGCAGGTTACTTCACGGATGAATCAAAACTTCCTATCGCCATTCTTCAAAGATGATTTGACCGCATTCCTATGCCCGGATTATGGAATAAGACTGTAAAATTGTTAGAATGAATGCCCAGTTCTTATTTTCAAACAGAGGGCGGCATATGGCCGAAGTAAACGCCTTGGCTCAGATTGCGATGCCACTGAAATTAGTGCTATATTAATGATACCAGCGATTTTTCCTTTACTTATTTCTGCAGAAGAATATCCACCCAAATCAACCGTGTTGCTGTAAAATTCGTACACCCCCTTTCAGTCCTGAGAACAGGCAGCTTACCAGAAAATTTCAAGGACCAATTTGCCAAATGATAAATAGACCTCAGCAAAAATCAAGAATTTTTTTAATCCCTGAGATTCTGAATTCAAACATACATTTATATTTTCAAAGCCATTCTTCTGATAGTATCTCTCCACCACGGATACTTACCGTCACAACCTTAACAGGAACCTTGCGTGTGGCTTCTTTTAATGCTTCCTGCACAATAGCAACCAATCCTCTACAACAGGGCACTTCCATAATCATTACTGTTATCGTGTTAATTTTAGCATCATTGATCAAAGATACCAATTTTTCAACATATACTTCCTGACCTTCATCAAGCTTTGGGCAAGCAATTGCGATTGCTTTTCCTTTAAGAAAACTTCTGTGAAAATCGCCTACTGCATACGCTACACAATCTGCTGATAACAACAGATCTGCCTTTTGAAAATATGGTGCTAAAGGCGATACCAAATGTAGTTGTATTGGCCACTGACGGAGTTCTGACTGTATAACAGGTTCTTGACCGGTTTTTAGACTCTCAGCACTTTCTTCACCCCAGGACATGGTTTTTGCTGAAGGGCAACCACTAAAACCCAAAGGCATTTCATGTGAATGATGTTCAGGAAGTTCTTCAGCATGTTCTTTAAGATGCTCAAGATGTACTCTGAGCATTTCAGGTGCAACTTCTTTTACTCTGGCAATCGTGGCTTCTTCATTATACTCCTCTGCTTCTCTCTCTTCAATTGTTAAGGCTCCTGTAGGGCAGGCACCCAAACACGCTCCAAGTCCATCGCAATAAAACTCTTTAACCAATCGTGCCTTAGGACCGTCTGGAGTATCAATAATTTGTATTGCTTGCTCTGGACAAGCAGGGATACAATTACCACAGCCATTACATTGCTCTTCATTAATCTTAATAATCTTTCTTTTAACTTTCTTCATTTTAATTACCTCCATGCCTTAAGTTATAATTTTTTTTAATTTTATCGTCTTTCTTAAAATCTCCTGGTTTATAATTTAATCATTTATTACACATTGTCAAGGTCGTTTGCATCAAAGATCATACGATTGACATCACAAGAATAAAGTATATAATTTTGAGATATGAGCAAAGAATATCAGACACCCGGACTTGATATAGAAAATGTCGTTTTTAACGCCAATAAAGCAGCTGAATCCTTTCGATGTCTTAGTCAGGAACAGACTGATCAGATTACAGAAGCGGTTTTCCGGGCTGGCTTTGATCACCGGCATGATTTAGCCAAGCTCGCTTATAAAGAAACCAGATTGGGAAAGTGGGAAGATAAAGTCATAAAAAATGTTATTGCGACAAAATTTGTCTATGATGATATTAAAGACATAAAGACAGTCGGGGTGATAAACGAGGACAAAGAACAAGGAATAATTGAAATCGCTGAGCCCGTTGGTTCAATATTTGCCATTACACCAATCACCAATCCAACTTCAACGGTTCTATTTAAAATTCTAATTGCGATGAAAACAAGGAATTCTATCATAATCCGTCCCCATGGTTCAGCTAAGAAATGTTCAGTAGAGGCATGCCGAATAGCCTATGAGGCTGCGCTTAATGCTGGTGCACCGGAAAATTGTATACAATGGATAAGAATGTCCACTAAAGAAGAAGTTCTAACTTTGATGTCGCACAAGAAGATATCCCTCAATCTGATAACCGGTTCAGTGGAGCTTGTCAGAGCTGCTTACAGATCGGGTAATCCTACGATTGGTGTGGGTCCGGGTAATGTACCGGTTTATATTAGCAAGACCGCAGACATTCCCTTTGCTGTAGATCAGATTATTAGTTCCAAGACATTTGATAATGGCACAATCTGTGCAAGTGAACAGGCGATTGTTGTTGAACAAAATATTGCTGACAGGGTCATCGAGGAATTCAAAAAACAAAAGGCATATTTCCTATCTAACGAAGAAATCAAAAAGCTGACGCCAGTTGCATTTGACAGCAAAACAATGGTAATGAGCGTTGAGGTAATCGGCCAGCCGGCATCGGTAATTGCCGAAATGGCGGGTATGAAAGTTCCGTCGGATACGACGGTTTTAATTGCTCCGCTTGAAGAAATTGGCCCCCAAGCGCCCCTCTCACTGGAGATCCTGGCGCCGATTCTGGCACTTTATGTAGCCAATGACTTCAAACATGCTATCGAACTCTGTCAACAAATTAATAAGAATGGTGGTCTCGGACATACTGCCAGCATCTTTACAAACTCTGACGATGAGATTGCCCATTTTGCTTCGGCTATTAACGCCGGTAGAATTTTGGTAAATACGCCCGCCTCGCAGGGTGCTCTGGGTGGCACATATAACAAACTCAAGCCGTCGTTAATGCTTGCTTGCGGAACAAGCGGCAAGAATATAACTGCGGACAATATTTCGGTCCGGCATCTTTTAAATATTCACCGCATTGCAATGCGTAAAGAATGCCCTGATATAGATTCCATATCAAACACAAAACAAACCATTTCTGATTAAACCAGCATGGCACTGCGAATAAATCCTCAGGACAGCATTGCCTTAATAATATCGCAAAAATCCCTGTCATTGTCCTTCAAGGAATCTTGAATTTCTCAATTGCTTTTCCAATTTCTCAATCCTTTTAAGCAATTTCTCTTGCTCTTTCATCACAAATTGCAGTGCATCAGCGATCGGGTCAGGTAATTTACCATGCTCTAATTTACGGATTTCTTCGGTAGTAAAACCAAGACCAATTCGTCCTGGAACTCCTATCACTATTGCATTATCAGGAACATCCTTTACTACAACCGAACCAGCAGCAATTCTTGCGTTATTCCCTATTTTGATTGGTCCTAAAATTATTGCACCTGCGCCAATTATGACATTATTACCTATGGTTGGATGCCGTTTCTTCTTTTCTAAGGTTGTCCCCCCTAAAGTTACTCCCTGATATATTAAGACATCATCACCAATTTCCGTTGTTTCGCCAATCACCACATTTGAGCCATGGTCAATGAAAAATCTTCGACCAATTTTTGCTCCAGGATGAATTTCTACGCCAGTCAAAAAGCGACTCAGATGGGAGATTAATCTTGCAACCAATTTGAAACCTTTTTGCCAGAAAAAATGAGCAATACGATGGAGCCAGATTGCATGTAATCCCGGATAGCATAAGATAACTTCCAAAATACTTCTTGCTGCCGGGTCTTTTGCAAAGACCGTTTGAATGTCTTCTTTTATCCTCTTGAACATACCACTTCAATCCTGGTATTTACTTTCACCCGTCCTCAAATAATTCTGAACTGAGATATCTTTCACCTGTATCAGGGAGCACCACAACAATCATTTTGTTTCTATTCTCTTCTCTTTTTGCAACCTCAATCGCAGCCCAGGCCGCGGCACCCGATGAAATTCCACAGAAAATTCCTTCTTCTTTTGCAAGTCGCCTTGCCATAACCATTGCATCTTCGTCTTTAACCTTAATTATTTCATCAATTAAGTCAAGGCGCAAAATGTCAGGAATGAATCCCGCGCCAATCCCTTGAATTTTATGCGGACCGCGGACACCGCCCGATAAAACGGGCGATGATGCAGGCTCCACTGCAATTGCCTTAAACTCTTTCTTTCTTGCCTTAATGACTTCACTCACGCCAGTAATTGTGCCACCTGTTCCAACACCAGCTACCAAAATATCAACTTTTCCATCAGTATCATTCCAGATTTCTAGGGCGGTAGTCTCACGATGAATTTTTGGGTTGGCAGGATTTTTAAATTGTTGAGGAATAAATGAATTGGGCATTTCTTTTGCTATTTCCTCAGCCCTCTTTACTGCACCCGCCATTCCATCTTCTTTCGGTGTCAAAACCAGTTCCGCACCAAGCGCCTTTAGTATTTTCCTACGCTCAATACTCATTGATTCGGGCATGGTTAAGATTAAACGATAGCCTTTTGCTGCACAGACAAAGGCAAGGGCAATTCCGGTATTACCCGAAGTTGGTTCAATGATTATTGTATCCTTATTAATCAACCCCTTCTCTTCTGCATCCTTTATCATTGCATAGCCAATTCGGTCTTTGACGCTGTGAAGCGGGTTAAAAAACTCAAGTTTGGCAATAACCTCAGCCTCAAGTCTTTTGGTTATGCTATTTAATCTTACCAGCGGAGTATTACCAATTAGTTCTGTAATATTATTTGCAATTTTTCCCATTATTTCACACCTTTTTATTGCACAATTTCTTTTACCAGGGTTTATCTCCTATTCAGATTTATTATTTTTACAATTGTAAAAATGATAATTAATATTCACGGTATTTGATTCTCTTAACCAGTTTTTCTAAATCGTTCATAACCGTTATAACCTGTTCATCTTTTATCCAGTATATTCTTGTTTTCCATTTTACAATGTATCTCACCAAATCAATTTGTCTCAGCGCACGTAGTGTCAATGACACAGTAGAGATACTCACTCCTAATGTCGAGGCAATTTCTTCGGGTCGCATCTGTTTATTTTTTAATAAATGCAACATTTCGTAAGCAGTAGGATTGCCAAGCACCCGGCATATCCTTGATGCCCGATAATGGTCTTCTGGTATCTTTTTTCTAATCATATTTAATGATATCTCTTATTATCATTTTGTCAATTGTAAAAATAATAAAATGATAACAGATGTGATTTCATCTTATTTAAAATGTTTTTCAGGTCTCAAGTTTTTTGTAAGCCTTTAGGGCATCGTAGAATGCCTTCCAGAATGGGTCAACTTTCGGATGCTCAAGATTTCTTTCTTTACCTTTGCGGCGGCTTGGGGTCAAATCTCTACATTCTACATTGTTGTAGGTCTGGTGGTGTCCAAACAATTGACCGGGATTGAGCAGAGGGTGTGTGATGTATGAGTGCATAAATTCAATCAAGACTTTTGCAGTAATAATTTCAAATGCTTGCCGGATGCAGGCCAGTTCTGCATTTATACAATTTTGCACTTGCCTATTGACAAGAAAAAAAAACATGAGTATGATTGGAGAAGATGGATAGGATTGGGTTTTATGAAACTAAAGAAACCAAAAAGACTAAACAGACTAAATAAACCAAATAGCCCAACAAGGGAGGCAATATGGGTAAGATAATTTTTTGCGCAGTCATTGTAGGTATGTGTTTTGGGCAGGGTATCTTGTTAAAGGAAAATTACAAAATAGCTCTGCCGGCGCCGATAGATGTGTCTATGAAATCAGCGTATGGAGGGAATGCGATTGTAATGAAGAACTTTTCGTTTTATTCATCAAATCACACATCCCAATTAAATAATCTTCATTATCTTTTGCTCTCACAGGTTGAGGGTGATAGTTTAAAAACAAAAACTTCTTTCTGGAAACAGGCAGGGATATACGGGTTAGAGGCTGTGGGAGCAGAATGCACAACTTGTATTTCTGCGTACTTAAGTTGGAATTTATTTTTCCGAAATGTTCAGCATCCCTTAGACCCTGAGTATTTTGATGAATGGCTTATGGCCGAGGGTACTTACCTGGTTCTTAATAGTTTTTTATCCACCAGTTCCACATGGATAATTGCACAGTTATTTAACCAGAAAGGGAATTGGAAAAAATCTTTCATTGGCGTTAGTATAGGAAGTTTCTTAAATATACTGTTTATTAATATGCATTTGGTAAAAGATTGCAAACTTGTGGCGGTATCATCGTTTACACTACCTTCAATAGGTGCTGTAGTCGGATATAATTGGTGATAAGGAGAGACACAATGAAGGTGAATAATAGTATAATTGTTTACTTGTGCGCCTGTTTGCTTACCACTGGTTTCGTCTATCAAGCCGAGGCAAATTATCAGTTAAAAGTACTCGTTAAATTTCCTTTTATGGTAGAACGGTACGACAGCCTCGGCAATGTGCTTTTGGATAGTCTTTGCCGTAAAAGAGAAGTTACGGCATTGATCTACAAAACTGGGATGATTGACAGCTTATCGCTTGAAAAATTGACCAATGATTCGGGTTATGTGATTTTTGATTTTGATTATTGGCATGACGGCACCACTGTAGATTCTTCAACCTTAGAGCGCATTGATATTTCTTTTCCTAATACATATAAGCCAGTGAAAATAGGTGCGCAGGTGAGCTTTGAACCGCTCCGATTTGAAGCTATGCAGTTTAGAGGTCAGACTCCGGAGGAAATCATAATAGTTTTGCCATTAAGTATTCATCTTATTGAATATTGGATTGGACAGGGAAATTATGAATTTGACTTTGTAGTAATGAGTGATATGCATATTGCCGAAAGTAAGGTAAATGGTGACTTTGGTAGCAGTGGCTATAATGATTACGACGACAACCCTAACGAAACTACAGATGAGATACAAAATAGCGAAAATGCTGTAAATTTTATTAACTACATGGTAGCATGGTGGCATCGTCCAATAAGATTTGTTGTCTGCACCGGCGATATCACATCAAGTTCAGAGCGTTCGGAATATCAACGAACAAAGAAAATACTTGCTGGTCTGTTTGATTACCTGCCTCTGACCCTTGGGACAAATTTTTCTATATACCAATATTTGGCAATCATGATACCTGGCCTTATGCGGCTGGGGTTGAAATGCCAACCAGTGAAGTTACAATTGGTAATTACTTTTATGAACAGTTTAACTCCCAATACGATAGTTTAAAGAATTATTTTCCACTTGCACATTGGCAGGAATCTCCGTTATTATCAACACCAACAAACACAACAGGACAAGACTGGCCGAGTTATTACTTCAACTTTGCATTTAACTACCAACAGTATCATTTTATTGTTACAGACTTTACCACAAGAGATAAGGCTGCTTCCGGTTGGTTAGGGACACAGGGGTATCCCGAGGTTGAAAAAGGTGCGCCTTGGGACTACACCTGGGATTGGCTACATAGCCAAATTTCAAATGAAAAAATTATTTGTCTTGGGCATCATCCTTATTGTCTAACCGCGGCGGTAGGGCCTTTACGAAATTTTACGCCTCACGAACTGCATCACATCGCTGACGCTGGGCTTCTAAACAATAAACCTATCGCCCGGTCGATCGGCGGACACATTCATGATGTTGTGACCGGTTGGGTTTTTTATGACGAAGACACAATCTGTTATGTTTATGGAGTAAACGCATTAAAATATGGTGAGTTATACCTCTTTCGAGTCCGAGATTCAGTTGAGGCTAAAATTGATTTGGTAGACTTTCTACCCTGGCAAGTGCCATTGCCGGTGACTATAGAATTTGAAGCAGATTATAGTTATCAAGGTGCTTATAATGCACCGATAAGTTTTCATTGGGATTTTGGTGATGGTTCTACAGCTTACGGTGCTAATCCCACCCACGTATATCATTTATATAACAATCTTGACGAACTATTTAAAGTTACTCTAACCGTAACTAAACAGGACTTGCGAAAAGTTTGCCGGAGTAAAATGATTCAAGTCACAGCTGCGCCTTATAATCTTCACACCGCCTATGTAAAAGAAGATTCTGTAAAGTTGGTCTGGGGATTTGACCAGCCTGGTAACGTTCAGTATTACATTATCAAGCGTAATGGAGTGGATATTGGACACCCTACCATCAGGGAGTTTATAGATACTCAAAATAATGGTTTACAGCGGGGTCAGACATACAATTATGAGGTTTCCGCACATTATTATCCCTGGGTGAATCATTCTGATTCTCCTTCTGCAAGCCTATACAATGTTCAGGTTCCCTGGCTTGATGCACCCACATTACGTCCAACTGCAGAACTCCCACCGAATCAGGTTAGATTGAGCTGGCATAATAATTCTAATTATGCGATAGATTATACAATCTCCCGCTGGGATACCCTTCATGGCTGGCAGGATAGTTATAAAACAAACTGGACAGACACACTCTTTACTGATACAGTCTCTTTTCTTTACAAATACCGATACCGGGTGAAAGCCAGGGACAATGCTGGGCATTATTCTGCCTGGTCCAATACGGTTGAATATTCTTCAGGTGTCCTTGCCCAGTCAAGTTATCCCAAGATGAGTGCATTCAATAATGGGGCAAAGACGGCAAAGTATGGGAATAATGTGTATGTGGTGTATCGTGGTATGTATAATAGCATCTATTGTCTATCTTCTACTAATGGTGGGATAAGTTTTACCGAATCCGCGATTGCCGGGGCAGAATTTATTACCAATCCCGCAATTTGTGTCAGTGCCAATGGCACACCATACATTGTCTGGGGTCAATATAACCGGGTATTTACTAAAGGGATTGAAGACCCGGGCTGGCATCTCCAGTTCTGGGTAAAGTGGTGGACAGGCACGGGCTGGAATAATTGCTTGCTCTACGATTGGATTATTGATTCTAATCCTAATAATCCAGCACCAGATACAAATATATATCTTAATCCTCCTTCATTTACCATAACGAATGATAGCGGTTATGTCGTTTGGCTTTATAGGGGCTATCCGAGCCAGACTGTATATGTGGGAGGTTTTTCTTTAAGTAATCCAGTAATCACTACTAACCTTACGACCATATCTTGCTCACTATTTGAGCCACCAAGATTCCCTTTGATTGGATACGATAAGGGTAACCCTAATGATTCCGGGGATGATAGGATTGTGGTATTGGTTAATGGTTTAGCAGGTGGTTCGTTGTATCTATATTGGCGGGGTTTGGGTTCAACAGTCTGGAATCACAATTCGCTGGCGAATTACGGTGTGTATGCTTCGCCTTCTCTCTGGGTGGGGCAGAATGAATTAAGAATTGTTTGGGAAGGTTTTAATCAACAGGTAGGCCTTTTATTTTTAAGAATTCCCTATCAGGATTATACATATGACATGAATCAACCTGTTGAATTGGTAAGCCCTGATGTTGATTTTTCTAATGATTATGAAAGTTATAGTTATCTTGCAGGACCGAATGTGGTTTTGTGGAGATTTGATGGTGATATTTACTATTCACGGCGCATAGGTGTTGGGGTGTGGACTCCGAAAGAGAATATATCAATCACACTAAGTGAGATATCTTCTTATCCTCAGGGTGTGGCCTGGGGTAGTTTCTTAAACCAGAGATTATTTGCCTTGTGGACAGAAAAACTCGGAAGCAATTATTATCTGGTGCGGAAGATAATTGATTTGACACCGCCGAATGTACGTTCAGTT
>FWPV01005411.1_pt1 | contig 25588 bp, 15 predicted proteins | sample 2228371 | NCBI WGS metagenome assembly FWPV01 (sample SAMEA103939776, study PRJEB20133) | metagenome | reverse complement strand
ATGCTATTTGCTTTTGATGTAACATGCTGTAGGGGCAGGTTTTGTATGTTATTTGTCAATCTATTTCGTGCAAACTGGTTTTTATTTTATATAAAACCTGAACATAAAAGATTAAACCTGCCTCCACAATTCCACAAGCTTGTCAGCTTGTTACTCAAAAATAGCATCAAACATGCTTAAGATAAAATAGAAAATATCAGATCAAAATGAACGTTATAAAAACAGATCCAATAGATCCAGAAGCATCTGTGATTGAAGAGGCAGTTTCCTTTCTTAGAGCAGGCAAGGTTATTGCTTTCCCAACTGATACGGTATACGGCATTGCAGGAAATGTATTTAACGATTCTGCGGTAGAAAAGATATTTGATATCAAAAGTCGTGATTTCAATAAGCCATTGCAGATTTTAATTGCTCAAAAGGATGATCTGAACTTAATAGTTAGAGACTTTACAGAGGTTATGAACGTTCTTATATCAGAATTTTGGCCTGGTCCTTTAACTATTGTTGTTCCTGCAAGAAAAGATTTTCCAATGCGTGTTCGTTGTGGACTGAGTAATATTGGAATAAGGATGCCTTCGAATCAAATTGCACTAAAGATTATCAAGGCTTTTGGCTCTCCTGTTGCAGCATCAAGCGCCAACATATCAGGTATGCCAGACCCTAAAGATGCAGAAGATGTAATAAAATATCTGGGAGATAGGATTGATCTAATAATCGATGGTGGTCCAACAACTGATAATATTCCTTCAACGGTTATTGATCTATCAGTCGATCCTCCTGTTATATTAAGGCATGGAAAGTTAAGCGAATCAGAAATAAAAAAAATCTTATATTTAACGTGAATTCGACTTAAGAATTCGTCCTGTTCGTGTAATTTGTAATTATAACGATATATTTAAGAAAAGGATAGAATATGAAAATTGCAATTGGCAGTGATCATGCTGGCTTTGAAATGAAAGAACATATTAAGAAATATCTTAAAGAAAAAGGCTATGAATGCCACGATTTTGGTGCAGAAACTTTAGACCCTCAGGACGATTATCCAGTATACGGGGAAAAAGTTGCAAAAGCTGTTGCATCAGGAGATTATGACCGGGGAATAGCTATCTGCGGAACCGGTATTGGTATATCAATTGCGGCAAATAAAGTTCCAGGAATTCGCGCAGCAACGGGTTATAATGTTGAGATGGCTAAAATATCAAGACTCCATAATGATGCAAATGTATTAGCTCTTGGTGGTAGAACAACGGATATCGATCTGGCTCTTAAAATCGTTGATGAATGGTTGAACACACAGTTTACCGGTGATGAGCGTCATATAAGGCGCATAAATCAAATACAAAAGATTGAAAAGTCAAAATCCAATGAAAAGGAATTATGATGGAACGTAGATTATCCTGGGACGAATATTTCATGGAAATAACACATCTTGTGGCGAAACGTTCTACATGTATCCGCAGACAGGTTGGTTCTATTATAGTTAGGGATCGTAGAATACTCGCTACTGGATATAATGGAGCTCCGCGAGGACTTGCTCATTGTGCGGATATAGGATGCCTCAGAGAAAAGATGGGGGTGCCTTCGGGCCGGATGCAGGAGCTGTGCAGAGGACTTCATGCTGAGCAAAACGCTATTATTCAAGCTGCTTTATTCGGTGTCAGCATTGAAAATTCAATGATCTATACAGTGACTCAACCATGTGTTGTTTGTGCAAAAATGATAATAAATTCAGGCATTAAAAGAGTGGTTTTTGCTGATTTTTATCCAGATCAATTGGCTGAAGAGATGTTTGAAGAAGCCGGTGTTGAACTAGTTAATATAAATTCAATAAAGTGAATGTATATCTTATGCTATTTTTGAGTAACATGCTGTCTAGCTTGTTCTCTATATCCAATACAAGATGATTTAATTTTATATGCTTCGCATATACATAAGAAAACAAGCTGTTTAGCTTGTTATATTCAAATAAAAGATAAATTAATTTTATATGCGTAGCATATACATAACATGCTGTCTAGCATAATATTGAATCTGCACTCCAGGAAATGGATAATATCTATTTTGAACCTAACCGTAAGAGTAATTCAAAACGTTATGATAAACTACCTATAAGAGATTACAAGAAGCTAATGCGATTTCCTATAGAAAACATGTTCAGTCAGATTTCTGCTTTTTCCTAAAAACATATTCATGCTGTTATACTTAAAGGACTTTTGTTAAAGGTTACTTTCTTTATTTTTATTTCACCATGAAAAAGATTCTATAATAACTAGCAACTTGTGCTATTTAATTGGAGTAATAATTTTTGAGATTTCTAGCCAAAAATAAACCTACTTTTGATAAATATGGAGGATATTACCATTTACGCATTTCTAGCATAAAAGATTTAGAACATATCCTTAAGCTTGCTGATGGAAGATGGATGGCTACAAGCTGTCCGATCTTCGGTCTGAATATGGATAGTTCTTTTCTTAGGTTTCTCGATGCAGATGGTAATGGTCGTATTATAAGCAATGAAGTTAGAGAGTCAATAAGATGGTTACTTAAATATATAAAGTTAACAGATTCCGATTATCAACAACAGTCTTACCTTACATTGGATACGATAAACACAGATACTCCTGAAGGAAAATCATTAAGAGATTCTGCAGAACGAGTATTGATAAATTTAGACCTACCAAATTCAGATAAAATTACCATCGAACAAGTAAGAAATCGGCAAAGTATAATGGCAAAGGCAAACTATAATGGCGATGGTATAATACCGCCAGAAGTTATAGAAAATCAAGATACCGCACAATTTGTTCGTGATATAATTGCTACGATTGGTGGCGTTGATGATGCAAGCGGACTCAAGGGTATAAATGAAAATATTCTAGAACAATTCAAAAGCGAAGCAAAAAATTACCTGGAATGGTATGAGCAAGGCATAATACCAGAAGGTAAGGAAAAAACATCGATAATGATATATGGGACGAAAACTCATGAAATGTATAATGCTATATCAAAAATCCGCGAAAAGATAGACCAATTTTTTGCACAATGTGCCTTACTTAGAATTAATCGCAAAATAGCAGATCAGATAATTACAATTGATAATGAATCAAAAGAATTTGACTATAATGATACAAGATCAATAAATGAGCGATTAAAACTTGCCCCTATATATAAACTCAACCCTGAAGGCGTTCTCATTCTAGATGAAAGTTATAACGAAGTATATCATTCCGTTGTAAAATCTTTCAAAGAAAATGTTTATACACCTATATTTGGTGATAATACATATAGATTGAATAAAACCCAATGGGAAGATATTATCTTAAAGTTTTCAGCTTATGAATCCTGGATAAAGTCGAAACCAGCAACAAATATTGAATCTCTTGGAGTTGAGAAGATACGAACTTACCTGAATTCATCTCATGATCAGATCATTTATGATTTGATAGAAAAAGATAAGTCCGTTGCTGGAGAGATACAACAATTGCAAAATCTGGAGAAATTGCTTGCCTATCATAGATGGTTACTGGAATTTGTCAATAATTATGTAAGTTTTCCGTATCTTTTTAGTATAAGTCATCGTGCTATGTTTGATATGGGAACATTGATACTGGGTGGGCGTGAATATACATTCAGTATGAAGATAGAAAATAGAATGGCTCATATTAATATAGCAAAAAATAGCGGAATATGCCTTATATATTTACAGGTAACCGGTTCAAAACCAGAAGAGACATTCGAAATCGCTGTTCCAGTTACAAGAGGTAATTTAAAAGATGCTTATGTTGGAAAACGGGGAGTGTTCTTTACTATTAATGGGAAAGAGATGGATGCTCAGATAGTTCATGTAGTGGAAAATCCGATTAGTTTATGGGAAACGATTAAGGAGCCTTTTCGCAGAGTTTATGCCATGATAGGATCAAGATTCTCACAGATAGCCCAGGCAATACAAAAGGAATCAGAAAAAACAATCGTAACGACACAAACAGATCAGAAAGCTATACAAAGCGGGTTAACCCAGGCTCAACAAATATCAACTACTCAAACACAACAGCCGACACAAGTTCCTGTAACAGAGCAAACCAGGGCTTCAGGGAATATAAGAGATATAATGATCGGTGTTGGTTTCCTGGCAGCAGGATTGGGAACAGCGCTGAAGTTTTTGACTGATACAGCCAAACAATTGACTCAGCCACAAACTCTTCAGGTGCTTTTAATAATGATTGGTGTTTTTCTTGGTGTAGCAATTATAACTGCTGGGATTTCAGGCTGGATAAAGCTTCGACAGCGTGATATGGGAATATTATTGCAGGCATCTGGATGGTCAATCAATGGCAGGATGCGTATTATAAGACCAATGGCTCGTTTCTTTTGCAGGAAGACAAGAATTCCAAAGGGAGCGAAAAGGTATCGTAAAGAGTTACTCACACCAATTGAGAAATTGACAAGAAAAATGCAGTTTAAGTCTGATAATAAGTGAACAAGCTTGTCTGCTTGCTTGCTCAAAAATGGCTTTTACATTGTGTAGGCTCGATGCTATTTTTGAGTAAAACATGCTGTCTAGCTTGTGCTCTATATCCAATACAAGATGATTTAATTTTATATGCTTCCGCATATACATAAGAAACAAGCTGTCTGGATTATAGCTTTGTGTCCAAGCATAAATTTTACGTCCACGAACTCTAAACAACAACTAACACAGAACATAATAAATGCAAAACACGGAGGCGCAGAGACACGGAGATATTAATTATATTTTTAGTCACGAACATCAGGAATTATAAGTTTTTTAAAATGGTATAACGTATTCATAAATAATAAAATTAGTGAGAACAATTATTTGTCAGTATACGTCAAATAGCTTTGATTGAGCATATAAAAAAGTTACTTGATTAAGTATTGTAAATGTGATATTTTACATATACAAAAATAAATAAGGTTTGATAGTAAAGCAGAACCTAAGTTTCAATGAATTAGCTTATACAAGCTTTTCAGCTACCATAGAAATCGTATGTAGGGGCGGGTTTCGTCAGCATTTTCAAGCGTTTCAATGACAAAAAATAACCATCTTTGTTATCATGATTATTGAAATTGCCAGGCAAAACCCGCCTCTACACGATAATATAACTGAAAAGGTCGTATAACTTATCAAAAATTTATAGGAGGAAAACAACATGCTAAGAGGATTTTTGCTAGTTTGCCTAAGTATTTTTTTGCTGTTCTCAGGAATGAGTAGTTATGCTTTAGAAAGCCTGGATATAGGAGATGCTGTAGAGAAGCCAGGTTCCACAGAAATACTGCCCGATGGAACGATTACTATCGTTGGCGCAGGTCATGATATATGGGATAATGCGGATGGTTTCAGGTATGTGTATATGCCAATAACCGGAGATTTTGAAGCAGTTGTCCAGATCACATATTTTGAGAGAGTTACACAATGGGCAAAAGCTGGATTGATGGCAAGGCAAAGTGTTGATGCTGACTCTGTTAATGCATTATCAACTGCTGCTGCAGGAAATCTTCCAGGACCGGATTTGGGAGTTCAGCTTACCTGGAGAGCAGACAAGGCTGGCGAAACCAAAGAATTGAATTATTGGGAACTTGGAGGTCCGACAGGATTTGTCGATGGCGAATGGATAAGGCTTACACGTGCTGGAAATGACTTTTCTGCTTCCTGGTCAAAGGATGGCAAAAGTTGGGTAAAAGATTATGCAACTGTAGCAGTCAAAATGACTGATCCTATATTGTTAGGTTTGGCTGTAACATCATGTGATAAGGCTTTATATTGCAAGGCAACTTTCAAGAATTTCTCTGTGAATAACAAGCTTGTTGTAACAGCAGTCGATTCAGGTGGAAAAATTACCAGAACTTGGGGCAAAATTAAGTCAGAGTAGCAGATAGACATACCACAAGATTTGTGTGGATAGGGTTTTTATCAAGATTATTCAAGAAACTAAGATTTGATAGGACTGAATACTCCATATCTATCAACTTAAGAACACAGGTATTTTTTATACCTGAGATGGCATTTCGTAAGTCCCGAAGGGACGACATGTTTGTAGAAATAAGTGTAACAAAATTTTCCAGGCTCTTTAGGAGCGAAATGTTAACAAGCCAATGTAATGTAAAAAATTTTACATATCGCTCCTAACTCCGCTTATGAGCTTTTATGTACAATTTTTACTACAAACATGATGTTTTTATCGGAGCTAAAAATGCTTGAGTTAATACATATAGGGCTTGGGGTCGCAAGCCCATACAAAACCGCATGGATACTTGTTTCCTTGCAAATCTACCTTATTATATTTTCTTAAGTTGATGTTATTCTGTTATCGAGTTTACAGGTTTCTTTGTATCTGGATAAAAATTAATAAGCTGGTAGGTTTGTTTATCTAAAATTAGAATCAAGCTTGCTATCTACTATATTTATCAAGAGTTAAAAATTTAGCTTCTAAAGAAAATTCTGATTATTGAATTATTTGAATAGAAGCTTTACATATCAGAGTATAGGAGGTATGTTGTATGTGCAGGTATGTTTGGATGATATTTTTGGGAATTTTACTAATATATTGTGTTCCGATTGCTCATAGTCAATTGGAAAGTATTGATATTGGCGACGCTGTTAACATTCCAGGTTCTACCGAATTTAAGAACGGAGTATACACAATAGTAGGTGGAGGAAGTGACATCTGGGATGCTGCTGACGGTTTTAGATTTGTCTATACAAAAATCAGCGGAGATTTTGAAGCTATGGTTCATCAAATATCCATAGAGTTAAAGAATGAATGGGCAAAGGCTGGAATACATGCTCGTCAGGATGTTGATCCAGGATCTCCTAATGCTCAAGTAATAGTAACCGGTGGTGGAGGTGGTGGCTGTCAGATAACATGGAGATCAGCTAAGGCTGGTATATCTGAAGAATTTCTGGACGTTGCACCCGGTAACTGGAAAGATATTGAGTGTTGGCTCAAACTTACACGCAAAGATGATGAATTTCATGGTTACATATCCAGAGATAAAAAAGATTGGAGCGACTTAAAATCCACGACAGTAAAAATGCCAAAAACAATTCTTGTGGGGTTAGCAGTTTGTGGGATGAATCAACCTGGAAAATGGGTTTGCGATAACTTTACAATCACTCAAGATGGCAAGCTAGTATTTCCTGGAGTCGCGGTTGAATCAGCAGGGAAGATATCAGTAACATGGGGAATTATCAAACAAAACTAATATCATTAACTAATTCACTAAAACTTTAAAACATGCCTGAACATGAAACGACAAACCTTCATAAAAAAGCTTTCAGCTGGCGAGCAATATTAACAGGCAGTATTATAATATTATTAATTGCATACCTTTGCCCGATAATCGAACAATATGAATGGGATATCGATTATACCCTACCGGCTCCTTCTGTATCTGTCATGTTTTTCTTCTTTATAGTTGTGATGCTAAACACTATCCTTTATAAATCCGCACGAAGGTATGCACTGGACCCAAATGAACTTATGCTTATTTATTCAATGGTTATGGTAGGCGCACCTATATGCTCCTTTGGACTTGTGCAATTTCTTATTCCCAATATGGTAGGACCTATTCGCTTTGCTACTGAAGAGAATATGTGGCAAGAGGATTTCCTTCACTTTCTCCCGAATTGGTTTGGACCTAGAGACAAAAGTACAATAGAGGGATTTTATAGTGGTGGTATTAGTAGTATCCCGTGGAAAGCCTGGTTAAAACCTTTACTGATATGGTATGCGTTTGCTCTGGTTCTCTGTTTTGTTCTTTTCTGCATAAGTGCTATAATAAGAAAACAATGGGTGGAGCGCGAAAGGCTCACTTTCAGGATTTTAGAGACACCTCTTGCTATGGCTGGAGAACCGGAAAGAAACATGATTTTAAATCGTTTATTCCGAAACAAGTTAACATGGATAGGCTTTACAATACCAATACTGGTGCAACTCTCCGTTGGCTTACATCAACACATCCCAAGTTTTCCTTCCTTAAAAATAATGCACATAAAACTGGAACAATACTTCACAGAAAAGCCATGGAATGCAATAGATTACTTACATATCAGCGTAATGTATTCTATAATAGGGATAGCTTATATGGTAACAACTGAAGTATCTTTTAGTCTATGGTTTTTTTATCTGTTTAGAAAATTTGGAGATGTTTTTGCATCTGCTATGGGATGGCGTGGTGGTAAAGCTGGAGGTATTTTAGCAATATTTCCTGATGTAGATGACCAGGCAGTAGGAGCTTTTTTTTCACTATTCATAATAAGTCTATGGATGATGAGAAGACATATATGGTCGGTAATTCAATATTCATTCAAAAAAGATAGTTTTACCCATAACGAACAAGAAGCTATGCGTTATTCTATTGCATTTTGGGGATTTATTTCAGGAAGTGCTTTTTTAGTATTCTGGACATGGTTAGCTGGGCTTTCACCTATATGGTCAATTCTTTTTTTTGTTATACTTTTTATTTTCCAGATGGTATTATCTCGTATTAGAGCCGAATCTGGTATAGCATGGCTTTTTCTACCAAAAACACCAAATAATGTTATATCCACACTTGCAGGCACAAATAGAATAGGCATACAAAATTTGACCATACTTTCATCGCTAAAATTCCTTACATTCGAGCAAAATGGATACATAATGCCATTCCAGCTTGAAGCTTTAAAAGTAACAGATGCTTATAAAGTAAAAGGTAGTCATTTAACAAGTGCAATATTTTGGGGGATAATAGTTTATATTGTAGTATCTACATGGTCTTCATTAAATGTCTATTATAAATATGGTGCAGATAACTGCGAAAGCTGGAGAGTATCAAGCGGTGTTTGGGCATTTGAGGAACTGGAAAGCTGGATAAACAACCCTGTTTTACCTTCACTGCCATCAATATTTTACATGAGTTTGGGAGCTTCGTTTTACGCTTTTCTTGCTTTTATGAGGCTTAGATTTTTATGGTGGCAATTTCATCCTATAGGTTATGCAGTTGCTAATACTTTTACAATGCAATATCTTTGGTCTTCATTCTTTTTTGGATGGTTGGTAAAAGTTATAGCTTTGAGAACTGGTGGGATTAAATCATATAGAAACCTTGTTCCATTTTTCTTAGGACTGATAATGGGTGAAACGGTTGGCAATGGTTTTTGGGTGACTGTATTGGGACAATTCTTTGGGTTGCATGGATTTGCTTATTTTGAGTTTTAGCTATAATATTCCTCGATGAAAATATGACCTTGACGGAAGAAATATCAGATATTATAATGCAAAAGGAAAGGAGAAAATCCAAGCATAAACTTTTTATCCGCATCTTTTTAGTAAAAAAACACAGAGACACGGAGGCACGGAGAAAGATTAATCACAAATTACACAAATAAAACAAATATTATATGGGGTTTGCCTCATCACGATTTATCGGGCGTTAACTATTAACACTCAATAAATTGAGCGGATACAAACAAATATATCCTGCTTTTCGTATAATTCATGATAATAAACACGAATTGGATGAATAAAGTATCACGAATTACACGAACAGGACGGATTGCACGAATATAATAAAAAAATTATTCGTGTAATTCGTCTTATTCGTGATATTCGTGATTAATAATTCGTGACATTCGTGATTAAATATCTCCGTGTCTCTGTGCCTTAGTGTTTTAACTTTATTATGTTCTGTGTGAATTGCGGTTTAAAGTTCGTGGACGTGAAATTTATGCTTGGAACACTTACTATTGACTATAAAATAGGTATATGATATTAATAAGTTGTAAACTCAAATTTTATAGCGAAAGAACAAGATCAAGTGAGGAGGCAATAAATGTCTGATAAAATAAGAATGGCATTACTCGGCTGTGGAGGCATGTCTGGTGCTCACGTGAACGGTCTTAAATTGCTCTGGGAAAATAACATAAAAGTATTTGATGTTATTGCAACTTGTGATATAGTTGAAGGCAATGCAAAAAGAAGGGCAGAAGAAATTGATGCTTTCCAGGGGAAAATGCCAAAAGTCTATACTAACCTCGATGATATGCTTGAAAAAGAAAAAAATTTGGATGCTGTTAATATTTGTGCAGTTCATCGCGCCCATCATATTTTAGCAGTTCCATGTTTATCCGCTGGATTAAATGTTATAATTGAAAAACCATTAGGCATTACCATGAGAGCTTGCAACTTAATAGTTGATGAAGCCAAAAAGAGTGGGAAGGTCCTGGCTGTAGCAGAAAATTATCGCCGTTCTGCCTCTCATAGAGCTGTAAACTGGGCAATCAGACAGGGATATATCGGTAAGCCTCGCATATTCTTCTGGCAGGATGTCGGAGAAGCTCTTGGCACCTGGGGATGGCGAGATTTCAAAGACCAGGCAGGTGGGGGATGGATACTTGATGGTGGTGTTCATTTTACCGATCTTATGCGATACCATTTAGGGTGTGAAGCATTAGAAGTATATGCTACCGTCAGAAGCTATATGCCTTATAGGTATAGAAAACCAGATACTATGGAAGATCCAATAGATGTCACTGTGGAAGACACAACATTTGCAACTATCAAGTTTGAAAATGATATAATAGTTCAATGGGTAACATGCAGGGCTGCGCCAGGTAAAGGTTTTGGAGGTCATGTAATTCACGGTAGTGAGGGTTCAATTGATCTGAGTGGAAATGTAACAAGAAGAAAAGAAAGCATTTCTGCCGATCAAATCAATAAAATGTTTATGGACAGCCTTAGCGAAGAACAAAAAGAAAAGTTCTTTCCAGCAGGTATAAATGATACCATAGCTATTGAGCTAAAAGACTTTGCAGATGCTATACTTACAGGTAGCAAATACGAAGTTGATGGTATTGAAGGTCTTAAGGATGAAGCTATTTGTATGGCTTGCTTTGAGTCATCCTGGTTTAATAAACCTGTTGAAATAAGCAAGATCGAAAATTGCGAAATTGAAGGCTACCAGAAGGAAATAAATGACGATCTCGGGATTTAAGCGTAAAATCAGTTTTCTATAATAAAAATTTACGAAACATTAAGTCATGGAGAGAAATTAATCACGAATTACACGAATAAAACAAATAGCACGAATATAAAATATTTGTGTAATTTGTATAATTCGTGACATTCGTGATTAAAAATATAATTAAATATCTCGTGTTTTATTTTTCCGAATATAGTTATTTAGTTTGATAATTGTTTATAATGCTTGTAGTATTTTTTATCTGGGGGGCAGGAATCTAAAATTGCTCCTATGATCTTACCACCGGAATTTTCTATAATTTGTTTTGACTGTAATATAGAATCTCTATCTGTAGAATTTGCTTTTATTACAATGATTATATAATCTGCTTTTGATCCTATTGCTACTGATTCTGATGCAAGTGTAACGGGTGGTGTATCAAATATGACAAAATCAAACCTCTCTTTAAAAGATTTCAAAACATCGTCTGCTCTGGACGAAAAGAAAAATGGAGTTAAATCAGCTTGCGAGTCTTTACCAGCAGGGATTAAGTATAAATTTTCAAAATTAGTATTTATAATAATATTATCAATTTTTGAATCGTCAATTATGTAATCGGTAAATTCTTTATTTACATTATTCTTTGCAAAATCAAAAATTGGAGAAGTTAAACTATTGCTAAAATCCACATTAACAACTAATACTCTTTTTCCAGTCTGAGCTATTGAAATAGCTAGATTGCAAACGACCAATGACTTGTTTTTATCTGGAGTAGGGCTTGTGACCATTAAAACTTTTCCAGTTTGTTCACCTGTAATTCCTTTTGTCTCATTTTTTGATTTTATTGCTGATTCTAGCTCGAGCTGAAGCATCCTGTATGATTCTTTGTATAACTTTTTAACCCATGTATCCTTATGTAGTGTCAGATCATTATTGGTAATCAAGTAAGTATTGCTATTATTTGTTGAATAAGGACTTTTTAAATGTGGTATGCTACCAAGAACATTTATATCAGTAAATTTCTTAATATCCTCTGCGCCGTGTATAGTATTATCTAAGAACTCCTTAACTAAAGCAAGACCCAGACCCAGAAATACACCTAAAACCATCCCTAACATAAGTATAAGCTTTCGCTTTGGTGCGCTTGGATACATTGGTTTCAGTGCGGATTCAATTAGTTCAGGAGCTTTATTTTGCATAATATATTGAGCTTTCAATTCCTCTTGTTTTGATATTAAAGAACTTAATAATTGTTGCTTAAATGCAACTTCAGCAGCAAGCTTTGTAAGCCCAAACTGCTTATTATATTTATCTATGAATTTTTCTTCTTCTTGCTTGAGCTTCTGTTTATTTTCAGATATTTGATTTTTCAACTTAATAATTTCTGGATTCTCTTCAGGGTAATACTTTCTTAGATTCTCCAATTGTAACTCCATCTGCATAGTTCTTGCCTTTAGTTCAGCTACAGCTTGAGGGACTTCAGTTCCAATATATTGCGATCCTGTTCCTGGTATATTACCACCAAGAAGAATGGAGCTAAATGCTGTTGTTATGCCTTTTTCTGATTCATATTCATGCAATAGTTTTCTTGATATTTCCAGATCTTTTCTGGTTTCTGACAATTTCATTTCCATCTGGCTAATTAAGTTATTCCATGTTTCCTGAAAGGAAGCTTTAGATTTCTTTATATATTCATCAGCTACTTTATTAGCAATATTTTTTGCTTCTTCTGGAGACATACTTGTAGCTGTAATACTGATCAAATTGGTTTTACCTTTTTGAGATACCTTTAAAATTTTATGAAAGTCTAATGCTATTTGAGTAATCTCTTTACCTTGATTTTCAGGTTTTTTATCTATACCAAGATCCCTAATGACAATTTCGGCAATATCCCTTCCTTTAATTATTTCAATTTCTGTTGCTAGATCAACGCTTTGTCCCAGAGGGAGAATAGAACCCAGAGCTTGAGCTAAACCGCCACCTCCTCCTGAAACAGGAAGCTTTACTACAGCAGTAGCCTCGTAAGTTCTAGGAGTTACTATTAAATAAACCGCAGTTACAGCTACCACAACAAAAAAAGAAAGGATTATTATCCACCATCTCCTTTTTAATACTTTAATGTATTCTCCAAGATGGATTTCTTCTTCCGGTTCAGGCTGAATTATTTGTATTTGAGCTGTCTGTTCGTTCATAACTTTAAATTCGCCCCAGTATAATTTTAACGCTATAAACCATTGCAATCGTTGTAACAGTAAACTTAATTAGACTTATCATCTGTCCCCATCTATCTGTTACTTTACTAACCATAACCTTCGTTGGAACAACTATAAGATCACCCGGCGCAAGTTTTGCTTTATCACCTTTTATAACCAGACCATTTGCCTTTATAACATAAACAGCATCCCTGTCTGCATCCTTTGAAAAACCACCTGCCTGATTTATATAATGGCTAAGCTTTTTCCCCTGAATATAAACTAGCGATGATGGTTGTATAACTGCTCCTGTTATAGATATTGTAGGTATCATAGCCGGTATAACTATGGTATCACCATCTTCAAGTATGATATTATCACCTGAATTTGGTTGTCTCAATACTTCTTTGAGATTTATATTAATCCTGCCCGGTGGCAAATAGCTACTAATTTCTCTTGCAGGAGTTACCATCACTCTATAATATCTTGTTATATCTTCTATGCCTGAGAATACAGCCTCTGTTTGTTCAGGAACAGTTATTGCTGCCCCGAGTTTAGCCGCTTCTGTAATTGAACTCACTGCAGATCCGGTAGCTAAGGATATAGGAGAAGTCGTTTCTGACTTTTCTTCTTTTTTTGCTGCTTCTTTGGATATCATAGCTTTGACGGTTTCACGCTGGTATTCCTGTTCGCTTAAATCACCAAATAGCCTTCTGACTTGCTCAATACTTCTTCTTTGCTCCTCAAACACTATATTACCTATCCTCCTGGTGACAATTGAGCCATCAGGATAAGCTCTATCCGTAAGTCCACCTGCACGTTGTATAAGATCACTTAATCTTTCATTATGTTTTAGAGCATAACTGCCTGGATATTTTACCTCTCCTTCTATTCTTACAATGCGTAGTTTATCCAGAAAATCCTTTTGTTTCCTTATTGAAACTACATCTTCGTCTTCAAGCAATATATCCTGTGAAGTATCCCCTTTTGATATGGCATCTATATCTGCTATTAGAGTTGTTGATTTACCATTTTTATCTATTCTGGATATTTCCGCCAATTTATAAGCTCCCGGGATAACACCGCCTGCGGTAAAAAGAAGGTCTGATAACTTCATATTATACGTTCTTGTATAAGTATCAGGTCTTTGAACAGCGCCATATATCGTCACAATATTCTGGGGTCTATATTTAGCTTCGCTTATAGTAAAGACATTTAGCTGATCTCCATCTTCTACCATTATATCTGCGGATTTATCCTCAGATATTGCTTTGCCAAGATTTACCGGTATTGTTACATAAGTTTCATAATCCGGTCTAAATCTCCTTATATCAGCTCTCTCCAGATAAGCATTCGGCAGGACACCGCCAGCCCTTTTTATCAAGTCTGAAACCTTCATATTATCAACTCTCTCAAAAGTCCCAGGACTTAGCACTGCTCCAAAAACTGTTACTTCCCTTTTGGGCATCCAGGCAGATTCTTCATAAGTATAGACTTTAAGTTGATCTCCATCTTTTAACTCAAGGTTATTATTCGGATCGTCTTCAATAGCTAACCTAAGATTTATGAATATGCCTTGAGTTACCATCCATTTTTCATCCACTCTGAGCAATAGAGCCCTATCATGATATGCATTCGGAAGTAACCCTCCTGCTCTATGAATTAGATCAGAGACCTTCATACCATCAGTTCTTGTAAATTTATTGGGATTCTGTATTGCTCCTGTCACAATAACTGATCTTTCTGGTTCCCATCTCGCTTCGCGGTAAGTATATACTAATAAAGTATCGCCATCTTTTAACTCAAGATTGGCTGATGGATCCTTTTCCATAACCTGATTTAGATCGATAACTATGCTTCTGGTAACTTCACCTTTTTCATCTAACCTCATTAAATAAGCTCTGGAACTATAAGCATTAGGTAATATGCCACCTGAGCTTATCAATAGATCATATATAGTCATACCATCAGACCTTATGTAGGAACCTGGTTTCTGCACCGCACCTATTACATTGACGGTTCTATTCCCCATCCACTTAATATCCCATTCAGAATATACTATGAGTTTATCCCATTGTTGTAAAACTATATTATCAGAATTATCTCCTGAAAGTGCGTTTGATAGGTTTATTGGTATAAGTGTTGTAGTCTTTTTATCTTTATTAAATCTTATTAAGTCAGCCCTTTTCATGTAAGCGGAATCTGAAAGCCCCATGGCAGAATTTATAAGATCAGAGATTTTCATACCTTCCTTTAATTGATATATACCCGGTGTGCGCACCTTACCTTCAACAGTAACAGTATTCATACGTTCTGAAGGTATTGAAAAAACAGTAACTGAATCTCCATCATAAATCTCTTTGTCAATTTTGTCTTGTGATGAAATATCGACATCAAGTATGATTCTTTCAGCTCCTGGAACTACAGAATCTATCCTTACTCTTTGCATAGACCCTGTTGGTCTAATTCCACCCGCTAATGAAATCAGATCTTTAAGAGTTTCATCTTTTAAAAGTTCGTAGACCGCTGGTCTTTTCACTTCTCCGCCAATGGTTACTATTTTTTCTACCATTGGGATTAATATTGTATCTCCGGGCAGGAGTTCGTAATCTTGTGATGAATCTCCGTTTATCAAAAATTTATAATAATCTATTGTCTTAGTTTCATTATTCCTTAGAAGTTTTATATTTCTCAGGGTTCCATTATCGTTGGGACCACCGCATAAATAAAGGGCGTTAAAAAGTGTAGAAACAGCACTAACAGCATAGCTACCAGGTCTAAAAGCTTCACCAGCTATAAATATTTGAATACTCCTGAGTTTATCTAGTGTCGCAACTACCTTTGGGTTCTTGAATGCTACCCTGGAAAGCTCATTTCTAACTGCTTCTTCGAACTGTGATAAAGTCATTCCCCTTACAACCATTATTCTTCCGGACTTTGGAATTACTACTTCACCTTTACTATCGACGACAAGGGTCTCAGTTTGAAGCTCAACAACATCACTCCAGAAATTTACTATTATACGATCTCCAGGACCAAGAACATATCTGGGAGGAACTGTTGCTTGAACGCTGGAACTCGCCATATCCATCGGACCAACAAAACCCGATATGGCATCTTTTTCTGACAATGAAATATCTATGGGCTGACCATTTTTCTCAAGGTTTAGTATACGATTCCTTGCAGATGCAAAGAAATCAAAACCAAATCTTTTTGGTAATTGCGGAACTATAACGGATAAATCCTCTGTGGACTGAAAATCCATTGCAGTTACTGAGACTTGCGGTGCAACAATTCCGGCGGATAAAACAGATCTTATCTTTTGGGCTAAATTCTCAACTGTTAAGCCAACAGCAACTATCCATCCTAGTTCTGAGTGATAGACTTTTCCACTCGGTTGGACAACCATCATTTGATTATAATTATCGCGACCATCAATCGTTACTTTTATTATGTTTCCAGGTTTTATAACATGATCTGATCTTTTGATTGTGTCAAACTTTTTAAGATCCAAACTTCCTTTTATATTAATAATTATCTGAGGATTGCTAATATAGCTACTTAATTTTGATGATATATATTGTGACAATTCTTCATCCGTTAAACCGATAGAAGTAATATATCCCAAAGGAGGATACATAATCTTTCCATTGTCCTGAACTATTGCTATAAAGTTATAATCGCCATAATTTCTAACAATTATCTCAATTACATCATTAATATTTATAAGATGTGGTTTCTTTTCTGCTGGTATAGGCAATTCACTGACTTTTTCTAAAGGCATTTCTGCTTTTTCAACAATAACATTAACTTTTGGGTCTCTTATGATGTTCTTAAGCCTTATCTTAATTTGTTCTTCAAGTTGACTCGTAGTTAATCCCGCGACCATTATATTACCAAAATTATTATAAAATATATTACCATCTTTGCGAACATAGGTTGTTTGGCTATAATCTTCATTCCCTTCTACAACTATCTTTATAATATCCCCAGGTTCTATAATATATTCTTGTTGTTTTACAGATAATTTCAGTCTTGGAGCCTTTATATAGGTAGATAACTTTTCTACGATCTTTTGCTCAAGCTGGCTTACGGTTAATCCAGCTGCAGTTATCTCACCTAAATGCTTATAAATTATCTTACCATTTTGATCCACACTTGTAGTGTAGTTATAATTTTCATAGCCTTCAACTTTAATATCAATAATATCTCCGGGTTTAATAGTATATTCTTTTTGAATTGTAGTTACTTCCACCTGTGGGTTAATTATATATGGTTTTAATAAATTGGCGATTTCATTTTGCAACTGAAATGCTGTTAAACCTTCAGCATCGATTTTTCCAAAGGACTTATATGATATTTTTCCATCCTGATCAATCGTTGTTATATAATCATAATCTTTATGATTTACAACGGTTATATCTAAAGTATCACCCTTTTTTAATACATACTCTTTGGACTTAACTATAACTTTTACCTGAGGATCGCTAATATAAGGCTTGAGTAAATCAGCTATTCTTTCTTCAGCTTGTGAAACAGTTAATCCAGCTGCCCGTATTTTTCCCAGTGATTTATATGTTATATCGCCATTCTTATCTATCATTGCTGTATGATCGTAGTCTTTATAGCCTTCAATGCTAACCTCTATTATATCACCGGGTTTTAAAATGTCTTGATATTCAGTAGTTGTTCCTGAGATTTTTTTCTGCAAGCTTTCTACTTGAGCGCTAAGCGAGAATGTGAAAAGCAATAAAGTTATTAAAACTGATGTAAAAACTTTCATAGTCCTAAAAATCCTCAATACATCGTAAGTATAAACATCTTAGAATACCCAAGAGCTTATTATATATTAAGGTATTCATAGATGTCAATGATTAAAGACTGAGGCCAAGCATAAACTTTAGTTGCTTAACCATATTTTTTAGTGAAAAAACACAGAGACACGGAGGCACAGAGAAAAAATTAATCACGAAGGACACGAAAAAAATATCACGAATTAGACCAATAAAACGAATAACACGAATATAATAAAAATAATTATTCATGTAATTAGTCTTATTCGTGATTCAATTCGTGACATTTGTGATTAAATATCTCCGTGTCTCTGTGCCTCCGTGTTTTAATTTTATTATGTTCTGTATGAGTTGTTGTTTAGAGTTCTTGGACGAAAAATTTATGTTTGGTTTATTTCTTTTCTTCTTGCTTAGCTTTCCATTGTTCTTTCATTGCTCTCATTTCATCATTGATCTCAAGCTTTGCAGGTGGTGTTTTTGCTGATTCATCAATGATCCATTTCCCATCCTCAGCACGCAAGACAGGTTTTCTTTGTTGCACTGGAACAATGCCAAATGGCTTATGTGGTTCTAATTGATACCAATATGCTACAGATGACATCTCATTGCTGAGATGGTTACCATGACCATGTTCTATTGTGACTTTGATTTCCTTCTGAAATCTTATAGGATTTTCAAGATGGAAAACATAAGAAGTCTGGTATCCATTAGTATCATGTTCAAATATTGATGAACCATTGTGCATGAATGCATTACGCTGCATGCCCCATGCATGATTAAGGTAATCTTCAGAGCCTGTGCCATGAAGGTCAGGAGGCCATTTATAGCCATCAACCCATATCATATCGTCACCTTCACCCCACCATGTGCCTTGAAAATTTGTCACAGAGAGGTTACATCCGATGTAATGTCCTTTGCCTTCAGCTTCAAGTATCAGGTAATTGTTTGTCCAGGCAAGCATTTCTTTATTGACTATATTGGCTTCTGGTGTATTCACGGTTATCTCATGTCCCCAACCATTACAGGGATTCTCCCTGCGGAATTGTGCATGGAAGTATATTACATCATCATCCAGATCTTTGTCGTATAATTCATAGTCAATATAAAAATACTGACCATGTGGAGTATCACCTTCATTTACCAGCTCAATCCTTGCAGACTTTCTGAAAGGCATCTGTGCGTAGCAATTTAAAGCACATCCTCCATTGCGTTGATTATTTGATGCAGTAGATGCACTAAATAAGTAGCTTTGATATGAGTTTATAATTTCGTTACCAAGCCCAAAAAAATCTCCCAATGGGCAAAGGACGCTTGGGTTTTCTTCATCGTCCCAGAACATACGGATCAAAACATCTCGATAACCTCGTCCCTGTGTCATCCAAATATGGTTGATGCATCCAGGTCCTTTAATATCTGCTAACACTTTTGTTTCACCTGGGTCAATGCGCCAGGCATCTGCATTTCTACCGCTAGTATCCCAGGAGGAAGCTCTTAATGAACGTGCATTCTTAAATCTTGTTAATCCTGCAAGAAGTCCTTGATGATACATGTTTTCTCCTTTCATAAATTACTCAAATTCTGCAACTAAAACAGGTTCATTCCTTTCAGCACTCTGTTTAGCTGCTTCAATAACTGCCATGCTATGCCTTACAGATCGTCCATTTGCATCCGGTTGACGACCCTCAAGACAGCATTCAGCAAATTCACGTATTTGCAATCTCATCCCTTCTGAAGAACTACCATCAACTTGAACCTCTTGCCCGTTCATCATCAACTTATCCCCCGATAAAAATAAAGAACCTTCACTCCCGATAATATATTGATCATGGGCACCAAAATGGCAGACAACAGACTGGGATAAGACACTGACTGCACCATTTTCGTGAGTCATTAAAGCTGTATATGAATCCTTCTGACCTTTATATATCTCAGTGCTTTCTGTTCCCTGTGCATACACCTGCTTTACTGGTGAATCCATATACCAGTGAAGTATATCATACTCATGAGGACCAAAGCAATAAAGCACACATATTCCGCCAATTTCTAGATCCATATACCATCTGGCATTCCCGCTATCTGGCTTGGTTGTATCAAAATAGCTATAACGCCTTCTAATTAAATGACCAACTTTGCCAATAGCACCTTCAGATATCATTTGTTTTATTTTACGGTTAACAGGATAATATCGCATTACCTGTCCCACCATCAGTATTTTGCCTGCGGACTCTGCAGCAGAAATCATTTGATCGCATTCTTGTAAAGTTAATGCCATTGGTTTTTCAACTAATACGTGCTTGCCTGCTTTTGCTGCTGCTACAACTTGTTCTCCATGAACATTATGAGGGGTACATACATGAACTGCTGATACCTCCGGATCATTTAGTATATCTTCAAGTTTTGTGTAAATCCTTCCACCAAAACGGCTTTGTGCAGACTCTAATCGTTTGGTATCGATATCCATTATAGCAGCAATCCTGATATTATCATTTTGCTCGATGGCACGCATATGTGCATACGCAATACCACCAGCACCAATAATTCCAACAGATAAAATATCACCCATTGTTTTTCTCCTTTAGATTTAGAATTTTCAAAGATCAAGCATCTTTTTTATTGTTTTTTCTGCTCTGACTCTTATATCCTCAGGAATAGTTATTTCATATACCATATCTTCTAAAGACCATAGTATTTTTTCAAGAGTATTAAGTTTCATATTAGGACAGTCAGCTAATGTTGTAGCAGGATAAAACTTTTTATCTGGATTTTCTTTTCTAAGTGTATATAAAAGCCCTATTTCTGTTCCAACAATAAACTCTTTTGCATTGCTTTCCCTTGCAAATTTGCACATTCCACCTGTGCTTAACACTTGATCTGCCAGATCAATCACATCGGAAGTGCATTCAGGATGCACCATAACCACTGCATCCGGGTGCTTTTCCTTCGCTGATATAATATCCTGTGCTAATATGTAATGATGTGTAGGGCAATACCCGTTCCACAATATCATTTCTCTACCGGACTTTTTAGATACATATTCACCCAAGCTTTTATCAGGTATAAATATTATCGGCACATCCTTTGGCAGGGAATTTACGACTTTTACAGCGTTAGCGGATGTGCAACATATATCACTCTCAGCTTTGATCGCAGCAGTTGTGTTTACATAACAAACAACTAGAGCAGAAGGATGCTTTTTTTTCAGTTCCTTAAGCTGTCTTACAGTGATCATGTTTGCCATTGGACAGCCGGCATTTTCATCTGGCATAAGGACAATCTTATCAGGGTTTATGATCTTTGCAGTCTCTGCCATGAACTTGACTCCACAAAACAATATGACTTTTGCCTTCACCTTAGAAGCTTCTATCGAGAGAGCCAAAGAATCACCTCTAAAATCAGCTATATCCTGAACTTCACCTATCTGATAATTATGGGCTAATATTACCGCATCCCTTTCTGCTTTTAATTTTAATATTTTTTGTATTAGTTCTTCATCAGACATTTTACAATCCCTTACCTGAAAAAATTTCTAAAATCTTACCATACCATACATCTTTCTTACTGAAACTATCTGTTCAGTAATATTATCAGGCACTTTTTCATAGTGCGAAAATTCCATAGTAAAGAATCCTCTTCCCTGTGTTAATGACCGAATATGGGTTGCATACTTGAACATTTCTGCCAATGGCACCTCAACATTCACTGCTTCACCATTGATCCTGCTTTCAATACCATGAATAATAGCACGCCTTGTATTCAAATCACTTAGCACTTTGCCCAAATAATCAAGCGGAACGATGATCTGTGCCTTCATTATTGGTTCCAGAAGTATTGAATTACATTTTTTTAAAGCATCAACAAAAGCTATAGAACCAGCAATTTCAAAAGCCATATCAGATGAGTCTACTTCATGAAATGAGCCGCCAATAAGCGTAACTTTAATATCTGTTACAGGGTATCCTGCGAGCTGACCGTTTTCGCTAGCTCCCTTTGTTCCTCTTTCTACTGAAGGAACAAAATTTGCCGGTATCTGATCTGCTGGAGCATTATTAACAAAAACAAAGCCTGATCCTCTCTGCATAGGCTCTAGTTTTAATATTACATCACCATATTGACCTTTTCCACCTGTTTGTCTTATATATTTCCCTCTCGCACTGCTAGAATTTGTTATGGTTTCTTTGTAAGCCACCTGTGGAGTTCCTACATTTGCATTAACGCCAAATTCCCTTATCATCCTATCTATTAGAATTTCTAAGTGTAATTCTCCCATTCCTGATATTATACGTTGACCTGTCTCCTGGTTCGATGTTACTTTAACAGTAGGGTCTTCCTCTTCCAATCTTTTTAATGTTATAATAAGTTTTTCTCGTTCTTCTTCGGTTTTTGGCTCAATGGCTACTGATATAACAGGTTCAGGAAAATGTATTGATTCCAATATTATTGGATGTTTTTCATCACATAAAGTATCACCTGTGTAAGTATCTTTTGGTCCAATAACTGCAACAATATCGCCTGTTCTTGCATCTCTTATTTGCTTTCTTTTATTTGCATGCATCTGAAGTATACGTGATATGCGTTCTCTTACACCTTTAGCTGAATTATATACAAAATCCCCCGCATTTAGAATTCCTGAATAGATTCTTATAAATATGATTTTGCCGACATCTGGATCAGCAGAAACTTTGAAAGCAAGTGCAGAAAATGGCTCATCATCAGATGGCATTCTGACTGCTTTCTCATTATTTTCTGGAAGAAATCCTTCAACAGGAGGCACATCAATAGGAGAAGGTAGATAATCTACTATGGCATCAAGGAGAGGTTGAACACCCTTATTTTTTACTGAAGCACCACATAGAACTGGAAACATAGACATACTAAGAGTGGCTTTTCTTATTGCCTGCTTTATTTCCTCAACAGATATTTCTTCACCATTAAGATATTTCTCAAGGATATATTCATCTTCATTTGCTAATACTTCTAAAAGCTCAGTCCTATGAACATTTGCTTCTTCTTGCATATCCGCTGGAATATCAGTTATATCATAAGTTGCTCCTAAATCTTCTTCATGCCAAAACAGTGCCTTCATTGTTATAAGGTCTATTACTCCCTTAAAATCCTCTTCTTTACCAATTGGAATTTGAATAGGGACCGCGTTTGCTTTTAGCCTATCTTTCATCATATCTATTGTGCGAAACATATCTGCTGCAACTCTATCCATTTTATTGACAAAGGCAATTCTTGGTATTCTATACCTGTCTGCCTGGTGCCAAACTGTCTCAGATTGTGGTTCCACACCTCCAACACCGCAAAAAATTGCTATAGAGCCATCCAGTACGCGTAGAGACCTTTCAACTTCTATAGTAAAATCTACATGACCCGGTGTATCAATTATGTTTATGGCATGATCTCTCCAGAAACAGGTAGTCGCAGCTGATGTTATAGTTATACCACGTTCTTTTTCCTGCTCCATCCAATCCATTTCTGTTGTGCCTTCATCAACTTCACCGATCCTGTGTTTTTTGCCAGTATAATAGAGAATCCTTTCTGTAGTTGTAGTCTTTCCGGCATCTATGTGTGCCATAATACCTATGTTTCTCGTCTTTTCTAACGAGTAAGTTCTTGGCATATTAATTTCCTCTCTGATTTGTTTTCATTTTTTTATAAAACTAACAGTTAAGATACACTATCATGTAAAATCAGTCAAGGTTTATTTACGGAATTTTATAATGAGTTAAGACTTTCCTGGTGAATACTTAAAAATTTTCATAGCTTCAACATGAATACTATAAAACAATAAACTTGATGATATGGAAACAGAATATGACCTATCATACAAAAAAAAGCAAATAATGGGGTTATCTCCTTCCAGAAATGTTAAACTCAATTCTTTGCTGTTATATAGTGCTTATAAGGATTGGTAAGGGTAGGTTTTTAAATCATAAAGAGAACAAGTATCATGTAGTCATAAGAGATTTGCAGACGCAAACCCTACATGTATCAATTTAAGCTTTTTAGTTGATTTCAATAATATATTTACCTCCATTAATCCCTCCGTGAACGGAGGGAAATATTCCGAGGCGTGCCATACTATGTAAAATCAAAAGTTAGAAATCGAAGTTTTTTTCCTCCTATAAAGCGCAATTGTTCTTTATCCATCCCCAATTGATAGCAAGCTTTTTTTCAGGATCAACTGCGGAAATATATCCCTTCATGGACTCTTTGATCTCATCGACTGTCCTTGCTACATCAGACACACGCACTTCGTCTATACGTCCTATGAAATTTTTATCGCCGTTTGAATGCCATCTAAAAGAATTTCCTATATAAACTTTATTAATTGAAACGTCTATGCTTCCTGACTGTGGCTTGCTTAAAACCAGCTCACCATTTAGATACTGGCGCATCTCTTTACCGTCATAAACTGCCGCAAAATGCTGCCATACACCCGGAGTGATTTTCCCTGCGATCTCGTTCACTATTGTCTGCCCAGCGATATTTAGATAGAATTGATAAGTACCTCCTACAAACTTTGGAGCTCCATAGCTGTTCTGCTTTAACAACACATAGCCACAGTCGTCATCTGTAGGATTTACCCAAGCCTCGATTGTAATTTTATCTGTAATATCAAGGCTATTAGAATCCGCGATTTCAACAAAATTAACCTTAGCATCTCCATTCCCAGCACCATTGAATTCCAGTGCTTTACCAAACTTGCCTTCTACCCATTTAGCTCCGGTAATAATACCATTGTTATTATTTCCACTCAAATCCTTAACCTCATTACCACTGCCCTCATCAAACTTAAGATACAATTTGACGTGTTCATCAACACCAGGTGTAGCAGCTAATAATCCACTTATATATTTGAGCATTAAAAATATCAGCATCAAAATCAACATTTTATGAGTTTTCATTTTTATCTCCCCTTAGATTAAAGATTGATACAGTTAACCCGAATAAAAAACCAACGTAAAAACAATACTAACATAGCATTATTATATTATTTTCCAATTTTTATTGTCAAGGTCTCTAGATCAGTTCTGTAATTCGGAAAGGTTAATATTAAGCTCCGTTAGGAGCGACATGTTTGTAGAAAAAGATGAAAGAACAATATCAAGCTCCGCTAGGAGCGATACGTGAAAATCTTTTACCGTTCCATTGGCTTATTAACATTTCGCTCCTACTCCGCTCTGGAAATGTTGTGCATTTATTCTACCAACATTTCGTCCCTATGGGACTTAGAAAATGCTGTTTTATTTGAAAAAAGGGAGTAGAAAAAAGCCTGTAATTTGGAAAGTTAAACAAATGTTAATTTGTTCTTATTCAAATTTTTTGATTTGACCATAAAATATAATCAAAAATTTATAAATAACACAAAATTTAAACCATTTTACTATACATTTGTTAACCATTCCGAATTGCCCTAGATCAAGTTACCAAGCATAAACTTTTTATCCCCATATCACTAATAAAAAAACACAGAGATACGGAGGCACGGAGAAAAATTAATCACAAATTACACAAATAAAATATCACGAATTGAACGAATAAAGTATCACGAAGGACACGAAAAGGATGAATTTTTTGTTGATTTTGCGATATGTAACTTTTTCGTAATGAAACGCAGGTTGTGCATTAGTGGTGGGT
>FWPV01005410.1_pt1 | contig 25596 bp, 18 predicted proteins | sample 2228371 | NCBI WGS metagenome assembly FWPV01 (sample SAMEA103939776, study PRJEB20133) | metagenome | reverse complement strand
GCGGTACGGAATCGCCGCGCGCCGGCCGGTTCAGATCGTTTCCCTTGACACTTACCGGATCGCGGCCGCGGAGCAATTGCGAACGCTGGCCGCCATCCTCGGCGCCGGCTTCCAGATCGTCGAAACGCCGCGCGGCCTCGCTCGGGCTCTCGAAGAGCACCGGCAAAAGGCCTGGATTTTGATCGATACGCCGGGCGTCAGCCGGGGCGATGAAGACGCCGAGCGCGACCTGAAACTGGCGCTCGGCGAGCGACCGGAATTCGAAGTGCACCTCGTACTGCCGGCGAACTTGCGAACCAGCGACATGGAGCGCATGGGGAAGCGCTTCGGCAAGCTAGGCGCGCGGAAGCTGATCTTTACGCACCTCGACGAAACGGACTCGCTCGGTGGCCTGATTTCGGAAGCCATCCGGAGCGGTCTGCCGGTGGCCTACGTTTGCGACGGCCAGAGGATCCCGGAGGACCTGCACGAAGCGCACGCCGAAGAGCTGGCGGCGCGCTTGTTCAGCCGCTGCGCAGCGGGAGCGGCGGCGGCTTAGCGGGCGGGGGCACGGTTGAACGGAGCGGTCATCATGGCGCAAGCATACAGTTCCAACGCACCAACCCCGGCCGCCGACCGGGAGCAGCTCATCCTGGAGCATCTGCCCCAAGTCCGGCTGATCGCCCGCCGGATTCATGAGCGCCTGCCGGAAAGCGTCAGCCTGGAAGACTTGATCTCAACAGGCATCATCGGCCTCATTTCGGCCATCGACAACTTCGATCCCAAGCACAACGTCAAGCTGAAGACTTACGCCGAGTACAAGATCCGCGGCGCCATCCTGGACAGCCTGCGGGGGCTCGACTGGGCGCCGCGGCAGCAGCGCAAGCGCGCCAAACAGATCGAGTCGGCAATCGCGGCGGCCGAACAGCGCCTGCACCGTGCTCCCACCGAAGCCGAGATTGCGTCGGAGCTCGGCATCAGTCTGGAGGAGTATCACGAGTGGCTGGTCGAAGTCCGGGGACTCAATGTCGGGAGCCTGGAAGCCGCCGGCGGCGGAGAGGGCGGGCATAACCTGCTGAAATACATCTCCGACAGCGAGGAGAACTGGCCGTCGAAACTGCTCGAGCGCTCGGAGCTCGAAAAACTCCTGGCCGAAGCGATTGAGAAAATGCCGCAGATGGAGCGGACCGTGCTGAGCCTCTACTACCAAGAAGAGATGACGCTGCGCGAAATCGCAAGCATCGTCCATTTGCACGAATCGCGGGTCTCGCAACTCAAATCGCAAGCCATTCTGAGGCTGCGGGCCTACATCGAGAAGCGCTGGCCGAACAGGCGCGGCCATTGAGGTGCACCGTGAAGGCGCTCGAATCCATACCCGGCTGGCTGGCGGAGGAGTGGCGGCGGCGCCTGGCTCTGGCGATCGAAGCGCTGACCGGAGAAAGCGTCGCCATCGAGCAGCAGGAAAGCCGCGGCGCGCGGGACGAGGTCAGCTTCGGGACCCTGTATCCCACCTCGGCGGGGGAGGGCTGCGCGCTGTGGGCGGCGCCGGCGGGCTCGGCTTGGGAAACGATCGGCCGCCGGGCGCTCGAAGCGGCGGGCTTGCAGGAAGCGGATACCGGTGATGTACGGAAAACGTACCTCGAGATCCTGGCCCAGGCCTGCTCGGGCGTGGCCGAGGCCATCGGCGAACGGTTAGGCCAGGAAGTCACGCTGGGCGACGCAAAGCCCTCCGATAAGCCTCCCGCGGGCGCGCCGCCCCTCCGGTTCGCGGTACGCTTTCCGGGATCGACCCCGGTAGTCATGCTGTTCGCCGTCAGCCCGCCTTTGCTGGCGATGCTGGCTGAACCCGCGGCCGCCGCCGCCGAGGCTCCGGTTGAGGGGACCGCGGCGTCCAAGACCCTGGACCTTCTTCTCGAAGTCGAACTGCCGGTGAGCGTTTCGTTCGGGCGGACCGAAATTCCTTTGAAAGACGTAGTGAAACTCAGCACCGGGTCCATCCTGGAGCTCAACCGCGCCGTCTCGGAGCCGGTCGAAATCATCGTCAATAACTGCGTGATCGCCCGCGGCGAAGTCGTGGTGATCGAAGGCAACTACGGCGTCCGCGTGACGCAGGTGATCAGCCGTCAGGAACGCCTGAGGACTTTGTATTAGAAGGGAGGGAAAACAGCATGTGGCCGTGGAGCGTCCTGTGCGCGGCGCTGGCTTGTCTGGCGGCGAGCGTGCTCGTGTGTGCTTGGCTATGGTGGTCCGGCCAGCGGACGGCGAGGCGCGTCATCGAGCGGCTCGAGGATTCAGCGAAGAAGGCGGAAGAAGAGGGCGTGGCTTGGAAGCACGAAGCCGCCTCGCTCAGGCAGCGCGTCGAACGGCTCGAAGAAGCGCTCAGCGCCTTGCGCGAAGCGCACACCCCGCGCCCGGGAATGAATCTGACCAAAAGGACGGTCGCTTTGCGCATGCACCGCCGGGGAGAGCGCCCGGAGCAGGTCGCAGCCGCGCTTGGCCTGCCTCGCGCGGAGGTGGAATTGCTGCTCAAGCTCCACCGCGCCGCCACGGACCCTGCGCCGGTGAGCGCTCAGTGAGCGTTGCTACACTGAAAAATAAATCCTCTTTCAATTCAGGGAGGCGGTATGGCGGCAGGCAAGCGGCGCAAATCCGTGGTGTGCGACATCGGCGGCGTCAAAGTGGGCGGCGCCCAACCCATCGTGGTGCAGTCGATGACCAACACGGACACCGCGGATGTGACGGCCACAGTGAATCAAGTCATATCGCTGGCTCAAGCCGGCTCGGAACTGGTCCGGATCACAGTGAACACCGAAGAGGCGGCGCAAGCCGTGCCCCGCATCGTGGACGCGCTCGCGCAGTCCGGCGTGCGAATCCCGATCATCGGCGATTTCCATTACAACGGCCACATCCTGCTGAAGAAATACCCCGAGTGCGCCCGCGCGCTGGCCAAATATCGCATCAACCCCGGCAACGTCAACATCGGACGCAAGGAGGACGACAACTTCCGAACAATGATCGAGGCGGCGCTCGAATATGGCAAGCCGGTGCGGATCGGCGTCAACTGGGGGTCGCTCGACAGCGCCCTGCTCACCCGCCTCATGGACGAAAACAACCGCCGCGCGAGGCCTCTCAGCGCCGCCGCAGTGATGAAAGAAGCCATCGTCGCCAGCGCCCTGCTGTCCGCCGAAGCCGCCGAACGCTACGGGCTGCCTCATGACCGCATCGTACTCAGCGCCAAGGTGAGCGGCGTACAGGATCTGATCGACGTCTACCGGGACTTGGCTGCGCGCTGCGACTATCCTCTGCACCTCGGACTGACCGAGGCGGGGTTAGGATCCAAAGGCATTGTGGCGACCACCGCCGCCCTGTCCGTGCTGTTGCAAGAGGGCATCGGGGACACGATCCGCGCCTCGCTGACGCCCCCTCCGGGAGGCGACCGGACCGAGGAGGTCGTCGTCTGCCAGCAGATCTTGCAGGCGCTCGGGCTGCGCAGCTTCGCGCCGCAGGTGACCGCTTGCCCGGGCTGCGGCCGGACCACAAGCACTTACTTCCAGGAACTCGCCGGCCGCATCCAGTCCTACCTCCGGCGCCAGATGCCGGAGTGGCGCCAAAAGTACCCGGGCGTCGAAGAGCTGAAGGTGGCGGTGATGGGCTGCGTGGTGAACGGTCCCGGTGAATCCAAGCACGCCCACATCGGCATCTCGCTGCCGGGAACTTTCGAAGAGCCGAAAGCGCCCGTGTACGTCGACGGGCGGCTCGCCACGACGCTGCGCGGCGAGCGCATCGCCGAAGAGTTCATCGAACTCTTGAACGATTACGTCGTCCGGAAGTTCGGCGCGAGCGCTTAGAAAAACCGGATCGTGTAACTAAACTGCACCCCGCGGCCGGTCTCCGGCGCGAACTCCTTCACGAAAGAAAGGTGATTCCGGTACAGGCGGTTCGCGGCGTTATAGAAATTCACTGAAAACATCTGCAAGACGTGCTGGCGGACAACGGTGTACGACGCCCGCCCGCCGAGCGTCACATAACCGGCGGTGGCGCGCTCGGTGGGGAATACCCGGTCCTGCCGGTTGACCATCAGCAGCTCCGGCTGCGCCGAAAAGCCCCCCCGCCGGTACTCCACGCCGAGGCGGGCGCGGGCGGGCGGAACCCGCGGCAGAGGCGTCTTGGGCGTCTTGAGCTCCGCGGCGACTGAGTCGAGATTCACTTTGAACCAAAGCGCCGGCGCCACGCTCCATGCGGCGTGCGCCTCCGTGCCCCAGTAGCGACCGGCGCCGCCGGCGTAGCGTCCCTCGATCAGCCCCTCGCGGACGTGCCCGGTCGGCGCCAGGTACACGTAGTCCGCCAGGTCGTAATAAAAGAAGTTCACGTCCCCGTGAAAGCGCGCCGATTGGTGCCGCAAAGACAAGTCCACCCCCTCCCCGCGCTCCCGCTTCAAATTCGGGTCGCCCATCTCCCAGGTGAGGTTGCCGGCGTGGGGACCCGAGGCGTACAGCTCTTCTAACGCCGGAGCGCGATACGAGTGCGTGTAGTTGGCCACGAAAGCGCCGCCGCGCCACAGCGGCACGTTGATGCCCGCCGCGCCGGAAAAGCCTGTGAAAGTGCGCTCCCTCAGCCCCGAGGGACGGTAAGCGTTGGTTTCCAGCCGCCCGCCAAACTGCAAACGGAAGCGCTCGAACTGCGCCTGCTCCAAGCCAAAAACCGCGAAGGCGTTCTGAACCGTCGGCGGCGTGATCGCTTCCTCGCCCACGGATTTGTAGTCCCGCCGCATGCCCCAAAACCCGAGGCTGCCCGTCCACCGCCCACGCCGCTTCTGATCCAGCACGCCCCGGTAAACAAACTGCTTGTTGAAAAACTCGTTGTGGGTATGAACCTCGCCGGGTTCCGGCCCGGCGCCCCGCTCTTTGTGATTCCAGTCCGTGTAAGCCAGCGTCAACTGAAACTGGTCAAAATACGCGCCCAGATTCTTTACGCCGAGGTTGAACCGGGCGGCATGGCGGCGATACCTGAGAAACACGTCCCCGTGCTCCTCGCCGTGCCCGTGATCGGGGTCTTCGTCCGCCTCGGGCTTGCCCGGCACGCCATACTCGCCCCCGTAAACGCCGTAAGAGCCGCTGAAGTACACCTTCTCTCCGTAGTGGCCCGTTCCGACGCTGACGTGGCGGATGTCGGCGGCGGAGTTGTGGACGCGGCCCAATGGAGTCGAATAATCCCCGGAGCGCTGTCCACCGCCGTCGGCCCAAACCAGCCAGTGTTTCCGCCCGATCTCAAAACCTCCCGCGCCGCCCCCGCGGCGGTCTGCCGTCCCGGCCGAACCGGTGAGATATCCGCGCACGCCCTCGTGCGGGTGGTGGTGAATCTGATGGTGGCTGGTGATCATGTTGACCACGCCGCCAATGGCGTTGCTTCCGTACAGCAGCGTGGCCGGTCCGCGCACCACCTCGATCTGGTCAATCGCGCTCGAATCCACCGGCTCCCCATGGTCGCCGGACTGCGAGGAGATCGTCCCGCTGCGCACGCCATCCTGAAGGATCAGCACGCGATCGCCATCGAAACCCCGCACCACCGGACGGGTGGTCCCGGGACCCGAACTCCGCTTCGCCACCCCGGGCTCCTGTTCGAGTATGTCCCCCAGAGAGATCGCCGGGCGCTGAGTAAGTTCGAGCGATTCGATCGAAGTGACCGACTGAAATGCTTCCAGCGTCGTCTCCTCCTGCCCGGAGGCGGTCACCGTGATCTGGTGCCTCACCGGAGCGATGCGCAAACTGAAATTCACCTCCGCCGTCTCCCCGGGCTTAACCTCCACCGTCTTGCGTACATCGGTGAACGCGTGCAGATGCGCCACCAGCTCGTAACGCCCCGGAGGAATGTCCGGAATCACGAACCCGCCGTCATCGCCGGATTGAACGGACCGGCGCAACTGCACCACCATGATCGTGGCAGTGTGCAAAGGATCGCCGGTGGCTTCCAGCGTGACGATCCCGCGAATAGCTCCCAACTCCCGGCCCCCGCCGGGATAAGACGCGGCGCACAGCGCCGCCGGCAACAAAACACCGATTCCGATGCGGAACCGCATACTATTTCTCCTCCCTTTTCTATGAACTCCTTGCCAAAGACCTGTCTTCACGCCTAAACAGCCAGGGTGAGTCCAGGTGCAGGAGGAGCTCTGGCGGATCGGACATCGATCCGCAAGGAGGAAAACTCCGCAGGGGAGACTTCCGTCAGGGGCAGGCTTACCAGGGCAGGCGCGGCTAAGCCGGATCGCTCCTCACCCGTCAAACCGGAAAAAGACGCCGCCTGACAGGCGACGCACTGGTGATCCGCTGCATGAACGTGCGCGCCGGCGTGGACAAAGACGAATAGAGCCGCAGCGATGAGCAGGCAAGCCCACACTCGCCGCACTGGCTGAATGGCCCATTTCATCCCGTCGTCCATAGCCCCGCTGCTCTTAGGATACACCAGCCTGCCCGCCGGCTTCTAAAATCGCTTACAACCCCGCGCCCGCGGCGCGAATCTATAAAAGTCTAGACCGGAGCTCAATCATGCCCCGCTATTTCACGCTCGATGAAGCCAATGCCGCCTTGGCGCGGCTCGAACCGCTGCTGCGGCAGGTGGTGGCCCTAAAGGCAAGTTACTCGCAAGCCGAAGAGCAGTTGCAGGCGGAGGCGCGCCGCATCGCTCTCGCCGGAGGGGCGCACGTCAACTCCTCGCAGTTGTTGCAGGCGCGGGGCAGGCGGGACGCGGCGGCGTCGCGGCTCAAAGAGCTGATTGAGGAGGTCCAGGAACACGGCTGCCTGGTCAAAGACTTGGACCTGGGGCTGCTCGACTTCCCCACGCTCTACCGCGGCGAGGAAGTTTATTTATGCTTCCGGCTGGGCGAGGAGCGCATCCGCTTCTGGCACGGAGTGACCGAAGGATTTCGCGGCCGGAAAGCCATCGACGAGGATTTCCTGGCCAACCACGGCGGAGAGAGAAAGCATTGAACCCTCGGGGCGCCCGCCCTTCCGGACGCCGGCGCGAACTCCGGGCGTCACCAGTTGCGCCGTTCCACGATGGTCGGAGGTTCGTAGCGAACCCCCCGCGCCAGCCGCTTCTCCTCCCGGTTGGCGGTCCAGAGAAACAACGGTCCCAGCAGCGACGAAAGCAACGAAACCGTGGGTCCGAATTCCCGCTCGATTTCCGCCCGCAACAGCGTCATCTTGTCGCTGATGGCGCGGTTCGTGCTCCGCATCTTGCGCTCCATCGCCCACAGCAGCGCCGCATAGGCGTTCTTCAGCCGTCGCGCTTCCCACTCGAAACGCCGCCGCACCCGCAAGTCGGGGTAGTTCTTGTACCGCTTCCAGCCCTCAAAAGTGGTCCGGCAGATGCGATAAAGGCTCGGACCATTGCGCTCGAAATCCCGCCGGAAAGCCCAGTCCAGGAAACTCTTGGACTGGCTGCGCGAAATCGCCGGATGCTCGAAGTTGAACTGGTACTGCCCGTGAATGTCGGCTAGATCCACGTCCTCAAGCAGCCGCCCCTCGCTCCGGATTTGCTCGTACAGCGGAGTGCCCGGAACCGGCGTGTAAAGCATGAACTGGTGGAAGTCGGTTTCGTGCTGTACGGCGTGTTCAATCTCTTCCCGGATATTCTCCGGCGTGTGGTGCTCCAAGCCCACAATCGTCGAGCCGAGCGCCTTAATGCCGTGCTCGCGCAGTTCGCGGGTCAGCCGCAGCGTGTCCGTCCCCTCGAGCTTGGCGTAGCCCGATCGCGGCGATTCGAGCCCCAGCCAGACCCACGAAACGCCAAGCTGGACCAGCTCCTCCATGGTGTACTTGCGTATGGCGTTAGCCGAGGAGAATACATACAGCGCCCAGCTCTTATCATGCTTCTGCATGTGGGCGAGCAGGTCCATGGCGCGCCGGCGGTCCAGCAGGAAGTTCTCGTCCATCATGAAGAACGATTGCGCCTTCAACCGCTCCTCGGCTTGCGCCATCACCTCAAATAACTCGGCGCCGCTTTCGAAGAAGTGATACATCTTGCCTTTGCCGCCGAAAAACGCCGAAGTGGTGCAGAAGTTACAGCCCATCGGGCAGCCCACCGAAGGAATAATCGTGGCGGCGGTGTCGTTGCCCTCGGGCACCGGCAAGCCCAAAGCGCGCACGCCGAAGCCGGAAACAATCGGCGGGTGCTCGATCGGCGCCGAAGGGTCCTCGCCAAGATAGGAGCGCATCCACCCGATTCCTTCCCCGCGGACGATATGATCGGCGTCAATCATCCGCTCAATCCCCGGAATGGCGGTGACATGACCGCCCACCACAATCACCGAATGCGGCGAGATCTGCCGCACCATGCGGCACATCTCCCGCACCTTGCCCACGTTGACGATAATCGACGAGATCCCGACGATATCGTAATGGTGGGCGCGGAGTTCGGCGGCGAAAGCTTCGCGGGTAGGGAAGTCCAGCACCGTGCACGGAGCCGAAATGTTGTGCTGGATCATGAGAATGCCCCACGAACGGTGGAACATGCGAAGCGAAAACGGACCCTGCTCCCGGGTCACTTGGTTATGGTAGAGCTCCATCGGGTTGATGGAGCGGCTGCCGAACTCGTCGTCTTGGGCGTACGGACCAAAAACAGAGGAAAGCAACACACGGGCGCGGACGCCCTTGGGGTGAACGGTCATGATAGGTAAATCGGCGATTGGGCCCCAGTGGTTCAGGCCGGATCTGAACTTTGATTATATCAGGCGCCGGGGCCCGCCACCCACAAAAGAAGCCTCGCGCCCCGAATTTCCACCGTGCGCCGCGGGCGCCAGTCGCCCATGCCAAACGCGTGCGACACGATGCGCGTCCCGGGGCGCAGTTCCCGCCACAGTTTGGGGCGCAGGGCGAGATTTACCTCGGGCAGCAGATAAAGCGTCACCACCGTGGCTTCCGCAAGCTTGGCTTGGAAGAAATCGTCCTGAACGAAACGCACCAGATGGCTCACCCCCGCTTTCTGCGCCGCGGCGGCGGCTTCCCGCACCAACCCCGGGTTCTGTTCGATGCCCACGCCCCGCGCCCGAAAACGGCGCGCGGCGGCGATGACCACCCGCCCGTCACCCGAGCCCAGGTCATAAAGGGTGTCGTTGGAATGGACTTGAGCTAAATCGAGCATCGCGTCCACTACCTCGGGCGGCGTCGAAACACAGGGAGCTTCGATCGGAACTTCCTGAAAAGCGAAGGCGGAGGACGCAATCGCCGCCAGGAAGTGACGGCGGGTCATAGAGTTATGGTTAGCACGGCAAAGCGGCAAATGTCAAACCGGGCCTCTTGACACACTGAGTTTATCGTATTAAGCTTAAGATAGTTGATATAGAGGGACTCAAATATGGATCCGAATCGCTTCACCGAAAAGGTCCGAGAGGCGCTCGCCGCCTCCCAGTCCAAAGCCGTCCGCTACAGCCACCAGCAGGTGGACGTCGAACACCTGCTCGCCGCGCTCCTCGAGCAAGAAGGTGGGCTCGCCCCGTCTATCCTCGCGCGAGCCGACGTGCCGCTCGCCAATCTCGCCCGCGAGGTGGACCGCGAGTTGGACCGCATGCCCAAAGTCTCCGGCCCCACGGGCAGCCCCGAGCAAATCTATGTCACCGCCCGGCTCAATAAGCTGCTCACGCAGGCCGAGGACGAGGCTAAGCGACTGAAAGACGACTACTTATCCGTCGAACACCTGCTCCTCGCCATGCTCGACGACACCGGCGCCGTAGGCCGGCTGCTGAAACGGTTCGGACTCACCCGGGAGCGCCTGATGGCGGCCTTGCAAGAGGTGCGGGGCAGCCAGAGGGTGACCAGCCCCAACCCCGAAGCGACCTACGAAGCCCTCGAACGCTACGGGCGGGATCTCACCCGGCTGGCGTCGCAAGGCAAGCTCGATCCGGTCATCGGACGGGACGAGGAGATCCGAAGGGTCATCCAGGTCCTTTCGCGCCGGACCAAGAACAACCCGGTTCTGATCGGCGAACCGGGCGTGGGAAAAACGGCGATCGTCGAAGGGCTGGCGCAGCGCATCGTCCGCGGCGATGTGCCCGAAGGCTTAAAGAACAAGAAGATCGTCGCCCTCGACATGGGCGCCCTGATCGCCGGCGCCAAGTATCGCGGAGAGTTCGAAGAGCGGCTGAAAGCCGTCCTGAAAGAAGTGCAGAACTCGGAAGGGCAGATCATTCTGTTCATCGACGAACTGCACACCGTGGTCGGCGCCGGAAAAGCCGAGGGCGCCATGGACGCGGGCAACCTGCTGAAGCCGATGCTCGCCCGCGGAGAACTGCACTGCATCGGCGCGACCACGCTTGACGAATACCGCAAGCACGTCGAAAAGGACGCCGCGCTCGAGCGCCGCTTCCAGCCGGTGCTCGTCGACCAGCCCTCCGTCGAAGACACGATTTCGATCTTGCGCGGCTTGCAGGAACGGTATCAGAACCACCACGGCGTGCGCATCAAGGACGCCGCGCTCGTGGCGGCGGCGGTCCTTTCGAACCGCTATATCTCAGACCGCTTCCTGCCCGACAAAGCGATCGACCTCGTGGACGAAGCCGCGGCCAAGCTCCGCACCGAAATCGACTCCATGCCGGCTGAGCTCGACGAGATCAAACGCCGCGTCATGCAGCTCGAAATCGAGCAGCAGGCGTTGCAGAAGGAAACCGACCCCGCCTCCAAGGAGCGTCTCCAGAAGTTGGAGAAAGAACTGAGCGAACAGCGCGCCCAGGCGGCGGCGCTCGAAGCCCAGTGGATGGAGGAAAAAGCCGGCGTGCAGCGCCTGCGCGAGCTCCGCGAGAAGATCGAGCAGACGCGCATCGAAATCGAGCGGGCGCAGCGGCAGTATGATCTGAACCGCGCCGCGGAATTGCAGTACGGGACGTTGAACGCCTTGGAACGTCAATTGAAACAAGAGGAGGAGAAACTCGCCGGGCGCAACGGCGCCTCGCGCCTGATTAAGGAAGAAGTGGACGAGGAGGACATCGCCGAAGTCGTCAGCCGCTGGACGCACATCCCGGTTTCGCGCCTGCTCGAAGGCGAAATGCAGAAACTGCTCCATCTCGAGGATGAACTGCACCGGCGCGTCATCGGTCAGGACGAAGCCGTGCGCGCGGTGGCTGAGGCGGTCATGCGGGCGCGCTCCGGCTTGAAAGACCCCAACCGCCCCGTGGGCAGCTTCATCTTCCTCGGACCCACCGGCGTGGGCAAGACCGAGCTCGCGCGCGCGCTCGCCGAGTCGCTGTTCGACGATGAGCGGGCGATGGTGCGCATCGACATGTCCGAGTATCAGGAAAAGCACACCGTCTCCCGCTTGGTGGGCGCCCCTCCGGGCTACGTCGGCTATGACGAAGGCGGGCAGCTCACCGAAGCCGTCCGGCGCCGCCCCTACACCGTGGTGCTGTTCGACGAAATCGAAAAGGCGCACCACGACGTGTTCAACGTCATGCTCCAGATCCTTGACGACGGGCGCCTCACCGACGGGCAGGGCAGAACGGTGGACTTCCGCAACACCATTCTGATCATGACTTCAAACATCGGAAGCCACCGCATCCTCGATTATCGCGGCGCGTTCGAGGGCTACAACTACGAACGGATGAAGGAAAGCGTGCTTGAGGAGCTCCGCCGCCACTTCCGTCCGGAGTTCCTGAACCGCGTGGACGAGATCATTGTCTTCCACTCGCTGAACGAGGACCACTTGAAGAAGATTGTCGACATCCAAGTCGACCGGGTGCGGAAGCGGCTCGAGGAGCGCAAGATCCGCCTGGAGTTGACCGAAGCGGCGCGTTCGCTGCTCGTGCGGATCGGCTTCGACCCGGCTTATGGCGCGCGTCCGTTGAAGCGGGCGGTGCAGAGAGAGATCGAGACGCCGTTGGCGCGGCTCTTGCTCCGCGGCGAAATCCGCGACGGGTGGACCGTGACGGCGGACGCCGGCGAGGGCGATACGATTGCGTTTACCTGTCACGAGCCTGTCGCGGCGGGCGTCTAAGAGTTATGTTCGGCGGCGCGGAGGGGACGGGGCGTTGATTCCGTTCCCGCCGCGCGAATCAACAGAGAGGAGGCGAATGGCTGGATGTGGAGAGCGATGAAAATCCCGTTGGCGGGCGTCGCCATCGCCTGTATGGCAGCGCCCGGGGCGCTAGCGCAGCGCGCGGCGCTGGTCGAAAGTTTTGCGCCGGTGGTCAAGAAGGCGCAGCCGGCGGTGGTGAACATTTCCACCACCGTGGTCCGGCGCACCCGCGGCACGGACATGCCGGATTTCTTCGAGTATTTCTTCGGTCCTGGTTTTCGCCCGCCTAGAGAGCAGCGCGGGCAGAGCCTCGGATCGGGCGTCATCGTCCGTCCGGACGGCTATCTTCTAACCAACGCGCACGTAGTCGAAGGCGCGACCGACATCCGCGTTTCGATGGCGGACCGCAGGGAATACAAGGCGCAGCTTGTCGGTTCCGACCCGCAAACCGACATCGCGGTCCTGAAAATCGAAGGTTCGGGTTTCCCCACCATTCCCTTCGGCGACTCGAACCGCATCGAGGTGGGCGATATCGTGCTCGCGATCGGCAACCCGTTCGGCATCGGGCAGACGGTCACCATGGGCATCATCGGCGCCGTGGGGCGCTCGGGGCTGAACATCGAAGCGTATGAGGACTTCATTCAGACCGACGCCGCCATCAATCCCGGCAACTCCGGCGGTGCGCTGATCAACACCCGGGGCGAGCTCATCGGCATCAATACCGCCATCATTTCGCGGTCCGGCGGCAACCAGGGCATTGGTTTCGCCGTGCCGGTGAACATGGCTCGCAACGTGATGGATCAGATCATCAAGAGCGGCAAGGTGGTCCGCGGCTACATGGGCGCCGGCATTCAAGACGTCACTGCGGATCTCGCCAAGGGATTCGGCCTCAAGCAGCCGAGCGGAGTGGCCATCACCCAAGTCGAGCCTAACAGCCCGGCTGAGAAAGCGGGACTTAAAGCCGGCGACATCGTGACGGCGCTGAACGGGACTCCGGTGAAATCGGCCAACGAGCTGCGGTTGAGGATTTCGCAAACCGCTCCCGGGACCACGGTGAAGCTCGGCGTCGTGAGGGAAGACGGCTCGACCGCCGAGCTGCCGGTGACGCTCGCGCAGTTGCCTTCGCGGGACGAGCGCGGCGGACCGTCGCAGTCGTCCCGGCGCGGCGGGCGCGGTGGAGCCATGGAGGGCGTCGAAGTCGAAGAGCTGACGCCGCGCGTGGCGCGGCAGTTGGGGATCCCCCGCGACGTCACCGGCGTCGTGGTGGCGGATGTGGACCCGTCTTCGCCCGCGGCGGCGGCGGGCCTGCGCCCGGGCGACGTGATCCAGCGGGTGAACCGCCAGCCCGTCGAGTCGGTCGCCGATTTCAACCGCTTGGTCCGCCAGGCGGAGGGTAAGCCGGTGCTGTTGCTCGTCAACCGCGGTGGAAGGACAGCCTTTATCGTCGTGGAAGCGTCAAAATAAAGGCATGTCGAGGCAGCGTCACTCTGTGTTCTTTCCGTCTCAATCGTTTGGAGAGGCGGTCTGGCATCCGGCGGCGGACGTCTACCGCCGCCCGGATGGCTGGCTGCTGAAGTTCGACTTGGCGGGGGTTTTGCCGCAGGACGTCGACATCACGATCGAAGGGCGGAGGGTGACGGTTCGCGGCGTGCGGCGGGACAGCTCCGCGGAAGAATGTTGCTCGTGCTACCGCATGGAGATTACTTATAGCGAGTTTGAGCGCAGCGTGGATCTGCCAAGCGCGGTCGACGACGCCCGCTTGGAGATTGAATTCAACAACGGCATGCTGCTGCTCAGAATCCTGGGAGGGCATTCGACGTGAGCGAATCTCAAAACATACAGGTTTTGCCCGTTCTTCCTCTGAAGAACACCGCTTTGTTCCCCTTTTTGATGACCCCGCTGTCTGTGGGCCGCCCTGCTTCGCTTGCCGCGGTGGAGGCGGCGCTGGCCACCGAAAAGAAAGAACTGGTGGTCGTGGCGCAGCGCGACCCGAACATCGAATCGCCCACGCAGGACGATTTGTATACCGTCGGTACGAAAGCGATCGTGCGCAAGATGGCGCGGCCTACGGATGAAACCATGGAACTCCTCGTGCTCGGCGTCGAGCGGGTGGTGATCATCCGTCTGGAGAGCACGGAGCCTTACCTCACGGCCAAAGTTCAGCCCCTGCCGCTGCCCACCGATACCAGCACAGAGCTCGAAGCCCTCCAGCGGGCGATCATCGATCTGGCCGGCAAGGCGATTTCGCTGGCGCAGCCCCAGGCGCCCCCGGAACTCGCGCGGATGCTGGCATCCAACGAGGACCCCCTCCGGCTGGTCTTCTTGCTCGCCTCCATGTTCAGCCTGGACTTGGCCAAGGAGCAGAAGCTGCTCGAGTGCGAGTCGCGCGTGGATGCGCTGCGGCTGATGCATCAATACCTCTCGTACGAAGTGCAGGTGCTCGAGCTGCGCACCAAGATCGCCAGCGAAGCGCGCAGCGAGATGTCCAAAGAGCAGCGCGAGTACCTCCTGCGCCAGCAGATGCGCGCCATCCAGCAGGAACTCGGGGAGCGCAACCCCGAACAGGCGGAGATCGACCTTCTGCGCGAGCGTTTGGAGAAGGCGGACCTGCCCGAAGAGGTTCGCAAAGAAGTCGAGCGCGAGTTGGGACGCCTGGAACGCTTGCCCGCGGCGGCGCCCGATTTCCACGTCATCCGCAGCTATATCGAACTCGTGCTGGAGCTGCCATGGCGTGTTTCCACGCAGGATAATCTGGACATCGCCAACGCCCGCAATGTCCTCGACGAGGACCACTACGACCTCAAAGAAGTCAAAGAGCGGATCCTCGAATTCCTCGGAGTCATGAAGATGAATCCGGGGGCCAAAGCGCCGATCCTCTGCTTCGTCGGTCCGCCGGGCGTCGGCAAGACGTCGCTCGGACAGTCGATCGCCAGAGCTATCGGGCGCAAGTTCGAGCGGATGAGCTTGGGCGGCTTGCACGATGAAGCGGAGCTCCGCGGGCACCGCCGGACGTATGTTGGCGCAATGCCGGGGCGGCTCATTCAAGCCGTCCGGCGCGCCGGCTCAAACAACCCGGTGATCATGCTGGACGAAGTCGACAAGCTCGGCCGGGACTACCGCGGCGACCCGGCGTCGGCGCTGCTCGAAATCCTGGATCCCGAACAAAACAAGTCGTTCCGGGACAACTATCTCGACCTGCCCTTCAGCCTGGCGAACGTGTTCTTCATCACCACGGCCAATTCGTTGGACACCATCCCCGGACCGCTGCTCGACCGCATGGAGATTCTGCGGCTTTCGGGCTACACCGAGGAAGAGAAAGTCCAAATCGCGCGCCGCTACCTGATTCCCCGCCAGTTGAAAGAGGCTGGGTTGACGGACGAACAGCTCTCGATCACCGATGAAGCCTTGCGCAAAATCATCGGCGGCTATACGCGCGAGGCGGGTTTGCGCCGCCTCGAGCGCGCCATCGCTCGCATCGCCCGCAAGACGGCGCTCAAGTTCGCCGAGGGCAATACCGAACCCGTGACGGTGCGCCCCGAGGATTTGGTCGAATTGCTCGGTCCGCAGCCGTTCATGCCTGAGGACGCGCGCAAGACGCTTCCGCCGGGCGTCGCCACAGGGCTCGCCTGGACCGAAACCGGCGGCGACGTGCTTTACCTCGAAGCCACGCTGCTTCCGGACGGCAAGGGCTTGACGCTCACCGGACAGCTTGGCGAGGTGATGCAGGAATCGGCCAAGGCGGCTCAGAGCTATGTCTGGTCGCACGCCGAGGAGCTGGGCATCGACCTGAAGCTGTTCCGCGACGCGGGCGTGCACCTCCACGTTCCCGCGGGTGCGATCCCCAAGGACGGACCTTCGGCGGGCGTCACGGCGGTGGTGGCGCTGACCTCCATGTACACCAAGCAGCCGGTGCGGACCGATACGGCGATGACGGGCGAAATCACGCTCTCCGGATTAGTGCTCCCCATCGGCGGAGTGAAGGAGAAAGTTCTCGCGGCGCGCCGTTCGGGCTTGAAACGTGTGATCCTGCCCAAAGCCAACGAAAAGGACCTGCGCGACGTGCCGGAAGAGGTGCGCGCGGAGATGGAGTTCGTTTTTGTCGAGCGCATCGACGAAGTGCTCGCCAACGCCATCCCGGCGCTTGCCGAGCGGTTGGCCCCGGCGGCGCAGCCGGCTTGACCCGGCGCGCCGCCGCCGGATCAGGGCGCTATCGCGAGCGGCAGTTCGTTGCTGGCAAGGTCCAGCACAACCACCAGCGGAACTCTAGGGTCCGCCGGCGCATCCTCGGGGACGCGGGCGTTGACCTGCCACAAGCCCACCGCTCCTGGCGTCAGTCCGTGAAATACGACCGGGACGCTGCGCCCTTGAATATAGACCTGCGGCGCTTCGGTCGTGGCCGCGATGGGCTCGCCCGGCGAAGGCGAACCTTCGGGGACTTCCGGCGCCGTGACGCCCTGTCCGGCGCCGAAAATCTGAATGATTTCGCCTCGCCGCGCGGGCGCTGACGGTCCGTTCGGCTTCCCATCCTGGTTCGCCACGGCGAACAGCGCCGGCGCTCTGGGCGTCACAGTCAGCGGCGCGCGCGCCACCGTCTGCCCGTTCACCCGGACTTCGACCAGTGGTTGCCCGGGCGCCTGCCTCACCGGAACCTGGAAGTTGATCTGCCCCGGCGCGGAGTAAAGCAGCGGAGCGGCTGTCCCGCCCACGCGAACCTCCGCCCCGCCCAACTGCCGGGGCAAAGGAACTTCGGCTGCCGCCGCCGCCGTCACGCCGGGAAATTGACCAAACAGGCTGGCCCAGGAACCGGGAGCGAGCGGAGCGCCGGGCGTGTATCCGGCGGTGTTGACCGCCACCGCGTCCGAGCGCGGCTCCATCACCCACACCTCCGTTCCCGCCGGCAGCGTCTGCCGCGACAACGAAACACGAGCCGGTTTATAGCGGATCCCCGGAAACGGCGCCGTGGTGGCGGGAAGCAGGGAAAGCTGCGCCGGACCGCCGAACGCCGTCCGGTAGTGCATCAGGATCGCCACCTTGGGCTTCAGTTCATCAATCAGGCGCGCCGCCGCCGCGGCGTCGATAGTGAAAAAGCCGCCCGCCGGAACGAAGAGCACGTCGAGTTGCTGCAATCCCGCGGCTTGCTCTTCGCTCAGCCGGTCCTGTCCGTAATCGCCGAGGTGGGCGATGTTGAGTCCGCCTTGAGTCCAGCGGATGATCGTGTTGGCGCCCCGGGCAGCGCCGTTCTGATTGTCGTGGAAGCCCGGCAGAAGCAAAAAGTTCAGGCCCGCGGCCGTCATTTCCCGCCGGGCGGTGACCGGGCGCCCGTCAACGATCGTGAAGCTGCCCCGCACTCCGCCTGTATTGTTGTGGTCGGAGTGGTTGTGTGAAACCGTAACCACGTCGGCTTCGATGGTTGGAAGCGCGTACCCTACCGAAGCCGCCGGAGGGTCGGTGATAACCACCGGCTTACCCTCCCCGGTTTCGATTACGAAGCACGACTGCCCGATGAACGTGATCCGCACGCCTTGAGCGGATAAGCCCGCTGCGGCGAATAGCATAGCGGCAAGGATTCTCCCCGACATTCTAACTTCCCCCTTAACGTGAGAGTAGAACGCGATAAGAAGAGAGCGCAAGCCGCGCGCCGCTCAAGGCAGCTCTTGATCCACCAGCCCGAAAATGACCTGCTGCCGCTCGAAGGCGCCGCGCGGGGTTTCGATGTTGATGTACCGGAACCCCTCCCGCGCGGCGAGGCGGGAGAGCGATCCGTCGTCTTCTTGCGGCGCCTTGTTCTGAAGCACTACGTTCCAGCGGAACGTGGCGAGGATGTCGAAATCGCGCGGGTCCGTGCAGAGGAGGAACTCGCGGGGCTGATCCGGATTCTTGAGAGAAACCCGGTCGCTGATGGGCGCTTCGTCTTTCACGGAATACCCGGGACCGTTGTTGTGCAACGCGATGAGCAGCCCGCCCGCCGGGGGCCGTATGGCTTTCAGGAATCGCGGGCGGTCGCGGTCCAAGGCGTCTAGCGCTTGGCCGATCCGCGCGGCGCTCCAATCCGGGTTGAGCTTGCGGAGGCTCGCCGCCGCGCCGGCGCGGGAGAAGATCCGGTTGGGGTCCACCCTGCCGCCGCGCAGCGGCACCGTGCGCCATTCGCTCCGCACCAGAAAAGCCACTCCCTGCCCGCTCCGCATGTGGGCGAGGAGCACCTCCCGGGCGGTCGTTTCGTCGCCGTGGATGTGCAGGTAGCGGCGCGGCGATTTGCCGCGGCTCAAGATTCGAAACCTCGCATCGCCGAAACGGACAGTCCGCGGCCCCCAGAAAAATGGAAATCCGCCTAATCCAAAAAGAAACTCACGCCGGTTCAGCAGCTCAGGCTGGCGCATCCACTCCATCATGTCAAAACCCGATGGCATAATAGTTCGGGAGGTTCGACGCATGCCTGTGGAAACCACGCCGTCGCTCGAGCGGGAACTGAATCCTTGGCTGGCCGCCGAAGCGCGATTCGATCAAGCGGCCGCCAAACTCGGACTCGACGACGGCATGTGCAAGGTGCTGAGAACGCCGGCTCGCGAAATCACGGTGCACATACCGGTGCAACTCGACGACGGCCGGCTCGAGGTATTTACCGGATACCGAGTGCAGCACTCGCTCGCCAGAGGTCCGGCGAAAGGAGGAATCCGGTTCGCGCCTGATGTCAGTCTGGACGAAGTGCGGGCGCTGGCCGCATGGATGACGTGGAAGTGCGCCGTCGTCAACATTCCGTTCGGCGGCGGCAAAGGCGGAGTCATCTGCGACCCGTCCTTGCTTTCCGCCGCCGAATTGGAGCGCATCACGCGGCGCTATACGGCCGAGCTTTTGGAATTTCTCGGACCGGAGCGCGACGTGCCGGCGCCGGACATGAACACCAACGAGCAGACCATGGCCTGGATCATGGACACCTACTCGATGCACTACCGCTCCACGGTCACCGCCGTGGTGACGGGGAAACCCCTCGATCTCGGCGGGTCGCGGGGGCGTCCGGAAGCCACCGGGCGCGGCTGCATGATCGTGACGCTTCAGGCGCTGCGCCGCCTCGGGATTGATCCCTCCTCCGCCAAAGTCGTCATCCAAGGCTTCGGCAACGTGGGCGGCATGGCGGCTAAGCTGATGTCGCGCGCCGGCTTCAAGATCATCTCGGTCATCGAAATTGAAGGCGCCGTCTACAATCCGCACGGGCTGGACATCCCCAAGCTCATGGCCCATCGCAAGGAGACCGGCTCCATCCTCGACTTTCCCGAAGCCGAGAACATCGATCCGAAAGAGGCCATGTTCCTCGAATGCGACGTCCTCATCCCCGCCGCCAAGGAGAACGTGATCACCTCTCAGAACGCGGACAAGATCCGGGCCAAGATTCTTTGCGAAGGCGCGAACGGACCCACCACTGCGGTGGCGGATGAAATCCTCGCCGAAAAGAAAGTCTTCGTCATCCCGGATATCCTGGCCAACGCCGGTGGAGTCACGGTCTCTTACTTCGAATGGGTGCAGGACCGTCAAGGCTTCTTCTGGAATGAGCAACTGGTCAACGGGCGGCTCGAGGAGATCATGGTGACCAGCTTCCGCGACGTGGTCTCCTACGCCGAGCGGCACGGCGTGAACAACCGGATCGCGGCTTACATGTTAGCCCTCGACCGCGTGGCGTTCGCCATCAAACTGCGCGGCATCTACGCATGACTGAAGTCCCTGGTACGCCGCTCATGCGGCAGTACCATGCCATCAAGCAGCAGGTCCCCAACGCCCTATTGATGTTCCGGCTGGGGGACTTTTATGAGCTGTTCTATGAGGACGCCGTCACCGCCGCGCGGGAATTGGAAATCACGCTGACCTCGCGCAACAAGGAGCGCGGCGACCCGGTTCCGATGTGCGGCGTCCCCTATCATGCCGCCGAGGGCTACATCGCGCGGTTGATCCAAAAGGGCTACCGGGTGGCCATTTGCGATCAGATGGAAGATCCCCGGCTGGCCAAAAAACTCGTGCGGCGGGAGATCACCCGCGTCGTGACCCCGGGAACCGCCACCGAGTCCGCCGTACTCCGCCCGCAGGAAAACAACTACCTTGCGGCTGCCGTACGCAAGGAGAACCGCGCCGGCCTCGCACATGTCGACGTCTCCACCGGGGAATTCCGCGCCACCGAGATGGCTGCCGCGGAGGTCGAGGCGGCGCTCGAAAGCCTCAACGCCCGCGAAGTTCTGGCGCCTGCCGGCGAACAGCCGCACCCCCGCATCTTGACCACGGAACTCGAATCTTGGGTGTTTGGCGCAGACTACGCGGAGCGCGTCTTGCGCGAGCACTTCCACCTGCTTTCGCTCGACGGTTGCGGGCTTGAAGGCAGACCGCTCGCGGTGGGCGCGGCCGGAGCGCTGCTGCATTACCTCCGCGACACCCAGAAATCCGCGCTCAACCACCTCGAGCGCCCCGGCTTCTATGACCGCGCGTCGGACATGGTTCTCGACGCGGTCACCGTACGCAACTTGGAGCTTCTCGAACCGCTCTTTCAGGGCGAGGACCGGGACGCCACCCTCGTGGCGGTGATCGACCAGACTGCCACCGGGATGGGCGCCCGCCTGTTGCGGCGGCGCCTGCTGCGCCCTTCGCTCGACCGCCGGGAAATCGAAGCGCGGCTCGACCGTGTCGAGGCGCTCGCCAAAGCCACCATCGAGCGCGCCGAAATCCGCAAGATCCTGGGCGGCATTCAGGACTTGGAGCGGCTGCTCGCGCGCGTCACGCTCGGAACCGCCGGACCGCGGGAAATGCTCGCGCTCGGGCGCTCGCTCGCTCAACTGCCGGCTTTGAACCGGGCGGCGGCGCGTTTCCTGGCTCGCCCGGTCGAAGAGGCGGCGGAAGTTCGCGAGCGCATCCTCACGGCGCTTTCCGACAATCCGCCCGCCGTGCTCGCCGATGGCGGCGTGATCCGCGAAGGCTGCCGCCCGGACCTCGACGAACTGCGCGACATCAGCCGCAACAGCAAACAGTACATCGCTCAGATTGAGCAGCGGGAGCGGGCGCGCACCGGCATTCAGTCTCTGAAGGTTCGCTTCAACAACGTTTTCGGCTACTACATCGAGATCTCGAAGGCTAACCTCCACCTTGCGCCCCCGGATTACGACCGCAAGCAGACGCTGGTCAACGCCGAGCGCTTCACCACGCCTGAGTTGAAGGAACTCGAGGCCAAGATTCTCGAAGCCGAGGAGCGGATTCTGGCCATCGAACGCGAGGTATTCAACGAACTCCGCGCCTTCACCGCTTCCCAAGCCGCACTGATCCGCGCCGCGGCTGCCGCGGTGGCCGAAATCGACGTCGACGCCGCGCTAGCCGAGACGGCGGTCGCTAACCGTTACACTCGCCCGCGGTTCTCCGAAACCGGCGAAATGCGCCTCGCCGCCGCCCGCCATCCGGTGGTCGAAAAACTGGCGGAAAGGGAATCGCAGCGTTTCATCCCCAACGACCTCTATCTCGACGACAAGGAATTCATCGCCGTGATCACCGGACCCAACATGGGCGGCAAGTCCACCTATCTCCGGCAGGCGGCGCTGATCTCGATTCTGGCGCAGATGGGTTCGTTCGTCCCGGCGGAATCCGCAGTGCTGCCCTTGGTGGACCGGGTCTATACGCGCATCGGCGCCGCGGACAACCTCGCGCGCGGGCGTTCGACGTTCATGGTAGAAATGACCGAAACGGCTGTGATTCTGAATACGGCCACCCCGCGCAGCCTGATCATCCTCGACGAAATCGGGCGCGGCACCTCCACCTACGACGGTCTGGCGCTCGCCTGGGCGGTGGTCGAACACATTCACAGCCGCATCCGTGCGAAAACGCTCTTCGCCACGCATTACCACGAACTCACCGAGCTGGCCGATCAGTTGAGCGGCGTGCGCAACCTGCATGTATCGGTCAAGGAGTCCGGCGACCAGATTATCTTTCTGCGCAAGGTGGAGGCGGGCAGCGCGGACCGCAGCTATGGCATCGAAGTGGCTCGCCTCGCCGCGCTGCCCGTGAGCGTGATCGAGCGCGCCCGCGAGATTCTGGCCCTGCATGAAAAGACCGAACACGAAATGACCGAGGAGCTTGCTCCCCGGCCGGAGCGGCGCGCCATGCCGGCGCAGATCCGGCTGTTCGAGCCGGTCAACTACGAAATCGCCGCCCGCATCCGCAGCCTCAAGCTGGATGAGATTCGCCCCATCGAGGCGCTGCGGCTGCTCGCGGAGCTGCAAGAGGAGCTCAACCGGGAATGAAAGTCGCGGGCATCATGAGCGGGACTTCGCTCGACGGGATCGACGTGGCGGTGATCGAAATCCGCGGCCGGCGCTGGAAACTGCTCAGCACAAGTTTCACTCCTTATCCGAAGAACGTTCGGGAAGCCATCCTCGGCGTTTCCAACGCCCATACGCACACCGCCTCCATTGCGCGCCTGCACTTTCTTTTGGGCGAACTGTACGCCGAAGCGGTCTCGAAGCACCCGGGAGTGGAGTTGGTGGGTTGTCACGGGCAGACGATCTTCCACGAGAGCACCCCGGCGCTGATCGCCGGACGTCGCGTCAAGAGCACCCTGCAAATTGGCGAGGCGTCGCTCATCGCCGAAAAATTGGGCGTGCCGGTGGTGTCCGATTTCCGGCCGCGCGACATTGCGGCCGGGGGTACGGGTGCGCCGCTTGTGCCGTACGTGGATTATTTCCTCTACCGCCACCCCAAGCGGCGGCGGGCGGCGCTCAATATCGGCGGCATCGCCAACATCACTTACATACCCGCTAAGGCGAAGCCCGAAGAGGTCATCGCCTTCGACACCGGACCGGGCAACATGGTGGTCGACGCGCTCGCGGCGCAAGCGACGCGCGGCAAGCTCAACTACGACCTGGACGGCAAGCTCGCCATGCGCGGGCGCCTGAATCCGGCGCTGCTCGACCGCCTTCTGCGGGATCCCTTCATCCGCCGCCAGCCGCCGAAAAGCGCCGGGCGCGAGCAATACGGGCGGGAGTTCGTGGAGCGGCTGCTCGCCACCGGAGAGCGCATCGTGGACTTGATCGCCACGGCGACGGCTTTGACCGCCGCGGCGGTGGAGTATTCCATCCGGCAATTCACTGGCCCGGTGGATGACTTGATCGTGTCCGGCGGCGGTGCGCACAACCCGATGATGATGGCCTACCTTGCGGCTTTCTTGCCGGGCGTGCGGGTGGCCACTTCGGCGGATTACGGCGTCGATATCGACGCCAAGGAAGCCATCGCCTTCGCCATCCTCGCCTATGAGACCTGGCGCAAGCGCCCTTCCAACCTGCCCTCAGCCACCGGCGCCCGGCATCCGGTCATCCTAGGGAAGATCACTTTTTAAGTCGCCCACACGGTAGAGAACAAAGTGTTCATCGCCCGGGGTGTTCACCTTCCGGCCGGGCGCCGCGTCGCGAACCGCGCTCCAGGCCGAAGGACCGGCGAAATATCCGAAATCTTTCTGATGCCCGAAGTTCGTGAGCGTAAAGCCGGAGCAATTTTCGATGTCGAGGATGTACGGCGGCCAATCTTTGGAGACGCCGAGAATGCCGCCGAAACCGAAAACTTGAAAGCGGCTGGAGTTGCGGAAACGGATGAGCGGACGGGTGCCGGTTTCCGGCTTGCCGATATAATGCGTCTCCCCTTTGACGCTAAAGATCGTGACGTTTTGCACGCCGTCGAACTCCGTCATGACTTCGCTGCGCGCGTGTTCGGTGTTGAGCATGTAAATCACAAGCGGCTGCCGCGTGCCCCGCACGGCTTGATTGCGATACGCCCGCGCCGCGGAGACCCCGGAATGCGAAACCAGGTTGAACCATCGCCCTCCGCCGTGGCCCTCGATGAGAACGAACGGGTGGTTGAGTTCCCCTTCGGCCGGCCAGCGGTGAAAATTCACGTTGCGCACGGCCGAACCTGCGCCCGCCCTCCAACGCAGCGCATACGAGCCGGGCAGGAGCGCGCGCAATTGAAGAAACGCAAGCGTGGTGGAAGCTCCGGCGTCGTTCACCGTGTCCACAAGAGGATTGGGGGCGCCGGGTTGTGAAAAGGCCTCCGCTTCCTTGACCGGCGTGATCTCGGTAAATACCGAACCGGCGCCAAACACGATCGAATTCGCCCGCAGCACGAGCGGGCGGCTGATCTTGTACCGTCCCTTCGGCAGGAACACGGTGGAATTTTCGGCGATGGCGCGCTGCAAAGCTTCGGTATCGTCGCTCTTCCCATCGCCTTTGGCCGAGTACGGCGGCTTCCGCGCGTTCACCACGCCCGGCGAATTCCAGTCCGGCAGGAGGGGAACTTGGTGGCGATTGGCGAGCGGGGATGCCCCGGGAGGCTCAGCAGAACGTTTCCGCACAAACGCGGCGCTTTGCTTCTTGCCGTCGATCCAAACGGGAAACGGGCCCGGCGGCGCGCCGGCATACTCAACGACGTGGGTCCACAGCGCGGGTTCGGGTCTGAGCGGCTCGGCGCCCGCCAGTTCGACGATGGCTTTCGCGCCCCGGACGTAGGTGTTGCGGAGGTAGACAGGGCGGTCCGACACGATCGCCGTTTTCCCCTCCCTCATTTCCAGGACGGCGTCGATGAGGTTGAGCGCTCCATTGTAAGGGCGGTCCCGGCTGCGGCAAACGATGCCCGCGCCGCGGATAAGGGCGCCCGCCACGGTGAGCGGTCCGCGTCCGGAATACTCGATGGAGGCTTTGGTCTGTCCGTCCAGGATGACTCCGGCGAGCAGCGGCGCGGGTTGCGAGCCGCGGAAGCCGGCGTACGGTCCGATCCCCACCGCGTAGACGCCATAACGCCCGCCGCGCACCGTCAGCCGCGAGGTGCTTCCGCCGGAGCCTTGCAGGCCGCGCACCCCAGCGAACGTCCCCTCCGCCTCGATCAGGACGTTTTCCACCACCGTGCCTTGCGCTCCCTGCATGTCGAGACCGATGGCCCCGGCGTTGCCGCGCACGTCCAGCACCAAGTTGAGCACGGCTTGATGAAAGGAGACGTTCGGCGCAAGCGGGTGGGGACTTTCCCATCGGCGCGCCCACACCAGCAAGAGAGGCTTAGGGCGGTCGGGTTCCCCAAATCCGGCTGCCCCGGGACGGAGGCGAATGACCGCGCGCCTGCCCTGCGATGGTCCTTGAATGACGCAGGGAAAGTCGCCTGCCCGCAAGCGCTCCTCCGGCGCTGTCTTGGCCGGCGGCCGCGGATCGATCGCTCCTTGCACGCATTGCAGTGTGTCGCTAACCAGATAAACGCCGGCGGGCAGCCAAGCCACAAGCCGGGCGTCCCGCGCATCTCGCAAAGCCCGTTGCAGCGCCGCCGTGTCGTCGGTCTTGCCGTCGCCCTTGGCTGAGTAAGGCGCTTTGGTGACGTCGAGAATGCCGTCAGCGGCCAATCCCTGGTCGGAATATGCGGCGAGAATCCTGGCCGCCGCTTCAAAAACCTCCGCCTGCGTTCGAAAAGGCTTGTCCTGCCTGCCCCCGCCCACCGGCGGGAACTCGTACACGGCTTCAGCGAACAGCAGCGCCCAGAGCGCTGTGACAGCCAGGACTCCCGGTGGCATGCCAATCCTCCTTGTGTAGAAAGGAAGATATCAGCGTAACGCAACCCGCCCGCCCT
>FWPV01005408.1_pt1 | contig 25600 bp, 22 predicted proteins | sample 2228371 | NCBI WGS metagenome assembly FWPV01 (sample SAMEA103939776, study PRJEB20133) | metagenome | reverse complement strand
AGTCTCGAAAGCTTCTGGCTTAATCCGTACGCGTTCTTCGCTAATTCCCCGCTCCTCTGGGCGGGAAACCGGGTTTTCATTCCGGAGAAGCCGTGGTCTCACCTTCGCGCCGCGGTTAGCCACAAGGCCAGTAAAGACGGCAACCTGGAGTGGGGTGACGGCAAGCGGACCCTGGCCAATCGCGACCGATATCGTTTCCCCGGGGAACCAGGGCGTTTTTCGAACCCGTTCGCTCCAATCTGGGGAAGGAATGATGCCTGGTTTTTCACCACCCAGGTCCAGGCCGGTCATGGCTCCCAATCCCAGTTCGGTCGCGTACTCGGCGATTCTTTCGATGCCCAGCCGCCGGCCAGTCTGATAAAAATAGACGTTGCAGGAATGGCGGATGGCCTCTGATAAGTTGAGCACTCCATGGCCTCCCTCAAACCAGCAAGAAAAAGACCGGCCATAAAGATGAACAGCGCCACCACAAAAGAAACTCGTTTGCCCAGAAATCACCCCCGAATCTAATCCAGCCAAAGCCACGACCAGCTTGAAAATTGAACCCGGTGCATACAAACCCCGGGTGGCCCTGTTTTCCAAAGGATGATCGTCCCGGTTGAGTATGGCCTGCCATTCCTCGGGCGTGAAGCGGGTAATAAACTTATTCGGATCATAGGTAGGAAAGCTGGCCAAGGCAAGGACCTCGCCCTTTCTTGGATCCAGGACGACAATCGCCCCTTCTCTCCCCTCCAGGAGCTCTGTGGCTTTTTTCTGGAGGTCGAAATCCAGGTTCAGGATGAGCGTCTGTCCTGGGAGAGGCTCAACCCTGGCTACTTCTTCCCTGGGACGACCCTGGCTATCAACAATTTCAATGAGCCTGCCGTTCACGCCTTCGAGCAACGATTCGTATTTTTGTTCGACCCCTGTCCGTCCCACGAGGTCCCCGAGGTTCTTCCGCCTATATTTCTCAGACTTGAGCTCTTCTGGCGAGAGCTCTTGGAGATAGCCAAGGACATGAGCAGCGATGGTTCCGAAAGGATAAAAACGCCTTGGGTCTGTTTCTATAATGAGCTCTGGGCATTCAAGCTTTCTGGCTTCAACCCGGGAAACTTCTTCGAGACTCAGGTTGTCTTTAATGACGATGGGCATGAAACGGGGCCACGACGCGTACTTGGCAATTCTCTGGCGAATGACTCCTTCTTTGATGCCCAGCAGGTCGCTGACCTTGAGCAGAGAAGAGATTTCATCCTGACAATTCTCGCGGATAAGCGAAGCTCGGAAGGAGGCCCTGTTGTCGGCCAGGATGACGCCATTGCGGTCGAGAATCAGACCTCTCGGAGCGGCCAGAACAGATTCCCTCGTCCGGTTCGACTCGGACAGAGCCCAGTATTTTTTATAATCAAGGATTTGAACTTTCCAGAGGAAAAAAAGTAAGACCAGGAAAAAACTCCCCACCACCATCCGTGTTCTCTTAATCCGCACTAAGACCAGGGAAAGGTCTTCATAGATTCTGGGTTTTTCCGAACGCAAGGTTAGGCCGCCTCCTCTTTTTTCCGCCCGATAAGCTGGAAAAGAATAGTCACCACCGCAGCCGTGACCACTGGCTGGAAGAAAAGGACCCCCTCCATCAATCCCAGCTTCTCTCCAAATAAGAAGACCGCCAGCGCTTTCCAGAGCAGGAGCTCAGCTGCGGCCAAAAGAAATAAAAAGAGGAAGGTGCGACCGGGCGGCAGGATATTGATTTTCCGTCCGATAAGCCCGGCGCTGAACCCGAGCGTCGTCTTGGTGAGGCCTGCTATGCCGAAGACCCCCAAAGAGAAAGTATCCTGGAGAAGTCCGCAAAGAGTGCCCGTGATGGCACCAAAAACCTCATCTCTTACCAGGCTGAAATAGAGGACCACCCACGAAAAAGGATTGAAGAGAGTAACAAGAAGCGGCGATATCCTGCCCGCTACGGAAAAAACAAGGAGAGCGAGGAAAATAGCCACCAAAACTTTGCCCGCTTGACTGAGCCTGCCCATTCCTTACTCCACCTTACCAATACTCCCCGCGAGGATGGCCACGCGGTCAAAAGTGGAAAAATCAAAATAGGGCTCGACCTCAATCCTCTTAAACACAGACGCGGTTTCAGAGATGGAGATAATCCGGCCGACTGGAATTCCCGAAGGATAGATTCCATCATAGCCGGAGGTCAGGACTTCCTCCCCGACGGCAACATCCGGGCTTGTTTTAAGAACGTATTTCAAGCGACATTTTCCCTTGCCATCGCCCTCGAGGACGCCAACAACTCGATGGCGCTCGGTCAAAACGCCAACCCCGCACGCTTCGTCCGTGATCAGTTGAACCCGTGACTCTTTGAGGGCAACAGGGCCGACCACCCGGCCGATAAGGCGCCCTTTTTGGTCAAGTACAGGCATATCCTTCCTAACGCCGTCCAGCGAGCCTTTGTTCAAGACAACCGATTTGTAAACCTGGCCAGAGTCAAGCCCGATGACCGAAGCCACGAGGATCGATCGCGACAGGGAGGAAAGAAGCTGCCTGGTTTCCTCGGCCATCCGGGATTTCTCGATTGTTTGCCGGAGAAAAAAATTTTCCTGGCGGGAGCAAAAAAGCTCCTCTCTCATTTTTTGATTTTGCTCCGCGACCTGGCGAAGATAAATATATTTGTTCCAGAGTTCTGTTGTTTTCTGAAAAAATGAGACAAAAGCATGCTCGAGAGGCGCAGAAACTGCGAACAGGGCCCTCTCGAAGAAAGTCGGCTGGCCGCCTCGGGGAACCTGAAGAGAAATCAGCACCAGATGAAAGAAAATCAAGCTAATAAAAAAAAGGAGCTTGTGTTTTTCTCTCACGCCCCATCAATTGAGAGCAATTTTCTTGAGCAGGTCAAGGTCATCCAGAAGTTTTCCCGCCCCCATCACCACGTTGGTCAGGGGGTCTTCTGTTACGAATACCGGCAACTGGGTTTCCTCCCGCAGTCGCTTATCGAAATTTTTAAGGAGGGCACCGCCCCCCGTAAGGACAATACCCCGGTCGATGATATCAGCGGAGAGTTCAGGCGGGGTCCTCTCCAAAGCGATGCGGACAGCGTTAACGATGGCCGAGACTACGTCTTCCAGCGCTTCCCGGATTTCTTGGTCGTCAACCACGACCGTCTTGGGAATCCCTTCCCGCAGGTCGCGCCCCTTTATCTCCATGGTCAACGGTTCCTCCAGCGGATAAGCCGACCCAATCTGCATCTTAACAAGCTCGGCTGACCTTTCACCAATCAAGAGGTTGTATTTTTTCTTGAGATACTGGATGATCTCCTCATCCATTTCATTGCCAGCGATGCGGATTGAATGATTGAAGACAATCCCATTGAGCGAGATGACCGCGATGTCCGTGGTTCCTCCTCCCACGTCGACGACCATATTTCCTGTCGGTTCGCTAATGGGCAGGTCGGCACCGACAGCGGCCGTCATCGGCTGTTCAACAAGATAGACCTCCGAGGCCTTGGCGCGCATGGCCACGTCTTTGACTGCTCGCCGTTCCACCTGGGTAATTCCCGTTGGAATGCCGATGACGATCCTCGGTCGCAGCCAGAAGCCCTTGTTGTTCGTGGCTTTCTTGATAAAATACTCCAGCATTTTCTCTGCCACTTCAAAGTCGGCGATCACACCGTCTCTCATCGGCTTGATGGCCGTGACCGTGGCCGGGGTTTTTCCCAGCATTTCCTTTGCCCGATTGCCCACTGCCTCGACTTTTCCGGTCATCTTGTTGATGACGACAATCGAAGGCTCCTGGACGATGATGCCTTTTCCCTTGAGATAAACCAGCGTGTTAGCAGTTCCAAGGTCGATTGCAAGATCGCAAAATAGCCGATCTTTAAACCAGCTAAGAACGCTCATCGTGCTCCTTACCGGTTGTAATTTTAATCCAGTCCAAAACGGTTTGCAAGCCAAGAATAATTTTAGGAAGACGGCCGGAAGTCCTTGACTTGCATAGCGCAATTCTAATATACATTTAGACAATTCCCCCTAAAGGAGAACAGGATGAGTTATCAACCTTATGTTCCAGAGAAAACCAGCCTCAGAGAATTTACCCTGAAGGCTCTCATTCTGGGCATTCTTATGACGGTCATCCTTGGCGCGGCCAATGCCTATCTTGGCCTCAGGGCTGGCATGACCATTGCCGCTACCTATCCTGCGGCCGTCATCGGCATGGCCATCCTCAAGCTGATGAAAGGCTCCATCCTCGAAGAAAACATGGCTCGGACGGTCGGCTCGATCGGTGAGTCAGTGGCCGCTGGTGCCATCTTCACGATCCCTGCTTTTGTCATCGTCGGGGCATGGACAAAATTCAACTCGGTCGAGGCCTACCTGAAATCGAGTGCTTTGATGTTTGTCGGCGGCCTGCTGGGCATTCTTTTTGTAACCTTCTTGCGCCGGGTCATGGTCACTGACCCCGAGCTCGTCTTTCCGGAGTCTGTGGCTGCCGCTGAAATCCATAAGGCTGGTCAAAAGGGCAGCCAGGGCGCAAAGTTCCTCTTCCAGGCGATGGGTGTGGGCGCCTTTATTTATGCCCTCGGCGTCATTAAAATCTTCTCGGCCACAAAAGATTTTGTCATCAAAGTTGGTTCCATCGGCGCAAGCTTTGTGCGCCTGGGAGCGGAAAAAGTCGCCCCGAAAGTGGATGCTGGTGGGACCGCCGTCGTCGCTGGACCGGGGATTTATCCCGCCTATATCGGAGTCGGCTACATCATCGGACCGAGGCTGGCTTCTCTCAACTTCGCCGGCGGTGTATTGGCCTGGGGTCTGTTTGCTCCCCTCCTCATGTTTTTCCTCGGACCTCAATTGGTGGAAAAATTCTACGGGCCTGGGGTGGCCATGGCGGATGTGGAGTGGGCCTCTTTGATGGTCAATGTCTGGAAGTTTATCATCCGGCCGATTGCTGTCGGTGGAATGCTCGTTGGAGCTGGGTACACTCTTTTTCGGATGCGGAAAAACCTCGCTGCCGGGATGAAGAGGTCCATTGCTGACGTGAAGAAGGCCGCTGGCCAGGTGGAATTGACTTCAAGGTTAGAGAAAGACCTGAATATTAAGGCTGTTTTGGCTGGTCTGGCCATCACCTTTGTCTTGATGATTTTTGTCTACAACATCTTTTCCCGGTCTTATGGCTCGGCTCTCCTTGCAGCGGGGGTCATGGCTGTAGCCGGTTTTTTCTTTGCCGCGGTTTCCGGTAACCTTGTCGGCCAGATTGGCTCCTCTAATAACCCGATTAGCGGGCTCACTCTCTCGACACTAATCATCGCTGCCCTGCTCATGGTGCTCATCGGCGCCACGGGCATGAGCGGAGTGGAAGCCGTCCTCGGAGTCGCTGCTGTCGTTTGCGTTTCTTCGGCGGTGGCGGGGGAAATGTTGCAAGACCTCAAAGTCGGACACATTCTCGGCGGGACACCGTGGAAAATGCAGGTCGGCGATATCTTCGGCATCTTCATCGCCTCCCTGGTGCTTTTCTTTCCCATGATGATCCTCCATGGCGCTTTCACTTTTGGTAGCAAAGACTTGGCCGCACCCCAGGCTGGACTGATGGCCGCTCTTTCCCAGGGTATCGTGGGGGGCGAGATGGCCTGGCCGCTGGTCGTGGTCGGAATTTTTATGGGTTTTGCTCTCATTCTTGTTCAAGTGCGCTCGCCCATGCTCGTCGCTGTCGGAATGTATTTGCCGCTGGAGACGACTTTTGCCATTTTCTGCGGCGGGATGATGAAGGCCATCGTTGACCGAGCTGCCGCCCGAAGAAACCTGAACCCGGCTCAAAAAGCAAGGGTTGAAAACGTGGGCATCCTCCTTGCCTCGGGGCTCATTGCAGGCGAAGCCCTCACCGGGCTTCTCAACGCCGCGTGGAAATTTCTGTTTTTCCAGAACGTCCTCAAGTTCGATGTCCCTGTTGTTTTTCAAAACGCCAGTTATTATGCTGGACTAGTAGCTCTCATCCTCATCGGGGTCTATCTCGTGACTATTCCTCTCCGCAATGCTGGAGCGGCCGACGAACCTCCCCCACCTACGGCAGTCGTATAATATATGATGAGATTCCGACAGGTACGATAATTGCAAAAATCAGGATAATGCCTTAGAATAAGCTCTAAGAAATATGCCTATCCTCTCGATTGTTAAATATGGCCATCCTGTGCTTACCAGGAAGGCAGAGGCGGTCGAGTCCATCAACCAGGAAATCCTTGAGCTTGCCCGGAACATGGTCGAGACGATGCATGCTGCGCCAGGAATTGGGCTTGCCGCTCCTCAGGTGAACGTCAGCAAACGCCTAATCACCATCGACCTTTCAGTCGGCGAGAAACCGGATGAACTGCTCATCCTGGTCAACCCTGAATTCCTCGAGACCGAGGGAGAGAGTATCGCTGAAGAGGGTTGCCTGTCTGTGCCGGGAATTCAGGAAAAGGTCAGGAGGCCAGCCCGGGTCCGGGTGCGCGGAATCGACCTCCAGGGGAAAGAAAGGATTATCCAGGCGGAAGGATTGCTTGCCCGGGTCTTCTGTCACGAAATTGACCACATCAACGGCAAGCTGTTCATCGAAAACCTCTCCCCCTTGAAACGGTCATTGATCAAGAAGAAGTTAAGGCGAGAACAACAAACCGGCTGACCTGATGAGGATTATCTTTTTTGGCAGCCCCAGGGCGGCTCTCCCTTCCCTTGAAAAACTCCTCGAGGCTGGTCATTCGATCGAGCTTGTGGTAACTCAGCCTGACCGGCCAGCTGGACGGGGAAAAAAGCTGGCCCCGCCGCCTGTGAAACAGCTCGCCCAGTCCCGCGGGATTCCGGTCTTGCAGCCCGAAAAAATCAAAGGCGACAAAAAAGCCTTGGAAACAATCCAGAAAATAAACCCTGATCTCAACGTCGTTGTGGCCTATGGCCAATTGATTCCCGCTTCCATTTTCAACCTACCCCGTTTCAAGTCTCTCAATGTCCATTTTTCTCTCCTTCCCAAATACCGCGGTGCAGCGCCCGTTGAGTGGGCCATTTTGAACGGCGAGGAAAAAACAGGTGTGACCATTTTCGAGCTCAATGAAAAAATGGACGAAGGAGATATCCTCTCTTGCGTCGAGACAGAAATCCGGCCAGACGAAACAGCTCCCGAGCTGGAGAATCGGCTGGCCCATCTCGGGGCAGAACTCCTGGTGCGCACGCTCGAGCGGCTCGATTCTCTCCCCCGCCTTCCTCAGGACCATTCACATGCCTCATTTGCCCCCCAGCTGAAAAAAGAAGATGGGAGAATTGACTGGGCAGAGCCCGCCTGGGTCATTGAAAGAAAAGTCCGGGCCTTGGGGAGCCGGCCAGGAGCTTTTGCTTTTCTTCGTGGCCAGAGAATCCTTATCCACCGAGGGAGGAGAATTCTCGAAAAAGATGTCAGCTTTGCGCCCGGGCAAATAGTCAGGATCACCAAAGAAGGTCTGGTCGTTGGCTGCGGCGAAGGAACCCTTTTCCTAGTCGAGCGTCTCCAGAGAGAAAACAAGAAGGAGATGGAGGCTCATTCTTTTGTCCAGGGAACAAAAGTCCAACCGGGCGATTTTTTCAAATAGAGTTCCGGTCAAGAGCGGAAGATTATTCTTCGAGGATATACCGGTAGGGGTTGACAGGCCGGTTGTTCAGCCTGACCTCATAATGAAGATGCGGACCGATGGCTTTTCCTGATTTTCCGACGAGGCCGATGACGTCACCTCGCTTAATTCTCTGTCCCGGCTTGACCAAGGTTTTGCTCAGATGGAGGTAATGGGTTGTCAGGCCGCCGCCGTGGTTGAGCACGACATACCGGCCGCTCGTCTTGTCATTTCCTAAAGTCAAGACCATGCCGTCAGCCGTGGCCACCACAGGGTTGCCAAAATTGGTCGCGATATCAATCCCGTAATGAAATGTCCTTTTCCCAGTAAAGGGGTCAGTCCGATAGGCGAAAGGGGAACTCACCCAGCCGTATGTCGGCCAGATGGTCGGGGTGGAAGCGAGCTGGGCTGTCCTGATTTCAGAAAAATTTACGAGGAGGTCCAGGTTTTTCCCGATTTCCTCTGCCTTGCCAGTGAGGTCCTTGGCATCCTGAAGGTTCGGTTTTTGAACAAGTTGAGGTCCGGCGGGCATCCCCTCTGTTTCTAACCCTTCTGTATCGCCACCGCCGATCCAAAATTCCTTAAGCACTTCTGAGGACTTGAGCCCGAGCATGACGTTGAGCTTTTCGGTATAAGTTTTATAAGTCTGGATGGTGTCTTTCAGCTTGCTCACCGAAGCCTGAAACTCGCTCAGCACCCTCTTCTGCTCAGCATTTTCCCGGAGAAGCTGGCGATACTTGGCTCGGGTGACATTCATCGTGAAATAATCAACCAGAAAGCCGACCAGGGCTATGGCAAAGAGGATGGAAAAAGAGAGAAAAATGTTAAGGGTCTTCCCGGAAAAAGTCAGGCATCTAAATTTCTCCGCGCAGTGAGGGACGATGATAAAGGTAAATTTCTTTTTACCCATGAGCTTTCCTCTGATTATCAAATAAAAATAGCCATGTCAAGAGTGAATTTTATTTCCTTGACTTTGGCTTTTCTCTCCCGATATGCTCCTCGATCCAGCGGACAATATCCTGGGTTGAAGTCCCAGGGAGGAATATCTCCCGGATGCCCACCTTTTTCATCTTTGGAATATCCTTATCCGGGATAATCCCGCCGGCGATGACGGGGATGTCGCTTGCCCCTTTTTCTTCAAGGAGCTTCATGATCTTGGGGAAAAGGATGGGGTGAGCTCCTGAAAGGATGCTCAGACCGATAAGGTCAACATCTTCCTGAATGGCCGCATTGACGATTTCCTCCGGAGTTCTTCTAAGACCGGTGTAGATCACTTCCATGCCGGCATCCCGAAGAGCCCGGCAGATTACTTTTGCTCCCCGGTCGTGGCCATCCAATCCAGGCTTAGCAATCAGAACCCTCAGCTTTTTCTTGGCCATGACCACCTCCTGAGCATTTCCTTTCAATAGGATATAGGCTCCTGATACTCCCCATAAACCTCCTTCAATGCGTCCATGATTTCTCCTAAGGTTGCGTAGGTTTTGACCGACGTCAAAAGGAAGGGCATCAAATTCTGGTCATCTCGGGCGGCCTTCTTAAGGTCGTTCAGGGCACTCTTGACGCGAGCGCAGTTGCGCCTCCGTTTCACCTCTTTCAGTCTGGCCACCTGGCGGCGGGCGACTGCTTCATCGATCTCGAGGATAGGGATGGGCTCGTGGGACATCTCAAATGCATTGACGCCGACGATAATTTTTTCTTTCTTCTCGACGGCCCGCTGGTACCAGTAGGCGCTGTCGGCAATTTCACGCTGGGGAAACCCCAGTTCAATGGCTTTGACCATCCCGCCCATGTCGTCAATCTTCTTGATGTAGTCCTTCGCTTCCGCCTCCATCTCTTTGGTCAGCGCCTCTAAATAATAAGAACCCCCGAGGGGGTCAATGACATTGGCCACGCCGCTTTCATGGGCAATAATTTGTTGCGTCCGCAAAGCGATGGTCACTGCCTCTTCAGAAGGCAGGGCATAGGTCTCATCCAGGGAATTTGTATGCAGGGACTGGGTTCCGCCGAGAACGGCAGCCAGGGCCTGAATCGCCACCCGGACAATGTTGTTATAAGGCTGTTGAGCCATCAAGGAAACACCCGATGTCTGGGTGTGGAAGCGCAACCACCATGACCTCGGGTTGCGGGCACCGAATCGTTCTTTCATTACCTCAGCCCAGATCTTTCTGGCAGCCCTGAACTTAGCGATTTCCTCGAAAAAGTCATTATGGGAATTAAAAAAATAGGAAAGCCGAGGGGCAAACTCGTCGATTTTCATGCCTCGGGCGAGAGCCCACTCGACGTACTCAATCCCATCCCGCAAAGTGAAAGCAAGCTCCTGGACAGCCGTCGCCCCTGCTTCTCGGATATGATACCCGGATATCGAGATCGTGTTCCAGCGCGGCACCTCCTTCGCCCCGTATTCAAAGGTATCGACGATGAGCTTCATCGAAGGCCGCGGTGGAAAAACAAACGTTTTCTGGGCAATGTACTCTTTGAGGATGTCGTTCTGAATCGTGCCGGAAATTATTTTGGGAGAAACGCCTTGCTTTTCCGCGACGGCGATATACATTGCCCAGAGAACGGCTGCTGGGGCATTGATCGTCATTGAAGTTGTGATTTTGTCCAGGGGAATGCCCCGGAAGAGAATCTCCATGTCGGCGAGGGTATCAACAGCCACGCCGCATTTTCCGACTTCCCCCTTGGCAAGGGGATGGTCGGAGTCAACTCCCATCAGGGTGGGGAGATGAAAGGCCACGCTCAACCCGGTCTGCCCGTGGCGCAAGAGGTATTTGTACCGTTTGTTAGTATCCTCGGCCGTGCCGAAGCCGGAAAACTGCCGCATCGTCCAGAGTCGGCCGCGGTACATAGTTGGATGGATGCCTCTGGTGAAGGGAAACTCTCCGGGAAAGCCGAGGTCGCCAAGATAATCAAATTTCTTGAGGTCGGCCGGTGTATAGAGCTCCTTGACTTTCCTCCCCGAAACCGTGGAGAACAACTCTTCCGGACGGGAGGCTCCAATTTCGGCTCGAAGATATTTTTCCTTCTTCCATCTTTGGTAAGCCGTCCGAATGTCTTGCTTCCGCTTTTTTCTCACCACTTCCTTTGTCTTCATTCTCGCTAACAGTTTCTTCTTCCCCTTAAACTTCGTTGCCGCGTTTTAGGTTTCAGCCAGTTAGACCGTCAATCCTCTGTAACCTTGAAAACCAGATCATGGTCTCGAACCTGGGATTCCACCCGCAAGCCCACTGATTGCCCTTTTTGGGCCGATTGGACGGGGACATGCTCCACTTGCATGGATTCAACTTTCTGGTAAAAATCTGTCGTGTGACCTTTGATGTGGATAGTATCGCCGACTTTCAATTCTCCCTTGGTTATCTCGAGAACGCCGACACCGATTTTGGAAAAATAATGGGTAATCCGGCCGATTTCTTCTTCCATCCTTTCCTCCTTCCTTTGGGCTGGTAAGAAAATTAGCAAAAAAAGCCGCTCTTGGCAAGCACAAAATCCAAAATTCAGCCCTCCAGCCTATCCGCAGAGGACGGACCCGCCGTTAACGTTGAGGATGGCTCCGGTGATATGCCGGGCAAGGTCAGAAGCGAGAAAGAGGATCGGACCAGCAATATCCTCGGGCGGTGGAATCCTCTGCAAGGGAATAGAGAGCCGGACACTCTCCCGGAATTGGGGGTCACTAAAAACCTCGGCGCACATATCCGTGTCCACCCATCCCGGCGCCACAGAGTTGACGCGGATGCTGAAAGGAGCCAGCTCGACAGCCCATGACTTGGTCAAAGCATTGATCGCTCCCTTGGTGGCCGCATAATGGGAATGAAAAGCTTCCCCTCGAATGCCGGCCGTCGAACTGACGTTAATGATGGTGCCCTGGCCCTGTTTTTTCATGTGGGGCACAACCGCATCGGCGAAGTAGAAGACGCTGTCCAGGTTAACAGCCATGGTCTCTCTCCATGCTTCCTCATCCCCCGAGCCGAGTTCAAGATAGGTCCAAATGCCAGCATTATTGACCAGGACATCAATCTTTCCTTGCTTGTCGATGACCTGCCCGACCGCCCGTCGCACTTCCTCTGCCCTGGAAATATCAAGCCTGAAAACCAAGCATTGACGGCCCATTGACTCGACCTCTTTTTTAACCTCCAGAGCCGCTCTTTCCTGAAATTGATAGGTAATGGCCACGTCCGCTCCTGCACGAGCAAACAGGATTGCCGTCGACCGGCCGATGCCCCGCGACCCCCCGGTAATTAGAGCTGTTTTGCCTGTGAGTTCGATGATCCTCTCTTGGCTCCTCATTTTGTTCCCCCTGAAATCTTTTTAGCAGGTAAACCTTCTTCCTTCTTTAGACTCAAAACAAGGGTCTCCAACCTACTCTCCTGAATGAACTTTAAAAATGAGCTCCTGTATAGTGGAGAGTGAATTCGCCCATTTCGTCGAAGTAAAGATACTGATAAATCTCTTTTTGCAAAGGGACAATTTTCTGTTTGATGACTTCGAAATACTCTTCGACCGCGGGCAATTTTCCCTGAAGGGCTGTCACAGCGCCCAGCTCAGCCGACCCGAGGTAGACACGAGCGCCATCGCCCATGCGGTCATCAAAATTACGGGTAGAAGTGGAGAAGACAGTGGCTCGAGGACGAACCCGGGCCTGGTTCCCCATGCATAAAGAACAACCTGGAATTTCTATCCTCGCGCCCACCGAGCCGAAAATAGCGAAATACCCTTCCCTCATCAGCTGGGCAGCGTCCATTTTAGTGGGCGGCGTCAGCCAGATGCGGGTCGAAAGGTAGCCAGCTCCCTCAAAGATTTTCCCAACCGCTCGAAAATGGCCGATATTGGTCATACATGAGCCGATAAAAACCTCATCAATTCGGTCACCGGCGACTTGGGAAAGGAGCTTGACGTCATCCGGGTCGTTTGGACAGGCTAAAATGGGCTCCTTGATTTGAGCTAAGTCAATTTCCAAGATGGCAGCGTATTCGGCGTCCTTGTCCCGCTCCAGGAGAACTGGATTTTCGAGCCATTTCTGGCAGGCTTCAATCCTCCGGCGGAGCGTATCCGCATCCTTGTACCCTTCGACAATCATCCGCTCCATCAGAGCGATGTTGCTTTTCAGATACTTAGCGACCTGGTCAACGCTGAGGGCAATGACAGCGCCTGCAGCCGAACGCTCAGCCGACGCATTGGTTAATTCATAGGCTTGTTCTACCGTCAAGTCTGGCAATCCCTCCATCTCCAGGATGCGGCCGTTGAAGACATTCTTTTTCCCTTTTTTGGCAACCGTGAGCAAGCCCTCCTGGATAGCAAAATAAGGGATTGCATTGACGATATCTCGAAGAGTGAGGCCAGGGTTTAATTGTCCTGTGAATCTCACCAGAACGGATTCTGGCATATCAAGCGGCATGAAGCCCAGAGCGCCGGCAAAAGCGACGAGTCCTGAGCCTGCGGGGAAGCTTAATCCGATGGGGAACCGGGTATGAGAATCCCCGCCTGTGCCCAGGGTATCAGGTAAAATGAACCTGTTCAGCCAGGAATGGATGATTCCATCGCCCGGTTTGAGGACAACCCCTTTCCGTTCGACGATGAAGCGGGAGAGGTTTTGATGCATCCGAACGTCGGGCGGCTTAGGATAGGCAGGGGTGTGGCAAAAAGATTGCATGAACAGCCCGCACTGGAATTCGAGGCAGGCCAATTCCTTGAGTTCATCGGCTGTCATCGGCCCGGTTGTGTCCTGCGACCCGACAGTGGTCATTTTGGGCTCACAAGCTGTCCCTGGAAGAACTCCCTCCAGACCGCAGGCCCGACCGACAATTTTCTGGGCCAGAGAAAAGCCTTGCCCGGGCTTTGGCTTTGGATTAACAGGCTGAACAAAGAAATGCGCTTCGCCAAGGCCGAGAACCTGGCGAGCTCTGGCCGTCAGGTTACGACCGATGATGAGGTTCAGCCTCCCCCCAGCCCGGAATTCGTCTTTCAAGGTTGGCGGCTTGAACTCGAATCGGGCGACGAGTTCACCCGCTTGGTTGAAGATCTCGCCAGTCCTGGTATCCAGGGTGATGACGTCCCCGGTTTTCATTCTCGAGACCTCGGTTATCAGAGGCAGTCCCCCTGAATCCTCAGTCGTGTTAAAGAAAATGGGGGCAATGAGCCCGCCAATGACCAGGCCGCCGCGGCGCTTGTTGGGAACATAAGGAATGTCTTCCCCGATATGCCACATCAGAGAATTGCAAGCAGATTTGCGCGAGGAGCCTGTGCCGACGACATCACCGACAAAAGCTACCCGGTAGCCTTCTTGCTTGAACTTGTGGATGGTTGAAATTCCGCCCGGGAAACGGGTTTCTCCCATCGAGAGCGCGTGGAGGGGGATATCTGGCCGGCTCCAGGCATTTTTGGCTGGCGACAAATCATCGGTGTTAATTTCTCCATCCACTTTGAAGACCTTGAAGGTAATTTTTTCCGGGATCTCTGGCCTGGACCGGAACCATTCGGCCTCGGCCCAGGAAAGGAGGACTTCCTTGGCCCATGGGTTTCGGGTTGATTTTTCAACCACTTTATCAAAGGCCCCATAAACCAGGATGATGTTTTTTAAAGCAGAAGCGGCCACTGGAGCGAGCTCCTCAACTTCCAAAAAATCGACCAGTGGGTCGACGTTGTAGCCGCCGACCATTGTGCCCAGGAGAAAAATGGCGTCTTTTTTGGAGATGAGAGGCGAGGAGACCTCGCCGCGAGCCACCCGACTTAGCCATTCCGCCTTGACCTTGGCCGCAGGGTCTACTCCTGGCGAGACGCGGTTCCTGAGCAAGTCAAGAAGCATTTCTTCCTTCCCGGCCGGCGGGTTTTCGAGCCATCGACAAACCTCTTCAGTCTCCGAAGGATTGAGCGGCAGAGGGGGGATCCCCAGTTTTTCTCTTTCGGTCTTTTGCTTAAAGTAGGTATCGAGCATCAGAAATCTCCTTTTCTAACATCGTTATCTGTATAATTCGAACCCTTCGTTTTGTCAAAGTATTTAAGTTGTGCCCGGCGGTTGATTTTCATTCGGAAAAATTTTAAAATGCTTTTCCCTCGATATTGAATCCATTCTTATCACAGGGAGGAATCATCATGGATAAAGCAGCCATCGAAAGAGCTAAGGAGCATTTTGGCAAGCTTCTCGAAGCTCAGATGAAACGGATGGAGCAGGTGAAGTCAGCGCCTGACTGGATTGATTACAGCCAGCTCAAGCCAATTAAAATTGGCGTTATCGGCGGCGATGGCATTGGCCCTTATATCGCTAAGGAAGCTCGCCGGGTCCTCGAATTCATGCTTAAAGACGAGGTCAAAAGCGGCAAGGTTTTTATCGGCGAAATTGAAGGCTTGACGATTGAAAATCGCGCCGCCTGCATGAAGCCCATCCCCGATGATGTCCTGGCCGAAATCAAGAAATACCACGTCACCCTCAAAGGTCCAACCACTACCCCGCGCAAGGGCGACCCCTGGCCGAACATCGAGAGCTGCAACGTGGCTATGAGGAAGGAGCTCGACCTTTTTGCCAATGTTCGGCCCGTCCGCGTGCCCCAGCAAGGAATCGACTGGATCTTTTTCCGAGAGAATACCGAAGATGTCTACGCCCTCGGCCCGTTCGGCATCGAGGTCGATGAGGATATCGCCATCGATTTCCGGTTGATCAGCACCCCGGGAGCAGAAAGGATTTGCCGCCTGGCCTTTGAACATGCCAAAAAAACAGGCCGCACCCGGGTCACCTGCGTCACCAAGGCGAATGTCGTCAAGACGACTGACGGCCGCTTTCTTGAGAATTTCTATCGGATTGCTAAAGAATATCCTGGAATCGAGGTCGACGACTGGTATATCGACATCATGACTGCCAAGCTCGTCGATGAAAAGAGGCGCCGAGACTTCCAGGTCATGGTTCTCCCCAATCTATATGGCGATATCCTGACTGACGAGGCGGCCGAGTTCCAGGGTGGAGTTGGAACTGCTGGGAGCGCTAACATAGGTAAGCAGTACGCGATGTTTGAGGCAATCCACGGGTCGGCGCCGCGGATGGTCAAGGAGGGACGAGCCCAGTATGCCGACCCGGCCAGCATGATCCGTGCCGCGGCGATGATGCTCAACCATATCGGGTTTCCGGAGAAAGGGAAAAACCTCGAAATGGCCCTTGATATCTGCGGCCAGTACGAAAAAAAGCTGGTCGTGACGGGTCGGCCTACAGGGGCGACGGGAGCTGCGTTTGCCGATTACGTGATGGAAACTCTCCAGGCCCCGAACCTGAGGGAAAAATGGGAGAGCTATCTTCAAAAATGAAGCTCTCCGGCCCTTCACTTCGCCTTGACTCGCCTGATGAATTCTTTTATATTCTGAGATTCCAAAATTTATAATCTTAAAGAGGAGGTCTGCATGAACTATCAGAGAAAAAAGATTGCCCTCATTGGCGGTGGACAGATTGGTCAGAACCTGGCCATGCTGGCCGCGATGAAAGAGCTCGGAGACATCGTCATTCTGGATGTAGGAGATTATGTCAACCCGGTCAAGGGAAAGGCGCTTGACTTGATGGAGATGGCGCCCCACGGCAATTATGATGCCAACATCATCGGCACCGGTGATTATAAGGACATCGAGGGCGCGGAGGTGGCCATCGTCACCGCGGGAAAGCCGCGCGTCGCCGGCATGACCAGGGAAGACCTGCTGAACACCAACCTCGCCATCATCAAGGAAGTTGCTGCCGGAATCAAGGAGTATGCGCCAAAAGCTTTCTGCATCATCGTCACCAACCCTCTGGACGCGATGGTTTATGCCTTTTACAAGCTGACTGGCTTCCCCAAACAGCAAGTGGTTGGAATGGCTGGGACTCTCGACACAGCTCGCTGGCGCGCTTTCATCGCCATGGAGCTCGGCGTGTCTGTGGCTGATGTGGCCGGTACAGTCCTCGGTGGCCACGGACCCGACATGGTGCCGCTTCCCCGGCTAACCACAGTCGGCGGCGTGCCCCTGACCGAGATCGCAACTCAGGAGCAGATCGACCGGCTCGTCCTGAGGACCCGCGAAGCAGGGACAGAAATCGTCAAGCTCTTCGGCAAAGGCTCGGCTTTCTTCAGCCCGGCGTGGAGTGCCATTATCATGGCTGAATCTTATCTCAAGGACAAGCGACGGGTTTTGGCCGCGGCTGCGCTGTGTGAGGGCGAGTACGGGATTAATGGCCTTTTCATCGGCGTGCCCGTCTTAATTAGTGCCAAGGGAGTTGAGAAAATCTTCGAAATCAAGCTCACCGAAGAGGAAATGGCCCAGCTCCAGAAGACGGCAGCCGGAGTGAAGAAAACGGTCGAAGAGACAGGGCTCTAATCACCGGGCGCTGAGAGAGCAAGTCGAGAGGCGCTCGGAAGGGTGTGGAGAATGGCGGTTCATAAAATTACGACTCCAGTCTCGGATGAGGTCATCGCGAAACTCAGAGCCGGCGACAAGGTTTTTATTACCGGCACCCTGCTCACTGGGCGGGACGCTGCTCACAAGAAATTGATCGACCTGATCAAAGAAGGGAAGGAACTCCCGGTCGACATCAAGGGCCAATTCATCTATTATGTAGGACCCACGCCAGCGCGGCCGGGCAAGCCGATTGGTTCAGCCGGACCGACCACAAGCTACCGGATGGATTCCTATGCCCCAACACTTCATTCTCTCGGGCTTAAGGGAACAATCGGAAAGGGCGAGAGAAGCAAAGAAGTGAAAGAAGCGCTCAAAAAGTATAAGGCCGTCTATCTGGCTTCGGTCGGCGGCGCGGGAGCCCTGATTTCCAAGAGCATCGAGGGTTCTGAAGTCGTGGCTTATCCGGAGCTCGGCCCTGAGGCAATCATCCGACTGAAAGTGAAAGATTTTCCGTGCATCGTCATCAACGATATGTACGGCGGCGACCTCTACGAGGAAGGGAAGAAGAAATACCGCATAGATTAAAGAAGACCATAGTTCAGAGCTCTCGAGCTCGGTGCCGGTCGGATATTTTCCCCAAAGGGAGGTAAAGAACTAAGTGAAAATCCATGAATATCAAGCCAAACAAATCCTGAGTCAACACGGCGTCCAGGTGCCACGCGGCGAGGTGGCGGCGACTCCTGTTGAAGCGCGGGCGATCGCGGAACGCATCGGCGGCCGGGTGGTGCTTAAGGCCCAAATCCACGCCGGCGGAAGGGGCAAAGGCGGCGGCATCAAGATTGCCAACTCTCCTGACGAAGTCGAGAGTCTCGCCGCCCAAATGATTGGGATGACTCTCGTCACTCACCAGACCGGACCTCAGGGGCGCTTGGTTAAGCGAGTCCTGGTCGAGGAAGCCCAGAAAATTGAGAAGGAGCTCTACCTGGGAATTGTCATCGATCGAGCCAAAGAATGCCCGGTGGTGATGGCTTCCACCGAAGGAGGAGTGGAAATCGAAAAAGTGGCTGCTGAGCATCCCGAACTCATTTTTAAAGAGTGGGTGAACCCGGTCACCGGCCTGGCCAGCTTCCAGGCCCGAAAACTGGCCTTCAAACTGGGGTTAACCGGAGAAGCCCACAAGCAGGGAATAAAGTTCATCTCCAGCCTTTATCGAGCTTTCCAGGCGACAGATGCATCGCTGGCTGAAATCAACCCGCTCATCATCACCAAAACAGGGAATGTTTTAGCCCTCGATGCCAAGATGAATTTCGATGACAACGCCTTGGCTCGACATCCTGAGATCCAGGCCATGCGGGACCTGGACGAAGAGGACCCGCTCGAGGTCGAAGCTTCTAAATTCAACCTGAACTACATCAAACTGGACGGTAACGTCGGCTGCATGGTCAACGGCGCAGGCCTGGCCATGGCGACTATGGATATCATCAAGTATTCAGGCGGAATGCCGGCCAACTTTCTCGACGTTGGAGGAGGCGTAACCGAGGAAGCGGTCACCAACGCTTTCAAAATCCTCGTTGCCGACAAGGATGTGAAGGCGGCTCTGATCAATATTTTTGGCGGGATTGTCCGCTGCGACCTCATCGCCAACGGCATCGTCAAGGCGGCTAAAGAATTGCGCATCCAGATTCCGATTGTCGTCCGGCTTGAGGGGACAAATGTCGAGCTGGGGAAAAAAATCCTTCAGGAATCTGGCCTTGCCTTCACGCCCGCCGTGAGCATGAAGGAAGCAGCTGAAAAAGTAGTCGCCCTGGCCCAATAGGAAGAAAGAAAGGAGCAGAAGATGAGCATTCTTGTCGACGAAAAAACGCGCGTCGTCGTTCAGGGGATCACAGGCAGCGAAGGAACATTCCATACCCAGAAAATGATTGAGTACGGGACAAAGGTCGTGGCCGGCGTTACCCCGGGCAAAGGCGGCACAACCCACCTCGGGGTGCCGGTTTACAACACTGTAGTCGAAGCCGTTGAAAAAGAGGGAGCCAATGCCTCGGGCATTTTCGTGCCGCCCTTTTTCGCCGCTGACGCTATTATGGAAGCGGCCGATGCAGGAATTTCTGTCATTGTCTGCATCACCGAGGGAATCCCCACTTTCGACATGATCAAAGTCAAAGCCTTTCTCAAAGATAAGCCAGCGGCGCTTATTGGACCCAATACGCCAGGAATCATTTCGCCCGGAAAGTGCAAGATTGGAATCATGCCCGGTCATATCCATACGCCCGGGACGGTCGGGATTATCTCTCGCTCGGGAACGTTAACCTATGAGGCCGTCCAGCAAGTGAGCCAGGTTGGGTTTGGCCAGTCGACAGCGGTAGGAATAGGTGGAGACCCGATTGTCGGTCTGAAATACATCGACCTGCTCAGGCTTTTCAAAAAAGACAAGACGACAGAAGCAGTCATTATCATCGGCGAAATTGGCGGGACAGCTGAAGAAGAAGCCGCTGAGTATATTAAGAAAGAGTTCAACAAGCCAGTGGTCAGCTTCATTGCCGGCCAAACCGCGCCTCCGGGGCGAAGGATGGGCCATGCTGGCGCTATCATCGCCGGCGGCAAGGGAACCGCAAAAGAAAAAATGGAAGCCCTCGAAGCGGCCGGAGTACTTGTCGCCAAGAGCCCGGCGGAGATTGGCCTCAAAGTCAAGGAAGCCCTGAAATAAAGAAAGCGAGCGCTAAAATCTTCAATTTTGCCGCCAAAAATGGCGATTTAAGGCCAAAAAAACGGGCTTTTGAGAGCCTATTTTGTTTATTTTCAATTAATTATCATGGTCCGACCCCAGATGATTAAGGTGGATTTTCATACGCATACGGCGGATGACCCGAAGGATTACATCAACTTTAGCGGTGAGCAACTGATTGACCGAGCGGCCCAACTGGGCTTCCATGCGCTGGCCATAACCAATCATGACATTGTTACAACTGGCCGAAGGCTTGAGGATTATGCGGTCGCCCGTGGCATCCTCTTGATCCCCGGTGCAGAGCTCACTCTCTCTGGAAAACATGTTCTTTTAATAAACCCCGAACCCGGCGCCATCTCGAAAATCCACCGCCTGGAAGACCTGGCCGCGGCCAGATCAGACTCCACCCTTGTTATTGCACCCCACCCTTATTACCCTGGCCTTAAATGCCTTCGTTCCAAGCTCAAAGCCTATGTCTCTCTTTTTGATGCGATTGAGTTTTCCTTTTTTTATAACCATTTTCTAAACTGCAATAAGAGCGCCATCCAAGTGGCCCGCCAATATGGCAAACCGCTCATCGGCAGCTCCGACTGCCATAACATCTGGCAGCTCGGCATCACCTACACGCTGGTTGATGCCGAACCAAGCATCCCCTCAATCATCAAGGCCGTCAAAGGGGGAAAAACAGAAGTCGTGACCACTCCCCTGCCCTTCTTGACCATGGCCCGCGTTGCCCTGAACTTTGCCCTCGGCGACAGGCTCAAAATCCACATCCGGGTTTAGAAAAAGAGCCCATGCAGACGCCTCCATGCTTGTTGACATTCTCCTTTACCTATGAAAAAAATGAGGAAGAAATAAAGAAAGGAGGTCCCATGAAAAAAGCGTTCCTATTATTCAGTGCGCTGGGAATTTTTGTCGGGTTGCATTTTTCTACCTCTCTGGCTCAACCAGCACCAGCCAGGCCTGAACCTCCCCCCCTGAAGCTCGAAAAAATCACGGAAAAAATTTACCAAGTTCAAGGAGGAAGCGGTGCCAATTGCGGCGTCTTCTTGGGAAAAAATGAGACGCTCGTCATCGACGCCAAGATGAGCGAAGAGACAGCCAAGCAGATGGTCGAGGAAATAAAAAAAATATCTACTAATCCGATCGTTTATCTCGTATTAACTCACAGCGATGGCGATCACGTGAATGGCTTGCCCGGCTTCCCGCCAGGGACCAAAATCATTGCCCACGAAAATACCCGTCGGGACCTTGATGAAGCTTTTAAAGACGAGAGGCTCCGCGCTTACCTTCCTCAAACGATTTTTTCGGATAAGCTTGAGCTACGGGTCGATGACGAGCCGATCTGGCTTCTCTATTTCGGGCCAGCCCATACAAGTGGGGACACCATCGTCTTTTTCCCTGCCCAAAAAGTGGCCTTTCTCGGCGACCTCTTCTTCAAGGGTAGGGACCCTCTCATCCACCGGCATAAGAACGGGAGCTCGTTTGGCCTGGTCAAGGTTCTGAAAGCCGTGCTCGAGCTTGATGCGGAAATTTTCCTCTCGGGCCATGCGGATAAAGCCGTTCGCTCGGATGTGGAGGCCCTCGTTCGGTCGATTGAAGAGAAACAGGCTCAAATTCAGAAGCTTATCAACGAAGGCAAATCCCTGGAAGAGATTAAAAAGATTTTCCACATCGAAAACAGACCTGTCCAGCCAGGAAGACCACGGTGGCTGAGCCTGCCCGAAATCATTTACCTGGAAATAACTGACAAAAAATAATTCTTACGGCTGCCAGTTTCGGTAAGGAATAACCGCCAGGGAAGCTGGCCGGGTTAATCGGTAAAAAGCAAAAAAATCTCCCTTTTCCGGTACGAGCTTATAGGCCCAGTAGCGAATGAGGCCATACTGGGACTGGGGTTCGAGGAGGCAGGGAATCAGGTTAGCTCCGGCTTGATGGCAGGTCACATAATAATCGCCCCTCTTGGCAACAATCGCCAGGGATTTTTTTTCAACGGCCAGTATTTCTGGAGGCAAATAGTCATACTTCGAGGGTTCAACCTCTTGGACGAGATAAGCCTCAACCTCAAGGGGGATATCCCGGGTGAAGACATCGACCCGAAGCCCGTGGGCAAGGAGCGTTTCGATGACATCCTGGTGGCGAGAGGGAATAACATATCCGAGGGGACGCGGAACGCTCAGAGTTGGCTTTACTGCCGGGAACCAATTCTTGATAACTTCAGTCGTGACCTTGTACTCAGCTGGAAGAGGATAGGGCGCGACATCAGCGGCGGTCAGCGTTTCGCCCGCTTTCTTGTCTACTTTGAGAATACCGCGAATGGGTGTTTCAGCCCGCTCGAACCTCTTGATGGTCAAGGTCGGTTGATTCTCATCGCGGGCATACTCCATTCGTAGGTGAACGACATCTTCTTCAGAATAGCTTGCCGCCTTCTCGACTAGACTGCGGCGCAGTTCGCGGACCAGGTCTTTGACCTCTTCCTTGTGAGCGGCGATTGCCTCGAGGAACGAGCGGAGCCCGGCGTACTGCCATCCAGTCCTTTGTTCAAGTGTCTCTAAATCATGCCGGGAAGCCCCTTCCTGGATGAAGGAGAGGGTCTCGAAGATACCCAGGCTGTTGCGGCCGTCGTTAAGGTCGGTGGTGCTGTAGCGCATCATCATTTCCCGGCCCGCCAGCTCATCGGGCCGATAACGGACGCCGGCTGAGGAATCTATCCCAATCTCCTGGGTAACAAGGTATTCATGAAAGGAAATCCGCTTCTTCTCCAGGCTCTTTTCAACAGCGGAGAGAATTCGAGACCGGGAAAACTCCTGCAGACGGGGATGGATGTTGGCGTTAGAAACGCAGCCGATAGAAACCCGGTAGTAATCGTCGCCCTTTTCGTGGACATCGATTGTCACTTCTGGCATCCAAGCCGAAAAAACTCGGTGGATAGCTCGAGTCTCTTCAGATTCGAGCTTGACATGGTCGCGGTTCAAATCCAGGTCCTGCTCGTTCTGACGGCGGTCCATCCAGTTCCCATAAGGGTTTGCCTGAGGAATGACAAGAACGTTGATTTTTTCGAGAAGCGGCTTGAGCTCGCCTAAGGCAAGGTCGCGCCCGAGCCTGAGAGCCGCCTCTTTTGCTGACTGCTCGTTTCCGTGCTGGGAGGCAATGAGAAAGATAGTCGGTTTCTGCCGGTCGAGGGCCTCGGGCTGACTTACCCCCTCTTTGGTGATTACGACAAGAAAAATATCCTTTGCAGCAAAGCCTCTGACTTCCCTTGTCCGGCCGATTACCCGAATCGCAACTTCAGCCGAAAGAAAGTCGAGGGCGCTCAAAAATCGAGCGATATCCTCGTGCTGGCTGTACTGGGTGTAGCGCGATTCTTCAGCTGGCGTCTTCAAGGTTTGGCTTGTGACGAACTGAACTAAGAAAATAATCAAAAGGAGAAGCCAGCACGGCTGCCTTCGAAACCTCTTAAGAATCCTCTTGTTCATTGAACCTCCTTTCTGGCATTACGCCTGAATGCAGAACTTACCGATGGGCCATTCCTCTTCAGCGACCATGCTCAATCCTGCAAAAAATTTTCTTGATAGCGCGACGGGGATCAACATGGATTGGACCCATCGGGTGCTCCACTCAAAAATTCCAGGTTGAATTCTGTCTCTTGCTCTGCAAAATTCTATTCTATTCTTAAAAAGAAAAATAGAAAAAATCATAGACAAGGCGGGCAATTTTGGCTATCACCGATTCCATCTCGCTCGTCTTCCCGATGTAATTTTTGCTCAGGACAACAAGGATGACATGTCCCTGTTCATCGGGCAAATAAATGATGCCGCAGTCATTGACCGTGCCAGCGATCGTTCCAGTCTTGTGCGCCACCGTGGTGCCGGGCGGCAATTCTCCTTTGATCCTGGATTCCCCGGTCTGACACTCTCGCATGATCTTAAGGACCAAGTCGCAATCGGCCGGGTCAAGGATTTCCTGGCGGAAAATTTTTTCGAGGAGGGTTAAGAGGGCCTGAGGTGTGCTCTGGTCTCGCTTATCTTGGCTGAACTCAACCACGGCTTTGTGGTGAGCCTCGCGGCTTCTTTCCGGTGCCTTTTCGAGCTCAGCCGTCAGGGCATCGAGAGGAAGGTCCTTGTATCTCTTATAATCCTGGCCGAGAAAGTCCATAATCAGCTCCTGACAGCTCCTGTTCACCGTCATCCCCTTGATTCCAAAAGAAGCCAGACGCCGGTTAACATTCTCCACCCCCACTTTCTCAAGAAGGATATCCGTGGCCGAATTGTCGCTGACCATCATCATCAGCTGGACAAGATTCCGGATAGAGAGCTTGATTCCAGGGGCGACAAGGTCAGAAAGGATCCCACTCCCGAGGTGCTGGTCTTTCTTCTCAATGCTCACTTCGTCGTCGAGGCTGAATTTTCCTTCGTTGACCTGGGCTAAAACTTCAACCAGCACCGGGATTTTGAAAACGCTCGCCATCGGAAAAAGAGTTTGGCCGTTCATCAAAAGCTCCTGTCCGGATTCCAAGTGTTTGATGGCCACGCCGATTTCGCCGTTTATGCTTCTCGTCAGACGCTCAAGCTGACGCTCAAGCCTTTTTAGCCTGGCCTCCTCTTTTATTTCGATACTCTTTTTTGCAACGAGCTCTGGTTTCTCACGGAGTCCCGGACCTGATTTCGGCTGGAACTTGAACTCGAGGACCACTTCCCGCACCTCCCCGCCACGGAGCAGGCGGAAGTGCGTGGCCTCGTCCCAACCGAAACGAGCCAGGTACATCCTCAGCTCGTTAGGGTTGGTGAAAGCTTTCCCGTCGACAGCAAGGACGATATCGCCTTTTTCGAAATCAGCCCCGAGAGCCACACCATCGATCGGCTTTCTCTCGATGATGAGGTTCTCCAGGCCCTCGATTTTTTTAAAGGCAAGCCCGATCGAAGGAAAGGCAGGCTGCTTTTCCTTTTCTATTCCCCAGATATAATCCGCCAGGCTTCGGGCGACGGAAATAAATTTTTTTTCTGCAGCTACAGGCACCATGATGACCGTCTTCGAGGGCACCTTTATTTTCTCTTGAACCCGCCGATTGAGGCCAAGTTTATAGAGAAGATGTCCGGAACCAGCCAGGACAACCATTTTTCTTTTCTCCGGTTCGGCAAAAAGAACAGCGTTGGCCGCCATGACCTCATTCCAAGCCGCTTGAGCCCGGTAAAGCCCTTCGAAGGCTTGATCCAGACCCTCTCCTCTCATCTGGGGCGGGAGCTCTGTCGTCTCGAAGATGGTGCGGATGAGCAGTCGGTGTTCGGTCGATGAAAGGTCTGGCGGCGGGATGAGCTTTTTTTCTTCTTCGGTAAGTGAATCCCAGCCTCCCATCCGGATTTTGGTGATCAAGGACCGAGGAGCATTAAGGGCGTAGAGGGGGATGCCCTTTTCTTTAGCCAGGTCAAAAATTCTTTTATAGAACCCGAAATTCATGTTCCAATGAACGTACCATTCAACGCGGCGGAGAAAATCCTCCTCAGTCAGAAGCCCCTGAGTCCATTCGTTCAGAATGGGCTGCGTTTCTCTGGGCAGCATTTCGAGACCAATGGCGATATTCTTGTCCTTTTCCCAGAGCGCCTCGATAATCTTCAACTGGTTGTCATGCATGGTCAGGCTATCGTGGCTTTCCCCGATAAAAATAAAGGACGCCTCCGCCATCTCCTGGATCATTCTCGAAAAAGCAATCGGTTTACCTTTTCTGGCGGAGAGAATCACACCAGGAGTAACGTGAACCACTTTATCCTTGAGCTCGGCATCACCGATTGCCAGGCGGAGCGGCTTATCCTCTTCTCCCTGTGCCATGGCGACAGGAAGAAAGGAAAGGCCTAACCATAAGACTAATAGAAAAATAAAAAATTTATGGGACTTCATTATCTTGCCTCCACAATCGATTTGGTATCATAACCATCCTTTCCCCTCCCGTCAAACCCTAAATTTTA
>FWPV01005404.1_pt1 | contig 25613 bp, 23 predicted proteins | sample 2228371 | NCBI WGS metagenome assembly FWPV01 (sample SAMEA103939776, study PRJEB20133) | metagenome | reverse complement strand
TGCGGTCGCGTCGACAGAGGTGATCGATATTTTCGCGGCGGCAGGCATGGAGAAACCGGACATCTCGATCATGTCGGATGAGTTCCCCGAAGAGGTGCAGGCTCTACCTCAGAGGAACCTGGCCCTGGAGTTGCTGAAAAAACTGATCAATGACGAGATCAGGTCGCGCTCGAAAAAGAATGTGGTTCAGGCCCGTTCCTTTGCGGAGATGCTGGAGCAATCGGTACGAAAATATCAGAACCGCGCCATAGAAACCGCAGAGGTCATTCAAGAACTGATCCGGCTCGCCAGGGAACTGCGGGAGGCGGGAAAGCGCGGGGAGACACTCGGCCTGAACGAGCGCCAGGGCAAGGCTCTGGGCTATCTCTTCCAGCACGGCAGGCTGACCATCCAGGACTTTGAAGCCCTCTGCCCGACCGTCAACCGCCGCAGCCTGCAGAGGGACCTGAAGGGGATGCTGGACAAGAATTTGATCACCGCCGAGGGGGCGACCAATCAGTTGGTCTATCGGCTTCCTGGGTGACTTCCGGGGTAGCTTGCGACAAACTCGCGACAAAACTTGCGACAAACTCACGACACGGCTTGCGACATGCCCTGGCTCAACGATCAAGTACCGACCAAGTAACCGACCAAGTAGATTTACGGCTCCATCTCCAGCAGAAACCGCCAGACCGGCACCACCTCGATGGTACCGAAGCCCACGGGGATGGTCTCATCGGTGCGCCAGGTGACGATGGTCCCCTCCGCCACCGCCAGCTCGACCATGGCTTCGGAGAGGGAACGGACCTCACTCTGCTTGACGCGGGGATCGGCCAGCGAGGCGCAGACCTGGACCAGCAGTATGGCTCGTTCTTGTCCCGGCACTGACGGCAGCAGCGCGACAAGGTCCACCTCCCGGCCCGTCTTGGTCTTGTGATAGAAGATTTCCGGCGTCACCCGGCGCAGCGCGGTGAACACCAGGTTCTCCAGCAGGCTGTCGCGGTTGGTGAGGATGCCGGAGCTGACCGAGGCCGCCAGGCCGTGGTCGATGCAGTATGCCTTGCGGGGATTGAGGCTGATGCGGGTCGGCGAGTTGGAAAAGATGTTCACGCTGAACAGCAGCCCGGCATTTTCGAACGCGACGAGCCAATCGACCACCGAGCTTTTGCGCACCCGGTGTCATTCATGCTTGGCCTGCCGGAAAAAGCAAATGGTTTGCCGAAGAGGCTGGCAATTCTGTTTGATTCGTGGTTGGGAACCAAACCGCCGTCCGAAATCTTTGACAAGAGCAATCCCGCTTTGCGGAAAACGGGCGCGGATGTTACATAGAGGAAGTGTGGTTTACGCCGCTTCCCGCTCGTGCCAGGCGACGATGCCGCCGAGCCGCTCCTGCCGTTTGACCGATCCTGCGGATGTGCGCCGGAAATCGGCGCAGATGACGTTGTTGCCGGTGCCCTGGCGGGAACGCTGGGTGTGGTAGTAATCGAGCCAGGCGCGGTTGATGTGGGCCAGTTGGCCGAGCCCGAAGCAGATGAAGTGGTTCAGGCACTGGTGCTTGCAGGTGCCGATGAAGGATTCGCAGAAGGCGTTGGCCTGCTGCATCACTCAGGCCTCACCGGGATGAAAGGTCGGCTGGCTCATGTAGACCCGGCGGCTGCCCGGATGCAGGAAGACCAGCACATAGGCGTCGAACTTGCCGCGCACTGTGTAGACCGGCTTGGTGAAGAAGTCGCAGGACACCAGCGATTCCATGTGGGCGCTGACGAACTTCGACCAGGGAAGGGCGGGCTTGCTTTTGGTCTTCTCGGGAGGTGGCGGGCAATCGGAGCGCTTCAGGATGTCGCGGATGGTGGTGACCCCCACAAATGAAGTGATGCAACACCGTGGCATGTCGTCCATTGAGTGATTCAACCGGCTGTGGAGGGAGAACCCATGTTCCGTTGTGACATTGAAGAAGATTTGGGGATAAGATGGATCAAGGTGGAAGGACGAATCGACAGTTTGAATGCTCCACTGCTGCAGCGCGAAATGCACCGCTTGATCACCTCCGGAGAACGGATTCTGGTGGCCGATTTGAGCCGTACGAGCTACCTCAGCAGCGCCGGTTTGCGCGTTCTCATGGAGGCCTTCAAACAGCTGAAAAAGGTGGAAGGGGTAATCTATTTCCACCGAATCTCGGCGCCCGTCAGAAGCGTATTTGAAATGAGCAACCTGACGGAAATATTCATCTTGGTTGAGGGAATGGAGGAAATTCAAGAACGGTTGCACGGAGGCAAATCTCCGCTGTCGGTGGTGTCCTCAGAGATGGACGGAATCTCGGTCGATGCTTTGGAGCGTGACTCCGTTTCCCCGGGTGAATTCTTCACGTTCGGTTCCCCAGACAAACTGTCAAGCGCTTCCTATTGTGAAAGTGACGTGGCGACGGTCACCTCGGATGAGGTCCGGTTCGCCACAGGTCTGGCGGCATTGGGCGAACATTACGGCGAATACAAGGACCTCTTTGGCGAAGCCATGACCGTACAGGGCAACTTTTTCTACTACCCTGCCGTGAATCGTCCTGCAGTGGACTATATGCTCTGTTCGCAAGGGAAAGGGAGCTTCGCCTGCAAGTATTTGCATGGCTTTGGTTTCAACGGCGACTACCGCCGCATTCTCTCCTTTGAACATGGGGAGCGTTTTGTCGATTTGAGCAAACTGGCGCAGCTCTGTGTTACAATCAGTTCGGCCGACTTGCTGGGGATCGTTTTACTGGCGGAAAGTAAGGGCTTTTGGGGAATGCACCTGAAACGGTCTCCCATTAGCGAGAACCGACCGGCCAATGGAAAAGACATTTTTGCCGCGGAAAATTTTACTCAATGGGTCAATTTCCCCGTGGAACCGGGGGAAATTGACCACATCATCGTCGCTTGCGGGATCGTGGCGCGCGACGGGAAAAAGGCGTCTGCGCGGGTGCAGCAGGTGGTGGGGGAAGGCAAGAATTTCCATTTGCACGCCGGGGTCTTCGCCCGGGAACCGCTCAACAGAAAGATTGAATCGTTTGACCAGGAGTTGTCCCGCATCATCACCGAGCTGCCGATTTATAAGGTCCAGCATGCACTGGGGCGCACCTTATTCAGCAGAGGAATGGCGGGAATCGTTGAACTGCAAGGATAAAGCCCATGGAACTGTGGATTGGTGCACTGAATCTCGGATTCCTGTATGCCTTCATGACGATGGGCGTATTTCTGACCTTTCGCGTTCATGACTTCCCCGATATAACGGTCGACGGCAGTTTCACCTCCGGAGCAGCCCTGGCGGCGGTGCTCATCGTGGCCAAGGTACACCCTCTCATTGCGCTGCTGGCGGCATTCGCCGTGGGGGCCGCGGCAGGCGCAGCAACCTCCTTCATCAACACGCGCTTCAACGTCAACGGTCTGCTCGCCGGAATTCTGGTCATGACCGGTCTTTATTCCATCAACTTGCACATCATGGGGCGGTCGAACATCCCGCTGTTGGATCAGGCCACTTTTCCAGACTATCTGGAGGCAGTCAATCCCGGTCTGCACCCGGAAGCCTGGATCACTCTGATATTGCTACCGGTGATGCTGGCTTTCTGGCTGCTGACAGGGTTGTTTTTCAAAACGGATTTAGGAATTTCCATGCGTGCTACAGGTAACAACCCCATCATGGCTGCCGCTGCCGGAGTCGATGTGGCACGCATGAAGACCTTCGGCGTGGCGCTGGCCAACGGCCTGGTGGGCGTTTCCGGCGGCCTGGTTGCCCAGTACCAGGGATTTGCCGATATCGGCATGGGTATGGGAACCATTGTGATCGGCCTGGCTGCCGTCATCATCGGAGAATCCCTGATCCGCAGCCGGTCGCTCTATGCCAAAGTTTTGAGCGTGATCGTCGGCTCGATCATTTTCCGCATGCTCATTGCGGGAGCTCTTTTTCTCGGCATGAACCCGATCGATCTGAAACTGTTGACCGCCGTCTTTGTGCTGACCACTCTGGTGGCATCCAGGGCTTTGACGCACGGGACGGGCCTTACAGAAGACCGCCGTCGTTGGAGCCTCTCGCAGCCGATATGGCGGCGGATTGGCTTGGGAGCTGCGGCATTGCTGACGGCAATGGTTTTGGTCTGGACGTACCGCACCCCCGGCGGCGTCCCCAACCCGTCCAGCCGTACCGCTAAAATCGGCGTCTTACAGATCTCGGATCATGGTCTGCTGAACATCACCCGAGACAGTCTGATCGAGGAGTTGGCCAGGCTTGGCTACAAGAACGGCGACCATTGCACGATCGATCTGGCAAATGCCAACGGCGACCTGCCCACCGTCAACACCATTCTCGACAAGTTCATCCAGGATGGGATGGATGTCATCGTACCCATTTCTACGCCCTGCACGCAGGCAGCCATCAACAAAGTCAAGGATAGACCCGTGGTTTTTGCCACGGTCGCCAATCCTTTTATCATCGGCGCCGGCCGATCCGCAACGGATCATCTGTCCAATGTCACCGGGGTATACGGCTGGGTGCCGATGGACAAGACCATGGAACTGGTACGATCCATCATTCCCGGTCGCATGAGAATAGGTTCTATCTGGGACCCGGCCCATGCCAATTCCGTATTCAATGTCACACTGCTGGAGGATGCCATACGTGGGAACCCGGACGTGACCTTGATCGGGGCCACCATCAGCAGTTCCTCGGAGGTCTACCAGGCGGCATTGTCTCTCGTTCAAAAAGACATTGACGCCTTCCTCCTGGTTCCGGACAACATTGTCTATTCGGCCTTTGAATCGGTCGTCAAGGCGGCCCGGCCCAAACACATCCCGATTTTCCTGAGCGATGTGGAGCGGCTGGGCGACGGGGCGCTGGGCGCCCTCGGGTATGATTACACAGCCAGCGGCATCCAGGCGGCGCGGCTGGTGGAACGTGTGCTCAAAGGAGAAAACCCGCGCGACATCCCATTTGAGAGGTATCACCAACTCACTGTGGGAATTAACCTTAAGGTCGCCAAGGAACTGGGCATGACCATCCCGCAGGGGGTACTCGAAAAAGCCACCCGCGTGTACGGCGGCGATAACTCGCGTGCGGTTCTGGATGCCGCCCAATAGACGGGAGGGGAGTCGTTCGTCCTGAGCAGTCATGGCGGGATGCCGCTATGCGCTTGCGTCGATGGGGCAACATGACGAGGAAGTGATGATCCGAATAACGCAACTGCACAAAACCTTCAATCCGGGCACGGTCAATGAAGTTCATGCCCTCCGGGGAGTCAGCCTGCAAATGCGGGCGGGGGAGTTTGTCAGTCTCATCGGCACCAACGGTTCCGGCAAATCCACCCTGCTCAACGGAGTGGCCGGCACTTTTCTGCCGGACTCCGGGACCGTTGAAATTGCCGGCGAGGATGTGTCGTGCAGGATGGATTATCAGCGGGCCAGGCATGTTTCGCGGGTATTCCAGAATCCGTTCATGGGCACCGCAGCGGACATGAGCGTCGTTGAAAATCTGCACATGGCTTACCTGCGCGGTAAAAGGAGCTACCCGAAGGTGGGATTGACCCGGGAACGACGCGAGGTGTATCGAGAGCAAGTGAAACTGCTGGAGATGCAACTGGAAGATCGTTTGGACGATGTCATCGGGACGCTTTCCGGAGGTCAGAGGCAGGCCCTGACTCTCCTCATGGCGATCATCAGCAAGCCAAAGGTGTTGTTGCTGGATGAACACACGGCGGCACTGGATCCCAAGTCGGCGGCTCAGGTGATTCACCTCACCCGGCGATTCATCGCCGCGCAACAGCTCACCACCCTCGTAGTGACGCACAGCATGCAACAAGCCCTGGAGCTCGGCGATCGGACCGTCATGATGAACAAAGGAGAGATCATTGACGACATCTCGCGGGAAGAAAAACAGCACCTGACAGTAAACGATCTGCTGGATAAATTTGCGGAACTGCGCAAGGCGGAGCGATTGACCGAGGATATGCTGGAAGCATTGCGCCGCGAATATCTGTAGACCCAACGGTGGCAAAGGATGCATCGAGGAGGCTCTGCACGAGAGCGCCTCGAGCACATGGTCGACCCATGAAGATCATTTTTGCACTGCTCCTGATCATCTTCCTGGCGTTCAGCGGATATCACCTCTCCTTTCGAAACTTCAAATTGCCGCTTTTTGCGCGCCACTTCTACATGACGGGGATCGAGTTCATTTTTCTGGGACTCCTGCTCGGCCCGCGTTATTTGAACATCCTGGACAGCAAAACGCAGAGCGGGCTGGCTCCCCTTGCTGCCCTACTGCTCGGATGGATCGGGCTGCTGTACGGCTTTCAGTTCGAAATCAAGAAACTGCGTCGCTTTCCCCTGGAATATCTGGCGGCAGCCAACCTGCAAGCAGGGATCACTTTCTTTCTGGTGCTCTTTGGAGCCTACTTCACTCTACCCTATTTTCTTGCAATACCGCCCTCCCAGAAAATGGTTGTCGCCCTCACCCTTGCGGCCGCCGCCGCTTGCACCGCTCAAACGGGACTGGCTCTCATGTCTCCGGATTTTCCGGGGCGCAGGCACGAATTCACTCGGTTCTTGCGCTACATTTCCAGCATTGACGGTCTTGTTGCTCTGGTCATCTTTGGATTCGCTTATGTCTTGCGCCCATCGGTCCTGACAGACGCTTCCGTTTGGTCGAGCCTCCCCCGGGCGGCCATTGTCAGTCTTGGCGTATGTTCGGTCCTACTCATACTGTTCAGCCTTTTTCTGCAGAAATTTCCAAACGATGACGAGCTCGCCCTGATCGTGGTCGGGATGGCGATTGTGATCAGTGGCACGGCTTCGATCCTGAATTTTTCCCCATTGCTTGCCACCTTTTTCGTCGGCTTCGGGCTGGTGAACTTTTCCAGAGACAAAGAGCGCATTTACCGCATCCTGATCAGCATAGAAAAACCTTGCTATCTGCTTCTGATGGTTTTTCTCGGGGTACGATGGGAGCTGGAAACCGCCTGGATTTTGTTGCTGGCCGCCGGCTACTGGCTGTGGCGCTTCATGGGTAAGGTGGCGGGCGGGTTTGCCGTAACACGAATTGTCGTACCACAAAAAAAATGGCCGGCCAATCTGGGATTTGGGCTGGTCGATCAGGGCGGACTGGCCATGGTCATCCTGTTGGACTTTGCCCAGAGCTTTCCCTTTGAAATATCCGGTCAAGTGATCAGCCTTGCACTGCTGGCCATCGTTTTGAGTGACACAGCAAGCCCCCACCTGCTGAGAATACTGTTGCACAGGAGCCGGGCATGAAACGTTCGCGAAAATCCCAAACCACTCCTTTTAAACCTTACGTGCTGGCCTTCCTGCTGCTGTCCGGGCTGGCACTATGGCTGCAGAAGGTTCCGTTGGAATCGAGCTGGCAACATGCCGGCATGACAGACTTTTCTCTGGGGATGGTGCTACTGGTGGCTTTCGTCACCGGTCAAACGGCCAAAGCCATCGGCCTGCCCATGATCAGCGGTTACATTTTTGCGGGCATCGTGGCAGGACCATATGTCTCCGGCTTCCTCAGTGCGGGCATGGTGGATGATTTGCACCTTATCGATGATCTTGCTCTCAGTTTCATAGCTCTCACGGCGGGGGGCAGCCTGCACTTGGATTTCTTAAAGAAAAGAGTCAAAGCCATTGCACTTAACGTAGCTGCTCAGACTCTGGCTGTCTTTGCACTGGTAGCCTCTTTTGTTTACGCCCTGGCTGAACAATTTGCGTTTACCAAAAACCTCTCTCCGGTCGAAGTGGCCACTCTCGCCATCCTCCTGGGGGTAGTCTGTATCGCCCGGTCACCTTCTTCAACCATTGCGGTCATTAGCGAATGCGGAGCCCGCGGGGTATTTACGGAAACCGTGCTGGGCGTGACGGTAGTGATCGACGTGATCATCATCATCCTTTTCACGCTCGCCCTAACCGTCTGTGAAATGCTGCAATCAACCATTGCCGCCATGGATCATACGGTGTTTGCGGCACTCACCGCAGAAATCGTCGCATCCATCGTTGTGGGTGCCATTGCGGGCAAAGGGATAGCGCTCTACATCGAGCGAATCGGCCATGATCTTGCACTCTTTCTTCTATTCTTTGGCTTTGGAGTGACCCGGTTGTCTCTGTGGCTGAACCAATTCATGCAGGCGCAATTCCAAGTCGCGCTGCATCTCGAACCATTGCTCATCTGCATGAGTGCGGGATTGACGGTGCAAAATTTCAGCACAACGGGCGGGGCGTTTATGGAGAGCCTGCACCGATTGTCCCCGCCCATTTATGTTTTGTTTTTCTCTCTGGCGGGCTCCTCGCTGAATCTGGCAGCTCTTGGGCAAACCTGGCTGCTGGCTTTGTGCCTTGCCACCGTCAGAGCCGCAGCCCTGTTTGTGGGTGCCTGGTTGGCGGGAACCGCGAGCAGAGACCGTCCCTTGCACAACCGCCTTGCGTGGATGGGATATCTTGCTCAAGCGGGCGTTTCGCTGGGGCTTGCGCAATTGGCAGCACGTGAATTTTCCGTCATCGGTGATTACTTCTGCACCATCGTGCTCGCCGTCATTACTCTCAATCAGGTGCTCGGCCCGATAACCTTAAGATGTGCCCTGAATTTGACCGGCGAAGCACCGCCAGGCCAGCGGCCGGCATGATCACAAAAGCCCTACGGCTGCGAAGCGTCCTTCACAGCCCGTCCCAGCTTCTTTTCAATGTGCAGCCGGTGCTGTTTGGGATCCACTTCGAGCCCCAGCTTCCCCGCACGGAGCAACGGGAGCACACAATACATTCCCATGTGTGGTCGGCCCGCGTCGTGGAATAGGGCCTCCAGGTAAGCTACCGCTTGATCCAAAATCTGCCGGCGGTCAATGGCGGTAAAAATGGTCTTGTTGTGCGTCATACCGCCGCTGGTCAGGGTTCGAAAACCTGCGAATATGGGTACGTGATGGCTGATCAGCTGAAGCAGGTCGGTTGATTCCACGACGGTGGCTCCGGTGACGCCGATATCCAGCCAACCGGTCATGAGCTCATCGAGCAGTTCCTCATCGTTGATCACAGCCAGCAGCAGATACATGCAATCTTCTCATATGGTGCGCCCACGTGTGCACTGTTTGTGATGCCTGAATTCAGTGACCTCTGCCAAGCAAAAATCGCTCAGTTCAGCCGATAGTCTATAATTGTTAATAAGTTGCAAAGTAATGAAGCTTTCCTCAGTTGGGCAAAACCGCACCCCCCCGCCTGCGACGATTTCACACGGTCGGGAGCTCAGACGTGCAGTTCGGGCAGCGTGTCGCCTTGACGGGAATGGCGGTGAAGCACTTGGGGCAATCTTTGGTGGTGGGCTCAGCAACGGGCTCTTCCTCTTGGCGCTTGAAACGGTTCATTTGCTTGATGACCATAAATATTGCAAAGGCTACGATGATGAAATCCAAAACATTATTGATGAATACCCCGTAATTGATGGCGACCGCATCGGCCGTTGCGGTCTTCTCCCTGAGGGTGACGGCCAGCTGCGAAAAGTCGATGTTGCCGAGAAGCAGACCGACAGGCGGCATGATAACGTCGTTCACCAGTGAGCTGACAATTTTTCCGAAGGCAGCACCGATAATAATACCCACAGCCATATCGACGACATTGCCGCGCATAGCAAATTCTTTAAATTCCTTAATCATTCCCATTTGTTTTCTCCTGATGCCTTAGCCATGAGGTGATCTGTACACTGTCCGCTTCTTTCAATTACTTCACATCCTCCTTTCCGGAATCCTTAGTGTCTTGAACGTAAGCTGTTTTCCTCCAAGCAGTCTCAAAGCATGTGCCGCGGCACCGATTGTGCCTACCGATTTCTCATCCAGTTTCGCACTGCAACCGGTGCACAAGTTGGTCTTCATGCCAAAACGTACCTGCAGCACCCATTCTGTCAGCCATCATCCGTTACCCGGACATTGCCGTGTCCATTCTGATCAGGCGGGATTCGGCAGGGTTGGATACGCAGACCTCCAGCGCTTTCCGAAAGCCGCTTTCAGCCTCAATTGGGCGATTGCGGCGCTCGTCACAATGGCGGACCAAACTCAATCGCAGACAAGTACCCAGACAAAAAAATCCGCATATTAAAAAAGGCGTGCGAACAGCACCACGCCAATGGTGAAAGCAACCAACCCCCACAGACGCGTCGCCGTTTCTTCCGCACTGTCAAACCACCATACCAACAGTGAATTGATTTGAGCCGGTCGAGCCAACGCCAGGTACGCGCCCTTGGTCAACGCAATGACCCCAATAATCAGGGCCAGCCAGAAGACTTCCGTTACCATGAAGGCCCCAGCCACGAACAACAGACCCACAACCGTGGGCACGATGGCCCACAGCCTCAAGTTCATTGCAAAAACAAGCCCTTTCAGGAAACTTCGCATCTGCTGAGTGTAAAGCACAATGGCCGCACCCAAAGCAACCCAGACAACTGAAAAAACCAAAAAGAATCCCCGCATCTGACTACCCCCTGCTGTAGATGAACCTGATACGCTGCAAAGCAGACCCTGTAACGGTTCCTCTGGTTCGCCGGCTGCTGTGTTCCGGCCGGAATGCCAGTCGGTATGAATCCGGCCGCTCGACGGGCCGCCGTTTCCACCTGTTGGATCGAACCCGATTGTTTCCAATAGAGACGACTTTTGCAAGATGAAATTCACTTTCTGTGCCGGCGTTTACATTTACCATTGGGCATGAACGATCCACGGATCACCCATTCTTCCCCAGTGTCAATCCAACACACCCTTGAAAAGCGATACGATTCAAATGTAAAATCTTTTCGTTCGTTGATGGAAATTTGCCTTGCACAAGCGTTCAATTTGTGTGAGAAGCCGTGAAAGATCTCTTGTAGTATCGACACCCCAGCCCATAGAAATGTTTTCGAACGACCTGGACAATTTCGCTTGCAGGAGCTGTTATGGAACATTTGACTGAGATCAGAGCCAACGCATACGTCGTCAACCTATCAACATTTGAGGAGAGTGAATTGGCTAAACGCAAGAAAAAACGTGCTCAGGCACCCAAGGCAAAGGACAAACCCAAATCTGTCGCGAAACCCGAAACAGTACCGGAAATTGCAGCGCAGGAAACACCGCAGGCCCCCGCAGCAACCGAAGCAGCACAGGAGCCCGCAGCGGTACGGGAACCAGAAGCAGTACAACAGCCTGCGGGGGTGCAGGAACCTGAGGGTTCGCCGCAGGCTGCAGCGATAACGGCTTCCGAAGCGGTACCGCAGGAAGGTGCGCCGGACATTGAGGGAACCACCGTTACCATTGGTCAGGTGCAGGTCTCCTACGATGAAGGCACGAGACTGTATGCGCTTCAGTTAAACGGGGAATTTTATGACGACAGTCCGGATTTGGACAGGATAACGCGGCTTGTAAAGCAGCTTGTGCCCGACGCGGCGGAACACCAGCTGAGCTCGCTTAAAAAACTGTAAGAAATGACGGCCGTCTTCGCAAAATGCCTGCCCCATGAGGCCTTGACAAGGTGCCGGAAAGAAGCCGGGGCCTGCCGGGGACTCCTGTCGGGCAGGCCTGCCAAGGCCAACGATTACCAATCTGCACCGTTCAAAGGTGGAACCACTCAACGGATGAATCCTGACTCCTGACTGTTTTTTGGGGTTGCCTTGATGCGGCAGGAACTCACCAGGTGATCCACAAGGCGGCCCCCGTAACGTGTTTCAACAACTTTACGGGAATCGATCCGATATAGTCACCGGCAGGCCGCTTTTTTTCACTGAGCCCCAGCCGGCCGACCACCACCGCCGCAACCTGTCTCTTGTCCGCTTCTGCCAGGATTGCTGCCGCCGGTACCGAATCCTTAAGGATGATGCTCTCGATGCGTTCTTCAGGAATACGTCCCGCCAGTCTCTCTACGGCATCCTGAATAACCCGCTCGGGATCGCCGCTTTCCTTCCTGGGCACATGCACCAATACGAGGCTATGATCCTCCTCGCTATCCAGTACGAAGGCAGCATGATCGGCAGCGCGCAGACTCGCTTCTGATCCGTCGACACAGAGCAAAACGTTGTTTCGCCTGGCATCAGGATTCCTGCAAATCCAAATGGGAAAGTCTATGCGCAGTCTTATGATTTCATCCGTTACGCTGCCGGAGAAAGTCTTTTCAAAGATGGAGAAGCTGCGCCTTCCGAGCACTACCGTTTGATAGTGTCCCAGTTTGGCGTATTCAACGATGTCTTTGACGGTGCTTTGCATACGATGCATCACCTTACAGGTGATCGTCTTGGGTGAAAAACCGGCGTCTTTTAAAATCTCTGCGCTTAGAGTCAGCGCTTCTTTCCCCATTTTCGAGTAGATTTTCGACAGCCCCCGGGAGATATCCTGCAGTCTCGTGTCCTGATCTGTATCCGGGGCATCGAAGCGCGGCGCAATGTACAGAAGGTCCAAGCGTATGTTCTTCTTGTTTTTGAAAAATCCGGCAACGTATTTGACGCCGAAAAGAAACTTGGGATCATCGCCAATCGTTATCAGGAAGTGCTTTTGCATGAGCGCCTCAAAGTCCTGAAAGATCTGTGTCACGTGCAGGGAAGATTGGATCGCCCGGCGACATCATGGATGAACGGTTGAAACTTGATGCCAACAGGTAACAAACATTTTAACATCATTGGGGATCACCTCAAAGCATCATTGGCCCTTCCGTTGAGAATGACATTGCGGCACGGCCGCACTTTAGCTGCAGTCTCCAGGATGGTCCCCAGGCGCCAAATTCTTTTTTTAAAAACGCTGACTCCTCCTGCACCGGGGAAGAGGACTCGTGCCCGAGCTGTGAGCAACGGCTTTGGGGGAAGCAGGTTCCTTTGCCGTCCTTGTCGCCGGCGTTCAGCTCTTGTGCCGGCTGCGCAGCTTCAGTCTGTCCTTAAGTTTGGGAAAAAGGCTCATATCGGTATGCGGCAAAAAGAGCGCCGCCACATAGTGGTCCATGTAGGAGGGTGTCTCAGAAAGTTCGAAGTTGGTCATTTTCCTGGTCACTTCCACCACATCCTTGCGCAGGCGATTGGTCAGGGAGCTCATCCGGCATCCCATCAGCGAACCATTGCCAATGTAGGTGATCCTGTCTGCGTCGATTTCCGGCAACAGTCCGATGGTCATCGCTCTTTCCAGGTCGACGTAGCTGCCAAACCCCCCCGCCAGAACAATCTGGTCGATGTCTTCGATACGCAGGCCCACTTCTTCAAGCAACGTCTGGCAGCCGCTGAAAATGGCTCCCTTGGCACGGATGAAGTTGTCTATGTCCACTTCGCTCAAAGTAATGTCGCGATCAATTTGTGTCTCCGCCGCCCACACCAGCACATATTCGTAGACTCCGTCGGCTTCCCGGATGCGCTTGGTTTTCAGATCCCGATCGAATTTACCCCGGTTGTCGATGATTCCCATTTCAAACAGCACGGCCACCAGGGTGATAAGCCCGGAACCACAGATGCCCTTGGGCGGAACATTGCCAATGGTCATGATCATTGGTTCCAAAGAGACGGGATCGATGGAAAAATCCTCGATTCCTCCCTTGGCCGCCCGCATACCGAACTTTATGCCTCCCCCCTCGAAAGCGGGGCCGGCAGAACATGCCGCGCAGGCAAACCAGTCTTTGTTCCCGATCACAATCTCCGCATTGGTGCCAATGTCCAGATAGAGAGTGACCTCATCGGCAAGATAGAGTCCGGCACCCATGACTCCGGAAACAATGTCGCCTCCCACATAGCTGGATACCGCCGGATAAACCAGGGCGGTCACGTGATCGCTCAATTCCAGACCAAGCGTTGCCGCCTGAATGGGCGGGAACAAGGTGGAAACCGGTACGTAGGGAGCTCTGCGGATATAACGCGGATTGATCTTCAAGAACAATTGGGTCATGGTGGTATTGCCGGCCAGGGTAATACTCGATATCTCGTCAAGCACAACGTCCGTCTGTTTGACCAGCCGGCGGATGATCTTGTTGATGGTTTCAATCACCACCTGGTGGAGCTTTTCCAGCCCCCCCGACTTCTCTGCAAAGACGATGCGGCTGAGCACATCTTCTCCGTAGCTGATCTGGCCGTTGAATTCACCGTGCTGGGCCAGCACTTCGCCCGAGTTGAGGTCGATCAATTGCCCGTAGACGGTGGTGGTGCCGATATCTACAGCGATGGCAAAGTTGCGGTTGGTGGTGTCACCCGGTTCTATGTTGATGATGTGCGTCTTGCGACCTTCGTGCACCGGCCGGGCAAGGGTGGCGGTCACCTTGAAATCATTACTGCGCAATACATCGGGAATCTTTCGTATAACGGGAAGACGGACAACCAGCCGATGTTCATTGTATTTGGCTTTCAAAAAGCTTATCAGCCGGGTGACATCGGGCAGACGGTCGTTTTCGCTTGGCGGGGGCAGCTCCAGATAACGCTTTTCCACAGGCGGTATGAATAAGCCCTTCTCCTTGAGCTCTTCGAAATTCACCTGGCGGATACGGGCGGTCTTGCGGGGAGTTGCCAATCGGTTGAGGACGCTGACGTCCACTTCCGACTCAACCGGGATACGCACCTGAAGGTCGCTTCGAATAGTGCTCTGGCAGGCCAACCGGTATCCCTGCGCCAGGTCTTGAGCGCTGAGCTTCTCCGTAATACCGCCCTCGACAACCCCGCTCTCGATCAAAACCCGACACTTGCCGCACACACCTCCCCCGCCACACGAAGCATTGATATGCACCCCTGCCTCCATGGCAGTACGCAGGAGGTTGTCGCCGTCGACGACCGTGACCGTCTGATTATGGGGATAAAAAACCACTTTGTATGCGCGCATGAAGGCATTCCTTCCTCGGGTTGACCGAAACAGAACAATTCACCGGGGCGCTATTGCGTGCCCCCTCAACGATCGGGTCAGGCACGCATCGCTGTACGCGCACCCGTAATGCATCTCGTATATTCTAATCATTCCGCGGCCAAGTCAATCGCTTCACACAGGATCATTCGTGTCTGAGAGCTTCGATGGGGTCGAGCCGGGCGGCTTTGCGCGCCGGGAAATAGCCGAAAACGACGCCAACCGCCGCAGAAAAGACAAAGGCGACGACCACGATCCCTGGATTGAAAACGAACGGCACTTTAAGCGCCTGGGCCCCTGCCGCCGCAGCAACCAATCCGAGCACGATACCGATGATGCCGCCGAAGCAGGAAAGCACCACGGCTTCAATTAAAAACTGCAGCAAAACTTCCTTTTCGACAGCGCCTATGGCCAGTCGGATGCCGATTTCCCGCGTTCGTTCCGTGACGGAAACCAGCATGATGTTCATGATACCGATTCCTCCCACCAGCAGGCTCACTGCAGCAACAGCGCCGAGCAGGGCCGTGAGGACCCGCGTCGTGCCGGTGAGCGTATTCATGATCTCGCGCATATCATGCAAGTGGAAGTCGTCTTCTTCGCCGTTAACTATACGCCGACGCTCACGCAGAAGTCGCTCGATGTTGTGCTTGATGCTCTCGACCGAGCCGCTTTCCTTCGTCGAAATATAAATGGTGCTGACATCAGTGCTCCCCGCTATGCGCCGCTGGAAGGCGCGCAATGGGATCAGGACGAAATCGTCCTGATCGGCACCGAAGCTGGATTGTCCTTTGCTTTGGAATGCTCCGACCACCTGGCAGGAAATCTTCTGCAGACGAATCGATGCTCCGATTGGGTCGCGATCGCCGAACAGTTCTTTACGCACCGTGGAACCCAGGATACACACGGCCTTCCCCGTCCGCAGCTCTGCGTCAGTGAATTGGCGCCCGGATTCGAGCAGCCAGTCGCGGACCAGAAGGAACCCGTTGGTGCTGCCCACCACGCTGGTGGACCAATTCGCATTTCCGTAGATCGTTTGGATACGCTGCGAAGCATTGGGCGCCACAGCCTCCAGGCCGGAGATTTCCCGGGCAATGGCTTCCGCGTCTTCCACCTTGAACATGTCGGCCTGGGCCCGCGTACCACCGGGGCCTCGACCTCCCTGGCCGGTGTGGACCTGCAGCAGATTGGTGCCCAGGCTGGAAATTTCCGTGGCCACCTGGGCCGTGGCACCGCCGCCCAACGTCACCATGGTGATCACAGCGGCAACCCCGATAACGATGCCAAGGATGGTCAAAGAAGAACGCAATACATTGCGGCGGATCTCCCGTTGAGCCAAGAGAATGGTTTCCCATACCATCAGAGGGTGTCCTCTCTCGAGCTGCGGTTGCCGATCAGCCCATCCTTGAAATAGACCTGGCGCTTGGCATAGCTTGCCATACCGGGTTCATGCGTGACCATGACAATGGTGATGCCCCTGTCTCGATTAAAAGCCGTCAGCAGTTCCATGATCTCGCGACTGCGAGCGGAATCGAGGTTTCCCGTCGGTTCATCGGCGAGCAGCACCCTGGGATTCGTGACGATCGCCCGGGCAATGGCCACCCGCTGCTGCTGACCACCGGAGAGCTCTCCAGGGGTATGTGCTTCCCAGCCCCTGAGCCCGACAGCATACAAGGCTTCCAGAGCCATGGCGCGCCTTTTATCAACAGGGGTGCCGCGATAAATCAGAGGAAGCTCGATGTTTTCGAGAGCCGACGTCCGATTGAGGAGATTATAGCCCTGGAATACGAAGCCCAAATAATGGCGGCGCAGCATGGCGCGCTGATTGCGGTTCAATTTGCCCACAGCGATCCCCTGGAACAGATAATCCCCGGAGGTGGGCGTATCCAGACAACCCAGAATGTTCATGCAAGTCGACTTTCCCGATCCGCTCGGTCCCATGACAGCGACAAATTCCCCTTGCGCGATGGTCAGATCGATGCCGCGCAGGGCACGCATGGCTGCCCGCCCCATTCCGTATACTTTGGTAACCGCGCGCAATTCGATGAGCGGCCCATTTTCGCTTTTTTCGCCAACAGTCGGCTTCATCGACCTGAACTTTCGACTTCAACCACCAACTCCATTCCAGGCTCAACCTCTCCGGCCGCAACCTCCGTCATAATTCCGTCCGTTGCACCGGTGGTGATCGGTATGGCCGTGAGTTGTCCTTTGGCAATCGTCCAGACCTGTTGCCGGTTACCGGCACGATGGGCATCCGCCTTCGCCTTGGGAGGGGAAGGACGCCGGCGTGGTATGAGCACGCTCATAACGCCGCGACCGCTCGCGCCATCCCGTTCCTGTGATTCCGGAGGGGCAAACCGCAGCGCTGCATTCGGAACCAGCACAGCGTCGTTCACATTCCTGACCCTGATGTCCGCAGTGGCGGTCATCCCCGGTCGCAGCGCCAGATCAGAGTTGTCCACCTCCAACACGGTCTCATAGGTGACCACTCCCTCCACGGTCTTGGAACCATAGCGCACCTGCTTGATTTTTGCTGGAAAACTGCGATTGGCAAAAGCATCGACAGTAAAGGTGGCCTGCTGGCCCTGCCTGACCTGCCCCACATCAGCTTCATCCACATCCACATGCAACTCCATCTTGGTCAAATCTTCCGCCAGAGTAAACAGCACTGGCGCCTGAAGAGAAGCCGCCACGGTCTGGCCCGGCTCGACTGCCCGGGTGAGGACAACTCCATTGATGGGCGATCGAATACTGGCTTTGGAGAGATCGGTCTGATTGAGCTCGAGAGAAGCCTGAGCCTGAGAGACCGCAGCCCTGGCTCCGGCCTCTTCGGCTTTGGCGCGGTCCAGTTCCGCCTGCGCAGCGTCCAGGTCGTGTTGCGATACCGCCTTGTTGTTGCTCATCTTGCGCACTTCCTGCAAACGCTTCAACTGGTTGCGCGCTTCCTTGATGGTTGCCTGTGCCTGCAAAACTTTGGCGCGGGCCGATGCCAGCGAAGCTTTGGACTCGAGAACCTGCACTTCGAGCTTGGACGTATCAAGCTTTGCCAAGACCTGATTGACTCCCACCCGATCGTTGTAGTCCACTTCCACAAACTTGATGATGCCCGAAAGTTCGCTGCCCACATCCACTTGATTGGTTGGCTGCAGCGTGCCGGTGGCGGTCACCAGCACCGTAAGATCGCCGCGCCGCACCGGCTGTGTTTTGTACTGCAATTGATCGGCGCTGTTGCTGCCGCCCCATTTAACCGCAATGAACGCTGTTGCAAGCCCAGCCATGCCCCAAATCATCCAACACCGCACGCGCCTGGTGCGTCTGTTGGAACCATCAAGACCCAGATTTTCGGCTATGGGGTGTTCGTGTTCCGTTTGTTTATGGGCCATAGTGACACATCCTGGTTTTTTCCAATCTACTGCGTTGCGGCCCGGGCCAGTGAAGTCCATCCGCCCCCAAGGGCTTTGTAGAGACGAATCAAGTTGGAAGTAACCGTACCTTGGCTCTCGGCCAGTTGATCCTGAAATGTCAGCAGGGAACGCTGCGCATCCAGCACATTGTTAAAGTCGATCAAGCCCGCCTCAAATTGAGTTTCAGCCAACTGAACCGCTATTTTTGCCGCCTGCGCCGACTCGGCCAGGGCCTGTCGCCGATTCTGCTCCTGCACGTAGGCAACCAGTGCATTTTCCACCTCTTCCAGGGCACTGAGTACCGTGCCCTCGTATTCGCCCAGGGCCTGCTCCTGCAAAGCGGATTGCGCTTCAATATTGCTGCGAATTGCACCGGCATTGAAGATCGGCCAGGAAATTGAGGGTCCAAAGCTGTACGTTCGGCTGCCCGGCACAAACAAATCACTCACGGTCAGCGATTCAACTCCGATAGACCCGAGCAAGGTGAGCTTGGGATAAAGTTCGGCGACAGCCACGCCCACCCGAGCCGTCTGCGCGGCCAATTGACGTTCCGCTCGACGCACGTCGGGTCTGTGACGCAGCGTGTCCGCCGGTACCCCGACCGTAACTTCCATCCGCGCAGCGGGTATCGGCCGCGGCTCCTCAAGTATTTTGTGCAGAGCGCCCGGATGCCGACCCAGCAGCACGGCAATGCGGTTCATGGCCCCTTCCAGGCCGGTTCGCAAAGTGGGGATCTGCGAACGGGTCGATTCCAGATTGTACTTCGCCTGCTGCACCGCCAAATCCGTCGTAAGGCCGGCCTGGCTGCGCCAGGACGTCAATTGGTAAGTCTCCTGCTGTGCTCGCAGGTTCTGTTCCGCAACTGCCAGGCGGACCTGAAAAGTGCGCGCTTCCACGTAGTTGAGAGCAACTTCCGCAAGAAGCGTCACCAGAACATCGTGCAAATCCTCGCTAATCGCCTGCAGATCTGCTGTGGCGGCTTCAACGGAACGTCGTGTGCCGCCAAAAATGTCCAATTCCCAGACAGCATCGAAGCCCACCGCAGAAAGGTCGGTTTCCGTGCCACTCCCGCTGTTTTCGCTGCTGCGGCTCTTTCTGAAGGACCCCACCGCATCCATTGTCGGAAACCAGTTGGCCTGGTTGATCCTTCGATTGGCGCGCGCTTGCCGAACCCTGGCCCGCGCTACCTTGAGGTCGAGATTACCGACCACCGCCTGGCTGATCAGACTGGAAAGGACAGGGTCATTGAGAACCGACCACCAATGTCCCAAAGTTTCGGGATCGACCGGTTTTGCCCTGAGGCCGCCCTCCAGTTCGGCATGCCATGCTTCGGGTGCTGAGAGGTTCGGCGACGCATAATCAGGTCCCACCGTCGCGCAACCGAGATTCATAAGCATTATGGACAGCACCGGTAGTAACGCCCAATGCGCAATCTTTTTCGATTTCCATTGAGAACTCATCACCTGCATCTTTTCCAGCCGTTGGTAACAAGGCACCATTCAAATCTTCAGCCGGCATATGCGGTTTCCGACCGGCAGCGAGCCCCGGTGTCATCCGTTAGCCGATCCCTTTCTGCGGCATTTGAGCAAGTATAAGTCAGCCGCCGGCACGAACCAACTGCGCTGTCGTGTATTCAGTCATGACCCAGCCGAACCGCCCATCGGGCAATTGCACGTAGAGCCAGCCCGGTATCTCGTCCTGGACGAACAACTCATCACCCTGATTGACCTGCCTCACGACCGGGTGATCCACTCCAGGCCCCGAGCGAACATTCAGCACCGGTATATTGACCCATACCCGCTCGCCGCCCATATAGGCCGGCGGAGCCTGCACGGGAGGCTCGATCACCTGATAACCGGCCGGCACTCTGCGATAGTAGACGTTTCCCCAATGGTAATAGCTGACGCCGCCAACCACCCAGTGACGATAACCCATGGGAAGACTGACCACGACAGCGCCTCTGGGAGGTCGGACCACCACATACCCGTGCGGCCCTCTCTTGTAAAAAGCCCCTCCGTGATAGAAATACTTTTTCTTGCCGACCCATGCGGGACGATGCCCTGGCGGCAGATGTCTGACAACCTTGCCGTGGCGGGGGCCTTGGTAAACAACGCCTCCCTTTTTATGTTTGCGTGATGCCTGAGCATCATTTGCGGTCGTCATGAAAGCAATCAAAATCACGGGAAGCACAGCCAGGGCTACAAGTAGACGTCTGGAAAAAGTAATCTTCCTCATTACGGCCTCCTTTTCAACCCAGACCCAGCTTGGTTCTTGACCAACCTGGAAGTCCCGGTCAGGTTTCAGTACATTGCCCCATAAATGCTGAACGTGTACACAAGGAAAGCGGCTGCAATGACAGCAAGCCGCAGCACTGTGTCAATAAGGCTTTTCACCAACTCTCCCATCACATCCCTCCATCGCCCGGTGGCCGCCTTCAAAGCGCCTTCAGCTGGGCAAAACAAAGCTGATCGGCGACTTTGAATTCTTGAATAACAATTGATTGTGGAGAGAATATGAAGAAACTATGTTGAGAAAATGATGTTACAGTGCAAATTGTGAACAAGATGTGGAGAATCCATGGGAAGATTGTGAACGGTGGCAAAATCCCCTGCCAATGGGATAAAAATATGTTGATTGTTGAGCGTTCTGTAAAAGTCTTCTCATATCATTCTGGGGGATGATGGAAACCAGGTTCTGCGGAGTTTTCCGGATCGCTGCCGCCGGGGCGGTATTTCACCGGGATGACGGTTTTGCTCGGGCTTACAAGAGACGCTTTCAGTCCCTGAGTGTTGCCGGACTCGGGCTCATATCGCAATGCCGGCATGCTTTTATGCGCGGACCAACTTGAATCAGGGAGTTTCCAGGTGAGAGTAAAGCTCTCCTATAAAATCTTCGCCGCTCTGCTGCTCACATCGTTTGCCATCGCCGCCTTGACGATAGGCGCCCTGCACTTTCTGGGACGGCGCATCTTCGTCAACTATGTGAAGAAAATGCAGATGGAAAAACTTGCTGAGTTGACCGATCTGCTCATCTCCGAATATGAGACCACCGGGGGGTGGAATCAGTTGGCGGCTGATTCCGACCGCTGGCGCAAAATGATCCGGTCAGCCGGACGTAGGAGTCGTGAGCTTGAACAGGCGCGCTCCGTTCCTGGTGCCGGTTCTGAACAGGAAGGCGACAGCCCGGGGTCCTCCAGCAGACCGGTGAGACATCCATTTGATCTTAGAAGTCAGGTATTCCTGCTGGATGCAGACAAACGTCTGGTTGCAGGCCGCGCAAAAGAGTACGAAGCGTCTTCACTGCGGGAAATTGTTGTGAACGGTAAATTGATCGGCTGGCTGGGCGTCAGCAAGCGAGAGCCCAGTTTGACTCCTCTGGAAGCCGCTTTCCTGCGGGAACAAAACAAATTGTTCTACCTGATAGGAGGCGGTATTTTTCTATTGACCGCCGCCGTTTCGTTTTTCCTTTCCCGGCATCTGCTATCGCCCATCAGGAAATTGGCCGAGGGGACGCAAGCGCTTGCTTCACGCGAGTTCAACACGCGCATAGAGGTCCGATCTGGGGATGAGCTGGGTCAGCTGGCTTTGGATTTCAATACCATGGCTCAAACTCTCGAACACTACGAAGAGATGAGAAAACAGTGGATATCCGACATCTCTCACGAACTCAGAACACCCTTATCGATTCTTCGCGGAGAAATCGAAGCGATGCAGGATGGAGTTCGTGAGGTCAATCGTCAGGCACTCGATTCCCTCTATGCGGAAGTGCTCCATCTGAACAACATTGTGAACGATCTCCATGAGTTATCCATGGCTGACGTAGGAGCCTTGCGCCTGGACCCGCAACCTGTCGACCCAATTCAGGTGCTGGAAGAGACTCTGGAACTGTATCGCAACCGGTTTGAAGCAGCCGCAATAGACCTTCAGGTCCCGCCGCGATCAGCCGCTAAAGTTGCTGTGCTGGGCGACGCCGGCCGGCTTGGTCAGCTCTATGGCAATATATTGGAAAATGTTCTGCGTTATGCCGATGCACCCGGAGCCTTGAAGATCTGGCAGAACTTCACCTCTCAACAGGAACTTTCGCTCTTCTTCGAGGATTCGGGACCGGGAGTGCCGGAGCAGTCGGTGAACCGTTTGTTTGATCGGCTGTACCGTGTGGACTCGGCAAGAACGCGCAATAAAGGCGGCAGCGGCCTGGGCCTGGCCATCTGCAAAGCAATTGTCGAGAGCCACGGGGGAACGATTGCCGCTGCAAACGGCACCACGGGCGGTCTTAGAATAGAGGTCCGACTGCCTCTGGCCAAATCGGCTTCCATGCGGCAAACCGCTCCCTGCTGAAGAACAGGGCATATCACTCCCCCTCACCTGACCTCTTTGCCACGAGGGGAGAGAAACTATGGAGCTTCAGCAGGGTAACTCACTATGCGGGATCAGCAAAGTCGCAATGTGTTGATTTGAGAATCCGGGGGATCTTATGGTTGATCAAACCATACTGGTGGTCGAAGACGAACAGAAGATTTCAGCCCTTCTGAGAGACTATCTGCAAGGGGCGGGCTACAAGACTTCACACCTGGAACGTGGAGATGAGGTGCCGGGCTATGTGCGCAGGAACCATCCTGATTTGATTCTGTTGGATGTAATGCTGCCCGGGATGGATGGTATGGAGGTGTGCCGGGAAGTGCGCAAGTTTTCCAATGTGCCCATCATCATGATCACGGCGCGGGTGGAAGAGATCGATCGGCTCATCGGTCTGGAATTGGGAGCCGACGATTATATCTGCAAGCCCTTCAGCCCACGTGAGGTGGTGGCACGGGTCAAAGCAGTGCTGCGCAGGGTTCGTGCCGAACCTGCAGAGGACTATATCCGGAAACGCGACAGGTAACCGTTGACGGTCAAGCACTGGAATTGACGCCCAGTGAGTTCGGGTTACTGAAGGTTCTTATGGGCCATCCGAACCGGGTCTTTTCGCGCAACGAACTGCTGAACCAGGTGCAAGGCTATGACTTTGAAGGGTATGATCGGACCATCGACACCCATGTAAAGAATCTTCGCAAAAAGATTAATGAAAAACTTCCCAACCAGGAATTCATCGTTACGGTCTATGGCGTAGGCTACAAATTGGCCGTACCGGACGTTTGAACCCGGATATCCTCGATCAACCGCTCCTTGTGCTGCCACACCTGATTGACCCAGGTCTGGAAGCGCACGCGGAAATCCGCATCGGTCAGGTAATCTTTAATTAAAGCCTCCTGGGGGATTGCCAGGCGATCCACGCGAACTTCAATGCGGGGCAGCCGGCCGCTCAGCATATGCCAGAAACTGAAATTGCGCACCGGATAGACAATGGTAACATCCAAAATTTCTTTGAAGCGTTCTCCCATTGCCGAAAGGACAAAGGCGATACCGCCCGCCTTGGGTAGCAGCAGATGACGAAACGGTGAATTTTGCTGCACCCGTTTTGTCTGCGAGAAGCGGGTGCCCTCAAGGAAATTGAGGATCGTTACCGGCGTGTGCTTGAACTTCTCGCAGGCACGACGGGTCGTTTCCAGGTCTTTGCCCTGCTTTTCCGGATGCTTTTTAAGGTACGCTTTCGAATAGCGCTTCATGAAAGGATAATCCATTCCCCACCAGATAAAGCCGAGCAGAGGAAAATACAGGAGCTGCTGTTTGATGAAAAACTTGGGAAAGGGAATTCTGCGATTGAACAGCGTCTGCAGGACAATGATATCGGCCCAGGAACGGTGGTTGGCAATAATGAGATACCAGCCGTCCCGTTTCAAATTCTCGTGCAGACCTTGGACACGCCATTCAATCTTTTGCGTCAGATGAAAAATCAACGTATTGCCATCAACCCAGGTTTGCACCAGCGATTCAATTAATCCATAACTGAAGTGCTTGAATTTTGCGCCGGGCAGGGCAACCTTGAAAGGTACGATGGCCATCACCAGGATTGCGAAAAACAGAGTATTCACGGTGAGCAAGACAAAAGTGAGTGTGCCCAAAACGGGCGGTGGCAGCAGGTGCAACATGTTCGTTCTGTCCAATCTGGAAGATGTGGGAAGGATAAATCCCCTGGGTATCCTGTCGCTTCAGTATCCTCTAATTGGTGGTTTGTGTCTCAGGCCGGCGCATTTCCCAGCCCCCTGCCCATCATAACCCAAAGCTTGCCGAATTACAGACTTTCAATTATTGTTCACCGCGATTCAAAAACCAAATCTATCACACCAACGACACTGTATGCTATCGAGGAGTTGCATCGGCCATGATGGTCAACAACATCTATTCCGGAACGACTGGAGGCCGTTCAGAAGACGAAACGTTGGAACTGCTGGCCGGTTCGGAAAATGTTAAAATCAAAAAAATTATTTCTTATGGGCATGCCAGCCCGAAAGGGTTCTGGTACGATCGTGGATGAGTGGGTTGTTTTGCTCACGGGGAGCGCCGGGTTGGCATTTGCAGGAAGCCATGACGTCGTTGCTTTGAAATCGGGCGACTGGATCAATATCCCGGCTCATGTCAGGCACCGGGTGGAATGGACGGATGCTGCTGAGAAGACCATCTGGCTTGCAGTCTATTACCGTTGACTGGTTGCCGTTCATCGCCGAAGGCTATCGAAAAATTGCGTTGAAGAGTTTATTCAGCCTGTTCTTGTTCGTGCTCCATGCAGCATCCGCTCCCCTGAGTACTGCCGAAACCGTCCTGCAAGACAAGCACTTGATCGTGATTTTCGAGAGGGGAACCAGTCCGGCCGCAGACCACTTTCTGAAACAATTCCCTCACATAAAGATCGAGCTGGAGCAATCCCTTGGACTGCAACTGCGGTCCCGTCCCATTTTGAAACTGGTAGAAAGTCCTGAAGACTTCGCAGCCATGAGCGGCAGTCCGCACTTCATCGCGTTTACCGTTCCCGCCAGCAATCTCATCGCCATGCGCGTCTCACCTGCGGATTTTACAAAACCCTGGCAACTCAATGACATGCTTAAACACGAGCTGTGCCACCTCATGCTCCATGAGAATATAGAAGACTCCAGATTACCCAGGTGGCTGGACGAAGGGGTGTGTCAGTGGGTGAGCGGGACCGTCGGAGAATTCCTTGCACTGGGAGATGTTGCGCCGGTTGATTTCAGCCGTGGTGAAATGCCTCTGGCACGTCTCAGCAAGAGGTTCCCCGCAGAAAAACGGCAACTTGCATCGGCATACCGGCAGAGCAGGGATTTCGTGCAGTATGTGAGCGCCCATTATGGCAGGGAGAGTGTCAAGCAGATACTGCAGAGCCTGAAGAATGGAGAAGACATGGACAGCGCGCTGATGTACAACCTCAACAGCACCCTGGCAACCCTCGAATCCGAGTGGCGCAGCAGTCGCAATGGCATGCGCCTATTGTTCATATGGCTCGGTCACTATCTCTACGAAATTATTTTCTTTATT
>FWPV01005403.1_pt1 | contig 25616 bp, 16 predicted proteins | sample 2228371 | NCBI WGS metagenome assembly FWPV01 (sample SAMEA103939776, study PRJEB20133) | metagenome | reverse complement strand
ATCTTCAACTCTTTCTATCATTCTTTTTAATTTCTCATCTGTTTTTTTTATTTGTTCATCTGTTTTTTTTATTTGTTCATCTGTTTTTTTCATTTGTTCATTTGTTTTTTTCATTTGCTCATCTGTTTTTCTTATTTGTTCGTCTGTCTTTTTCATTTTTTCATCTGTCTTTCTTTGCTCTTCTTTAATTTCTTTAAATCCTTTTCTAATTTCTTCAAATCCTCGTCTAATTTCTTCAAACTTTTTTTCCCATCTTCTATCAGTTTTTTTAAATCTTCTATCAGTTTCTTTAAACATTTCCCAGATTTCTTTTATCTCAGCATTTAAATAATTTTTTCTCATATTTTTATCCTCTAATTTTACATTTTAATTTTATTGCATAATTTTGCAAGAAAAAAATAGACGTTATTTAGCTTGCCTGTAGCAAGTGGAATTAATCCGTAAGGATTTCAGGAATTTAACTTGTAAGAATTTTATTTCTACTTCTGAAATGAAAAGATTGAAAACTGTTGCAAAACTCCATTTTTGTTTAAGGTAGTGAAGGGTCTTTAGACCGTTCAACTGCAGGGTTTAAAGTCCCCTTGCTACCATGAGTTACCAACAAATGTAGGGCAAACCTTTAGAGGCTGTCCGACAATTCAAAAAATTACACTTTTTTGTATAAGTTTTCCCTACTAAACTTATACAATTTTTAGGCAAAATAGGGGTTATCGGACAGCCTCTAAAGGCTTGCCCTACAATCAGTGTCTATTTATTCGGTTTTCTAACGCAGGTTAAAACTTGCTACTTCGATTTTTTGGCTTGTGCAACAGGCTCGGAATCTTTTCATTATGGAAATGTGGTAAAACATTCCTAAAGTATGAACTTAAGAATATGATTGTTTGATGAAGGTATTAGACTTCTCATCTCAATAACTTGTTTTTTCTTTTACTTTCACCAGAATTATTGTACTTAAGAGTAAGTATAAAATAACAGAGATGAAAATTGCTTGATATCCCAGGTTGTGTGCTATTAAATTAAATTTATCGAGCAATATTCCTCCGATTGCTGGTGCTATAACTTGAGGTAAAATATTTGCAATATTGAATATTCCAACATTTTTTGCGGAAGAATCTTTTGGCAGTAAATCAAAACCAAATGCCCAGCTTAGGGTATCGTAAGCCCCAAAACTACATCCAAATATTACTCCAACAATCAGTGCCATACTAAAAGTTTTTACAATTATAAATAAGACAGAAGAGCCTATCATTATAAAGCTTGAAATATAAAGCAATATTTTTCTTTTTCCCATTTTATCAGACAAATAGCCACTATAAATTGCTGAAGGAACTGCAACAACAGATATTATGAACATTAAAAAGCTGATTTTCTGATTTGCTTCTTCTATATTTCCAACTCCAAGGTAGTCCTTAATGTAATATAGAAGGAAGGTTAGAAGGGTAAATATAGCGAGAGTATTTAGACCTCTTGACAGGAGGAAATATGCAAAACTGGAATTTTCTTTAGTATTAAAAAAGAAGGCATCGATAAAAAGAGAAAGTGTTAATTTTTTCCCTTTTTGTATCTGTGGAGGTTCTTTAACCTTAATAATTGTTATAGCGAGACAAATAAAGTTAATAATTATGATAATAAAGATTAATATAGCTAAGGGGCTATTGCCAAAAACTTTTTGTGTTATGCCTTTTAATGAATGAGGAAAAGCCAGCATTATATTTTTTGTTATTTCTGGATGACCTAAAAAATATCCAGCTATTAGAACGCCAAAGATTCTACCCAATGTATTAAAGAGCCCCATTAAGCCTGAGGAAACACCCCTTTGTTTTTCGGGCACAGTATCTGGTATTAAGGCGAGAAACGGAGCTGATGCAAAGTTTGCAAAAAATTGAATAAAAAGAAAAGATATAAAAAATAAGATAAAGGTTTTTGCATAGGTGAAGAACAAAAGAGCAATTGTGAGAAGGATAGTTCCATAAATCATAAAAAATCTTCTTTTGCCGATTTTAAACGATGAATTATCGCTAATTAAGCCAACAATAGGATTTGTAAATAGGGCAATAGCTGCACCTGCAGTTGTTAAAGTTCCCAGATATGTTCCTTTTTTGATTTCTCCAACAAAATTTAATACACAAGTTGGCAAAATATTAGCAAGCAAAGCCATCCACATAAAAGATATTGCAAAGTTAAAGATAGTAACAAATATTAAGTAAGAAAAAGGTTTTTCTTTTGAATTTTTCATCATTTAATTAAAGGCGAAGAGGGAATAGGGAATTTCTCACACAAGGATAGCACAGAAAGTTTTATTTCATTTTTTATTGAATTTAAATTTTTACTTTTTATTACTTCCACGAGCAATTTTCCTATTTCAATCATTTCTTTTTCTTTCATACCTCTTGTTGTAACTGCTGGAGTGCCTGGACGAATTCCACTTGTTATGGTAGGTGGAAGTGGATCAAAGGGGATTTTATTTTTATTTACTATGATGTTTACTTCTCTTAGCAAATCTGCGGTCTCTTTACCTGATTTATTATTTTGTCTTAAATCAATAACCATTAAATGTGAATCTGTGCCGTTTGAGCAAATTCGCAATCCTTCTTTGATTAAAAAATCCGATAAAGTTTTTGCATTTTTTACGATTTGTTTCTGATATTCTTTAAACTCCGAAGTCATTGCAATTTTAAGGCATATTGCTTTTGCAGCAATCATATGCATTAGAGGACCGCCCTGAATTCCAGGGAAAATGGCTCTATCGATTAATTGAGCATGTTCTTTCTTGCAAAGTATGATTCCACCTCTTGGACCTCGCATAGTTTTGTGAGTTGTAAATGTAACAGCATCGCAATAAGGCACAGGTGATGGATACACACCGCCAGCGATTAAACCTGAAATGTGTGCAATATCCGCAAGAAGATATGATTTGACAGATTTTGCAATTTCGCTAAACTTTTTAAAATCTATTATTCTTGAATAAGAACTTGTTCCACAAATTATTAATTTAGGCTTATGTTTTTTTGCTAATCTATAAACTTCCTCATAATCAATTAATTCGGTTTTTTTATCAATGTTGTAATGGACTACATTAAAAAGTTTACCAGAAAAGCTTGCTGGAGAACCATGCGTAAGATGACCTCCTTGGTCTAAAGCCATCGAAAGAACAGTATCACCTGCTTTTAAAAATGCAAAGAAGACAGCCATGTTTGCTTGTGAACCGGAATGTGGTTGAACATTTGCATGCTCGGCATTAAATAGTTTTTTTGCTCTTTCTATTGCAATGGTTTCAATTTCATCATGGTATTCACAACCGTGATAAAATCTGTTACCTGGGTAACCTTCAGCATATTTGTCAGTTAATGATGACCCCATTGCCTGTAAAATTGCAAGTGGTGCATGATTTTCTGAAGGTATTAAGTCTATTGTTTCATTTTGTTTTTTTATTTCTTTTTGTAAAAGAAATGCAATTTCTTCGTCGATTTTTTTTATTTCTTCAAACATATTTTCTCCTTTTAGAATGTAATTGGATAAGGACTTTCAACACTTACCCTAAATCCCCACTTTAAATTTCTTTGACAAATTTTTAACAATAGCACATTTTCTCCAGATTTTAAACTTATTTTTATTATATCTAAGGAATCACTCTTTTCTGGTTTAATATCAGAGGAAAAAACTTTTATCCCATTTAACCATACTTCTCCGCTATCAACTCTATTAATAAGTAAAGTAATTTCCTGGGAGACCTCTGTATTTATTTTTGTTTTTGCATAGGCAAGCCGATTTCCACTTGTTCCCATAAGTAAAAACAATTCTGATAAATTTACATAACCATTTTTATCTGCTTTAGCTAAACGCCAGTGTAGTTTTTGTTTTTCTTCGTTTATAATAAAGGCAGGATGGTTAAGAATTTCGTTATCAATTTCTTTATGGTTTTCTGAGATACTAAGTTGTGGGTTATATGTAAGTGGTCCTATAACTTTCCATTTTTTTATATAACTTTTTTTATTATCAATTTCAATTTCAAGTTCAAAAGGTTTATTAAGAATATTGAAACAACTTTTCAGCAATCGTCGGGAAGTAATTCCGGACCTATTAGGAGAAGTTAGTTCAGGCAAGCCAGTAAAATTTGGGGGAAATGGTTCTCCTGCCTGTTTTGAGCTGGTTAAAATAGTTTTTATCTCTTTGCCAATATGGTCTTCAACTTTTAAATAATAATTATCGTTATCAATTAAATTTTGGGGTGCATAAAAATATAATTGTTCTTTTCCTTTGTAAAGATAAAGTTTTTCGTTTTTAAGTTTCCACGCAATACCTGCGATAGATAAAATTGATTCGATATTTTTTTTATCAGTTTGTTTTTGAAGGGCATTTAAAATAATTTCCTTTTTTGTTTTACCAACGACTTTTTCACCTGTTAATTCTTCTATTTTTTTATGAAGAGTATTAGCAGATAACTCATCAAAGTCGACCTCTTCAACCTCAAGTGTAATCTCTACTGGAGTGGTTATTTTAGTCTTTGGGATATAAATTTTATTTGTATAGTAATTGGAATCGTAATCTAATGATGCGTTTTTATTGCTTACTTTTATCAAATTTGCCTTTTTTGAACAGGGTAATTCTATTGTGTATGTTCTTGCAAGAACCTGTCTAGAATATTTGCCTTCTACAGATGAAATTTCGATTTTGACAATTTTATCCATCTTTAGATAAGAAATATGAGTAAGTGCGTATTGTCCATTTTGATATTCATTTGTTATTCCATCATCTTCATAGAGTGTAAAAGTTTCCTTTTTATTATTTTCGCCTGGGAAGACTCTTATTATAAGGTTTTCAAGGGGTGTTGTTGTCATTCTTTGAGTATAAGGTTGCAGAGGTATAGGGACACCTGCTTTAACATAAAGTGGGAATTCATTAATGTTAGCAGAAGCAATAATTTCAGAATTGCCTTGAAATTTTTCTCCTGTAAACCAGTTATACCAAATTCCCTCAGGGAACCAAACTATTTGTTGGCTTATTTTAGTAGGTCCTATGCCTTCTGATGTTATAGGAGCGACGAGGAAAGCATCCCCAAAAAAATATTGTTGAGGATTCGTATAAGATCTTTCAATTTCAGGGTAATGAATATACATAGGGCGATTAAGGGGGATAGTATTTTTGTGTGATTGCCAGGCGGACGAATATATATAAGGAAACAATCTTGATCTTAAGTGGAAAGAAATTCTTGTTGAATTTTCAACCCACGAGGGGTAAGTCCATGGTCTTCGGTCATGTTCAGTGGAGCGAGTAGAGTGTAGGCGCAGAGCGGCAGTGGTTGCACCAAATTGAACCCAACGGGCAAAAGATTCTTCATTTCTTGACCCCATATGTCCGCCAATATCATGTGACCAGAAAAAAACTCCTACATTTCCAGCGGTAGAAGTAAATGGAATTTCAAAAGCCAGCATTGACCAATCAGTCGAAGCATCGCCTGAGAAGTGTATTGGATATCGGTGATCGCCCCATCCACCCCACCTGCTAAATGAAAGTCCTCGTTTGCCATTTCGTTCGCTATGTTTAAAGTAGTAATGGTTTAACCATGCAAGATTTGTTAAATCTGGTATGCTTATTGTGTAGGGATATTGTTGCCAGTCAAGCCACCAAAAATCAACCCCTTCTTCTTCTTTTGGTATGTGCGTATGTTTAAAAAGCGTATCAAGATACTTTTTATTTCCTGCATCAAAAGGAATAGTTTCTTTTGTAGTTGGCTCTCTACCCATATCTTTCATAAAATTTTCATACATATCTTCATGTGGACCTACTCCATCTGCAGGATGCACATTTAAAGTTACAAAAAGATTTTGCTCATGAAACCATTTTAGAAGTTCTTCTGCGTCTGGAAGTAAATCTCTGTTCCACGACCACCCTGTCCACCCTGCTTTATGCCAATCCATATCAAGAACAATGATATCGAGCGGAAAATCGTGTTGTTTATACTCATTTATAATTTCTTTATATTCTCGTGATGAATAAGGCCAGTAACGAGAATACCAGGAACCAAGTGCATATTTTCGGGGTAACGGTATGGAACCAGCAATTGAAGCCATTGATTTTAGAGCGTTTTTAAAATCGTAGCCGTATCCAAATAAATACCAATCAATTCCTGAGTCTTTTGGTCTTGAAGCAATCCAGTCTTTAGTCAGGATGGGTGTTCTTGAATCGTCAAAAAGATACCAGCCATCTCTTGAAAGTAGTCCTTCTCCTATCTCAACCGGCTCTTTTATGCCATCAAGAGTTCGCAGTGTTCCTCCTAAATTACCTGTGTTTTTTTGCTCGGGAGTCCAGATTGTCTCTTTGTCTCCCTTTTTTATAAGGGCTTTTAGGTTGTTTTTATTGAATGGTGCTTCATCAAAAGTGTATTCGAGTTTTATTTTCCCTGTATCGATTGTTATTTTTTTATTATCTTTCCTTGAAATGGAGAAATCATTAAATCTAACATTTCTGTTGACTGCAAAAATTGAGGGTGAATCTATAAATTTTCCTTCTTTAGAATACTCGAGTCTTATACATTCTGGGGTAATTATTGTAAATCGAGTGGTATTGTTTATTACAATAGGATTTTCTTTGGTGTGTAGGTAGTTATTAATGAAAAATAGGAAAGTAAAAAATAATAATATTTCGTAATAGAGGTTTAGTGGATTATAGTTGTGAAGGATAAAATTCACCAGTAATCTCAGATGAAATTTTTTGCTTTTCTGATTTTGGCGAAATGGGGCAAATAAGTATTTATTGCAATCTAAAAGTTTCCTATAATTTTTTATCCTCTCCATAATGATTGAAAAACCTTTAATTGTTATGAATTCCAGCCATAAACTTCATCAAGTTTTCTTGGGTTGCATGTTCTCTTGGTAGTTCTGCAACGATATGTCCATCTCGGAGAACGATTATTCGTTTTGACAGATTTATTATTTCTGGCAATTCACTTGAAATCAGTAGAATGGCTGTTCCTTCACGAGCAAGTTGGTCTATAAGTGAATGTATTTCAGCTTTTGTGCCTACATCGACACCTCGAGTAGGCTCATCAAGTATTAAAACTTTGCATTGTGCTGCAAGCCATCGAGCAAGCATAATTTTTTGTTGATTACCACCTGATAGAGATTCTACAGAGTCGTTTATCTTTCTTGCTTTAATTTTCATAATATTGCAGAAATTTTGGACAACTTTGTTGACTTTGTTATTGTTAATCCAACCATAGATTGAAAATCGTTCTAAGATTGGGAGCACGAGGTTATCTTTACAACTCATTTGTAGGACAAGTCCATGTCTTTTTCTATCTTCTGGAACAAGTCCAATCCCAAGGTTTACAGCAATTTTAGGGGAGTTTATCTTAACTTGTTTGCCTTCAAAGTAGATTTTACCTACCACTTGTTTATCAAGTCCGAATATAGCCTCTGAAATTTCTGTTCTGCCTGCTCCCACCAAGCCACATAACCCCAAAACTTCGCCTGCCCGAAGAGAAAATGAGATGTTCTTAAATTTGCCAGGTGAGGAAAGGTTTTCAACTTTCAACATTTCTTTTCCCAAAGGTGAAGATAGATGTTTTGGAAAATATTCTTCAAGGCGTCTTCCAATCATCATTTCAACAAGGGTATTTTCATCTACTTCATCTGTTTTTTTTGTCCCAACCACAAGCCCATCCCTTAAGATGGTTATCTCATTGCATAATTCAAATATTTCTTTTATCCTGTGTGTTATGTAAATTGAGGTTACCCCGCGAGATTGTAAATTTTTTATTAACTTGAATAAATTGTCGGATTCCTGTTGTGATAAACTACTTGTTGGTTCATCAAATATGATAATTCGAGCACCACGCCCAACTGCAATGGCAATTTGAACCATTTGCTGTTGGCTAATTGTATAATCACCTAATTTTTTGTTTATGTCTATCTTTGTGCCGATTGATGAGAGAAGATGATTGGCATAAGAGTCTCTTGACTTTGAATTAACAAAAGGTCCTCTGTGAGGAAGATTCTGCAAACAGAGATTTTCTGCAACAGTTAAGTTTTCACAAAATGAAAGTTCTTGATGAACAATTCCAATTCCAGAATTTAAGGCATCTCTGGGGCTTTTAAATTTAACAAGTTTACCATCAACATATATTCTACCTGCATCGTTTTGATATATTCCTGCTAAAATTTTTCCAAGAGTGCTCTTACCTGCTCCGTTTTCTCCAATCAACCCGTGACAAGCACCTCTTTTAATTGTAAAACTAACATTATTTAATGCAATTAATCCTGGAAATTTTTTTGTTATATTTTCAAATTTAATTATGTGTTCTTCTGTCATAATGATTACATATTTAAATATTTTTCAGGCACATCTGAAAATCCCCATTCTTTTAATTGTCTTGCCCATTCACCAAGATTTTCCTTTGTGACGCGAACTAACTCCATTGGGTTATTTACGGGAACATCTTTCTTTAAATAGATTTTATCTATTATTTTTTCAACTGAGACATATCCCCACATATAAGTAGGTTGAGCGAGTAGCACAGGTGCTAATCCTTTTTCAACATATGGCAATTGAGCAGGCAAAGCATCAACTGCTACGATTTTCATTCTTTCTGGATTAATTTGCTCCAGAAGAGCCTTAGTGAATAAAGGCCAGCCGCCGACCATTGCCCAGCCATTAATTTCTGGATATGCATTACTTGCTCTTATAACTTCAGCAGCAGCATCCTGTGGGGTCTCAATGTGATAAAAGACTCCAACAATTTTAATTTTTGGATATTTTTTTGCTTCTCGTTTGACTCCTTCTACCCTTTTCCTCAAATTTGGTGCATTTTGATTGCCTGCAAGAATTGCTATATTACCTTCACCATTCATTTGTTGAGCAAGTTCTTTCATAACCAGAGAACCTGTTTTTATATCATCAACCCCATAAAAAGCAAATCTTTTGGAAGCAGGAGCGTCGCTGTCAAAGGTCATTACAGGAACACCTCTATCAACTGCATCGTTTATAGCACCTGTAACTTTACTTGCATCAGAGCAAGAGATTAATATTGCATCAGCTCCTTCATTGACTGCCTGTGTTAACCTTTGTGCTTGCACTTGTCCATCTTCTGTTGGCGGCGTTCTCCAGTCGATTATAATTTTTATTCCTAACTTTTTTGTTAATTCTCTTGCAGATGCCTCTGCTCCTGTCCTTGCTGATAAAAATACAGGATTTATTGAACTTTTTGCTATCATACTTATTTTGATAGATGTTTTTGCTAATCCTTTCTTACCTGACAGTCCTTTTGCAGGCTTTTTGCTACACCCTGCAATAAGAATTGCTAAAGTTGACACACATACTAAATACAAAAAAGTCTTTTTCATCTTTCACCTCCAAATTTAATAATGTTTTATGAGTATCTCAATTTTGTTATGCCTTTAGAAGGCTTTTAAAAAGGTGATAAACAAGAAACCACCATTTTTTAGTTACTTTAAAACTAATTTAAAAATTATATGAAGTTTCACATTCATTTATATTTCAAACTTTGTGAGTTTTCTTGAAGAAATTCTGGCACTGGCTTTGTCTACTACAACTGCTATAATTGTTGCAATACCAATAATTATCCATTCATAATTTTGGTCGAAGTGTAGAGTTCTTATTGACTGGCGAATGAGAATTATTAGAATTGCACCTAACATTGCGTTAATAGCGTTTCCTTTTCCACCTGATAAACTTGCTCCTCCAACAACTGCAGAGGCAATGACATAAAGTTCATAGCCAGTTGCATCAGCACAGGATGCAGAACCATAAAAAGATGCACCTAAAAAAGCAGATAAGCCAGCAGTAAGTCCAGCAATTGCATAAACGCCTATTAAAATCTTATTTATTCTTAAACCAGCATACAGAGAAGCATCAGGACTACCACCGACGGCAAAGATATGCCTTCCTGACACCGTTTTTTGAAGATATATTGCACCTGCAATTGAAACAAAAAACATCATTAGAGTAGGAATGGGAGAAAGTGTTTTATTTAAACCTAATGAGAATTTGACTGCTTTTGTTAATACATCTGGAACTAATATACTTTCTGCTTTACTTGCTACAAACGCTATTCCTCTTAAAACCCACATAAAACCAAGAGTGATTATGAAAGGATGAACCTGTAAACTAACTATTAAAAAGCCGTTTAAAATCCCACATAATAAGCCTACTCCAAGACAAATAACAATTCCCATCAGTAAAGTTAAAAAACCATTGGTATGTTCATAAGACCTAAGGAACATTGCCATTGTTACACCTGAAAGAGCAAAAATTGAACCTACGGACAAATCTATACCACCAGATATGATTACTATAGTTGCCCCTACAGCCATTATTGAAAAAAAGGAAGCGTCAGTTGCTGTTTGTAATAGTGTGTTTGAATTTAAAAAATTGTTTACTTCTCGATTTGTTAGAGGGTCTGTGTGAGTGCCAGAAAAAATTGTAAGAATTATTCCGAGTAAAATTATTACTGTTATTAGCCCCCCCTGTTGGGTTTGAAAAATTTTAAGAAATAAGGTAAATATTAGAAATTGTTTTTTTGTGGTTGGAAGATTTTTTGAGAAGTTATCCATATTTTTAAAAGATAAGGTTAAATAGTAATTTCCATTTTAACTTTAATTGAAAATTCCCTTTTATTTTTGAAAATTGTTTTCCTTTTGACTATGCTTTTCGTTTGAGACTATACAAAGGTAGTATTAATTATATAAGCCTTTATTTTTTTTGCAACTTAATTTTCTTTCACTATTAATCCTGTGGTAAAATAGTTTTAATCAATCTATTAAAATTTTATGGATAAATTCAAACTAATTTCTACCAAAGAGCCAACAGGCGACCAACCACAGGCAATAAGAAAGTTAGTTGATGGATTAAAAAATAAACAAAAATATCAAACTCTTTTAGGCGTAACTGGCTCAGGAAAAACTTTTACTATTGCAAATGTTATTGCTAAGGTTAACAGACCAACTCTTGTGATTTCTCACAATAAGATTCTTGCAGCTCAACTTTGTAATGAATTGAGAAGTTATTTCCCTGAAAATGCAGTTGAATATTTTGTTAGTTATTATGATTATTACCAGCCTGAAGCATATCTCCCTCATGCAGACCTTTATATCGAAAAAGATGCTCAAATCAATCAAATAATTGACAAACTTAGATATTCTGCAACTTCATCGGTTCTTTCAAGAAGGGATGTAATAGTAGTAGCATCAGTTTCATGTATTTATGGCATTGGCTCACCTGATACTTACAAGGAGACTATACTGCAACTTTCTTTAGGAAATTCTGTAGATAGAGAGTTTCTTTTGAGAAGGTTAGTTGATATGCAATATACGAGGGTTAATGATGGCTTAAAAAGAGGAAATTTTCAATTAAAAGGAGATGTTTTAACAATTTATCCTGCTGATGGAAGAGATGGTTATAGGGTGGAATTCTGGGATGATGAGGTTATGAAAATAAGGAAAATTAACATAGAAGAGGGCAAAATTATAGGTGAAGTACAGGATTGTGTAATATTTCCTGCTACCCATTATATGATACCTCAGCGTCAATTAGTAAGTGCTTTAAAATCCATAGAGCAAGAATTAGTCGAAAGGGAAAGGGAATTGAGACAACAGAATAAAATTCTTGAAGCAGATAGACTTGTGCAAAAAGTTAATTTTGACCTTGAAATGATAAGGGAAATTGGATATTGTTCAGGGATTGAAAATTACTCCCGACATTTAGATGGAAGAAGGCCTGGTGAACCACCTTACACTTTAATTGAATATTTTCCGCCTGATTTTCTTACAATCATAGATGAATCTCATGTAACTCTTCCACAATTGAGGGCAATGCTAAATGGTGATAGGGCAAGGAAAAAAAATTTAATTGAGCACGGTTTTAGATTGCCTTCTGCTTATGATAATAGACCTCTTTCTTACGAAGAATTTTGGGAAAGGGTTGGTGATGTAATATTCGTTTCTGCAACTCCTGGGGAGGAAGAAATTAAGATGAGCAAACAAGTTGTTGAACAATTGGTTCGACCAACAGGGCTTGTTGACCCAGAAGTGATTATAAGACCTGCTAAAACCCAAGTAGAAGACCTTATGAATGAAATTAAAAAAAATATTCAGAAAGGTGAAAGGACTTTGGTTACTACTTTAACCAAGCGAATGGCAGAAGATTTTACATACTACCTTGTAGAAAATGGTATAAAGGCAAGATATATGCACAGTGATATTGATACGCTTGAAAGAGTCGATATCATTTATGATTTAAGAGTTGGAAGATTTGATGTATTAGTTGGTGTAAATCTTTTGAGAGAAGGACTTGATTTACCAGAAGTATCACTTGTAGGTATTCTTGATGCTGATAATGAAGGTTTTTTACGTTCTGCAACGACATTAATCCAAACAATTGGGCGAGCGGCACGAAATGTTGATGGGAGAGCAATAATTTACTGTGATAAAATTACTTCTTCAATAAAATTTACCCTTGAAGAAACTGAGAGAAGAAGAAAAAAGCAAATTGAATATAATAAGAAAAATAAGATAATACCAACAACAGTTTACAGGGAAGTGACTAAGCCTCTTGAAGAATATAAAGTTCTTGAAAGAAAGAATTTGTATTCAGCCACTGATAAAGATGAATATGAAGTATTAAGCGAGGAATCCATTGTAGAGATACCTTTAATAATTGCAAAGTTAGAGGAAATGATGAAAGAATCTGCTAATAATCTTCAATTTGAAAAGGCGGCAGAATACAGAGATAGAATAAAAGAACTTGCGAAAAAATTGGAAAAAGTTAATATTAAATCATAAGCTTTTTGATAATATTATCAAAAAAATAAGTTGGTTAAAGTGTAAAAGTTGGAATTTACTCTTCAGGAAGGTGTATACTTTTAAGCATGTGTACTATCAAAAGACAGTATTTCATAAGAATTGCAAATGTGTCATTCTGAGAAGTTGAGTTTGATGAAAAATTTTAACTTCGAAATATACATAGATATAGATTTTTCACTTTGTGCGGAATGATGGGCAAGCAGGCTTTTTATCTTGGTCTCCTAGGAATTTTCGCGAGTTATAAACAAATGAAGGGCAAACCTATAGGTTTGCTTAAAGCCTTGTCCTACATGCAGTCTGCCCGTAAGATAACTTGATTTTATAAACACAATCTTAGATTTGCAAATTAATTTGACATCACGATGAACTGATGAGGTGTTTTTTATGAAATTTAATTTTGTTCATTATTACAATGTTGATTTGAATACTTTAGAAAAATTAATGGAAGAAAAAGAATTTCAATCTTATTTAAAAAAACTGCCTGATGTATCAGATATGGAAACTTTAGAAGTTATAGATGATAAGGATTTCTGCACAAAAAAAACGAAATGCACAGGGAATAAAGGGTTAGCAAAAAAATTATCTAAATTTATTAAAGACAAAGATTACTTTACTTGGATTGAAGAATCAACTTTTGATAAGCAAAAACACACATATACATTTAAAATTGTTGCTCCTTAGTTTGAAAAGGTTTTGAAGTGTTCTGGGATTAGAGAATTAATTCCTGAAGCAGATGGTAGAACCAAAAGAGTTGTAAAAGGGGAAATTAAAGTGAATGTTCCAATAATTGGTGGGCTCATAGAAAAAATATTATGTGATATTTTCAAGAAAAACTATGATTCTATTCAAAAAGCAATGGAGGAATACATAAAAATAAAAAATGGATAAAGAAGATATTTATCAAAAGTTTAAAGCAATTGGAATGGCTTTATTGAAAATGGATTTAGAAAATAGTCATAGTGGAAACATTTCATTAAAATTTATAGACAAAGATGGGAACGAAAAGATTGCAATTACTTCAACTGGTTCTCAAAAAGGAGATTTAGAAAGAGAAAACATTTGTTATTTAGAGCCTAATAGAACCACTTATGGTCATTATAAGGCGACATCAGAATCAGATATTCACATGGCGGTGTTATCAATGCAAGGGGTTTATTCGTTAATTCATGGGCATACAAAATATGCGACTATTGAAACATTAGATGATAAAGAGAGGCCTCCTTTGACTCAACCAAATCCACTTTTACCGATAGATTCTTTGGGATATTTTCATCTAAATGGAGAAGTTCCAGTGCATTGGTATAGTGTTCCTTGCGGTTCGCCAGAAATGGTAAAAAAAATTCCTGAAATATTGAGAAATCATAATGCAACTATTGTTCAAGGTCATGGGACATTTGCTAAAGGTAGTTCTGTCGAAGAAGCACTTTTTTATCTATCGTTGGTTGAAAATAGTGGTTATATACAAAAATTATGTAGAAGTTTAAAGGTAAATGTAGAAAAAATTCAGGAAGGGATAAGAGCAAATCCAAGAAAATACTTCAACTATAAACCAACGCCATATCATTTTTGGGAAAAAGTGAAAAAAAAGCGAAAAATAAAAAACAATCAACAAACAAATTCTACTTTTCAAATTCCAAATTCTTCATCTATAAACGGCAAACAATTAAACAGCGACTATAATATTCAATTATCAATGAAAGATTATCAATTAAAACTTATATGTGATTTCTCTGATGAAAGAGATACTATCAAGGAATTTTTGAAAACAGGTAAAAGAATTTTTGAATCTAAAATAAGCCCGTTTCATACAGGTTCAATAAGTCTTAGGTGTGTGAATACAATGTTATATGCACCGTGGGCTTCAATGCCTCAAGGTTTACCATCTCCTCTTTTAGAGTTAAATCTGTCAGAAGAAAAAGATGATGATTTAATAACTTTAATCCATAAGAAAATTTATAAGCATACCACTTTTCAATGTGTGATTCATACATATATTCCTGAAGCTGAAGCCTGTTCTTATTATATTTATCCTAAAAGCAGTTCATTGTGTGATTATATAGTGCCTATAGATGGAGAAGGAAGTTTTCTATATTTAAAAATACCTGTTTTACCGTATGATGCTGACATTGATCTGTTAATAAAAAATTTAACAGAATATAATGTAGTTGTAGTAAGAGGTGGGGGAGTATGGAGTGCAGGTGAGCAGTCTATGTCAGAAGCATTACATCATCCCTCGTCCTTAAAAGATATTTGTTTTTATAGAATTGAAGCAATTTCAAAAGGATTAGACATCAGAAAATTAGAGCCTCAGAAAGCACGCTACTGGTAACATCTTCTATCTTGGGAAAAAGCTTTAAAGGGTCTCCTCTCCTAAAATTTAGCAGAAGCCACTAACTAAACACTTGAAGGGAAGCAATTTATTTATCTAAAAATCCACATGTTCGATTATTTTTTTCTCTTTTTTAATTTTTCTTTTATTTTTTCTTTCTTTTCCTCATCTATTTGTTGCCATTTTTCCTTGATTTTTTCTTTCTGTCCCTCGTCCAGCTGTTGCCATTTCTTCTTTAAAATATTCTTTTTCCAGTTTGGTAAATTTTGATAATGTTTTTCTTTCAATTGTTCTTTATTTTTCATTTTCTCAATTAACTTTTTCCTGATTCGTAATTGTAACATTTTTTTATCTTTTTCTTTTATTTTTTCTTTTATTTTTAAATACCTTCTTATAATTTCTTCTTTATTTAATATTGAAAAATCTTTTATAGATTTGTTCTGCATAACTTTCACTGAATAACCCGCTTCAATGTTTTTTTCTTCCACATCATTAGATACATTTATTTCGCCGTCAAGAATTTCTACGGTTGTGTTCTCATCTTTGTCGATTTCAACAGAAAATTCTGTTCCTCTAACTCCGGCTACAGCGGAAGGTGTATGAACATAAAAGCTGTTTTTATCAACCTTTGGAAGGTGCAATATTATTTTGCCTTTCTCTAAATTTAATTGATTAATTGAATTTGCAAATTTACTTTCTTCAAGAGTGAGAATCGTTAATTCGTTTATCCAGAGTGAATTGCTTTCTTTATGTTTTAAAATGGCAAATTCACCAATGTTGGTTTTTAATTTGCTTCCAAATACCAAACATTCACCTTCTTCAACATTAACCCACTTTTTGGTATCTTCGTCGTAAATCTGTAAATTTTTTGTAATGCCTGCAACATAAATTTCACAATTTGTAGTATTTTCATAATCTTGAGTAAAAATGCTTTTGTGAAGCATTATCGTTACTAAAAAAAATGCAAACCAGATATGCTTTTTTACATTTAAAGTCATTTGTTAACCTCCTAAATAATAAAGTTTTGCTGCTTAAAAAATCTTTAAAATCTGTATGAAATTGGTGTAATGTCTTGACAATCGACATTTTTTTATATTTTCATTTTATTCTTTTTTGATAGATGATTCAATATATTTTTTAAATCCTTATTTTTTCCTCTGGACGAATGAACCAATTCATTCCATTCGAATTCGCTATTCGGACCTATTTGGTATGTTCTCTCCTCTTATTTGTAATTTATCATAATTTTGTCGATTGTCAAGACATTACACCTATTTTTTTTAATTTTGTCGATTGTCAAGACATTACACCTATTTTTTTACACCTATTTTTTCACCTATTTTTACCTATTTTTACACCTATTTTTTCTTATTTCTTTACTTCGTAGGAATGTTCCCTAAGGTAAATTAAGGCAGTAGGAGAAATGTCTTGAATTATGCCGTTGAATGGAGGTTGAAGGCTGGTAATTTGCATTGAAAAGGCAACAAACATTAATTCTTCTTCTAAATTCTCCCCTATAAACTTTCTATCTAAAGAAACGAACATTTCATTTTTTTCAATGTTAAAAGAAAAACCTTGTGTTTCAATTACAGGAGTTTTTCCTTTTAAATGAATTAATGCACAGGAAGGATAATTAAAAAGAGATATATGAGGAGCGTAAATCCAACCCCAAAGAGTTGAAAGTGCAGTTTCATCGGTTTTCTTTATTCTTCCATTCGATAAAGCAAATGCATAAATATTAACTTTAGTAGGGGAAACTGTTCCACTTTCAATATCAGCCAAAAAGTTAAATTTAAAATAATAATGATTTTCATCATAGCTGAAGAACAAAGAGGTAATATCTACATGAGGGTCAACCTCGTTGGCAATTGAAATTGTAAAATATTTACTTGATAAACGAGCATATTTTTCAATTACAGAATCCTTTTTATTTGAATCATTAAAAATTAAATATGTAAATAACTCTGTTGACTTATCAAGAGATGGTTTCGACTCTTCATTAAATTCTTTAGGTTCATAGTTTGGGATTTCAAGTGTTACATTTCCATCCAAATCTAAAATTTTAACTACATACTTAACTTCTATATGTTCTTCTTGTTTAGGAATAAAAACTTCCAATATATTTTCATCAACCTCTTCAAACTCTATTTCTTCTGAAGTTTTCCAGTCATTTGTTGTATAACTAAGAGTTGCTGTATCGAGGTATAGATCTTCTTCTTCCCAGAATTTCTTTTTTATTTTAAGTTTCACCTTTACTTCATCTTCTGAGGAAGGGTTTTGTGGAGTCTGCTCGATGGATTTTATTTCAATTGGAGAATATTTAATAAAGTCAGAAAAATTTATTATATCAATTTGAGCGAATAATGTTTTATTGATGCAGATAAAAAAAGTGGCTAAAAAGAATAAATATAATCTTTTAATTTTTGAAAAATTCTCCTTCAAAAATCTTATAACCGCGTAAAAATTCATCTGCTGGTAGAACTTTTTTCCCTTCGCGTTGTAACTTAGTAATTATAAGTGTTCCCTCTCCACATGCAACATAGATTCCATTCTTGCGATTTATTTTAGTTATTTTACCAAACTCCCCTGATGAATGGTTGTTAGTATTGTTTTGAGCAAATTGTTTACCATTTAATTTTGAGCTTAGTTTGTTAGTTGTGGAATGTGAACTATCAAATACTTTTGCTTCCCAGATTTTTAACCTTTCGCCCTTAAAGAAAGTGTAAGCAACTGGTGTTGGATTAAATGCTCTAATCTTATTTTTTATTTTTTCTGCAGATTCTTCCCAATTAATTTTTGCATCTTCTTTTTTTATTGCAGGAAAATAAGTTGCAGAATTTTCATCTTGCTGTTTGCAGTGTATTTCTTCAAATTTCTCCTTAATTCTATTATTAATCAAACTTTGTTTTTGGAACTGAGGAGCGAAAGTGTTTCCCTCCATAGGTCTTAACCCTTGCCTTTTACCATTTACTGAAAGATAATTCCCAACGCTTTTTATTGTTTTAATGAGCAATTCAGCTCCAAGATGTGCTAATTTCTTAGAAAGTTCACCATAAGTTTCATCATCACCGATTTCTGTTTCCTTCTGAAAAATAATTTTTCCGGTATCTATCCCTTCGTCCATTAGTATTGTGGAAACACCTGTTTTCTTTTCTCCATTTATTATTGCCCATTGTATTGGGGCAGGACCTCTATATTTAGGTAACAAGGAAGCATGTAAATTAATACATCCAAAGGTAGGTATATCAAGGAATTTTTTTGATAATATTTTTCCATAAGCAACAACAATTATAATAAAAGGCTTTAAATCAACAATTTGTGTATAAATTTCATCTAATTTTTCAGGTTGTAAGACAGGAATATTATTTTTAATTGCCAGTTCTTTAACTGGAGAAGGGATCAGTGCATTTCCTCTGCTTCTTGGTTTATCAGGTTGAGTTACAACAGCAGATATTTCAATGTTTTTGTTGTCTTCGGAACGACAAAAAGATATTAATTTTTCTAAACAGATTGCAGAAAATTCTGGGGTGCCCATAAAAATTAAATTTCTCATTACAAAGGCTATATAATTAGGAGTAAAGGTTTGTTGAACAATACCAATTTTTATTATATTAAAAAATGAAGGTGATTTCCCGTGTTAATTCTTTGTATTTTAGACAAGCAGGAAGAAATCCATAATATTTTTATTGCCTTTACTTGTTCAATAAGCTTATTATTTTAAAATTGGTTCTATTGAAACTTTTACGAGTTATTTCCGTGCTTTTGCGTAGTCTAAGCGTCTACCTTTCATTAGGTGTAAGCTTTTCATTGTGGATAGCTCATAGAATTAAATTACCAATAAATATAGTGTGTAAAAATCTCATAATCATGTTTTGGCAGCAATCTTACATCTTTAATAATATATCTATTTTCAAAAACATCAATCAATACTTTGCCATATTCCCCAAAGTCTTGGGCTTTATCGTGAGACCACCACATTTGAAATGAACTTTTTCCTTTCTCAGTTTGAACATCAAAAAACAATTGACCATATTTAAATTCAACTTTAAAAACTCTTGAAATATTTCGTTCAAAATAATATTTTTTTAAAGAACTCTTTATGACTTCCTGCTGATGCTTTGGGAAATCCGACAAATTTTCAATAACTCCTATTTCGTGGTCTTTGTCATCTGCTGTATCCAAGTACTTCAGTTGGATAAAGGAATCATCCTTAGAAACAGGAAAGGATAATACCGCAAACACATTATTAAATATTTTGCCTTCCACCTCAACGCAAGAGAGGTGATAATCACCATTGAAAATTTTACAATTTTGTGGAGTTAGGAACTTAAGATTATAGTTAGACTCTGCTTCCATAAAAACCTCCTAAGAAGAAGTTAAATTTATAAGTTTCCGGTCATAATCAATTTGTTAGTTTATAAATAATTTCAATATATTTTAATATTTTTTTACCTACTAAATTTACTCATCAATAGTTGCAAGTTGGGTTTGTATTTTAACAAGTTTATAATATATACCTTTCTTTTCCATTAATTCCTTATGATTTCCAGATTCTACTAATCTTCCGCTGTCAATAACAAAAATGCAATCTGCATCTTTTAAGGTTGATAATCTATGAGCAATTGCAATTGAAGTTCTGCCTTCATATATAATTTTTAAAGCTTCCTGAATTTGTTGTTCTGCTTCTGTATCAACGGAAGATGTTGCTTCGTCCAATATTAATATTGAAGGATTACAAAGGACTGCTCGAGCGATGCTAATTCTTTGTTTTTCACCGGTTGATATTCCAGCGCCTTTTTCTCCAAGACGCGTATCATACCCTGCGGGTAATTTCATAATGAACTCATGGCAGTTAGCAATTTTTGCAGCCCAGATAATTTCCTTCATAGTAGATTTTGGTCTTCCATAAGCAATATTTTCTGCAATTGATGCCCTAAACAAAAATGGTTCCTGTAAAACAAGGCCAATATTTTCCCTTAATTTAAATAAATCTATATCTTTTATATCGATGCCATCAATAGTAATTTTCCCTTGCTGACAATCATAAAACCTGCATAATACATTCATAAGGGTAGTTTTTCCACTTCCACTTTTTCCAACAATACCTACAGTTTGACCAGCTTCTATTTTTAAAGAAATATCTTTTAAGACAGGATGATATCTATCATAGCCGAACCAGACATTTTCAAACACAATATCTCCCTTCAATTTTGCTGGAGAGATAGGATTAGCTTTTTTGATTATAGAAGGTTCCGTATCGAAAATTTCAAAAATCCTTTGCGAAGCTGTCAAAAAGCTTGTTACCCAATTTGAAAACATTGTTAAATTTGAAAGTGGTGAATAAAAGAGCCCCAAATAACCCAAAAAAGCCATTAAAGTGCCAAGGGTAATTTCTCCTTCAAAAACATTTTTACCCCCTGCGAACCAAATTATCAAACCACCAAGCCCAAATACAAACCCCATTATAGGATTAAACACAGAAATACTTTTATCTACTCTTCGTCTTGAATCTCTTAAATAAATTGCATACTTTTCAAATCTTTGAGCTTCTCTTTTCTCCTGTGCAAAAGCCTTTACAGTGCGAATTCCAGACAATATCCCATAAATCATCATTGAAAATTTTGATTGGCTGTCCCATAACTTAAAATATTTAGGATAAATTTTGTGCCAGAAAAACCATGTGCCAGCTACAACAAAAGGAATTGGGAATAGCACATAAATTGCCAATTTGGAATTCAGATAAAATAACATTATACCTATTGCAATTATCATAAGAACATTAATCAAGAAGCCATGTGCAACTTGATTTACGAATCCATGAAATACTTCAACATCATGATAGATTCGCGTCATCAGACCGCCAACAGAGGTTCTATCATAATAGTCAATTGATAATTCCTGAAGTTTTTTGAAAATTCTTTCTCTAACATCAGCAGTTACCTGAGTTCCGATGTGAGTAGAAATTGAACCAATTGCAATGTTTAACAGGGCTTTAATCAATGAAGCTCCACCAATTGCAGCAACCAACCAAAATAACCAGTTAAAATGTTTCTTTGGAGCCAAGACATTATCAACTAAAGTTTTGGTTAGATATGGAGGAAGCATGTCAAGGGCAATACCCATAATTAATAATATGAGAATTAAAACAATCCATTTTAGGTATGGATGAAGAAGAATAAGAGTTCTTTTTAGTATATCTCCTTGTTGAAGACATTTGGGGCATGGAGCATTTCTGGCAGGTAATACGAGACCACACTTAGGGCAAATTCTATCGTCTGGGGCTAATAAGCTTTCTTCATCTATACCTTTACCATCTCTAATCCTTTTTAACTGAAATACTACCCGTGAAAACCTTTCCCGATGTTTATTTGAAAACCTAACTAATTCAATAGTTAATCCATCTAATTGAATTTCTAAAAAAGCACTTCCTATAGTTTGTCGCAGTCGTATTTTTTTAATTTTTTCATAAGGGAAAGGTCCATCTATTGTAAGAGTAGGAAATCTTTTGAAAGCATATATATTTTGTGGGGTAGATATTACCCAACAAGATATACTATCACCTTCTAAATCTAAATCAGTTTCTGCTGCAATTAAAACTTCGTTTTCAGAAATATTTAAATTTTTTAAAATTGATTTTAATTCAGTTTCAGAATTTTTTTGATTGTTTACTTCATTTGTGAGGATGTACACTTATCCTCACCTCTTACATAAATCAAAACTCAAAACAATACAGGCTTTACCTTATAACCAAAACAATGGTAAAACCCCGAGTTTACACTACATTACAAATTTAGTGGTCATTTGCAAATTTATATATTTTAAAACTTTAAACCAGTGAAAAAAAATCATTAAACCATTTAGTTTGGAGAGTTGGAACTGCGTCATACCTTTTTCAAAGAACAATTATAACTTATGAACAGCCTCTTTTTAGGACCTTTAAAAATTTTATTGTAAACCCTTTCTGTCTAAAGCCAACAAAAATTTTTGAGTTTTGATTTTAAGAATAAGTTGTTATAAAAGTTTAGAATTTTTTTTTAATTCGTCAAGTTTTGCAAAAAAATTGTTTATAAAAAAAAAATCTGATAGAATTAACATTTAAAATTTAGGAGGAATTCTTATGAAATCACAACAAAAAGTGCAGAATGTAAAAAGTGACTTAAATAAATTTTTTTATTTTTCATCTTTTCTTCTAATAGCAGTATTTCTTCTTTTGATATATTTAACTTATAAAGTTCATTTTATCGATAAAATAATTGATCAAAAAATTAAAGAATCAAGCAGAAAAATCAATAAGACAGTGAAAAGCATAGATAAAAAATTTTCTACTCTGGAAATCAAAATAGACGCTATAGCGAATCGAGTAAAGGGGGCGCCATCGGGGGGAGGAGAAGATGCACCCATAATTGCAGAAGTTGGTCTTGACGATGATCCAATGATAGGGAACTCGAATGCACCGGTAATTATGGTAGAATTTAGTGAGTTTCAATGCCCATTTTGTAGTAGGTTTAATAATGTAACTTTTCCTTTAATAAAGAAGGATTACATAAACACAGGAAAAGTAAAGTATGTAGTAAGAGATTATCCTTTACCATTTCATGAGCAAGCTCAAAAGGCTGGAGAAGCTGCAAGTTGTGCTCGTGAGCAAAACAAATATTGGGAAATGAGAGAGAAATTATTTAATAATCAACAAGCATTGGATGTTCCATCGCTAAAAAAATATGCTGGAGAAATAGGATTAAATCAAAATAGTTTTGATATGTGTTTAGACAGTGGGAAATATGAAAAAGAGGTAAAAAAAGACCTTGAAGAAGGTTCAAAATATGGAGTTAAAGGTGTGCCTGGATTTTTCATTGGCAAAAACAAAGGAGGCTCAAAATTTACAGGAAAATTAATTTCAGGAGCTCATCCCTTTGAAAAGTTCAAAGAATTGATTGAAGAGAATTTGAAGTAAATATTTTACTTTTTCCCACCAATTGTAGCCACACAACGCAAGTAAGGACCACCACCATCAACTTTGGCTTTCTGTTTTTTTCCACAATAACCAGAACCTAAGTCCCAATCAAAGTTTGAACTTAATGCAGAAACGCTTTTTAATACTTCAAAGCCATTTCCAGAAATTGTAACACCTCTCATTAATTTTCCAATTTTTCCATTTTTAATTTTATAAGCTTCTTGAACAGCAAACATAAATTCAGCATTAGCATCAGCTTGTCCATTCTTAGCTCCTTTTAATAAATATCCATCTTTAACTTCATCAATTATTTCTTCAACTTTACTTGTGCCTGGTAGGATACAAGTATTTCTCATTCTTATTAAGGGTTCATCTGAGTAAATATATGCTCTTGCATTCCCTGTCGGTTGAACATCAAATATTTTTGCTGTTTCTCTATTATGAAGGTAAGATTTTAAAATTCCATTTTCTATTATTACAACTTTTTCTGCAGGAACACCTTCATCATCAACAAAGATTGAGCCACCAGCATTTGGCTTAATTTCAGAATGTCCACTATCTATTAAAGTAACAAGTTCTGAAGCAACTTTTTGCCCAATTTTACCCGAAGCAACAGAACCAGCCAATACAAAATCTGCTTCTACCGTATGTCCTATAGCCTCGTGTGCAAGAAGACCAACAAGTGCTGGGTCTAATACAACTGTTGTTTTTTCCCCATCAGGGACTTCAGCATCTAAAAGCTCTATGGAAATCTTACAAGCATTTTCAATCATTTTATCTAAATTCTTTTTCTTAAATAAATCATCCCATCCTCCACTTATTCCAAGGGATTCTGTTGCAGATGCAATTTCCCCATTTTTGCTGGCAATTGCTGTAACTCTTAATTCAGGCTTCATATCAAAAATGTATACTCTTACTCCATCTGATGTTACTATCACTTTTTCATCAATTACTTCAGTATAACGACATTCTGAAGATTGTATTAATGAAGAAAATTTCCTGATTTTTTTGTCTGTCTCTATTACAAGTTGCATTTTTTCCTCAAGAGAATGATTAAGAAGGCTGTCTTTAATTTCAGGCGTGAAACTACCTGTAATAGGTTTAATATTCTGCAATGCAGATATTTTTTTCTTTTTGCCTGAAGCAGAAAATTTTGCAGCATCATAAGCATCTTGAAAAGTTGATTTAATTGAACTCTTATTGATTTTAGAACAACTACTAAAGCCCAAAACACCTTCAACTAAAACCCTGATTCCTATTCCGCTTATGATACTGCTTTTTGCCTCTTCGATTTCTCCCTTTTTTATTCCTAATGAATTAATAGTTTTGATATGACATCTTATCTCAGTCCAAAAATTTGATGAGTTAACTATTGATTCGATTAATTCAAACATTTTTCTTAAAATCCCCCAATTTCCCTTGATAGTAAATTATTATAATGAATACTTTTACTTCCTGTAAAAGAATAAAAGTCATTATATGCATATCCTTTTATTATGTATTCACCATTTTTTAAATCAGCTGTCAAACGAAATTCTGCTGAAAATAACCCATTCTTAATTGCAGTAGTAGTTGAATAAATAACCTTATTATTTGCATTATTATAATTTGTTCTGATAGTTTCTATGGCTTCGCTACCAGTTAAATCTGCAATTGGTTGAATGGGATAATAAATTTCAGTCTTTTTACACTCTAAAGAAATAGTTATATTGCCCGAGTTAATAGAAGGTATCATTCCAGCAATTGAAAGTTTTTCGCCATCAAGGTTTGATAAAAAATGAATATTTTCTTCTAAAAGAGGTATATTCAGTGCAGGATCGCCAAGTAAATTATACATATGAAGATGATAATTTAAAATTTCTTCTAAGCCATCTTGTCCAAACCAGCCTAAGAATTGGTCATCAAGCCATTTTCGAAATTGAAGCGAACGGTCATTAATAATATCACTTTTAGCATCATTAAAAGCATCACCAAGTCTTTTTATTTTTTTCTTTAAAATCGAATTCATTGAATATCCTAAAATATAAGGGTTTCCAAAGTCGGAAATCGTCGTTGCAGAAACAATTGCAATAGCTCCCTGAGGTAGCTTTAAAAGCTCTTCCGCAAAGGAATCAGACGAACTATAATCAATTTTTCCAACTTCACATGCTATGAATAGCATAATCGGGAATTTATTTTGCACATTTATCTGCTTTAAATGCGTTTTGTTCAAAATAGGATAGCTTTTATTTTCCCACTTTACTATATAAGTTCCATACTCAGACCCATGCCCTGTGTATGATACAATAATACTACCGTTATTTATTTTCTGTATTATATTACTTGCAAATTCAGAAGGTACATAAAAATATGGAGAAGCAGGGTTGCCGTAAGTCATGGTTTGGTCCATTGAAGATGGAATAGTTTCTTCATAAACAAGAGTAATCATCTGAACAAGAAAATTTTCTATATCATCCCCTTTGTCAAAGAGTCCAGCAAACAAGGTAATATTTTTTTTCCAATCACCTCCTGGTAAATT
>FWPV01005402.1_pt1 | contig 25617 bp, 16 predicted proteins | sample 2228371 | NCBI WGS metagenome assembly FWPV01 (sample SAMEA103939776, study PRJEB20133) | metagenome | reverse complement strand
TTTCCGCCACGAGCTCAGCGACTACGCCAAGGAGGTCAGGTACTTCATCCTGCCCGAGCACGACCCCTTGGGGTGAGGGGTTGCCGGGCCTTTCGCCCTCGACGTTGAGCGGACGGAAGGGCCAGGAAGGCGAGGACGGGGTCAGGTATGGGGATGGTCCCTGAGGTGAGTCACGAGCTTCAGGGTCTCGAACCACATCACGGACAGGATGCCCGCTCCCACACATATCGCGACGTCCAGAGCACTCAGGTAAGCCAGATCGAAGAGCCGGCGCATGAAGGGCACGTAGAGCACGAAGGCGGTGAGCGCCGCCGCCCCCAGCACCACCCACCATAACGCCGGATTGGGGCGCCTTCTCACGTGCCAGAAGGTATGTTCCCAGGAACGGTTGGCGAGGATCAGCCCCAGGTTCGCCGTCACCAGGGTGAGGAAGGTGAGCGCCCTGACCTCCATCTCCCCCATGCCCCTCAGGTGGGCGAGGGAGAACATGAGGGCCACGAAGCCCAGCACGCTCAACCCCTGCAGCAGGCTGACGGAGACGTTGCCGCGGTTGAAGATGCGCTCCCCGGGGCGACGCGGCGGTCTCCGCATGATATCTCCCTCCTCGGGCTCCGCCTCGAAGGCCAGGGAGCAGGCGGGATCTATGATGATCTCCAGGAAGGCGATGAGCATGGGAGAGAATACCAGGGGCATCTTGAAGAGCACGGGGATGACGGACATGCCGGCGATGGGCACGTGGACGGCGATGATGTAGGACATGGCCTTTTTCAGGTTGTCGTAGACGCGCCTTCCGGACCTCACGGCGGAGACGATGGAGGAGAGATCGTCGTCCAGCAGGACCATGTCCGCGGACTCTCGGGCCACGTCGGTGCCCTTCGCGCCCATGGCCACCCCGATGTCCGCCGCTCGCAGCGCCGGCGCGTCGTTCACCCCGTCGCCGGTCATGGCCACCACCTCGCCGCCCGCCTTCAGCGCCCTCACGATGCGCAGCTTGTGCGCCGGGACGGCGCGGGCGAATATGTTCACCCTGCGGATGATCTCCTTCAGCTCGCCGTCGTCCATGGCCTCCAGCTCCGGGCCGGTGACGATCCCCTCCCCGTCCTCCAGCCCTATCTCCCGCGCCACATGCCGCGCGGTGGCCGGGTGGTCGCCGGTGATCATGATCACCCTGATCCCCGCCTCGCGGCACTCGCGTATGGAGGCCTTCACGGTGGGGCGCACCGGGTCCTCCAGGCCTACCAGGCCGAGGAAGCGGAAGGAGAAGTCGTGCTGGTCGCCCGGCAGTGCCTGCATGGAGAAAGAAGCCCCGGCGACCCCCAGCACCCGGAGGCCCTCTCCCGCCAGTTCCTCCACCCGGCCGCGCAGCGCCTCCCTCTCCGCCTCATCGAGATGGCAGAGGTCGGCCACGGCCTCCGGAGCCCCTTTGGCCGCGATGACGTATTCCAGGCCGTCCGGCGACCTCCAGACATGGGAAAGGGCGAGGAGCTCGGGCGAGAGCGGGTATTCCCGCTCCAGCCGCCAGTCCGCGTGCAGGTGCTCGGTGTTGTTCAGCGCCTCCCCCCCGAGCCGCGCGATGGCCGTCTCCACCGGGTCCAGCGGATCCCTCTGAGAGGCCAGCACGCTGAACTCCACCAGCTCGTGGAACTCCTCCGGGAGTTCCCCGCGGGCGCCGTCGGCGATCTCGTGGTACCGCTCTCCGGCCATGATCTTCGCCACCCTCATGCGGTTCATGGTGATGGTGCCCGTCTTGTCCACGCACAGCACGCTCGCCGCTCCCAGGGACTCCACCGAGGGCATGCTGCGCGTGAGCACCTGTCTCCTGGACATGCGCCAGGCTCCCAGGGTGAGGAACACGGTGAGCACCACCGGGAACTCCTCCGGAAGCATGGCCATGGCCAGGGCGATGCCCACCAACAGCCCCTGCAGCCAGTCTCCACGCGTCGCGCCGTAGAGCAGGAAGACGAGGGCGCACAGGGCCAGTCCCAGCAGGGCTATGCTCAGCACCACCCGCCTGGTCTCCCTCTGCAAAAGGGTGGGTTCGGGCGCGATCTCCTCCAGGGCGCGCCCGATCTTCCCCATCTCCGTGGCGCTCCCCGTGGCCATGACCCGCGCCACCCCGTGCCCCTTCACCACCAGGGTCCCGGCGAAGACGTGGGGAAGGTCGTCGCCGCCGGGACGGCCCGCGGACGGGGTCCCCTCGCAGGGGAGCTTGCGCACCGGCGCCGACTCCCCCGTTAGCGGGGATTCGTCGACCATGAGGTTGGAGCAAGCCAGGAGCACGCCGTCCGCGGGCACGCGGTCCCCCTCCGCCAGCAACATGAGATCGCCGCGCACCACCTCCACCCCGGCGATGCGCACCTGCCTTCCGCCGCGGATCACCAGGGCACGGGGACTGGAGAGGTCGCGCAGCGCCTCCAGCGCCCTCTCCGTCCTCTGCTCCTGGAAGAATGTGATGCCCATGATGAGGACCACGAAGCTCATGAGCACCATGGCCTCCTGCAGGCTGCCCAGCGCGAGATAGATGGCGCCCGCTCCCACCAGGAGCAGGAACATGGGCTCTTTCAGGACGTCCAGGGCGATGCGGAAAGGGGTGCGTTTCTCGGCGGAGGGCATGCTGTTGGGGCCGTCTTCCGCAAGCCTGCGGGCGGCTTCCTCCTCGCCGAGGCCGTCCAGGCCCGTGAGATCGAACTCCTCCGTCATCCACCGCTCCCGTCAGTGCGCCTGCCCGGGAAGGGACGGGTGATGCTCCGGAAGCCCTCTGAGGCAGGCCCGCGCGACCGTTTTGCCATCCCGCGCGGGATCGAAGTGCGTCCCGGCGGCAACCGGAAACCCGTGCCCGGCGCGCCGGTGACCGGGTCGTGCCTTACCCCGCCGGTCCTGCCCTGCGGTCCCCCCCGGCCGCCAAACCCCGTTGCCCCTCGAACCACACCCGCATACCCGGCCCGAGGGGGTACCGGTGCGGGGCTCTTGCCGTTACTGTCCTCCGCGACGCCTTCGCCCGGCCTTTCCTTATTCTGCCACTCACGCCACGCTCAAAGGTCCGACCCCAGGAGGTTCTCCACGAAGTCGCGTATGCGCGTCTCCACCTGGGCGCGGTCGTACCAGCGGGAGTCGGTGTGGTCGGCCTCGATGATCAGCGCCGGCTTGCCGGTGCGCCGCGTGAACTCCTTCGCCAGGTCGTACTGGCCGAGGGAGTAGGGCTTGCAGCTGCGGTTGGAGTGCATGATCATGCCGTCCACCCCAAAGCGCGTGGCCAGAGACTCTATCTTGTCCGCCATCCTCTCCAGGTTGATGTTCAGGTACACCTCGGTATAGATCCTGGCCATGCTCTCCAGGGGCTTCTCCGCATCCACCCCCTCGAAGGTCCAGGCGCTGGTGTAGGTGTCCGCCACCAGGCAGGTCTCCAGCTCCATGAACAACCTGCCGAGGTTGCGCATCTCGTACCACACCGGGATGTTGTCCCACAGCAGGCGGTATCTCTCGGAGGGCAGGATGCCGATGCCCTCCTCGATGCGCCGCTTCATCTCCTCCAGGACCCCCTGGTAGAAGTCCACCACCTCCTGGGTCCCCCGCAGGGTGACGATGGGGGCCATGAGGATGAAGGCGTCAAAGCAGGTCATGGGGGCGGGACGGTGCTCGTTGCAGGCCAGCACCTCCTTCCACAGCGCGGAGGCGAAGAGGGACTTGGCGGCGACGTCCACGAAACGCGCGTCGTCGTATTCCTTTCCCGTCATCTTCTCCAGGAAGGAGACATATTCGTGCATCTGGCGCACGGAATAGGCGGCGAGGTGCTCGGGCAGCTCGCCGCGCACGAAGGGGGTGTCGAATATGAAGAGGGGCACGTCGAAGAAGCGCGCCAGCTCCTCGTACCACTTGAACACGGTGTTGCAGATGTTGTTGCAGGCCACCAGGAAGGTGGGCCTCGGCAGCCCCCCTATGGGCCCGCCCCTGGTGATGGCGCTGCCGATGTCGCCGCGGGCGTAGGAGCAGAGGTCGCGGGAGAAGCCCCGCCCCTCCGCCACCTCGCACAGCTCCACGTTCATGTGCGCCGCCCCGCACATCGCCCCGTGGTTCTCGGGATAGACGGGGATGACGTCGAAGGCGATGAGGGGCTCCACGGGGGCTCCGCTGGTTATCCAGGCGATGTGCCTTTCCGTGCCCTCCGCTCCCTTGGCCTCGATATAATACCTGGTCATGAGCTCGCGCATGGCGCCCGCCGACTTTATCTTGCGGCGCTCTCTGTCCGCCTTCTCCTCTTCCGTGAGCTCCTTCACGTCCTCGCTCATCTCACGCCCTCCTTGTTCGCCGCCGACGGCAACCCGATCCTCGCCGGCAATGCCGTCCACGCGTTCCCGCTTGCCTCGCTCCCCCACCCTTCACGGCGGTCCGGAGCCCTTCTCCCGCATACCCGCCACCTGGAGACCGGCTTGCTATGGCAATATATTCCATGTAACTTTTTCCATGCAACTTTCTCGCCTTGCGTTATGCCCGGAACCAATTCGCCCTTCTCTCCCGCCTCGCCGCGACGAGCCCCGTCCCCGCTCATACCCCCGAGATGGTCTCGATGAAGGCCTGCAGGCGGGTGCGGAGCTGGCCGCGGGAGAAGGACTGCAGCTCGCTCTCCAGCACCAGCGAGGGCACCTCCAGCTCCTCCTGCAGGCGCTGCCTCAGGTAGGGGATGTCGAAGAGGTGCGGCTCGCAGAAACTCTGGAGGTAGAAGACCACTCCCCTGGCCCCGCTGTCCCCGACCTGCCGCACCAGGCGCTGGAAGCGGTCCTCGATGCACTGGTGCTTGGCCGGGCAGTTGACCCGCTCCCACATGCGTTTCGCCAGGGCTTCCTCCGGCGGAGCGGACTCGTCCACGAAGGCATCGAAGTAGCGGTGCCCGCAGCACAGGTCGTCGTCCACCACGTCGGCGCCCAGCTCCAGCAGCAGCTCGAAGAGATCGGGGGTGGTGCAGACGCTGCCGCTTACCAGCAACGGCAGCTTTCCGCCTCCACCGCCCGGCTCGCTTCCCTCCAGGTCCTCCAGGAGCCCGTGCAGCAACTCGTTGTGCTTCTCGCGCCGCATCCAGAATCCGGCCACCAGGCAGGCGGTGGCGGACAGGCCGTCGATGGCTCCAGGCCTGGAAGCGCGCAGCCGGTAGAGGCGGTCCGCCAGCCTGCGGTTGCGGTTGTAAACGTGGATGCTCTCCTCGAGGGCGTCGTCCCATATCTCCCGGCCTATGAACTCCTCCACGCCGCGGCGGAACCTCTTCACCTCCTCGACCAGGAAGGGAAGGGAAACCTCCTCTCCCATGCGGATGGGCAGCACCAGGTCGCCGTGGTAGGAGAAGCCGGTGTTGCGGCGCCAGATGTCCGAGAGGCGCATCATGGTGTCGCAGGTCTGCACGAACACCGCGCCCTCGAGATAAGAGAGCTCGCCCGCCAGGGCCATGTCCAGGTCGGTGCGGGCCAGGGAGCAGCAGTAGGCCTGCAGGTGGGCGTCGGCGTGGGTTATGGCGCGCACCGCCCCCATGAGGCGTACCGGCGTGAGCCCCGCCGCATGGAGGATCTCCTCAGGGGTATAGGAACAGAAGACGCCCACCAGCCTCTCCCCCTCCTCCCCGAGCCGCGCGAGCCGGGGATAGGGATCCCTCCACAGCTCCAGGCATTCCTCGACGATGGTCCTCACTTCCATGGCCCTCCTTTCCCCAGCGGCCGGTAAAGCCCGCGCGAGCGCCTTTAGGTCCTGCCCTCCCGCTCGCCGTAACGTCGCTCCGGAAGAGCCTGCGCCTCCTCACGAACGTATTGCCACTTCCGCGAGAACGGCTCCTCTCCTCGGCGGCCATGTCTATTGTACCAGCAAAGCGGGGCCGCGACCTTCTCTGCGCCGCCCCCTGCGGCTCCCCCTCACAGCCCGGCTCCATGCACCGTCATCCACCGCATCCCCGGCGCGCGAGAGCTCCCGGGCCGGGACACGACAGGGGGCGAGGGCCGTCCGACCACGAGTTAGCCGGCGTCGCGGATCGGGTATTCTCACTGCTTCATCCCCCCGCGGTTAGTGCGCCGAAATGGAAACTCGGCTCTCTGCCGAAGCGAAGGTATATGCCGGCCTTGCCTCTCTTCGGGGTGACGGGCTCTCGCGCCCCGGTCTCCCCGCCGGGCGGCAGGGGCGGGCTCCTCGAGGCGGACCCGTCACGCCCGGTTACTTGTGTGTAAACCCATGGCTTTGATATTCTCTAGTAGTACAAGCTCATGCCGGTGCAGGGCTTCATGATCACAAGGGGGGTGATGATGTATCCTCACAGCCGCTTAAGAAGAACGGGCCGGCTTCTTCCGGGGAGGGCGCTCGCCATCGCCCTCGGATGCGTCCTGCTCCTGGCATGGTTGCCGGCGACGGGCGGAGGCGGAAAGGCCGTCGCGGCCACCGGAGCGCTGCTGCTCTGCTCGAACACCGCGTCAGGGACCCCCGCGAACGGCAACAACGCCGTGCAGTGCAACACGCCGGACGGCAGGTATGTGGCTTTCGAATCGACGGCCACCAACCTGGTGGCGGGAGACGGCAACGGCAAGTACGACATCTACCGCAAGGACATGCTCACGGGTGAGGTGGTGCGCTGCTCAGTCGGCTCGTCGGGAGAGGAGCCCGGCGACAACTGCAACTACCCCTCCATAAGCGCCGACGGACGGTACGTCGCCTTCCACTCAAAGGCCTCCAACCTGGTGGCGGGAGACGGCAACGGGGTGGAGGACGTCTTTGTCAAGGACCTCGTAACCGGAACGCTCACGCGCTGCTCCACCGGACCGGGAGGAGTGGAGGCCAACGGCGCCAGCCTTTATCCCTCCTTGAGCGCGGACGGCGCCTTCGTGGCATTCGAATCCTCCGCCACCAACCTGGCGGCGGGAGACGACAACGGCCTGAAGGACGTCTTCGTGAAGAACCTCGTCACCGGCGCCGTGTACATCGCCTCCTGCGACTCCGGGGGAAGCGAGGGCGACGGCGATAGCACCTGGCCTTCCCTGAGCGCCGACGGACGGTACGTCGCCTTCTCTTCAATGGCCTCCAACCTGGTGGCGGGGGATGACAACGGAGCCCTGGATGCGTTCCGAAAGGACACCGTCACGGGAGCCGTGGCCGTCTGCTCCTCGAGCGCGGCGGGAACCTTCGGCAGCGGCGCGAGCAGATATCCCTCCATCAGCGCGGACGGAAGATTCGTAGCATTCCAGTCCACGGCCTCCAACCTGGTCCCCGGCGACACCAACGACAGGACGGACGTCTTTCGCAAGGACATGCAGTCGGGTTCCGTCTTGCGCTGCTCACTGGATTACCTGGGCCGGGAAGCGTCCGACGGCGGGTCCTCGCCTGCCATCAGCCCGGACGGGAGGTACGTGGGATTCTGCTCCACGTCGGCCCTGATTCCGGGTTCGTATTCCGGGTACGATGAGGTCTATATCGCGGACGCGGTCTCGGGAAAGGTGAGGCTGTGCTCCTGCACCGCGTCAAACATCAGGGCCGTGTGGATGTGCAAGCATCCCACGGTCAGCCTGAACGGCAAGTACGTGTTTTTCCTCACCGATTCCTATAATCTGGTAGGAGGAGTGGGGATTTCCCCCTACGACGACCATGTCTTCCGCAAGGAACCCCTGGGGGAGCCGCCATACATCGAGTCCTTGACTCCCCCTTCAGGCGCCGCTGGGACCGAGGTCTCCATCAAGGGAGTCCTCTTCGGGCCCACGCAGGGCGGTTCCTATGTCGCTTTCGGGACCTCCAGGGCGGTTTCGTATGCCATGTGGTCGGACACGGAGATAAGGTGCCGCGTCCCGGCGGAAGTACGCGGCCGCGTGGAGGTGAAGGTCCATACCCCTGAAGGGACCAGCAACGTCGCGTACTTCACGTCCTATCCCCACATCGACCTCGTGGACCCGGATGCGGCCCCCATAGGATGCGCGGTGGAGATAAGCGGCTCGGGGTTCGGCTCCTCCAGCGGCTCTGGGAGAGTCCTGTTCGGGGACGTGGAGGCGGTCGAGTACCTCTCATGGTCCGATAACCTCATCCGGGTGAGGGTTCCCCGGGTCTACGGCAACATAGAACTGAAGTTTCAGAACCATGAGGGCTATTATTCCAACGGAGTCCCCTTCACCGTCTACGACTACGCCGTCGGCCTCGCCGAAGGATATACCGGTCCCCACTTCCAGCAGTACCTGTGCATCGGCAATCCCAACGACACTGAGGCGCGCGTAGAGATATTCTACTTTTTCCCAGACGGCACCTACCTCGATGAATCCTTTTACGTACCCCCCAACGCGCGGAAGACCGTGGACGTCAACGAATACGTCAACCCCTATTTCGACCAGGGGACCGACGTCTCGGCCATCGTCTTCTCCGACCTGGAGGTGGTGGTGGAGCGCCCCATGTACTTCAATTATCAGGGACGTTGGACGGGCGGCCATACCGTGGTGGCCACGCCGTACCTGAGCAAGATCTGGTTCTTCGCCGAGGGCTATACCGGGGCCGGTTTCGATGAATACGTCTGCGTCTTCAATCCCAACGACGCACCCGCCGATCTCACCTTTCACTTCCAGACCGGGGAGGCGGGCGAGATCGACAGGAACGAGAGCATTCCGGCCATGACCCGGCGCACCTACAAGGTCAACGAACTGCTGGGAAGCGATTACGAGTGTTCCCTGTTGCTGGAGTCCGACCAGATGGTGATCGCGGAACGCGCCATGTACTTCGATTATACCGGGCTGGGGAATCACCACTGGGAGGGAGGCCACTGCGTCATAGGCCAACCCTTCCTCTCCAGGGAATACTATTTCGCGGAGGGGACCACGCGAGACGGATTCGAGGAATGGCTCACCATCCAGAACCCCGACGAAGAGCCGGTAACGGTCGTCGCCTCCTACCAGCTCGGGGAAGGCCAGGGCGGACCGGTGACCAGGAGCTACGTCATCCCGCCCGAGAGCAGGCATACCGTCAACGTCCGGGACGAGGTGGCAGCGGACCGGGACGTGTCGGTGAGGCTGACCTCCGATGAGTACTTCCTGGCCGAGCGCCCCATGTATTTCAGGTACACCGGTTACGGCGCCGCCTGGGAGGGAGGGCATTGCGTGATAGGTGCAGGCGATCTCTCCTCCGAATGGTTCCTGGCGGAGGGATACACGGGGAGCGGCTTCCAGGAATGGATCTGCCTGCAGAACCCCAACGACAGCGAGGTGGTGCTCGAGGCATGTTACCTGGGCAATTCAGGGCCCGTGGCCATCAAGAAGGTGGTCATCCCTCCCCGGACCCGCAAGACCCTGTACGCCAACACCGAGGCGGGAAACGACCTGGAGCTCTCCTGCTCGCTGCGCGTGAAATCCGGGCCTCCGGTGATGGTCGAACGCCCCATGTACTTCGATTTCCATGGCTGGGACGGCGGCCACGACGTGGTGGGCTATGCCCCCTTCGGGTCCGCCTCCACGCAGATAGCGGGATTGCGGGCCGCGAGCCCGGGGCGGATTGACCTGTTGCGCGACCGCTCACTGCGCCTCGATACCGGAAAGCGCCGGTAGCGCTGGCCGGGATATGATCGTCTTCGCGTCACCCGCACGCGGGCCGGCGCCTCGGCGCTGGAAAGAGCGGCGGAAATGGATCACAGCCGGCTTTTCGGCAACCCTCAGCCCCGGCTCCTCCTTCCGCCTCCTCCGCCGCCGCCCGCGGGAGGGGCTTCATCGGGGGGATAGACCACGATGGCGGGGTCGGGGCAGGTCACGCAGGTGTTCTGGCAGGCCCCGCATCCCACGCACCTCTCGGTGAGCACCCGCGGCCTGCCGCGGGAATCGGCCTCGATGGCCCCGTAGGAGCATCGCTCGTAGCAGACCAGGCAGTCCTTGCCCTCGTTCCAGGCGATGCACTTCGACCTGTTCACCGCAGCCGTACCGATACGCACCTCGCCGTCTGCGGGTCGCCTGATAGCCCCCACGGGGCAGGCCCGCGCGCAGGCGCGGCCGCAGAGCTCGAACTCGCACTTGGCCAGGGCGGGGTTGAGACGGGGGGTCCATAACCTCAGGGTCCCGAACTCCCGCCCCGCGGGCTCCAGGCACCCGGTCATGCAGGAGCGCACGCACTCCTGACAGCGCATGCACCGGGTCACGAAGGCCTCTTCGTCCTGGGCCCCGGGCGGCCTGAGCAGTGGCTCCGCGCCCGCCGCGGTACCGCGCCATACGGCGTGGGCCAGCACGGCGCCGGCGCCGGCCATGCCCAGGGCCAGGAAGTCGCGCCGTCCCACCTTCAGTTTCCTCATGGCGCACCGCCTCTCCCCGAAACCCGCGCCGTATGCGGGGCGGACGTATCTTCGCTTTCCACAGATGCAAGGTCTCTCGATGGCTTGGCTTTCTTCCCCGGGCGCCGAGACGTCCGGGAAAGAGGTGACCTGCGGCTCACCTGAGCCGCCGTTTTCTCCCCACGTTCAGAACCGTCTCGCATCTCCTCCCCGCGGTCGTGCCCGTCGCCGGCGTGATCCGCGCCCTGCGTCGGAATGCCCGTTCCCCTGCTCCTTGATCGCCTCTTTTTACCGGAACGCTGCAGGGGGGCGCCGAAAGAACGCAGGGACAGCGCTCCCTCCACCGGACACGCGGCCACGCACTCCCCGCACAGGGCGCAGTCGGCGATGGCAAGGCGGCCCCTCTTCGCGCTGTCCGCCACCTCCACGATGCCGAAGGGGCAGGCCAACGAGCACCTCCCGCAGTGGATACATGCCTCCTCGTCCTTTACCAGCGCCAGCGGACTCGCTTTGGCGGGAAGGCGGGACCCCGAAAGGCTCGCCGCGGAGAGGCAGGCGCCCAGGGGGCACATCTCCTGGCACCAGAAGCGCGGCCCGGCCACCACCGCGAGCACCGCCAGGGCTATGAACACGAAGGGCACGCCGCCCGCGAGGGCGAAGACGACCGCGCGGTTGGCGATGACCAGGGGGTCGAAGATCCACAGCGCGTTGACGCCCAGGAGAAAGAGTATGAGCAGTACCGCCAGGAAGGGATATTTCAGGCGCAGCCTGAGGTGTCCTTCGCCGATGGGTTTGCCGGAGAGGTCGCGGGGCCGCAGGCGCGCGAGGGTTGTGGCACGCCTTCTCTCCAGCGAGGGGAGCATCTCCAGGAACGAGCCCAGGGGACAGATCCACCCGCAGAAGAAGCGCCCGCTGAAGACGGTGAGACCCAGCAATATCCATGCAGGCAGCAGGTACAGCCAGAGGCTGCTCGCCCGCGCCGCAACGAAGGCGGCCAGGGGATCCACGCGCAGGAAGAGGTTCTCGCTCATCGTCCCGGCCGGCGGGTAGGAAGCCGCCCAAGCCGCCAGCACGAAGAGCGCGAGGAAGAGCGCCTGCACCGTTCTGCGCGTCCAGGGCACGGCGCGGCGTCTGCCCGTCCTCATGCATCCACCTCCTTCACGCCCAGGGACGCGAAGTCGCTCGTCCCCACCCCCATTTGCTCGCCGAGGGTTATGTACCTGATGCTTGAGGGAGCCACGCCGAAAAGCCCGCAGGTGTAGGAATCGACGGCCACGGGGTCGGTGCCAATGATCACCTTTCCCGGCGCGGCCACCGTGCCGGGTCCGCCGGGGCCGTGGTCCAGGAGGATGGTGGTTGCATCGGCGATCACCAGGGCCGGTCTGACCACGGTGTAGATCTCCGCGATGGCCCGGTGCAGGTCGATGTGGTGAAAACTCCCCATATCCCGGGTGATGCCGATGAAGTTCTTCATGGCCATGGACAGGCCGGCGCCGCTGTGGTGCTTCGCCTTGGGCATGCTCACGATGATATCGGCCTGGAAGATCTCCTCCAGGATGCCCGTCGAGGGCAGGGCGGTGGCGCCGGGTATCGCTACCGTGCGTGAAGGCCCCGGCTTCTTCACCGCGTGGAACGCCAGCTCGGCGCCCGCCGCCCTCGCCGCCGGGCCGATGCCGTTCCTCTCCAGCGTCTGGTCCACCAGGTCCTGCAGGATATGGTCGAAGACGGTCACCCTGGAGGCCCCCGCCGCCAGGAACAAGCGCACCGCCTCGGCCACCAGCTCTGGATGGGTGGTGGTGGCGTCCTGCGGAGGCCGCGCGAAGGCGGCGTTCACCTTGATGAGCACCTTCTTGCCCGAGATGTCCAGGGCTCCGAGCCCTCCCCATGCCTCCAGGCCCCCGCGCAGCATGGCCGCGGGGTCAGACCCCTTCACCACCACCAGGCCGGCCGGCACCTCTTTCGGTCCTGGCGGCGTCGGGAGCTCGTCAGGCGCGGCCCGCGGGCCCTCCTCCACCGGGCATGTGTCACCGCTACCGCCGCAGCCCGGTATGGCGGCGGCCAGGTAGAGCGCGCCCAGCCCCGCCGCCACCCTGCCGGCCTGGCCGAGAAACCTCCTCCGCTCCATTTCCCGCAATTTCTTCCCTCCTCGGGATAGATTATCTCACTTGCCCACCACGGCAACCCTGACCACCATCATGGGGTCAGCCCCGGACATGGGACATTCAGATCTCCTTTTTCCATCTTCTGAAGCAGCCCCGGATATAGGCATTCAGATCTCGTTTTTTCCTCCTCTGAAGCGCTTCCATGAACACCTCCAAGCCAGGATTTCGCTTGTCCAGCGTGCTTGACCTTCTGCCCTCCTTAGAGACCAGCCGGACCCCCAGAGACAGCGTGAATCTGCTACAACCTCTTCAGGCGCCGCTTTCCACCCAGGGATGGGTCTGGCGGAAGAGTTAGCCCGGGGAGGAGGGATGAATCTGCTACAACCTCTTCAGGCGCCGCTTCTCCTGAATGAACGGTCTCCCTAACTTTTCCTCTTAATCGGGCGCTTCAAGCCCGTGGCAACAATCTGCGCATATATCTTCGCGAGGACAGCCGGGCGTATTTGGGTCAACCGTTCTCCCGGAACGTCGTTTTGTCCCATGTCCGGGGCTGACCCCAGACCTCGGCGGCCGCCTCGACGCCGCTGCGCAGCGCCCCCTCAACGCAGGAGATGAGATACATGTACTCCCCGGCCAGGTACAGCCCTTCCACGTCCCGGTAGTTGTTCTTGCGCATGTAATGGATGGCCCGCGCCTGGCCGGGAGGGTCGAGGCAGATGGCCTCGTCCCAGCGCACCGCCACGGTCATGTAGGGCTCGTCCGGCATGGTAGGCACGATCATCTGCAGGTCCTTGATCATCATGCGCTTCAACTCCTCCAGGGGCAGCTCGTTGAGTTCTTTCGCCCGCCTGCCCCAGGTCAGGCAGTGCACCAGGCCCGCGCCGGGGGGCGCGAAGTAGGGGGATTTGCCGCCGGCGTCGGCGAAACCGGGCTGGATGGAGCCCTCGTTGCGGGAGAAGGTGACCGCGTACCACCCCTCGGGAAGGAGTCTTTCTTTAAGGGCGAAGATGAAGTGGATGCAGGAGCTGTAGGTCACCGTCTCCAGGGGCTTGCGGAGAGTGTCCGGCAGGTCGGGGATGAGCCGCAGGGCGGTGGTGGCGGTGGTGGTGCAGATTACCGCCTCGGCATCTATGAATCCCTCCGGGGTCTCCACCCCCTTCACCTTCGAGCCCTCCAGCACCACCCGTTTCACGGGGGTGGAGAGCCGTATGGAGTCCCGGCACTCCTCGTAGAGGGCGGCGGGCAGGGAACCGATGCCCCGTTTCAGGAACTTGAGGCCGGGCATGAGTCCCATGAGCAGGCCCAGGATATGGGCCGCCCCCACCTGGTCGGGTTCGCCCAGGGTCAGGGACGCGGTCAGCGGCTGGAAGACGTAGTCCAGGGCTACCTGTCCGCCGTAGCGCAGGGCGTATTCCTCTATGCTGATGTCCGAGAGGTCGAGCACCGGCTCGGGGTCCATGGTCTCGAAGTCGAAGTCGCGGCGGCGCCTGAGCATGTGGAAGGCCACCCTGGCCATCTGGGGGTATCCCCTCCAGGGAAGACCGCGGAACCTCACGATCTCGCGCCAGTGCTTCAGCGCCTCCCGTGGATTGATGGTGGCGGGTATGGGATAGAGTTTTCCGTTCCGCCACATCGCCCCCATGAAGTTGAAATCCTGGATGGCGTCTTTCATCCCCAGCTCCTCGCAGAGCCGGAAAGTGGTGGTGCAGAGGTCGGCGGAGAACTGCGCGCCGAGGTCGAACTGGTAGCCCTCCTTGTTGTAGCCCCGGGCGCGTCCTCCCGCCACGTCCTTCTCCTCCAGGCACAGGACATCCACGCCCTTCTTGCGGAGCTCGTAGGTGGCAGCGAGTCCTGCCGGCCCCGCTCCTATAACGATTATGGGGTCAGCCCCGGACATGGGACATTCTCCTTTCCTTACTCGCCGTGCTTGAAAGCATTGCCTGCAACCCTTAAAGCCACCGCTCTATCGGTATAGACCTTCTGATCTTCGTGGTCAGATGCGTCCGTAGCCGGTCACGTTGACCATGAAGGCATAGCGCAGGAGGAAACGATGGAACAGGGGCATGAAGGGCAGCGCCGCCTGCATGGGGTACTTGAGCACCAGGTCCCTGGGGCTGCGGTCGATAATGCGTTTGGCCGCCAGCAGCGGATAGAAGGTCCAGTTGAGGCGGCGGAACTCGTCGTATGCTCCGGCGGGGTCGCTCAAGGCGCGCGCGGCGATCTTCCCGGACGCGAAGGCCCCGTGCATGCCGAAGAAGAGCAGGGGGTCCATCACCCCCGCCAGGGTGCCGGCCAGGATGAGGTCACCATGGAAAAGCCTGGGATTGGAGAAATGCCGTGTGGGGGCCGCCGCGGCTCCTCCCTTCGCTCCCCCTCCCAGGGGCAGGAACTCCTTGAAAGGGTACCCGTCCTCCAGGGTGGCCTGCTCGGCGAACTTCTCCATCTCCCATCTCGCCACTGGACGGTGGCGGTTGAAGATGAGGGCGAAGGCGATGCCGTTCACGGAGCAGGTGAAGGCGTAGTCGGGGGTGTAGTCGTCGAAATAGAAGGACACCCGCGCCTCCTGCCAGGGCACGCGGCACTTGGCGAAATACCCATAGAGAGGCTGATAAGGCACCCCTGCGGCCTCGAAACCGTCGCCGTGCAAGCCGGTGGCCATGATGCTCCCGCGGGGAAGCTCGCTCACCTGCCGGTCGGTGACCACCGCCTGGTCGAACTCGAACTTCACCCCGTGCTCGGTGGCTATGCGGTAGAGATAGTGGTCCATGGAGGACTTCCTCGGCCCCCGCTCTATCATCCAGGACTGCACGTTGGGCGGGAACTTCAGCTTGAAACGCTTGCCCCACACCACCAGCATCCCCTCGGTCATGCGCACCATGGCCGGCTCGAGGTCGATGCCGGTATAGCGCGACATGGCCGCGGCGTCCATGGGGGTGCCATGCGGCGAGGGGTTGTAGATGGCAAGACCCCCCACCCGCTTCCCCTTCTCGAGCACGGTCACCTCCCGGCCCTCGCGCGCGAGGTTTATCGCGGCCACGAGCCCCGCCAGTCCAGCGCCCACGATATAGACCGGACTCTCCTTCTTTCCCATCTCTTCCTCCTAGATGTCTATGTACTTTGAATATCTATCCATCCTCTCCAGCAAGAGGAAACCGGGTATCATGCGCCTCAGGCTCAGCCCCTGCATCCTCTCCAGCAAGAGGAAACCGGGTATCATGCGCCTCAGGCTCAGCCCCTGCATCCTCCCCAGCAGGTCCGACCGCGCCACTGCCCCGATGGCGGTGGTGAGGGCTACGCCGCGGGTCGCCTCCGGGGCATAGTTGATGGCCACGCGGCGCAGGAACCACATGCGGTTGAAGCTCCTGTTGCAGAGGTCGAACATCTCCTGGGCGGTAGCCTTGTCCTCCAGGGCTATGGCCGCGATCTTACCCGAGACCATTGCCCCGTGGCAGCCGAAGTAGGTCCCCGGATCCTGGGCGCCAGCCAGGGTGCCGGCGAGGATCTTGTTGCCGGCGAAAAGGCGTGGCTGGCCCGGATAACGCGAGGCGAAGTAACCCCTTTCCTCGTGCCAGGCCTTGAACTCAACCCCCTCCGTCTCCAGTAGCTGCCTCTCCCAGACGTCGCGGTGCTTCTTGCCCACCGGGCGGCGGGCGAAGAAGAGCCCCGCCACGATCCCGTTGGAGGAGGGCAGATAACAGTAATCCTTGGTGTAGTGGTCGAAGTAGATGGCCACGCGCGAGGCGTCCGAGGGCACCCCGCGAGGTCGGTACCTGGAGCTCAACACGTAACCGTAGGCGGTCTCGTGGGGGATGCCCAGGGCATCGAAGGACTCCCGATACGGGCCCGTGGCCACGATGGTGTTGGGTGGGAACTGCGCCAGGTCCTTCTGCGACCGTACGGGGTTTCCCCATTCGAAGGTGACCCCCATCTCCACCGCGATGTCGTGCAGGTAGCGGTCGATGGCGGTGCGCCGGGGTCCCCGCTCCACGTTGCAGAGCATGGAATAGGCGGGGTTGAGCCTGCACAGCTTCCCGAAGGCATAGACATCGAAGTTCTCGCACGGTCGCACCTGCGGCTCCCCGATGGGCACGCCGAGGAAGCGTGACATAAGCCCGGCATCGAAAGGAGTCGAGTCCACGAAGGGATGCGCGCCCGGCATCCCCCCCACCCGGTTGTACTTGTCAACGCAGTGGACCTCATACCCCAGCTTTCGCGCGGTGATGGCCGCGCACAGGCCGGCCAGCCCCGCTCCCACGATGAAGACCTTTTTCTCGGCCATCCTCTCCCCCTAAGGTTTTCCGCTTCCTGACCTCCGCGCTCTCGCGCCGGAATCCCGCCTCTCTTCACCTGCCCCACCATCCCCTCTCCATGGGGGGCTTATGGTTACCGCTGCGTCAGCCCGCGGCTCGCTCCGCATCCTTCCAGGCACAGGCACCGTATCGCCTTCGAGATGCATTCTTCCATGTGGGCTCCTTCAGGCGTGGCTAATAGCGGCCGAAGCCGGGGAGTGATCGCAGGGCGATGTCTATCGCCGGCTGCAGGAGCGCCGGACGTGTCAGGTACAACCCGAATGCCGTCCTCAGCCCCAGGTTGCGCAGAAGATGGGGCTGGGCATCGAAGAAGCGCTTGTAGAGCCATGAATAACGGTAAGCGGAGGTAAAGCTCTTGAACATCCTCCAGGCCCGCTCCCTGTCCTCCAGCGCCATGGCCGCTATCTTCCCCGACACCAGGGAACTCTGCACCCCGAAGAGGAAGAAGGGGTCCTGCATCCCGGCCAGGGTCCCGGCCAGGATCTTGTTGCCCGCGAAGAGGCAGGGAGAGGTGATCTTCCTGGTCGCCACCACTCCCTCGTGGGGCAGCCAGGTCTCGAAATCCATGCCCTCCCATTCCCGCAACTGCCTGTCCCATTCGTCCCGCAGCGATCCCGTCACCGGCCTGGAGTCGAAGGCCAGCGCGAAGGCCACTCCGTTGACGTTGGCACAGTAGTTGTAGTAGCTGGTGTAGCGGTCGAAGAAACCCATGATCCGAGGCGGGCCCTCGTGCCGCGTCTTTCCGATGAAGCCGTAGACCTCCTGGTAAGGGCGTCTCAGAGCCAGGAACGGTTCCACCTCCAGGCCGGTGGCCACGATGGTGTTGGGGGGAAGCTCCGCGAAATCCTTCTGTGAGTTCAGATCTACCCCCATCTCGAACTCCACACCCAGCTCGCGCGCCTTCTCGTAAAGGTAGAAATCGATCGCGGTGGACCGCGAGCCTCTCTCCACGGAATGCAGGTACAGCCTGCTTCCGGGGATCAAGTGCCGCTTCCCGTAGACGTAGATGGCGAACTCGCCCGTGGGGGTTACGTAAGGCGGTTCCAGCTCCACGCCGATGAAGCTCCCCAGCCGCTCGGGATCCATGGGGGTGACGTCCACCGCGGGCCGTATATAGGGATCGCCCCCCACACGTTCAAACCTCTCCAGCACGCGTACGCGGTGTCCGCTACGCGCGCAGTTGATCGCCGCCACCAGGCCGGCCAACCCCGCCCCAACTACCGTGACCTCAGCCATGACACCCCCCGTGCCTTATCCTTCCCGGTTCCCTCTGCTTCACCGTCGCTTTTGCCACAGCTTCCGGAGCCCCCGCGCGCCCCACGCAGCTTTCCCGCCGGGCCGGGGTACCGCCCGCCGACGCGCTTGCCGGCGGGCGGCGCTTTGAACCCAGAATCGCCGTTGTCCGGCTGTGCCGGGATGGGGTTCCCGTCAAGCGACGTGTCCGCGCGCCGCTGCATTCCGCTCGCCCCGTTTCCCGGCCGAGGTCATTACCTCCTCTATCACCCCCTCCCTGCTGTTTCCGGCCGCCTGGCCGGGTCTGCGGGCTCATGCCCGTCCGGACAGACCGCCGCTGCCGCCGCGCCGGACGCTCCGCGCCTTTCTCCCCGCTTCACGCCCGCGCCTGCGGCCGCGTGCTCAGAGCGACATCTTCTTGCAGAGTCCAGTCTCGTAATCCCACCTGCGGGCGGCGATGTTGTTGGGGTCCACCGCCTTCTTGAAGGCCACATAGGCGTCGGTGAAGGCCGCCGAGTTGGGCATCACCAGGGGCAGGACGTCGTCGAGGCCGGGCATCCCCGCGGGCAGGGGCACAGGCATGCCCTTGTTGAGGGGAATGGCCCCGCAGGCCAGCACCAGGCCCTCGCCCAGTATGCCGGCCATCATGGCGCGCATGTAGGTCATGAACATGCGCATGTTGTCGTCCTTGTCGCCCTGGTTTGAATAGAGGTCGTATTCCATGTAGGCGGAACGGCCCATATGATAGGGCTGCAGGTAGGTGGAGGCGTCATCGGGAGGAAGCGCGTCCTCGGTATGGCCCGCCTGGTTGGTGGTCTCCACGCGCATGCGCCGCTCCGCCTCCAGGAAGTTGTCCAGGTGGCCTATGAGGGCGCCGATGAGGAAGGAGCCCCGCACCCGCATCACGCGCACGGTGACGTTGAAGTACTTCTGCCAGCGGTCGAGGTTGACGCTGCGCAGCTCACCCACCAGGTCCTGCACCGCATCCACCGGCATGAACTCCCACTCCGGGTCGATCTCCGTGATCACCCGCTGGATGATCTCCGCCTTGAGCTTCGCCTCCTCCTCGGTGGTACCGGAGAAGATGGTGAAGAGGTTGTTGCGCGGGAAGGTCCCGGCGATGGAGGAGGCCATGGCGTTGGTCGCCCCCACGAAGATACCGAAGAAGGAGTTCTGCATGTGGGCCAGCTCCAGGGTGAGGTTCTCGTTGGCCACCTTGTAGAGCACGTCGATGACGCACTCCAGGTCATCCTTCTCGTATGCAGGGAATATCTGGTAAATATGCTCCGCCTCCGGGTAGAGGCGCAGGGTCATCTCGGTCACCGTCCCGTACTGCCCGAAGGCATAGCGGAAGAGCGAGGCCATGTCCGGCCCCGGGCCGGGGACGTGCGCCTTCACCGCGCCGTAAGCGGAGGGCCCGGTTTTGAGGATGGTCCCGTCGGGCAGCACCATGGTCATGTCGATGATGTTGTCGATGCCGAACCCGTACTTGGAAGCCAGGGTGTTGATGTTGCAGAAGGCGTGGTTGGAGATCACCCCCGCGGTGGCGGCGGTGGAGGGGTTAAGCACCCGGCACTTAGCCTTCTGGGCCTCGATCTGGGCCATGAGGTAGTTGACCCCGGGCTGGATGACCATGTACATGTTCTCCCCGTCCACCTCGAGGATCTTGTCCATGCGCCTGAGGTCCATGATGATGCCCCCGTAGAGCGGGATGTGGAGGCCCATGGTGGTGAGGCCCGTGCCCATGGGGATGACGTCCACCTTGCACTCGTTGGCCACGCGGTAGACCTCCGCCACCTCCTCGGTGGAGGAGGGCATGACCACCAGGTGCGGGTACTGCGCGGGCAGCGGGCCCTGGTCGCGGGAATAACCGATGAGGATCACCGGGTCGTCCGTCACCCATTCCTCGCCCAGCGCCTCGGCGAGCATCTCCTTTGCCCGCGCCAGGTCTTCGGGACGGTTATGCTGCGGGTTGACCTCGTGCTGGAAGATGATACCCGATATGCGGCGTTCCTTGATGTCCTTGGCGATATCCCTGACCCACATGGCCTACACCTCCTTCCCCAGCGACTCCAGGAGCACTTCCGCGAGGTCGTACACCTTCATGCCGCTGCCGGTGGCCTCCACGGCCTGGTTGAACATCTGCACGCAGTAGGGGCAGCTGGTGATCACCGCCTCCGCTCCCGTCCATTCCGCCTCGAAAAGGCGTTCCTTCGCCGTCCACAGGGCGTAATCCGGGAAGGCGTAGCGTACTCCCCCGCCACCGCCGCAACACAGGGAGTTGAAGGTGGCGCGGGGGAACTCCAGCAGCTCCAGGCCGGGGATGGCGCGCAGGACCTTGCGCGGAGCCTCGTAGATGTCGAAGCGCCTCCCCAGCTTGCAGGGATCGTGATAGGCGGCCTTGAGGGGCACCTCCTTCTGCGGGGAGAGCTGCCCCTTCTTCAGGAGACGCGAGAAGAGCTGGCTTATGTGCAGGACCTTTATGTTCGGGTCCAGCTCCCGGGTGTACTCCTCCTTGAACACCCACGCCGCATGGGTGTCGGGGGTGACGATGGTCTTCACCCCCAGGGAGTTGAAGGTCTCGATGTTCTCGGCCGCGTAGGTCTCGAAGAAATCGCGGTCCCCGAGCAGGAGCATGAGGGAGCCGTCGCTTATCTCCCTGGCTCCCAGCGTGCCCACGTCCAGCCCCGCCTCCAGGAGCACCTGGGCGGCAGCCCGCACGGCGTGCTTCAAGGCCGGGTCGCTGGTGTAGGCGTCCCCGGCGTAGAAGAGCACCTCCGCCTGCTCCTTGGGGAGGTTCTTTAAGGCCAGCCCCTTGGCCCAGTCGCCGCGCTTCTTCTTGTCCGCCCCGAAGGGGTTGTCGTTCTTCTCCATGCTCTCCGCCAGCGCGGCGTGCTCCGGCATGGGTCCCCATCCCTCGCGCACCGCCTTCTCGCGCATGAGCTCGAATACGCGCGTGGGATGGAGCTGCTTGACCTCGTAGCACTGCTCCTGGCAGGAGGAGCAGAGCATGCACGTGTACAGGATGTGGCGCATGGACTCCGTGGGCTCGATCTCGTTGATGTGCAGCCCGCGCGCGATCTCCATCTTTCCCGAGGCGTAATAGGCATCCCAGCGGAAGCGGGTACCGGAGGGGCAGTTGCGCCAGAAGCGGGACTCCGGGCAGAACTGCACGTGCACCGCCTGGCATACCTTGCACTTGGTGCAGATGAAATAATCCTGCTGCAGCTCGTGCAGCACCTCCCTGGGCGCGGTGATCCTCTTCTTCATCCTCTACACCCCCTCCAGCAGCTGCTCGGGGTTCAAGATACCCTCCGGGTCCACGATGTTCTTGAAGGTCTTGAGGACCTTGAGGAAGCCCTCCTGGACGCGGTCGTACACCATCTTCGCGACCTCCCCTCGGGGACGGTCCACGAAGGAGCCCTCGTCCAGGAGCATGCGGTAGGCATCGGACCTCACCGCCGCCACCTTGCCTGCCTCGCCTTCATCCCTGGGGTCGTAATAGATGTCGCTCTCGCAATAGCAGGAGGCGCCGAAATAGACGGGGATCATCACCTGTCCGACCTCGTCCCCCGCGTATCCTCTGGACTGCGCGATATCCCTCACCCGCGCCAGCAGGCCCGGGGCCCGCCCGTAGAAGTCATAGTGGTCGATGACGCCGGTGCGGCCGCGCAGGTAATCGCGGTCGAAGATGTACCAGGGCTCCTGGAACTTCCGGTCCATCCTCTCCACCAGCTCGCCGTCCAGCGGTCTTGCTCCCAGCGCCTCCGCGTCCTGGCGTACGTACCTCTCCCAGAGGTCCACCAGCTCCACGTGGTGTTCGAGGCTGATGGCCGTCACCCAGGGCGGCAGCTTCGCGCGCAGCTCCTCCGCCTCGCCCGCGCTCTTCGCCAGCAGGGCCGAGAGATAGCGGGCGTTGGCGGTCACGCACTCGAAGCAGTGCTCGTCCCGGTTCACCTTGTAGGCGAGCCGGGCCGCGGGCTCCGCCTGGTCGAAGCCGAAGAGAAGCAGCCGGCGCGTCTCGCGCAGCGGATAGGTATAGACGATGCCGTAGAAGGGGATGCCGAAGATGTCCTCGGAGGCCCCGAAGAAGAGGGAGAACTGGGGTCCCTGGTCCTCCCTGAAGTCGGCGATGCCCTCCGAGGTCATCTGCTGCGAGCCGGACACCCAGATGCGCCCGTCCGCCAGCACGGCATGGAAGATGGAGAGGTTGGGAAACCTGTAGACCGAGTTGCCGTTGAGCACGTCGCGGTCGATATAGGAGCGCAGCACCGAGCGCGACCGCGCCGCCGCCGGGAGGAGGAGCTTGCAGTCCTTCTTCAGGCACTCCTCCTGCAGGCGTTCATAGGTGACGCCGGCGTAGATATGGGCCATGAGGTTGCGGCGGTCGATCTCCTTGATGCCGTCCATGCGCCCCAGGTCGATGAGCAGGCCTTCGCCGGCTGCAAGTGTGTTTTCCATCTTCTCCCTGCGCACCGAATACAGGGGCACCCTGGCTTTGGAAGCGAGCTCCGCCACCTCGCTCAGTTCGTACTCGTCCGCCGGCTTCACCAGTACAAGTCTGGTATCCCCGGGCGCATCCTCGAAATAACCCGCCAGCGCCGATGCGCCGCGCGCCACGTTGGCCTTTCCGACTATCTCCTCCAGTTCACGGATGACATCCGCCGCCACCATCGGCTTACCTCCTTATCCCTGCTGCCCACGCCTGCCTGCTTGCCGGAAACGGGCCCTGGCGGACCCCTTGCGCGTCCCCTGGTTTACATACATTAACTTTGTGATATATATATTCTTGTGAACGACTGGTCAGTCATTCCAGCGAGGTTTATTATAGGTACGGGCGGGCGACCTGTCAAGGCGGCAAGAAGCGGAAGTCCCGTGTGTTTTACCAGCTAAACGGCCATGTTTGACAAAATCGATATAAAGTCGATTTTATAGAAGGCGGGCAACGCGGCGCCGTTCATGCGCCGCGAGGCCGGAGACCGGGTCATGGAGCATCCACGTCCAGGCGGGGTTTTACCTGTTCAGCACGGGAGGGTGATGTTATGTCAGAGGTGACCATCGTCGGCGCCGGCCTGGCCGGACTCACCGCCGCCGTCAACCTGGCGCGGCGCGGCCACCACGTGGTGGTCCTGGAGCGGGAGGAACGCATCGGGGGTTCCCCGCTCTACCACCCCTCGGGCCAGGGAAGCCCGCTGGACCTGGAGGGGATCTGCAGATACGTGGGCTTCGATATCCGACCGGGAATCGAGCCCATCCGGGAGATGGTGGAGATCGCCGGGGGAAAGGCGATGAAGATCGACCCTTCCTTGATCAACGCCTATTTCTTCGAGCGCGGCCCCCGGGAGAGCAGCCTGGATTCACACCTCTACCGCCTGGCCCTGGAGGCGGGGGTGGAATTCCGCTTCTCAACCCCCGTCCTCTCGCAGGAGGACTTCGCCCAGCTGCCCCCCAACACCATCGTGGCCACCGGGCTGCATTTCGAGGGGTTCGACTCCTTCCGCGTCCCCTACCTCACCTCGCATCATTTCACCTACAAGGGCACCTGCGACCCCGACCTCAACTTCGTGCACATGTACCACGACACCTACACCAGCGATTACGGCTACACCTCGGCCTTCAGGGGCATCCTCTACGCCCATCTCTTCAACCGCCGAAAGCCCATCTCCCTGGCCGGGCGCGACCGCTTCGCCGAGCAGGTGAAAAAGTTCTCCGGCTTCGAGGTGCCGCGCTGGAACTCCTTTACCTTCCCCGTCCCCGCGGCCAGCGTCCGAACCCCCAGGATCTTCGCGGGCAGCAAGATCCTGGCCGGCACACTCGCCGGGGCTATGGACCCGGTGGCCTTCTTCGGACTGCACGGCGCCCTGGTCTCCGGCAGGATCGCCGCCATGGCGGTCGAGGACGGGGAAAGGGCCTGGCGCGAGTTCAGGCGTTGCACGCGCGTCTTCACCACGGCCTATACGCTTGCTCGGATGATGGAGATACAGCCGACCCCGCTCACGGTGCTGGGCTTCCGGCTTGCTTTCATGAGGTTCGATCACCTCAAGTTCGTGCACCGCATCATGCAGCAGGGCATGCCCGGCTACGCGAATGTGGCGGGATGAAGGTCCGTACGACGAGGAAAGCGAGGTAATACGACATGTCCACGGACAGGAGAAAAAAGATCGTGGTCATCGGGTCCGGGCCCGGTGGAGCGGGGGTGGCCGCGCTCTTGCAGGCGCGCGGGCACCAGGTGACCCTGCTGGAACGCAACCCGTTCTACGGCGGCAAATGCTGGTCCTTCTCCAGGGACGGATTCGTGGTGGACTCGGGCGTGCACATGTTCTCCATGGGCGACTCCGGACAGCACGGGGACATCAACCGCATGGTACGTGGAGACCTGGAGTGGCTCACCGCCAACCCCGGCGAGCATCTACTTCTGGGCGGGCGCAACTTTATGAATCTATACCAGAGCCTCACCGACCCCCGCATGCCGATAACCAACCTCCGCGCTAACCTCGCCATGGCGAGGGACATGGCCTCGAGGATGCTGGGGCGCGGGCGCATGAGCAGGGAGCTGGAACGCGAGGTCTATCGCGCCTCGCGTAAGAACTCCCCTCTCGAGACGTTGATGGCGGTGGTGAAGATCGCGCGCCTGAACCCCTCCTACCTCGCGGAGCTGGACGAGATCACTATGCAGGAGTTCCTGCACCGCATAACCGACGACTGGGCACCCCTGCAGGGGATGGCCGCCCTCTCCATGCTCCTCACCGTGGTGCCATATGAGCAGGTGAGCGCGGGCGAGTTCCTGTGGTGTTTCGCCAACGCCTTCCGCAAGAAGACCCTGGGGGTGCCCCGGGGAGGCTCGCGCGAGATACCCGGCGCCTTCCTGCGCGCTTTTCAGCGCGACGGAGGCACGCTGCGCCTGGGGTGCGAGGTGAAGCGCATCGTGGTGCGAGAGGGCAAGGCGCGGGGCGTGGAGACGGGAGACGGCGAGGTCATCGAGGCGGACGTGGTCATCTCCAACGCTGGCATCAAGCGCACCCTGGAGATGGCGGGCGAGGAGAACTTCCCGTCCGAATACGTCTCCTACGTCCGGGGCCTGCGCTACTCCTACTCCTTCATAACCGTAAAGTACGGTCTCGACCGTCGGGTGATCGACCTTCCCGCCCCCAGCTTCTTCAACATACCCAACGTGGACCCGGACCACATGTTCGACTACATCGACGAGGGCGGCGTGCCCGAAGACCCCTTCCTCTTCACCCCCATGCCCTCGGAATGGGACCCCTACGCAGCCCCCCCGGGAAAACAGCTGGTGATCTGCGGCGTGCCCGGACCCATCGAGGTGACGAAGGAGAACGTGGAGCAGTGCGAGCGCATCCTGGACCGCGCCGAGAAGAGGCTCTTCGAGATCTTCCCGCGCATGGAGTCGCACATCGAGTGGAAGATGCGCACCCACATCGCCCACACCGCCTCCATCACCGGGAAGCCCACGGGGGAATGCATCGGCCTGGCGCAGTGCGTGGGGCAGACGGGCGTGCACAAGCCGGCGCCCTGGACGCCGGTGAAGGACCTGTGGCTGGTGGGAGCGGACGCGGGCGCCCGCGGCGTGGGCACGGAACAGGCCTCGGGAAGCGCGCTCTACGTCGCCAACCTGCTGGGCTGAGACAGACCTGCCAGCTTGAGAAGAAAGGCCGCGCCCTCCACCGTCGGCGGGGGGCGCGGCCTTTAAAACCGTCAGGGCTCGAGT
>FWPV01004262.1_pt1 | contig 25618 bp, 25 predicted proteins | sample 2228371 | NCBI WGS metagenome assembly FWPV01 (sample SAMEA103939776, study PRJEB20133) | metagenome | reverse complement strand
AGGAAGCGTAGCCAGGCCAGGCTCGAGTTTGCTGCCACAAAAATAGCACCGGTCATTTAAGGCCTGCCTGGACGAGTTGATTGTCGCCGTCATAGCGCCCCCGCCTCGCGCAAATAGCATTCCAGGCGCTCTACAAAGCGTTCGGCGTCGGCCACGATTTGCGCGGCAATAGATTTATCCAGAGGACGTGTGATGTCTTTGTAATCCTGTTCTTCGCGCCAATTACGAGCATTGACGTAAATTTGGCGGTACTCTGGCTCTATCAACCCCGGCTTGATAAAAAATTCGATAAAGGCCGCTTCAACTCCCGAGTGTCGCACTCGCTCTACTTCCAGCCATAGCAACGCCGCCGATGCAACATGAAAAATTGTATAATAGGCCCGGTTAACCGCTCCGCGCAAATGCCCGTCGTCCAAATTGTCGTGGGCCGTAGCCAGGTCTTCGTGGGCTTTGCTCAGGCGTATGCGAATGACGGTTCGCTTGATGGCTGTGTCCATAATTCAATCCCGTCTTGCTCGATATTTCGGTTGATTAACAGATTCCACTGGCGCATTTGTGCATACTCGGCCTCACTTTGAATCAAAGTAGAGAGAACCAACCAATACTCTAACTCAACACTACATGCTATATCAACAATTTGTTTCCAATGCTGCCAATACTCTTGTTCTGGTATGCGCACCACAATCAAGACATCCAGGTCAGATTCCTCATCAAAATCGCCGCGCGCCTTGGAGCCAAACAGCACCACGCGCAACAAGTCGTCGCCGTAGCGTTGGCGCAATCGTTCGACCAGCGCCGCCAAGGCAGCCCGCTCGTTTTCGGTCAGGTGCTCCAGTCGCTTGTCCATAATTTCAATTATAGGTTAGACTTGTCAGGTCGTCAAACAAAAAAGGGCGCAAAGGCAGTTCCCTTTGCGCCCCAAACGTTATTGGTTGTTGGTCAGTGATTGTCCTTTTAACCTGATGGAGCAAACGTCACAATCAAGTCTCGTATGACACGCTCAACAAACACCGGCACGCTGCGGCGCTGTTGACGGGCAAGCTGCTCTAGCCTGGCATAGACTGGTTCTGGCAGTTCGATAAAGACCCGCCTCAATCCATGTTCAGCGTCAAAGGCCTGCCAACGCGCCTCCGAGTCGCGTGCATCAGCAAAAGCCTCTTCGATGGACGGTAATTCCTCTTGTGGTTCGTGAGGCAAAATGGTCTTCATATTGCGCCTTCTTTCAAACGAGCATAAACCTCGGCAATAAATTGGTCGGAGTAATGTGTCCCTTGACTTTGGCATAAAAGCAGCGCATCACGGACGTTTCCCGCCGACAACAATCCTTGCTGGCAAGCTCGAATGAGGACCCCAGCAAAGCCTATCACAGGCAACCCGTGCGCCTGGGCGACCTGGCGGGCTGCGCGTTCATCCAGCAAAATCTCTTGCGCCGGCAGCCCGGGACGGCTCATCAACACAATGGCTTCAGCTTCTGGGTAATGCTGCGCCGCCGTCTTGTTTCTAGTTAATGGCAGCCGGGCAATAGCCTGTGCAATCTCTTGAGCGACTTGTTTCTCGGCGTATGTCAAGGTGTAAACTGTGACAAAGCCAGAATCTACCAATTCGCGTATTTCATCGGCTGCCCCGTGCTGCTCAAATTCAGCCAATTCACTATCTGGGATAAAGATACCATCGTAGAGTTGTTGCAAAATGTCTATTCGGCCAGATTGGAAAGCTGAAACCAGCGGCCCGGTATTGCTTACAGCAACTCGCAAGACAACAGATGGCATTATTATATCACTTTTCACTATGTTCTGGTCTTGCCCTGCATCGCCAGGAACACCCTTTCCGCGCTGAGCGGCGGACTGGGCAATCGAATCCCCACCGCATTGTACACCGCGTTGGCAATCGCTGGCGCGGTCGGCACCATGGCGTGTTCGCCGATGCCGCGCGCGCCCCACGGGCCATCGTCTTGCGGCACCTCGACAATGATGGGGATGATTTTGCGCGGCATGTCTACCGAGGTGGCGATGCGATAATCCACAAAGGATGGATTGAGCACCCTGCCATTCTGGAGCCGCAACGCTTCAAAGATGGCCGACGAGGCCCCCTGCACCACGCCGCCTTCCATCTGGGCGCGCACCTGATCGGGATTGATGGCTTTGCCCACATCGAACGCCGACGCCACACGCAGGATTTCAATCTGGCCCGTTTCGGTATCCACTTCCAGGTCAACCGCCTGGCAGCCAACGGTGTAATGCACCACCGAGCGCGGCCCCTGACCCGTTTCCGGGTCGAGGCCGGTGACATACGTCGGCATAAAGTCGCCGCGTCCCAACACCGGCCCGCCGCGCCAGCCGCAATCGCCTTCTTTGGGCAGGCCGTAAACGGCAATGTTCTTGAGCGACATGGACTCTTCGGATTTGTACGAAATGACATAACCGTCTTTGATGTCCAAATCCTCGACGTTTTCGTTCCAGTGTTCGGCTACCAGTTCGAGGATTTGCTGGCGGGCGTGTTTGGCTGCCGCGACCACGGCATTGCCCATGCTCCACGTCAGGCGCGAAGCGACCGTCTGCCATTCGTAAGGGCTGTATTGCGTGTCCACCGGCGTGGCGATGCGAATCCAATCCACCGGCACGCCCAGCGCGGCAGCGGCCATTTGCGCCATCACCGTAAATGCGCCTTGTCCCAATTCCTGGCCGCCCACGGCCACCGTCACCGTGCCATCTTCGTTCAGCCGCACCCAAGACGATGAGCCGGCATTGGGCGGCATGGCGGGCGCTTTCCACATAATGGCTAACCCCTTGCCGCGTTTCTTGTGCGGCGCAGAAGGCGGCTCTTGTTTGCCCCAATCAATCGCGGCGGCGGCCTTTTCGATGCACTCGCTCAAACCGGTGGGGTGCATCTTCCAGCCCGTCACCACATCGCTGCCGGTCTTGAGACAATTCTTTAATCGGAAGTCGCGCGCGTCCATGCCCAGCTTTTCGGCCATCTGGTCCATCAACTGCTCGATGCCCCAGTGAATTTCGGGCATGCCAAAGCCGCGCATCGGCCCGCCGACGGGGTGATTGGTGTAGCAGCAATACGAATCGGCCCACACGTTGGGAATCTCGTAAGGGCCAGTGGAGGAATAGCCCGAAGCGCGGGTAATGTTCACGCCGTACTCGGTGTACGCGCCCGCGTCCCAATAATACGTCGTTTTCATCGCCAGCAATTTGCCATCTCGCGTCGCGCCGATTTTGGTGTGCGCGACCAATCCCTGCCGGACAAAGGTGCAGAAAAATTCTTCTTCGCGCGTCATGCGCAATTTCACCGGCCGGCCGGGGACCTTGATCGCCATCACCACCGCGCAGGCTTCCATCGAGACGCCGGCCTTGCTGCCGAATCCGCCGCCGATGTAGGGCGCGACGACGCGCAAATCGCTCTGGCTCACGTCCAGCGTCTTGGCGATGAGGTTGCGCTGCGCAAACGGCGACTGGCTGCTGCCCCACAAGGTAATCTTGCCGCTTTGCTCCACCTGAGCAATCGCAATGTGCGGTTCAATCGGCACGTGCTGGATGTGCGGGACGCGGAACGTGCCCTCCACAATCACGTCGCACTGCGCGAACGCGCTCTCCACATCTCCCTTGCGGATTTTGAAATGATTGGAAATGTTGGTGCCGGGTTTGGGAAAGATGAAATTGGCAACTTCGTACTTGTCCAGGTCGGGATGCAAGAGCGGCGCGTCGGGTTTAGCCGCTTCTTCGGGGTCGAACACGGCGGGCAAGATTTCATAGTCCACCTTGACCAGCTTGCACGCCTGCTCGGCGATTTCTTCGCTGGTCGCCACCACGCCCGCCACCGGGTCGCCGATGTAGCGCACGCGGTCGGTGCAAAAGATGTGGCGGTCTTGCAGATACAGGCCAATGTAACCGGGCGTATCCGCGCCGGTCGCCACGGCCTTGACGCCGGGCAAAGCCAATGCTTTGCTTGCGTCAATTTTCTTGATGAGCGCGTGCGGGTGCGGGCTGCGCACCAGTCGGCCGTAAAGCAGGCCGGGGCCAAATTGCAAATCATCCGCAAATTTGGCCGCGCCGGTCACCTTTTCCACCGCGTCAATGCGCGGGACGCTTTCACCAACGGGACTGGGAATGGTTGTCGTGTCTGTCATCGTGTTTCTCCTTCAACGTTCAAACGTTCAACGTTGAACGTTTCACAGCCTCGACGATGCGGGTATAGCCGGTGCAGCGGCACAGGTTGCCCAACAGGGCCGCTTTGATTTCGTCTTCGGTCGGGCGCGGATTGCGGTCGAGCAACGCCCGCGCGCTGATGAGCATGCCGGGCGTGCAAAAGCCGCACTGCACGCCGGTCAGCTCGACAAACGCTTGTTGAAGCGGGTCGAGCTGGCCATCTCGGGCCAGGCCCTCGACCGTGACGATTTCCGCGCCGTCGGCTTCCACCGCCAGCACCATGCACGCATTGACCGGCTCGCCGTTCATGAGAACCGTGCACGCGCCACATTCGCCCGCCGCGCAGCCATTTTTCGTGCCGGTCAAGACCAGCACTTCACGCAGCATGGTCAACAAGGTCATGTTCGAGGGAACGCGGGCGCGCTCCCACGCGCCGTTAACTTTTAAGGCGATTTCGTGTTGTGACATGTTCTACTCCGTGATACATGAGGCATCATTTTGCTTTCATTGCTCGCCGCCGTGAAACAGTGTGGCGCTCCATATCTATCACCAGCCGCAAGTCTTGTAACACATGCGTCCCCACAATTGGCTCACATTCCGGCGGGCCAATGACAACGTTGCCTGCGATCCTCTCGCCGCCAAAATCGAACAGGCAAAAGCCATACGGCAACTCGGTGATGCTACCATCGGCCAGTTCGAGCGAAACGCTGCCGGCCGGCTCAATGCCTAACTCATCAGCAATATGTTTCGGCAGCCAGGCGCGAGTTGCACCCGTGTCCACAAGGAAATCAATCACCTTGTTTCGCTCGAAATTGTGAATGTTGGCTACTGTAAGCTCCAGATAAACGTCGCCCATAGTCCACCTCCAACACTTACAGTTCACACGCCCACTTCTTCGCGTATGGTCTGTTCATCAAAAGCAGGCTCAATGCCGCGTGCACGCGCCACATTCGCCCGCCGCGCAGCCATTTTTCGTGCCGGTCAAGACCAGCACTTCACGCAGCATGGTCAACAAGGTCATGTTCGAGGGAACGCGGGCGCGCTCCCACGCGCCGTTAACTTTTAAGGTGATTTCGTGTTGTGACATAGTTTACCTCAAGTGTGCTTGACATTTGAATCATTACGTGCTACTATAAAATCAGATGGGCGAGCGGCTCCGCGGAGCCGCCGTAAGGGGCGCGGAAGCGTCCGCCTATCATCAGCCTTATTGAGAGCCTCCGCGACGCGGGGGCTTTTTTTTCTGGCAGGCTGATCAATTCAACCACTTGCGGTCCAAGGCGCGCAAAGTATGGATAAGTCGGGTCATTTTCACGAAATTGCCGGTACACATTGTAGGCAAATATATCGGCCAGCGAGATCAATTGCGAATCGCGCGAGACCATAAAAGCAGGCCGTTCGATAATCTGTCCCACTTCTCCCGTCCATCGCCGCCAGGTATACCAGCTGATCACCTGCCGATCTGCCCCCTTGAACTCGTCCAGAAAACACAATCCAACTTGATTGCGGTCAGTCAGAAAACGATTGATGCTCTGCAGCAACGCCGCAAATGTGGCTTCATAAGGATGGGGTGGGTTAGGAGCACTATGGCGATGAGCCACTTTGTCCAGGCCAGCCGCAAAGAGAGGCAAATCGTAGTTGGTGTAGATTGCATAAAATTCTTCAACGAACGACCGGGCTGTACCAGCTGTCAGCAACGACCATGGCCATTGGGCGCGCCGAGTGCCGCAACCTCGAAGCGACACAGACTTGATTTCAATTTTGTTCAACGACACCCCTGGAAAGTAGTGCGCCTTCAGAGCAGTCAGGGTTGAATTGATGGCCTGCCATTGGCTATCGTGAATGCCAACTGCGCCAAGAGTAAACCAGGGATAAGCGGCCACGCTCTTGATATTCATCTGTGCGTTGCCGCTTTCATCAAAGTAAAAGAGATACACTGGTCTACTCCGTATTGCGTATTGCGTGCTGTGCGATACATCACGGAATACGTTTCACGCTTTCTCCAACTTTTCCCACACCGCCCCGACCGCGCGTTGGGTCAGGTTCCTGACCATCGCCTTGCGATAAGCCGCGCCGGGTCACAGAACCCCACATGGTTCAGGCCAATTCTGCCTGGCGCATCTCGACCGCAAGGGGCAACGAGAACATTTCTTTTCTCAACAGGCGGCTGGTAAAGAAGAGCACTTCAAGGTTTTCGATGTTGCCTGTCTGTGGATTCAAGCGCGCAATGATTTCGTCGCCCAGTTCCTCAGATTCCTGCGCCGCATAAGGCGGGACAATGTTGATGTATAGAATGTCCGCTTCACGATCGTACTGAAAGGTCAACTTTTGCTCCATTCCACCACTCCATTTGCCAGCCGGCGAGTAATGTAAGCTGTGATAACCCAATGTCGCTCAGGCATGATTTCACTTACCACAACTACTACAATATACTTGCCCCGGCGGACATTGTCAAACCAGCGGCAAAACAGCCTGGCTGTGCTCATACGGACACTGCGCCGTACCTGGTCTGGATCAGCCAGCGTCTGCTCCACCTGGGCCCAATACTCTGGCAACAGATCTGGGTGAGAGCGAGCAATATGAGCCATACGCTCATCCGTCAATTCGACCACGCTCTGCAGGTAGGGACAGGTAAAAATGGGCATCTCACACTTTCAACTTTTCCCACACCGCCTCGACCGCGCGTTGGGTCAGGTTCCTGACCATCGCCTTGCGATAAGCCGCGCTGGAACGCACGTCGTCAATCGGCCTGGCAGTATTCATAGCCGCTATGGCCGCCGCTTCGATGGTCTCGGGCGTGATGGGCGATGTGGACAAAATCGCTTCGGCTTCCGGCGCGCGGATGGGCGTGGGCGCCACCGACGCCAGGGCGATGCGAAAGCCGTAACCGGACGGAGCTTTTCTATCGGGATAGCCCAGCACGGCCACGCCGACGATGGACAGGTCGCCGTGCGCGTTGCGGCCCAGCTTGAGATAACGCCCCACCGCGCCTTTGGGCGCAGGCGGGATTTCGATGCGCAGCAAAAATTCGCCGGGCCTCATCACCGTCTTGCCGGGGCCGGTGAAAAAGCTCGCCACCGGCACAATGCGCTCGCCTCGCCGCCCACGCAAGACCAGGTTGGCTTCCAACACCAGCGCGGCGGGAGCGGTATCGGCCGCCGGCGAGGCGTTGCACAGATTCCCGCCCATCGTCGCCCGCGTGCGCAACTGATACGACGCGACCGAATTGAGCGACTCGGCCAGCAACGGATAATTTTCGAGCACTGCCTTGTGGCGCGCCAGCGAGTTCATATCCACCGCCGCGCCGATCACCAACCCTTTGCGTTTGGTGAATTTGATTTCGCGCATACCGGGCAGGTGTTTCACGTCAATCAAAAGCCTGGGCGCGTAAAAGCCATCGCGCATGCGCACAAACACGTCCGTGCCGCCCATAAACAGGCGAGCGTCGCCGTTGCTTTTCAGCAACAGCCGCGTCACCTCCTGCGGCGTTTCGGGCCTGATGTAATCAAAAGAAGGAAGTACAGGACTGGGTAGCATATCACACTCCTCTGGAGTCAGGCTCAATCCCTAACCCGAATATCTTACAAGCCGGTCGATCGGCATCCTTTCGAATAAGCCAGGTCGGCCTCCCTATGCCGCCCACTGCTTCTGACAGAATTTATTTTACATAAGGTTTGGCCAGCGATTCAGGTTTTGCCGCACCCCAGCGGGTCCGAAACCACCGGGTCGAGATAATCAACAAAACTCCGATGGTGATGATAAAAGGCATCATCCTCCAGATGTATCTGGACATCACGCCCGGAAGTACGAGCTGTGGGTTGAGCGAAAGTTGCCACAGGGTTCCAAACAACAAGGAACCGCTCAGCAAGATCAATGGATTCCACATAGAGAAAAAGACAAGAGCCAGCGCGATGAATCCCCAACCCATGAGAAAATTATAGTTCCAAACCGGATTGTACACTAGTGAGTAAATCGCGCCGGCCAGCCCCATGAGCATCCCCCCCAACGTCACACACAGATAGCGCGTTCGAGTGACATTGATGCCCGAAACTTCGGCAACGGAGGGGTTTTCTCCCACCGCTCTAATCCTCAGCCCCAGACTCGTCTTAGAAAGTATGAACCACAAGATAAGCGTCAGCACGATCCCGACATAAAAGAAGGGCGAAAGCCCCCAGACGGCGGGAACCCGCTCCATACCCAATGGCCCGGTGTAAGGATTGCCAATATAAGTGGTCAAGCCAAAGCCAAAAATCCATATTCCCATTCCAATCACCACCTGATCGGCGCCCAGCGTGATGGAAAAAAAGCCGTGGAGGAGGCCAAGCAAGCCGCCGATGGCTATCGCCACTCCAAAGCCGGCCAGGTAACTGCCGGTGGTTTGAGCGACGATAAAGCCCAAAGTGGCCCCAAAAAGCATCACGCCTTCGATCCCAACATTCAAAACGCCCGAGCGCTGGTCCACCAGTTCACCCAGACCGGCAAAGGTGAAAATCATTGAAGCTTCCAGACTTCTAATGATGAATTCCCACATTTGAACTCTCCTCACGCCTTTCAGACAGCCGTCATGTTTTTCAGTACTGAATCTGCGCCTGTTCCCGGCGGACTATAGTCCGCCGGACGGGCGTGGACTGTGCTCCGTGTCGAACCTGGTCTGAGGTTGAGTAACTACTTTTTCCACACAATTTTGTAACGATAAAAGAATTGAAACGCAACGAGGGTAATCATCAACACCCCAAGCAGGGCATAATCCACGCCAAAGCTCATGTGGAACTGTCCCTGAATAAACCGGCCCCCAATGGATAATCCACCGAAGAGCAACGCAACCGGGATGGCCGCCAGAGGATCGCCCATAGAGATTAGCCCGCAGATAATCCCATAGAAAGCCAGATCGCCAAAGTACCCATAGTTGCTCGAAATCTTGTAGACGCCTGGCACGGCAGCGAAATAGTGATAGGCAGCCAATCCGGCCAGGGCGCCTCCCATAATGAAAACCAGGAATGGTATCTTGACCGTACTGATGCCGGCGTATCGGGCGGCGGCCGGACTATGACCATAGGCCCGGATTTGATACCCGATGGTGGTTTTAGCGAACATGAACGAGAGCAACACGGCAGCCCCCAAAGCCAGCCATAGAGTGAACGGGATGCCTTGAATCAAAGGCGCATAGACCGAAGGAGGCAATCTGAAACTCTGGCCTTCCCCACCCGGATTCATCAAGGGACCGCCTTCCTTGATCATATAGGAAACCAACCAGAAAGTGATAAAGTTCAACATCATGGTTATCACAATCTCGTTAACCTCCAACTTGCCCTTTAGAAACCCGGCTATCGCTCCCAATCCGGCCCCGGCCAGAGCGGCTGCGCTCACCATTAACGGGATCACAATGACAGGGGAAAGCTGTACAGTCTCGGACACACGCCCTCCAAAAGCATACAGGACGACAAAAGTCCCCAGCGCGCCGCTGTAAAACTGCCCCGTCATTCCAATGTTCCACAGTCCAGCTCTGAAGGGAATAATGAACGCCGAGGTGCACAATAACAAAAATATGAACCGGTTGATCGTCAACGGCAAGCCATAGGGGTTTGCGAAAGCGTAGGTAAAGATGTCTTGATAGGCCACGAGTGGGTTAATCCCGGCCTGGATAAAGAGGACGCCAAAAAGCGCGAGGGCAAACAGGATGGCCATGGCCGAGATGGCCGCCGCCTGCCAGCCGGTCAACGCCAATCGCTTTTCGATCCTTAATGTATAGCTGCCAATTCTCATATAGCTTGCGCCTTTCCTTCCAGAAGCAGGCTCCCCCTTATAGGGAAGGCCGGGGGTTAGGTCAAGCTCTGCCATTCTCAGAGCCATTGGGGGGCAAGCGGACCGCCACGCATCCGCGTCCGAACCGCCGGACGGTTTTCGACGGGAACGACTTGTGCTGATTCTCAAACAAAATCGAGTCCCTTCATCCTCCCCCAACCTGGGGAGGAAAGAGGGGGGAACGCGAGCCGGCCATCATCGCGCCTATGTTTTCCCGTCTGGCTTCTTCACCTGGAATGATGCCCATGAACTCACCCTCGTAAATCGGCGCCACCCAATCGCTCAACGCTAAAATCTCGTCCAGGTCTTCGGAGATGAGGAGAACGGCCGCTTTGTTCTTCCTGGCTTCCAGGAGCTTGTTCTGGACGAACTCGGTTGCCCCTATGTCGAGTCCCTGAGTGGGCAGATTGGCGATCACCAGCCGCGGCCGGCGCGAAAGCACACGCGCCAGGATGAGCTTTTGAAGATTCCCTCCCGAAAGGTTTTTAGCCTGTGTGTCTGGACTCGGCGTGGCCACGCCGTACTCAGAGATGATGGCTTGCGTGAACTGGTACAGACGCCGATAAGCTAAAAGCCCACGCCGGGAGAATTCCTGGTCAAAGTAAACATTCATGGCCACATTTTCCACAAGCGAGAAATCGCCAATCGAACCTACCTCCAGGCGTTCGGCGGGGATGTAGCCAATGCCCATTTGCCATCTTTCCAGAATAGAGGTGTGTGTAATGTCCCGGCCTTCAAAAATGATCTTGCCGCTCTCGGGCTTGCGGAGACCGGCCAGCACTTCGACCAGCTCCTGCTGTCCATTGCCAGAGATGCCGGCCAGCCCCAGGATTTCGCCTTCACAGATGGTAAACGAGAGGCCCTTCAATGCCAGGCACTCCTTGTCGCTGCGGGCGACAAGATTTTCGACCTGAAGGACAGGGTTCCCCTTTTCTACCCTGCCTCTCTCTATTCCCAGGATAATTTCTCGCCCTACCATTTGCTTGGCCAAGCTCTCCTCGGTGGCCTGCCCGGTCTCCATGCAAGCCACTACTTTGCCCCGCCTGAGAACGGTCACCCGGTCGCTGATCGCCAGCACGACGGGCAGTTTATGGGTGATGAACGGAACCAGAGCCAGTTCATCCTTAGCCATGAGTTGGATGGAGGCCAGGAGTTTTTCCGTTTCGGGGGGCGTCAGGGCCGAGGTGGGTTCATCCAGGATGAGAATCCTGGCCCCGCGATAGAGGGCTTTGAGAATCTCGACGATTTGCTTTTCCCCTTCGGAAAGTTGCCAGATTTTAGCCCCCAGGTCAATTTTGAAACCGTATTTATCGCAGAGCGCGGCAATTTCCTTCTCCGTTCGTTTCAGGTTCAAAATCTTGCCGGCTCGTGGATGGCCCAGGATGATGTTTTCGAGGGCCGTGTGCGCAGAGACCAGTTTGCGGTTTTGATGAACCATCCCAATGCCCAGGTCAATAGCATCCAGCGGCGACCTGAATTTGACCCGCCGGCCGCCGATATAGATTTCCCCCTCGTCGGGTTGCAATAGCCCGAACAGGATATTCATCAAAGTCGTTTTCCCGGCGCCGTTCTCGCCGAGGATGGCGTGAATCTCGCCAGCTCTTAGCTCGAAATCGATCCGGTCATTGGCGACGACCCCCGGGAATCTCTTGACGATGCCCCGCGCTTCCAAGACCGTCTCGCCGTGTTTTATTCCTTCGAGACCTTTGTGCATTTGTCGCTCTTTCAGCTCTTCAGGCCGTCATCCGGAGCCAACGCCTGTGCCTGCACCTGTGGCCCAGGGATTGGGAACCGTTTGAGGCTCGTAGTGCACGCCTTGGCGCGCCAGGGCGCGCACTACGAACGAGACACACTCCGATAGGCTACTAGAGGTTGTTACAAGGGAGATTCCTCGACTCGACCTCACTCCAGTATCACTATGCCGTCCAGGTCAAAATTGAACTTGGACAGCAGCCACTCGATCGTTGGCTTTTCGCCAGCTTTCTTGACCGTTGTTCCCTTGGCCGGAATCGGCAAGCCCTCCAGCGTCAGGCCCGTTCCGTTGCTCACGAACGCGTGCTCGGTGAACGGATCCCACTCGCCTTTCATCATTTGCTCCCGCCGCTGCTTGACCAGGTCAACAATCTGCTGCGGAATCAACGGGAGCGCCTTGGGGCTGATGGCCTCAAGGCCGACTTTGTTGTTGTTCATGATGTCAACGGTGGCTTCCACGGTGCCATCGGCCAGGGTCATGGTAGATTCCATGCCCAGGTACAACACGGTTGCCGGATTCTTTTTGCCCGCCAGCCAATCCTGGATGATTCGGTCGTAGAGGACTTCCCAGCGGGTATCGAAGGACACGGCCACGGTATCGGTGTTCGACCAACCGTAAAAGCCCACAATATCCATATCCTTCCCCACAAACCAAATCCCCTTCTCTTGAGCAACGTCCAGGGGAGAACCTGAGTCAGTCTGCTGGGTCAAGACGTCAACCTTGTATTGGGTAATCAAGGTATTGGCGATATCGCGCTCTTCCTGAGGCAGGTACCAGTCGCCGACGTACTTGACGTAGACTTTGATGTCTTTGCCAAGCAACTTGGCGGCGTCCTGCACCCCCAGATAAAAACCGGCCTGCCGCCGGATGACCTGCACGCACGGAAAGGCCGAGACGATGCCGATATTGCCCGACTTGGTCAAAGCCCCGGCGATAAGCCCTTCCAGGTAAAGCGCCTGGTATTGTCTGGGGAAAATCCTGATAAAGTTCGGCTTGGTGGACAAATCGCTGGCAATGATAGACACAAAGTACACATCGGGATATTTGTCAGCGATGTCCTTCAAGGGCAGTCCCATGAACTCGGCGTTGCCTACAACAATGTTGGCCCCCTTAGCAATCAGCTCTTCGGCGTAGGGGACCGCCAGGTCGGGGCCGACTTCTTCCCGGTAAACATACTTGACGTTGGGATATCGTTCCGCGAGGCGCTTGCCTGCGCGGTCGTGGGCGCCAGACCAGGTGGTGCCTTTGATGATGCTGAAATGCTCAATAGCCAGGGTCACGCTTTTGACTTCTTGGGTAGGTGGCGGGGCCGACGGTGCGCACCCGGCCAATCCCATCACCATCGCGGGCAATACAATAGAGATGACCACCATCCTGAACAGAGTATTCGGGTCAAGTCTGCCTTTCATTTCCTCTGTCTCCTTTCAAAGTGATTATGTCAATATCTGACATGGGCGATTTATCTTTACTCAGCCTGCCCGGCCTGGATGATCCCATCCAGGTCATTGGCAGACGCCAGATAGGGCTATCCGACGGGCGTCCGAGTAGTTACGGTGATTTTTCACATGGATTGCGCTTCACCTCCTTTGGGATTAGAAATTGGGGATTGGCGCTCGACCTCTCCCATCTCTAATCTCCACCTCAGCCACACTTGGAAAGAATCAAGACAAGGATGACAAGAACAGCAATGGCGAGAACGATATACAGCGCCAGCCGCGTTTGGTGGGAAGACAATACCCCGCCGGCCACATCTTTAGCCACAGCCGCAGCAAACTCGGCCTCGGTGGGCGGTCGGTATTCAACAGCGCGGCGTTCGGCCTGAGCAGCCAGGCGCGCTTCCAAAGCTTTGTTCAAGGCTTCCAGGCCCTGGCGCGTCATGCTCTTGCTGACCGTATCAATCATGCGCTGGCCGACGTTCGCCAGCTTGCCGCCGACCTGCAATTCACCGGTGTATTTCAAAAGCGTTGTGCCATCGCCCTGGTCAATCAATTGCACGTGTCCGGCGCCTTTGCCAAAGCCTTGCGCGCCTCTACCATCCACGCTCAGTGTGCAGCTTTCGGGCGGGACCTCGTCAGAGACCACCAGCTTACCGGCAAAGTCCCCGGCCATCGGTCCAATGCGCAGGTGCATGGTGCCCTCGTATTCGGTATCGCTGAGCCTGGTCAGGCTTTGCGCACCGGGCAAGGCTGTCGCCAACACTTCCGGGTCGCGCAATAATTTCCACACTTCTTCGCGAGGGCCGTTAAAGAGATATTCGCCTTCGAGTTTCATAGTTGCTCCGTTAGGTATTGGGTATTGTGTGATGCGTACTGCGTAATGCGTGATGCGTAATGCGTATTCCGTTACGTAGTACGTATTACGTAGTACGTTTCACGTTTGACGTTCGACATTATCTCAAACAGCCGGTTGGGACTGAGCGGCGTTTCGAGAATTTCCAGTTTATAATCGGCCAGCGCGTTTTCAATGGCTTGAATAAAAGCGGCCGGAGTCGGGATGGCGCCGGCTTCGCCGACGCCTTTGGCGCCCATCGGATTGAGCGGCGACTTGGTTTCCACATGGCCGATCTCGATGCGCGGCGGCATGTCGGTCGAGCGCGGCAACAGGTAATCCATCAACGAGGCGTTCAAGAGCTGCCCGTTCTCGTCATAGACCAGTTGCTCGTAATATGATTGACCAATGCCCATCGAGATGCCCCCGTGAACCTGACCGTCCACGATGAGCGGATTAAGGATGGTGCCACAATCGTGCACGATGACGAATCGCTTGATCTGCACCATCATCGTTTCCGGGTCCACTTCGACAATCATGGCAACCGTACCGGCCGCCGTCGCGCCATACTTGGGCCCAAAGTACGAGGTGGCCTCCAACCCCGGCTCGGTGCCCGGTTCGACCGAGCCGCGCATGGGGTTGGCGCGCACGGCCAGTTCCCCCAGGCTGATGCCCTTTTCGGGAATGTCGGCCACGCGCACCCAACCATCTTTTAATTCCAGCTCATCTTCCGGCGTTTCCAACACCTTGCTGGCTAATTTCAAAATCTTGGCGCGGACGTTCAACGCGGCGGCGTTGACAGCGTTGCCGGCCACCGTTGCGCCGCGACTGGCAAAGGTGCCCGTCCCCCAATGGAACAACGCCGTGTCACCGGTGACCACGCGCACGTCGCGCACATCCACCCCCAACTGTTCGGCCACAATCTGAGCGAAAGAGGTAAAATGCCCCTGCCCTTGCGTGCCGACACCGGTGACCAGGTTCACCTTGCCGCTGGATTCGACCGTGACCCGTGCGCCTTCATACGGACCAACCGCCGTGCCTTCGGTGAAACAAGCAACGCCGATGCCGACATGTTTGCCGGCGGCGCGCAGGCGCGGTTGCTCTTCTTGGATGAATTGATCATAGCCAATCATCGCCCGGGCTTTTTCCAGCGTGGCGGGATAGTTGCCGCTGTCGTAGACGAGCTGGATGAAATCCTGCCCCAGAATCCCCTGTTCATACGGGAACGCTTCGGGAGGAATCATGTTCTTTAGCCGGATTTCAACGGGATCCATCCCCAGTTCTTTGGCGGCCAGGTCCATCAACCGCTCCATGACGAACACACCCTGCGGCCGGCCCGCGCCTCGCACCGGCGTGACAATCATCTTATTGGTGAACACCGCCTTGAATTCGGTGTAAAAATTGGGAATGGCGTAAGGGCCCATCGTGTGCGTTTGGGTATTGAGCGGGACGGTCAAGGCATACGGGTTATACGCGCCCGTGTCGTGCAAAAAGACATCGCGCAGGCCCAAAATCTTGCCGTCACGGGTGAGGGCCATTTCGACCTCGTGAATCTGCCCGCGCTCCATAGTCGTGGCGATGAAATTTTCGCGGCGGTCTTCGATGTACTTGATAGGGCGATTCAGCTTCATCGAAGCCCAGGCGAGCAAGACTTCTTCCGGCTGGCACAGCATAATCTTGGGGCCAAAGCCGCCGCCGATAAAGGGCGCAATCACCCGCACCTGATGTTCCGACAGCCCCAGCGTGGCCGCCAGTAGATTGCGGAGCGCAATGGGGGCCTGGGTCGTGGCCCACATAGTCATCTGCTGCGCCTTGGCCTCCCACTGGACGACATAGCCGCGATTTTCCATGGCCGCCGCCACGCCGCGATCAATGACAATGCGCCGCTTGATGACCACATCGGCCTGAGCCCGGGCCGCCGCGTAATTGCCCTTTTCCTGAATCACGTGCGAGGCCATGTTGGTGCCGAGTTCTTCATGGATGAGCGGCGCCCCCGGCGCCAACGCCCGCTCCAAATCTACCACGGCCTCCAATGGCTCAAGGTCAAGCACAATGTCCGCCAGGGCATCTTCGGCGATGTAGCGGCTTTCGGCGATGACAACTGCCATGGGCTCGCCCACGTGCCGCACTTTATCTTTAGCCAGCGGAAGTTGCGTGCGTTTGTGGAAGGTGATGCCTTGGACGGGGGGGGGCGGCACCAGCAGCGGACCGGGTTTCCAAAAGTCGCCCATGTCTTGGGCCGTGTAAACTGCCGCCACGCCGGGCCGCCGGCGCGCCGCCGAGACGTCTATGCTCCTGAGGCGCGCATGGGCATAATCGCTGCGCAAAAAAGCGGCATGCAGCATCCCCGGCAGGTCCACATCATCTACGAACAAAGCCTGCCCGGTCAGCAGGCACGGATCTTCGTTGCGGGTCATGCGTTGACCGATGTACTTGTTTGTCATGGGTTCACTCCTTAACGTTCAACGTTTAACGTTTTTAACTGCATCCACCATATGCTGGTAGCCCGTGCAACGACATAGATTCCCAGCGAGAGCCTCGCGGATTTCTTGTTCGGTCGGATGGGGATGTTCCTCCAGGAACGGCACCAGCGTCATCAAAATGCCCGGCGTGCAAAAGCCGCATTGAACGGCGTGCGCTTCCCAGAAGGCTTGTTGAAGCGGGTGCAGCCTGTCGAGCGTCCCCAAGCCTTCGACGGTGCCAATCTCGTGGCCATTGGCCTGCACAGCAAACATCAGGCAAGAGCGAACGGGCTTCCCATCGAACAGAATCGTGCAAGCGCCGCACACGCCCTGCTCACAGCCGACATGCGTGCCGGTGAGGCCCAGCTCGTGGCGAATAAAGTCGCTCAGCAACATGCGCGGCTCGACGGTTCTTTCGTATCGCACACCATTTACGGTCACGGTTACGGGGAATAAGGTAGTCATGGTCGGTCTCCTTTCATGGATTGGAGATGAGCGATGGGATACCGGCGCGGTCGAAGGCCTCGGTCAGGGCCTGGCGGGTCAATACGCCAACCAGGTGACGGCGAAAGTCGGCCGAGGCGTGAATGTCACGGCCGGGGTCTAACTCAGACCTGGCGGTCTCAGCGGCGGCGCGGATGGCTTCAGCGGTCGGCGGTTGGCCGATAAGCAGCCCGGCCGCCTGTTGAGCCATCACCGGCTTTTCGCCCACGCTGAGATAGGCCAGGCGCACGTGCTGGCAATATTTCCTATCGTCGAGCGTCACCACCGTCGCCACGCCCACCAGCGCGCCGGCCCCGCTTTGGCGCGCCACCTGTCTGTAGCTCCATCCGCTGCGCGGCGGCATCGGCGGCAAGGCAATCTCTACCAACATTTCATCGGGTTCCAAAACCGTGGTAAACAGCCCAACGAAAAACTCGTCGGCCGCGACCCACCGTTCTCTTGTCTTGCTGCGAATATGGCAGCGACCGTTCAGAGCCACGCTCACGGCCGGCATCTGCCCGGCCGGGTCGGCGTGCGCGATGGCCCCGCCCACGGTGCCCCGGTTGCGGATTTGCGGATGCGCCATGTGGTACATCGCGGCACAGACCATCGGCGCGCGTTGGGCCACCAGCGGGTCGCGCTCGACCGTGCTGTCGCGGGTCATCGCCCCGATGACCACGCCGCCATCATACGGACGGATATAGAACAATTCGGATACGTTATTCAGGTCAATCAGCGCGGCCGGCTGAGCCAATCGGAAATTCATCGCGGGGATCAGGCTCTGCCCGCCGGCCAGCAGCTTGCCATCGTATCCCAGTTGCGCCAGGTGCTCCAGCGCTTCTTCCGCGCTGGTCGGCGCGTAATAGTCAAAAGGAGCGGGTTTCATGTAAGGCTACCTCCATTCTTTGCCAAAGGGATTGGATAGAGAACAGGGATTCGAGATGGGTAAACGCTCATACCCAAATGGCAACAGGCTGCCTGGGCCTCCCATCTATAATTGATAAGTGATTGGCCTATGACCCAGGTGCAAGTTCAATAGGCCGGGCTTGGTCGGGGCGATGCACCAGGGCGCGAACCGCTTGCCCTTTTGTCATCAGCGCCCGAATGACCGCCCGGCCCGTTTTACCTGCCGCTCCCGTACCGAGGATAGAGATCGGAACTGGGTCATGGGCTTTTCAGATCAACGCCACTGCGACCTGGCCGGCCAGGCGACCTCATCAAGCATGAGGATTGCTTCGCCGGTCTCGCAATGACTCAATCTCGAATCGCTCCTTCTTTGAAAGCGACAAAGCGCCCCCACATAGACTCGGCCTCCATCGCCTTTTGCAAGTAGCAACCGATATAATAGCGGCCGCCTTCCGCTCTCAGAATGTCGCCCGCCAGGTTTTCGGCGTGGACGATGCGCTTGGGGAACAGGTTCAAATGCATGTCCTGGTAATACTGATCCAGCGGATACATTTCGTCCCAGCTCTTGCCAAAGTCACGGATGAGTTTAGCATTGGCTTCTTCAAAGGTCTTGGGATGCCACAGCCGCATGATGGTGTTCATCGGATGGTCCGCGCTCACGGCGTCCACGCCAATCCACTTGATTTTCATCTCGGCGGCCCACCGCGCAAAGTCGGGCGAGGGGCCGGGATGCTTGACCATATAGCGGAACTCGTCGGATTCCGGGCTGTTCCAACCGTATCGCGCCCAGCCGGTCTTGATGACCAGGATATCGCCAGGACGGATGTCTACTACATCGTGGATCATCTTGGGCGTGTACACGCTCGAATCGCTGACCAGAGGCGAGATGTCGGCGATGACGCCCGGCCCGACCCATTCCTCAAGCGGCACCTGCCCAATCGTGCGACCGGCCGGGTAAAAATGCTTTTCGCCGTCCATGTGCGTGCCAAGATGGATGCTGGCGTTGCAAATAGAGCCGTTGCGGCCCATGCCAAAGAATTGCCCGCCGACGCGCTTGGTGAACGTGACGCTCAATGGGACATAATTCAGCCATTGTGGCGTCTGGACGCTGAACGGTACGGTGAGGTCGAGCATCTGAGCCGAGTTCATGGCCTGGAAGAACTCGTCATCGCTCATGCCCTCCGGCGCTTGATAAGCCGCCACGCGCGCCCAGGCCGCCTCCGTTTCCATAAAAGGAATGGGCATGATGGCAATCCAGGCGCGTTGATTCTTGAGTTTGTCAATCTCGCCCACAATCGCTTCGACGAACACCAGATGCGCCGCCGGAAGCGTGATGTGCGTCATCCGGTAATACTCATCCTGTGGGAACATCTCATCCCATCGCTTGCCGTACTGCTCCATCAATTTGGCTTCGGCCCATTGGAAATGGTTTTCATGCATGCGGCGGATGGGCGTGTTCATGGGATGTTCCGCGCAGCCGCAGTCCACACCGATGACTTTGAGTTGCATGTCCAGCGCCCACGGGTAGAAATCGGGTGAGGGGCCGGGATGCCTGACATAGAAGCCAAACTCTTTGGATTCCACGCCACCTTGAGCGGTTTCATTGAAAACATCCGGCTGATCCCATGAGTATCTGTGATAGCCTGTGTTGATAATCAGAATATCGCCCTTCTTGACGGTGGCTTTTTTCATAATCATTTCGGGCGTGTACAGGCTATAGTCAGACACCATATCGGAAATGTCCACAATGACGCCGGGGCCGCACAGGTCGCGGAGCGGAATATCGGCGATAGCACGGCCGCCGGAATGGAAGGCGCGTTCGCCGACAAGATGAGTGCCAACGGTGTTGCTCCAATTGAGAATTTGCCCGTTGGCGCCCTGTCCCCCGCCATAGGCGCCCGTCACACGCTTGAAGAAATGCACTTCGAGCGATTTTTCGCCGGGCCACGGCGGTGTGAAAATGCTGCAGCCTTGGGTCAGGTCATACAGGCGAGCTTCGGTCATCATCTTGATAAACTGTTCTCGATTCATTGTTTCCTCCTGGTGAAAAAGTGGCGGCGAGCCAGGCGAATTCTTCATCAGTAAACACCCTGATACCTCGCCTGGCCGAGCCAGAACCAAAACCACAAAGGACACCAGGTACACAAAGGTTTTTACTTCGTGCCCTTTGTGTTACCTGCCCCCGCCGTAGGCAGGGGGTTCGTGGTAAAATTTGCCAAAGATTCGATTGATCAGGTACTAGTATCCGTATCTTTCAGCATAAGCCATCAATGCCTCCTCAAACACTGCCATCGGCGGGCGTACCAGGCCCGCGCCCACCTGCCCCACGCCGGGGTCTTTGTGCGCCACGCCGGTGTTGACGCGGGGCGTGATGCCCTTTTCCACCACCTTGCGGATGTCAATGCCGGTCGGCGTGCCGCGAAAATCCAGCGCGGGGATGGTAAAGTATTTGTGTTCGGTCACCGTGATTTCGTACATTTCCAGCGTAGCGTTGGCGGCGTCTTGCGGCGTGCCGCCCACAAAGGTAACAATGGCGACGGCCGCCGCCATGGCAAAGCCGCCGATGCCGGCCGTTTCGGTGATGGTGCTGTCGCCAATGTCGGGATTGGCGTCGGCTTCGGTAAAGCCGGGGAAATACAGCGCCTTGACTTTGCCGGCCGGCGCAGTGAACCAACGATCTCCCAGGCCGCTCACGCGGATACCGAAATCGGTGCCGTTGCGCGCCATAGCCGTCACCACCGTACTGCCTTCAAGGTGGTGGGCGGCATCTGCCATGGCTTTGCAGGCTGCCATCACTGGATTGAGCACGCTTAGAGCATTGTCACCCAAAAAGCGCAATATCTCGGAAACCGTGCTGGCGTCTTGAGCAACCCTGACCAGATGAGGCGCCAGTGCTCTGAGATAAAGCAAAGACGCCGCCTTGTTGCGATTGTGGCCCTCGTCGCCCATGTGCAACGCTTCGGCCAACAAGGCGCGGATGTCAATCCCGCCGCCGGCTCGAATGGCATCCGCCAGCACAGGCCCCATCACCTCGTTGATCCAATGCAGGCGAGCAATCACATCGGGGCTGTAGGCGCCCATGCGCAGCACCTTGCCATAGCCTTCGTTCAGATTGGAAAAAGCCGTGTTGCCGTCCGTCTTGTTTTCGACAATGTAAACCATCATCGAGGGCGAAATGACGCCCGCCATCGGCCCGACGGCTTGATGGTGATGGCACGGCTCGAAATCAATGCGGCCCGATTTTGCCAGCGCCTCGGCTTCCGCCTCGTCTCTGGCTTTGCCCTCGAAAATCAAGGCGCCCATCACCGCGCCGCGCATGGGGCCGCACATGCGTTCCCACGTGACCGGCGGGCCGGCGTGCAACAACAAATTATCGCGCATGCCGGGAATCACGTCTATCGCCTTGCCCATCCCCACCAGCACCGGACGGGCTTCCATCATTCGTTCTACTGCTTCGAGATTTGCTTTTTCAATGTCCACGAGTTGCTCCTTTGGAAGATAGAGATGGGAGATAGAGATGGGAGATAGAGATTCCTTCTTCTCTATCTCTATCTCTATCTCTCTATTTCAACCGCCTGCCGATTTCAAAACGAGACCTGGCTTCTTGCAGGCTGGCCTGATACAATTCGAGGTTACGGTCCTGGAGGTGATCAAAGACCTGTTCGTTTTTGCTGCCCCACGTGACGTAACGCAACGGGTCGGGGTCGAGTTTGGCGGAAACAATCTCTTCGCCGCCGCGCGCCTGCGCCAATCGCCACGCGATGGGATTGACAATCATGCTGTGCCCAAAATAATAATTGCCGCCGGCATCGGGGCCCACCGCATTAGTAGCGACCACGTAGACGTGATTATCATAGGCGCGGGCCGCATTGGTGAGATGCCAGATGTCGAAACTGCGCAGCAGGGCCGAGGGGCGGACAATGATTTCCGCGCCCTTGACCGCCAGCAGGCGCGCCAGTTCGGGAAAGTCGCCATCGTAGCAAATCATCATGCCCATGCTGCCCAGGGCCGTCTCGAACACATCGGCGCGCTTGCCCACCGTCACCCAACCGCCGCAATCACATCGCTCAACGGGAAATGGGTGTGTCTTGTCATACGTGCCAATTATCGCGCCATCCGGCCCAATCAAAATGGCCGCATTATAAATCACGCCCCGCGCCGGCCCGCGCCGATAAGTGGGCCAGACCACGTGAACTTTCAGTGACCTGGCCGCAGCCTGGATGTCATGCGTAATGCGGCCAGGCACATCGTCCACCAAATCCCATAACTCGTTTGCCGTCAAGCCGGTGACAAAGCTGGTGGTCACCGTCTCTGGAAAAACGATCAGCTCGGCCTGATGTTCCTTGACCGCTTTTTCCAGCCAGGCGATGCTTTTCGCAAGGTTGACCCGGATATCGTTTGGGGTAACAGCAATTTGCACGCAGGCGGCAATAAATTCTCGCATCTTTTCCCTCATTAGTACAATAACATTATCGAGAATAGCGTTTTTCACCGCCAAGACGCGAAGGGCGCAAAGAATTTCAGTATAAAACCTGGCGTTCTTGGCGTCGCCTGCCCCCGCCGCAGGCAGGGGGTGGCAGTTCCAAAATCCTTATTTCCGATAGAGTCTAATTTTATAACTAACAGTTTGTTGGAGAGGCTCAACACCCAGTCCACGGGGCGGGTTGCCCCCGTGGACGAGGGCAAGAGCGGGGTTCTCCGACAGGCTGCTAGGGTATCCACACAACCATCCCCTGGTGATCCAAAGCAGACCAGGCGCGCACAAATTGATCCAAACTCATACGCGCCTCGGCCCCAAGCGATGGGTCTATGTAAATAACATCGCCAGCTTGCAACTCGGCTACTACAACTGAATGTAAACCGGCCCGACCGTGGGGCAAATCAGCAGCGCGCAAAAAAACAATCACAGGCCAGTTCTGATCCAGCAACGCTATCAGACGTTCCAGGCTGGCATTCTCGAACCACAGAGCGCGGTATCCCATGCGTTCCAGGCCATCCACCGCCTCGGCCGGCGTTGTTCCCCACACCGGCACACTGCCGCAAGCCTGGGCCAATTCGGCCTCGTCGTGTTCTTTTCCCCAGTAATCCAGCACAATGCGAATACAAGCCGGCAAACAGGTATGAGGTTGTTGCTGGCGGAAAGGTGTGAGTTTCATGATTGGGCAAGGGCAATTTCCACAGATCGACGCATATCGGCGGGCGGCGTGGACTGTTCAGGCTGCAATATGCCTGCTGTAGAGTAAATCAACTTGCCCGCTGGCCGGGTCATTCCAACACCATAAACATCCACCTGCCAGCCGGCTCCATCGGGCAAGGGGTGAACGCTTGCCGTGGCTGCGTCGCCAAGATGAGCGAGAAGGTAGCGCAAGGCGCGCTTTTCAATCATGGCCGCTTCTGCGCGCGCCGGCTCAATACGGATACCTTCTGGTTGCAATTCGAGCACTACGGCAGCGCCCGGCTCCAAACCGTACTGGCGCATAATCGCGATTGGGATTTGCAATCCGTTAGAGCTGACGGACTGGTAAATTTTTTCCACATTCACCTCCGGATTACTGTCGCTTCATCCGCGCCAAAATCGCCGCCAGCTTTTCATTGCCGCCGGCGGGAGGCCGCCAATCCACGTGAACAACCGCCGCTCCCTGCGCCGTCAGGCTTGCGGCAAACGACTCTAACCCAACATTGATGGCAACCACCGGACTGTTCAACACAGCCAAATCTACAGCGACCGCAAGTCGTTGGTCGTTGGTCGTTGGTCGGTGGTCGGTGGTCAATGGTCGTTGGTCAATGCTCGGATTGAACGAACCGAGCAACTGCCCCACATAACGCGCCGCCGCCTCATTGCTGGTTTCCACACGCGCCCCGGCGGCTTGCAGTTGTTTAATCTGATCGTCGAGGTTTTGCGGGTCCTCATCGGTGCCGGTGACGACAGCCACCACTTCCAGGTAGCGGCCGGCCGCTTGCGCCTGAGCGCGGGCCTGCGCGATAGCCGGCGCCAACTCGCTGGCCGGGTTGGGATGCGCCCCATAGCCCAGCACCACATCCAGCAGAATGACGGCCACTTGCGGGTCATTCGCTTCTTGCTGCAATCGCCGGATGCGCAGGTCATTATCCATCATCGGGTGCAGGCGGCCTACGGTAAATTCATCTTCGCCCAGGTCAACGATGGTATGCTCTTGACTGACCAGCGAATTGGCCAGACGCTGCTCTTTCTTGAGCGGCGCGTTCGAATAGACCACCGGCAGATAGCCTGACAGGATGAGTTGCGCTTCGTAGGCCAGCGTGCCGCCGGAGAACAGACCGCGCAAGTAACGCTGTCCAGGAGCGAAATGAGTTGGTTGGGTGGTTAGTTGGTTAGTCGGTTGGTTGGGTGGTTGGTCAGTGGTCGGTGGTCGGTGGTCGGTAGTCGGTGGTCGGTGGTCGGTAGTCAGTGGTCGGTGGTCGGTGGTCAGTTTCACCGCCAGCGCCGCCGCCTCGTCCAGCGTGGTCGCAAAGTGCAGATTGTCCATCTGTCGGGCGGGCGAGGCATAGCCGATGAAATCTACCACAACGGGCTTGCCGGCGGCGCGTGCGGCCTGCAGCACGGCGTCAGCCACATGCGGCGCGGGCGGTTTGGAAACGAGCACGATGGCTTGCGTAGCAGGGTCGCGGCTGAGGAGGTCAAGCCCCTGGCGAATCGTTATCGCGCCGACCTGGTCCGAAAGGTCGCGCCCGCCGGTGCCGATGGCGTGGGTGATGCCGCTGCCCAGTTGATGGATGCGCGAGGAGACCTGTTGCAAGCCAGTGCCCGCCGCCGCCACGATGCCAATCGGGCCGCGCCGCACCTTGTTGGCAAAGCCCAGACCGACGCCGTTGATGATGGCCGTGCCGCAATCAGGCCCCATCACCAGCAAGCCTTTTTCGGCCGCCAGTTGCTTGAGCGCAATCTCGTCGTCGAGCGAGACGTTATCGCTGTAGAGAAAAACGTTTTGGCCCAAACGCAGCGCCTCGCGCGCCACGCCGGCTGCGTAACGCCCCGCCACAGACACCAGCACCCAACGGGCGTCGGGCCTCATCTTGACAGCGGTTTCCAGGCTTTGCGGGCGATATTCTTGAGAGATGACCGATTTGCGGCGCGTGAGCAGGTCATTGACCTGGGCGAGCGCGCTTTGAGCTAGAGCCGCGTCTTGGGCTTTGACTACGATGAGGAGGTCATCGGCCTGGGCGGCTTGCGCTTCTGGCGGCAGCAGGTCGAGCCGGGCGAGCAGCTCCTTGTTAGCGTCGGTGCCCATCACCACGCCCGCGTCGAGGACGCCCGGCAACGCCGCCAGCGCGCGCTGCAATTGCATGAGGATGACAGAATCGTAATAAGCGCCGGAACGGATTTCGACTTGTGTTACTGGCATTTAACTTCGGTGGATTCAGCTAACTGTGCTGAGGTTGGTGTTTATTGCATAGCTGTTTCTGTCTGGGAACCCATCCAGGCAGGCTGATATAGAGATTACCAGCCTGCTTTCCGGACAGGAACTGGCCCGGCGGTCACAAAGAAACGCAATCGCTCCAGGGAGGCAGAGCGCTTTGATAAACACGACTGATGGATGACCGGAAACAATATAGCACAAGTTCAAGGCCGTGTCAAATTGTGGCAAAATTCGTTGGGCGTTGAGAATCAGTAGTCAAATTTTTACGTTCGTAGTGACGGCTTTAGCCGTCAGAAAACCGCTAAAACGGCTACTGTCCTGAGCGCGGGCACAATCTGCAATTCGGCTTTACCGTGCCATTGCGAGGCGTCTCCTTCGTTTCCCTCAGGGTAAACTCCG